>Ga0315912_10002545_pt1 | contig 19201 bp, 16 predicted proteins | sample VfabasoilMG_FD_204469 | JGI IMG/M metagenome (GOLD analysis project Ga0315912, IMG submission 204469) | Garden soil microbial communities collected in Santa Monica, California, United States - V. faba soil | ecosystem: Environmental > Terrestrial > Soil > Garden | place: USA: California...
GCTGACGCCGCTGCTCGTGGCCCCGCTCGGGGCGGCGATCTTCCTGCGGGGAGCCGACGGTGCGCTCGGCGGCTCGCTGCAGCGCTCCGCCTACGAGGTCCTGTTCGCGCCGCTCCCGGAAGCCCAGCGCCGCGTCTCCAAGCCCCTCCTGGACGTGGGCTTCGACCGGCTCGGCACGCTCTTGGGCGGCGGCCTGGTGCTGGGCTGCAGCGCCGCGGGGGCAGCGTCCGCGACACCGATCCTGTTGCTCGCGGCAGCGGCGCTCGCGCTCGCACGCGCGCTCCTCGCCCCCGCGCTCGAAGCCGGCTACCGGCGTGCGCTGGCCGACAATCTGAGGCGCGGACGGCTCGGGCTGTCGGGCGCCGGCGTGCTCGACCGCGGGACCGTCGGGCTATTATCGCTCAGCCTCGTCGGGTCCGAGCGCGAGGCGCTGCGCCAGGAGGTGGAGCGCTTCCGGGCCAGCCAGGACCAGCGCTCCCCACTCGGCGCGGGCTGCGAGCTGTCGCTCGCCGCCTTCAATCTCCCCGCGGGTCCGGAGCTGCCGGGCAACGAGCTCCCCGGCGCCGAAGACGAGCGCGTGAACGCCCTCAACGAACTGCGCAGCGGAGAGCCGGAGCGGATCCGAGCCGTGCTGCAGCAGCGGCGCGCGGAACCGGCCCTGGTGAGCCAAGTCGTGAGTCTGCTCGGCGACGACGAGGTGGCGCGCGACGCCGCCGACTGGCTCTCTGCGCAGCGGCCCGAACCGCTCGGGGCATACGCCGATGGGTTGCTGGCCGAGGAACTGGAGCCCGCCGCGCGGCGCCGCGTGGCCCGCTTGCTCGGCAAGAGCGACAGCGAGCGGGCCGTCCAGTGTCTGCTCGGCGCGCTGGCGACGGTCCCCCCGAGCGTGCGCTCCGGCGTCGCTCAGGCCCTGGCACGGCTCGCCGTGCGGCGCCCGATCGCGCGCGCCCCCTTGCTCCAGGCGATCCTCCAAACGGCAGCGCAGCCCGCGGAGCACGCCGACGATCTCGAGCAGATTTTCGCGCTCTTGGCCGCTGCCTATCCCGCAGAACCGGTGCTGCCGGCGCTGCGTGCGCTGCAGCGAGGCGGCGAGCTGCGCGGTACGGCGCTGGAGTGGCTCGACGTGCTCTTGCCCCACGAGCTCAAGCTCGCGCTCTGGCCCAGACTGCTGCAGCCAGGTGAACTGCCGCGCCCCGCCCAGCGCAGCCCCGCCCAGCTGCGGCTCGCTCTCAGCTCCCGGGAGCTTCAGCCCTCCGACTTGGAATTGGACGCTTAGCCGCAGGGCTTGCGCGGCGCCCCGAGCGCCCGCAAGTTTTGCGCGCGGCCCCCTGCCCCGCCCGCCCCACGTCCAGGCGCGCCGGGCCTGCTCTGCGCCGGGCACGATCCGTGCTTGGGGCCTGAGCGAGCTGCTCTCGCAGCCGTTCCGAAAGGCGCCGCCCCATGTCCAACGAGTCCGCCCGATTCTGCATCCCATTCGGTCAGCTCGGCCTCGGCGACATCGCCCAGGTCGGAGGCAAGAACGCCTCGCTCGGGGAGCTGCTCCAGTCGCTCTTGCCGCTCGGCGTGCAGGTTCCCGATGGCTTTGCGCTGACGGCGCCGGCGTTTGTCGCTCACCTCGCCGACAGCCACCTCGACGAGCAGATCTACCCGGCGCTCGAGCGCCTCGACGTCACGGACGTGAATGCGCTCGCCCGAGAGGGGCAGCGCATCCGCGACTTGATCCGGGCAGCGCCCCTGCCCGAGGGCGTCCGCCTCGCAGTGAAGGCCGCGTATCGCCAGCTCTCGCGCGGCTATGGCGAGGCGGAGACGGACGTCGCGGTGCGTTCCAGCGCTACGGCCGAGGACTTGCCGACCGCATCCTTCGCGGGCCAGCAGGAGACCTATCTGAACGTGCGCGGCGAGGCTCAACTGCTCGACTCGATCCGCGACTGCATGGCCTCTTTGTTCACCGATCGGGCCATCGTGTATCGTGCCGAGCGCGGCTTTGCCCATCGCGCCGTCGCGCTCAGCGTGGGAGTGCAGAAGATGGTGCGCAGCGATCTCGGCAGCGCCGGCGTCATCTTCACGCTCGACACGGAGACGGGCTTTCGCGACGTGGTGCTGATCACCGGAGCGTGGGGCCTGGGGGAAACCGTCGTGCAAGGTCGGGTGAACCCCGACGAGTTCTGGGTGCACAAACCAACGTTGAGCGCAGGCTATCGCCCCATCGTGCGCAGGGAGCGGGGCGAGAAGGCCGTGGAGCTGGTGTATGCGCGGGGCGGCACACACCGCGTCACGGAGCGCCGGGTGAGCCTCGAGCGACGGCAGAAGTACTGCTTGTCCGAAGACGAGGTGCTGGAGCTGGCGCGCTGGGCCGTGAGCATCGAACGCCATTACTCCGAACGCGCGGGCCACGCCGTGCCCATGGACCTCGAGTGGGCCAAGGATGGCCAGACCGGTCTCTTGTACATCGTGCAAGCGCGCCCGGAGACGGTGCACTCCCAGAGCAAATCACTCACGCTCGAGCTGTTCCGGATCCGGGGCAAAGGGCAGCTGCTCGCCCACGGCAAGAGCGTCGGTAGCCGCGTGGCGGCGGGCCCCGCACGGGTGATCCATGGCCCCGAAGACCTGTCGACGTTTCGCGAGGGTGAAGTGCTGGTCGCGCCCATGACCGACCCCGACTGGGAGCCCATCATGAAGCGCGCTCGCGCCATCGTCACCGATCACGGCGGGCGAACCTGTCACGCGGCGATCGTGTCCCGGGAGCTGGGGCTGCCGTGCGTGGTCGGCACCGGCACGGGCTCGAGCGCGATCGAGACGGGAGCCATGATCACGGTGTCGTGCGCCGAGGGCGACGAGGGAAAGATCTATGCGGGCCTGGTGGAGTTCGACCGCGAGGTCGTGGACCCGACGAAGCTGCCCTCGCCGCGCATCCCGGTCATGCTCAACGTGGGCAACCCGGAGACGGCGTTTCTGGTAGCGCAGCTGCCGAGCGCGGGCGTCGGCCTGGCCCGGCTGGAGTTCATCATCTCGAGCTCGATCGGCGTGCATCCCATGGCGCTCGTGCATCCCGAGCGCGTCGACGATCGCGCCGTGCAGCTCGAAATTGCGCGGCGCGTGCGCGGCTTTGCCAGCCCGACCGAGTTCTTCATCGACCGGCTGGCGAGCGGCGTGGCGCAGATCGCCGCCGCCTTCTACCCGCGTCCGGTGATCGTGCGCATGAGCGACTTCAAGACCAACGAGTACGCCGGCCTGCTCGGCGGCAAGGCCTTCGAGCCCGCCGAACACAACCCGATGATCGGCTGGCGCGGAGCCTCGCGCTACTACGACCCGCGCTACCGGGAGGGCTTTGCGCTCGAATGTGAAGCGCTGCGGCGCGTCCGCAGCGTGATGGGGCTCGTCAACGTGAAGATCATGATCCCGTTCTGCCGCACCTTGAAGGAGGCCGACCTGGTGCTGGCCGAGCTGGCCCAGAACGGCCTCGAGCGCGGCAAGGACGGGCTCGAGGTGTACGTGATGTGCGAGATCCCGAACAACGTGATCCTGGCCGAGCAGTTCAGCGATCGGTTTGACGGCTTCTCGATCGGCTCCAACGATCTGACGCAGCTCACGCTCGGCGTGGATCGGGACTCCGAGCTCTTGACCCACGTCTTCGATGAACGGGACCCCGGCGTGATCTCGATGATTCGCACGGTGGTCGAGCGCGCACACCAGAAGGGACGCAAGGTGGGGCTGTGCGGCCAGGCGCCGAGCGACGACCCCGACTTTGCCCGGCTGCTGGCCGAGATCGGTCTGGACAGTGTCTCGGTCACGAGCGACGCGCTGCCCAAGGTGGTCAAGGCGTTGGCCGTGACCAGCACGGAGCCGGCGCGGGCGGCGCGGCACCCGGCGGCCCCCGCACGTGGAGCGAGCCTGCCGTCATGAAGCGGCTCGACGAATCTTCCCGGTATGCCGGCTCGCAGCCAATCAGTCGGACGACAGCTCGTCGATCGGCAGGACTCGCGCGTCGCCAGCTACCTCCCAGATGGCGCCCGCCGAGGGCGACTCGCGCAAGGCGTAAGCTGCGATCCCATCGCAGCTCGAGCACGGCCGGTCTTGATCCAGCTCCAGGTTCTTTGCCAGCCGGATAACGGCCGTGTCCGCAGCTGTCCCGCGAGCTCATCGCGCACCTGGCCGCTCCGCGGTCACGGCCCCCTGCCCACGACGTGCACCTTAGCCCGCGAGGCCGAGATCAACCTCTGAATGTCAGCGTCGTCCTCGGTCCGGACCTCTGCCTTCCGCTCGATGGCCAATGCCACCACCGAACCGTCTGCGATGTCTCCGGTCTTCGATGCCGCGAGCAGCCTTCCGACGCGATGCGCCGCTTCCTCGTCGAATGACACCACTTCACATCCCCGAAGCAGCTGGCGCAACTGAGCCTGCCGAGGCGAGCGACTCGCCTGTGCTACCACTGGCGCCGGCACCAACGGCACATACCCTGCCTCGAGGCGCACTCGATGCTCCGCCCAAATGCCTCGATCGCCACGATCGGCTGCAATCAGCACTCCGGTGTCGTACACCACGGGCTTCACTTTGACCGCTTCTTTCGAGGCTCGCGTGCGCTACGACCCTCCACACGCTGGCGAGCCGCCTCGAGCTCCTCACTCGTCAGCTCCCCGTGCTTCGCCTCCCATTCGGAAACGGCCTGCAACCCCTCTCGCACTCGCAATAGATGGCGCGCCGCTTCCGTCATCCATGCTGATATGCTGCCACCCTCCGCGTTCACCGCCTGGAGAACCTTGGCATGCACGTCTCGGTCAATCGAGATCGCCATCTTGATGGCTGGACTTCCTCTCGGCATCCTCTAGCCATACTACCGTGGTAGTAGTGTTGCAAGGATCGCAAGCGTTGAAAACCGCGACCCGCACCGAGACTTTGTCTGCTTCTCAGCGTCTCGGCCGCCCCCAGCCGAACGCCATTCGGATCGCATTGCTCTCGGCAATCGCCTTCGCGAGCAGCTGCATCGGTACTATCCACAGGTACTCGCGCTGGGGAGCGTTCATGATGGTCGCTGGCTCTGGGACCTCCTGGAAATGGCTCCGACCCCGGATCTTGCCAAGGAGCTGAGCGTCAGCAAGCTCCGTGCGCGGCTCGAGCCCCACCGCATTCGGAGTCTGACGCCCGAGGCTGTGAATGAGCAACTGACAGACTGCGCTCTACACGTTGCCGCCGGTGTCGCAGAAGCAGCACGTGCGCCCTCAGCCGCGTTCACCTCGCCGGCGTCCACGTTGCACTGGTCACACCAGCCGCCCTGGGGCGCTCGCCGTCGGCGTATCTCCTCCTCAGGACATCTCGAGCGATGACGGAAGCAGCCCTCGAACGGCGAGGCCATCCAGGGTCGGCAAATTGTTCGCGCGCTGTCGCACGCCGGCGCGAGCGGGCGCGGGCACGGCGCGACATTCTGCTGTGCGAATCTCGTCACGCCATTGTGCAGATGGCTCCGGGAGGCCAGATTGAAGAATCAATCCGTTGCAAGCTCCCCGACGTTCCCCTCCCCGTTCCGCCTCCTGCCTGCCTTCCCCTCGTCATCGCGGTCGCTCCGTCCGTGCTGCGCCGCCGAGCGTTGCCTGCCGGGTAACCGCAGCGCGCCTCGCTGGCGCGGCCGCGCTGCTCGCCAGCTGGGGTTGTGGTGAGCCTCCGCTCGAGCCCTCGCCGCCCACGCCGGGCGCGCCGCATTTCACGGTGATGAGCTACAACGTGGAATTCCATTCCGCAGAGGAGCCGAGGACGCTGAGCGAGATCGGCGCGGAAGACGCCGACGTCGTCGCGCTGCAGGAGATGACGCCGGCCACCGAAGCCTGGATTCGCGCGCACTACGCGGAACAATATCCCTTCCAGCTGTTTCGCTCCGCCGGGGGCACCGATGGGCTCGCCATCCTGTCGCGCTACGAATTGCTCGACAATGGTGTCCACGCCGGTCCGGGAGGCTGGCACCCTGCCTGGCACGTGGAAGTGGCCGTGCCCGGGGTGAGGCTGCAGGTGCTCAACGTGCACTTGCGCTCGCTGCTCACCGGCAACTCGGGTGCGCTCGAGTCGTATCTGAGCACGGACGAGGATCACCTGCTCGAGATCGACGATTTCGCGAGCCGCTGCGACACCGGGCTGTCCAACCTCGTGGTCGGCGACTTCAACGAGGGCCCCGACGGGGAGGCGGTGAAGTATCTGGCGCGCCTGGGCTTCGACAACGTGCTGCCGGCGTTTCATCCGGGGCAGCCCACCTGGCGCTACCGGTCGGTTGCCGGCCAGCTCGCAGAGACGGTCGATCACATCCTCTACGATGACTCGCTGCGCCCGCTCAACTCCTGGGTGAAGGCAAAGGGCCGCTCCGATCACCTGCCGGTCCTGGCGCATTTCGAAGCGCGCTCCTGGTGAGAGCCCGCTCCCCAGCGGATGGGCTCTGAGGACGTAGAGCGCCCCGGGGTGGGCCAGCTCGCATCCGAACGCGCAAACCGCGCACCCTGCGCTGGACTTCGGCAAATCTTGCGCGGGTTCGGACCCGAACTGGCGCGTTCGAGCAGAGCTGGGGTCGGCCCGCGTCCGGCATGGATCTCGCAGAGACGCAGACGCGGATGCCGGGGAGTCTGGATGAGGTCTGGGTGAGAATCAAACGAGTCGAAGCGACATGGCTGCGCACGGTCGCCCGTCTGAGCCTGAGCGGCATCTGCGCCGCCGGCTGTTCCGGCAGTGAATACCCGGCGATCGACGCCGAGGTCGCCGACGAGGTCGCCGCGGCGTATCCGGGGGCCACGGCGCTGAGCGCGGGCGGCAGCTCCGCAGGGGCCGGGGGAAGCGCGAGTGTGCCGAACAGCGCGGACACGAGCCTCGGCGGCAGCGCGGCGCTCCCCCCACTCGAAGCGAACGGCGGCAGCGCGGGGCTCGGCGGCAGCGCGGGACTCGGGGGTGCAAGCGGCAGCGCCCAGGCGGGCTCCAGCAGCCTGCCCGCGTCGGGCACGGGGGGCTCCGCCCCGGCGACGACCGCCTGCGACGGCTTTGCGATCCTGGCCGCCAACTGCGGCACCTCCGGCTGCCACGGGGAGGGCTCCAATCTCGGCACCTTCGCCGCCAGCGAAAGCGCGGCGCGCGGCTACATCGGCAAGAACGGCGCGGTGACCTGCGCTGGTCAAGGGCCGATCATCGATCCCTCCGATCCGGCCTCCAGCATGCTCGTGCTGAAGATGGGGGACGACCCACCGTGCGGCAACTACATGCCGCTGGCCGGGGCGCTACTTTCCGAGGCAGAGATCGCTTGCATCGAGGACTGGATGGCCCACCTGTAGACGGGCCGGCGTCCTGCCGAGCGTGCTCACACGCGCAGCACGGCGGCCCCCTGAAAGCGGCCCGCGCGCAGGTCATCGAGCGCGCGCTGCGCGTCCGAGAGCGGATACTCCACGCTGGAGGTCTCCACCCCGACCTGGGCCGCCAGGGGCAAGAACTCCGCCGCATCTTGCCGCGTGAGATTGGCGACCGAGCGGATGCAGCGTTCTCCCCACAAGCTGCGGTAGGGAAAGGCCGGGATGTCGCTCATGTGAATGCCCGCACACACGACGCTGCCGCCGGCTCTCACCGCGCCGAGCGCCGCGGGCACGAGCGCGCCGACCGGTGCAAACAGAATCGCGGCGTCGAGGGCGTCCGGCGGCAGCTGGCTCGAGTCCCCCGCCCAGTGCACGCCGAGCCCTTCGGCGAACCGCCGCGCCGCCACATCCCCCGGCCGCACGAAGGCGTACACGCGGCGCCCCTGGAAGCGAGCCACCTGGGCCACGATGTGAGCCGCCGCCCCAAAGCCGTATAACCCGATGCGCTCGGCGTCGCCCGCCAGGCGCAGCGAACGGTACCCGATCAAACCCGCGCAGAGCAGCGGCGCGGCCTGAAGATCGTCCATGCCTGCAGGCAGCGCAAAGCAATAGCGCTCGTCGACCAAGATCCGTTCGGCATAGCCGCCGTCGAGCGTGTAACCGGTGAAGCGCGCCCGCTCGCACAGGTTCTCCTGATCCCCGAGGCAGAAGCGGCACGCTCCGCACGTCCAGCCGAGCCACGGGATGCCGACGCGCGCGCCCACGGCAAACTGCGCGGCGCCGGCCCCCGACTCGAGCACGTGCCCCACCACCTCGTGTCCGAGGGTCAGCGGCAAGCGTGGGTTGGGCAGCTCCCCGTCCAGCACGTGCAAGTCCGTGCGGCAGACTCCGCAGGCGTGCACGGCCACCAGGACTTGACCCGGACCCGGTGCGGGCAGCTCGAGCTGCGCGGCGACGAGCGGCTGCCGAGGCTGGAGGAGCTGCATGGCTCGCATGACGAGCTGGCTGTAGCACGAGAGGCCCCCCGGCGCAGGCTCTGCTCAACGCTGGGCGCGGGAAGCGCGCAGGCGGAGCGCGAGCTGGTGGAGACTGGGAAGGTCACGCACACGGGTCCCGTAGGCAGGGTGCTCGGGCCAGGCGCCGGCTCCGCCGAGCAGCAGGTCGACGCCCGAAGCACGGCAGGCCTCACCCAGGCGCCGGGACTCGCGAGCGAGCGCTTTGGGATCGGAGGACGCCGTCGAAGCGGAGAGCGCCAAGAGGCTCACGGCCCCGCTCTGCGCCAGGGTGATCAGTTCCTCGGTGGGCGTGCGACGCCCTGACCACACGCAGACCCAGCCCGCTTCCCGCAGGCAGAGCTCCGCCAGGGAGAGCCCGAGCGTGTGCTCGTCTTTCTCCGCGGTGGCCAGCACGGCGCGTGGACTGCCGGGGCTGGACGGTATCGCTTCGACGGTACGCTGCAGGGCGCGCGTCAGCTTTTCCGAAGCCACGTGCTCCTCCAGCACGCTGATCTCGGAGCGAGCCCAACGCTCGCCGAGCTCCCAGACGCCAGCGCCGAGCTCTTCTGCCACCCGGTACCACGCGCCCAGCCGGTCGCGGGCTCGGAGCATCTCCCCCTGCAGCTCGAAAATGCCCCCGGTCAACATCAGCTCCACCCAGTCGCCTGTCGTATCCCGGGGCAGGCTGCCGCCCTGCTCGCGCAGGAAGCGCTCGAGCTCCTCCCGATGGAAGCGCCGATGCCCCCCCGCCGTTCGCACGCAGGGCAGAAGGTTCGAATCGGCCCAGCGCTTGACGCTGGATGCCCCCACCCCCGCGAGCCGGGCAGCGTCAGCCGTTGTCAGCAGGTCGTTCACTCGTGCGGGCTCCCGAAGACTGTTGTTCCGTACCCGGTGAGCGCCGGGCAGGACCAGGAAAAAATGCGTTCGTCGTGCGCTGGTACCGCGCGTACTCGGGCCGGCGCTCCACGATGCTCCGTTCGAGCAGGGTCACGCCAGAAACTCGCAGCAAGAGCAAGCTCAGAAGTACTGGCCCGAGCAGCGAGAGCGTGCTGCCCGCCGCCACGCCGAGCAGCCCGAGGCCCCACCACGCCACGCATTCGCCGAAGTAGTTCGGGTGCCGGGAGTAGCGCCAGAGGCCGCGATCGAGCACGTGCCCGCGCGACGTCGGGTCGGCGCGAAAGCGCCGCAGCTGACGGTCGGCGATGGTCTCGAAGGTCAAGCCAGCAGCGAACAGCACAGCACCGGCGAGATCGAGGAGGCCGAGCGGAACAGCGCCGCCGAGCCGCAGCGCCACGTGCACGGGCACGGCGATCAGGAACGCGAGCAGCGGCTGGAACAGAAAAACGAAGGGCAAGCTGAGCAGTGGCCAGTGCTGCCCGTAGCGTGCGCGCATCGCTGCGTAGCGGCGGTCTTCCGGCCCCCCCAGGTTCCGCTGCCCGAGGTGCACCGCGAGGCGCAAGCCCCAGACACTGACGAGCCCGATCACGAGCAGCCGGCGCGCGGGATGCCCCCCACCGGCAGCGAAGCCGATCCCCGCCATGGCCACAAACAGCGGACCCCACGCGATATCCGCGATGCTCGCGTCGCGCAGCCGGAGGCTCATTAGCCAAGTGCACACGCCCAAGATCAGCGCCACCGCGAGGGGAATGAACCAGGAGAGGATCATGGGCCTGCCGCCGCGCCCGCCAGAATCCACCGGCGCGCCCACAGCGCGAGCAAGGGCACGAGCAACGCCCACTCGAGCGCCACCGCCACGAGCGCCCGGTCGGTCAGAGAAAGCAGCGACAGCCGCTCGCCCCCCAGGTACGCGAGTGGTCCTGCCAGGGCGGAAAGCCCGGCCAGCGTCGCCGGATGCTGTCTGGAGAGGGGCGCCGATGAAGCGCCGAACGAGAGCGCGAACATCATCCACAGCGCGACCATGAAGGACGAACTGTGGCCCGGCGCTGCCCCGGGCACCGTGAAAGACATCAGACCCGCCCGTACGAGCGACGTATCCCCCAAGAAGCCCAGGAGCGCGCCGCCCACGCCGAGTGCAACCACGCGGCAGCGCGCTCCGGGCCGCGCCAGGACGTGTACGCCGGCATACAGCGCGGGAGCCACCAAGGCCGCCACCGCATGACCGTCGCGCGCCAACAGCACGCACCACCACCAGGCCGCCTGCTGGCCCGCAAAATCAGCCCAGAGCACGAGCCGCGATCCCGCAACCCCGGGCGCGGCAGCCTCTCGCTGGGTGCCCGGCACCTCGGAGCCGCGCGATGCCGGGCTAGCGAGGTGTGGCGACATGACCCTCGAGCCAGCGGAGACTCGTCACTACGATCACGGCCAGCCAGAGCGGTGCCGCGATATAAAGCATGCTGGCGGCCGGGTCCCATACGGCTTGCGCTGCGACCGGCACGCTGAGCAGCCCCGCCGCCTGCATCAGTGTGCGCATGCGCCGCTGCTCTCGCACGCCTGTCGCCGCGAGCAACAGACCGATCCCCAGGGCCAGGTTGAAGAGCGCATCGAGCGCGAGGCTGAACCCGAGCAGCGCCCGGCCCACCGCGTCGCAAGCTGGGCCGCAGCTCCCCACGTGCAGGGTCTGTACGAGGGGAGCCAGGGTGCCCACTGCATTGGCGATCGCGCCTACGGCGATCAGCGCCGCCCCGGCGCGGGCCGCGGCGGTGCCTACGGCTCGCCCCAGGTGCAGGGCCCAGCCCCCCAGCGCGATCAGCCCGAGCGTGAACGCCACCGAGCTCGAGACGCCACCGAGCGGCTGGGCGTACACGGCGCTCACCCACTCCTCGAGCCGCGCCAGGCGGTAGGCGGACGGCATGTCGTGCAGCAGGGCAACGGCAACCACGTTACCGAACACCCCGACCAAGCCGGCGACGCCCGCGAGCCGCGCTGCGGCGGCCGGGTCGGCGACAGCACCTGCCATCCCCCGCGTCATGCGGCACCGGGGTAGGCGTATTGGATCACCACATCCTGGGTATCACCGTCGGGTGTCTCCAGGTTGGAAACGCCTCGGTATTCGAGCAGGCGCCGCGTCCTTCGCTCATAGACGACCTCGATGTGCGGCGCGAACTGGCGGAGCAGCCAATGGTCCACCTCGATGCGCATGCGAACGTGCCGCCGATCCGCGTCCTCCAGCGGACGGACGCGGAACGCATAGGTGTCGAGCCGGGACGGTATCGCGAAGCGCACGCTGGCGGGCTCCCGCGCCAGGCGCTCCAGGTTCAGGCGCGCGAAATGGTGCATGCCCTGCCCCACCACCAGTGTCTCGCCCACCGGCAGGTCGAGCTGCTCGAGCTCCCCCGCGTAGCTCAGGAAGAGTACCCGCCCCGCGACCTTCGCACTCTCGCGCTTGCCCGAGCGCAGGTCCAAGAAGCGGTAGTTCGGCGCAAACGAAGAGGCTGCAAAGTCGGAGTCTAGCTCTGCGAGCTTCTTGCCGGCACGATCGTAGTAGTTGGTCAACGCGCGCAGCGGCCGACCATCGCGCTCGATCACCTCGTGCTGCTCGCGGTACAGGAACTCGCCCGACGGCGACCGCGCGACACCACTGTAGCGTTCAACAGAGGAGCTTTGCGCTCCGGCATGGCTGGCCCAGACGAGGACGCACAGGAGCATCCGTTTCACGAGCCTCATGACCACCTCCAGCGCGGTCGCTGCAACAGCATTTGCACCACGCTGATGTAACCCTCGGAGAATCCAGCTTCGCAATACGCGAGGTAGAACATCCAGCAGCGATAGAAGCGCCGGCCGTAGCGCGCGACCACCCAGGCCTCGTGGGGCTCGAGCTGGGCGCGCCAGGCGGCCAGCGTGCGCGCGTAGTGGGCACCGTAATCCTCGAGGCCGCGCAGACAGAGCTCGCTCGAGCGGGCCACGCTCGCGGTGAGCGCTGCGACGGAAGGAATGTTGCTGCCCGGGAAGATGTAGCGCTTGATGAAGTCCACCTCTCGGCGATGGCGCTCGTAGAGGTGATCGGCAATCGTGATCGATTGCAGGGCCATCAGCCCGCCGGGTTTGAGCAGCTCTCCACACTTGCGAAAGTAGGTGTCGTAGTACTCGGCGCCGACCGCCTCGATCATCTCCACGCTCACGAGCTTGTCGAAGCTGCCGTTCAGATCGCGGTAGTCCCGTTCGAGCACTTCGACCTGCCGCTCCAAGCCTGCCGCTCGCACTCTCTGCAGCGCCAGCAGCCGTTGCTGTTGGGAGAGCGTCGTCGTGGTCACGCGAGCCTCGAAGCGGCCCGCAGCATGTAGGGCCAGGGCTCCCCAACCCGTTCCGATCTCGAGGAGATGGTCGCCGGGACCGAGCTCGAGCTTCTGACACACCAGCTCGAGCTTGTGCCGGCTGGCTTCTTCGAGCGTCGCGTCGGGCTTGGGAAAGATGGCGGCCGAATAGCTCAAGGTGGGGTCGAGCATGCGCTCGAAGAAGTCGTTGCCGAGGTCGTAGTGAGACTCGATGTTCTTGCGGCTGCCGGCCCGCGTGTTGCGCCGCAAGGCGCCCCAGAGGCGCGCGAGCGCCGCGCCATAGCGAGCTGTCCCCGATTCGAGGGCTCCGAGCGCCGAGGCATTTCGCAAGGTCAGCCGGACGAGCCCGGTCAGATCGCGGCTGTCCCACTCGCCTTCCAGGTAGGACTCGGCGGCGCCGAGCGTGCCGCCGAGCGCCACGCGCTGGTAGAAGCGCTCGTCGTGGATCGTGACGCGCGCGCCGAGCTCACCCTCGCGCTCCGCGCCGAACACCGAGGTGTGCCCGCCGCGCTCGATCTCGAGCAGCCCGTGCTCGAGCAGGGCGAGGCGGGCCTCGACGGCGTTTCGAAACAGGGAGCGTCCTGATTGCCGGCGGGGCAGCGTGATGGCCTGGTCGAGATTCATGCTTCACTCCGGGCGCGCTCCGCGACGGTCCGAACGGGGTGGGGAAAGAACGGCGCGCCGCGCCACCACAGCCCGAGCGCGCGAGCGTAGATCGCGAGCAGCACGCGCCCGCTCATGAACGGATGCGCGAGAGCCAAGGAGAGCAGCCGGAGCCGCGTCAGCGGGCGGCGCGTGAGCGACAGCTGAGCCCGGAAGACTTGCCGCTCCGCTGCTCGGTTCTGCATGGCGACCGTGAGCTCTGAGCCGGGTATGGACAGCTGCCAAGAGTAGTGGTGGGTCATCGGCAGGAACGGAGAGACGTGGAACTGCTTGGGGAAGGACGCCGTGACCCCTGCTGCGACGGCCGGCACGACGTAGGCGTGCCGCTCGCCCCAAGGGGTGTTGGTGATCTCGGCCACGACGGCCATGAGCGTGGTGCCGTCGGCGTCGAAACAGTAGTAGAAGCTCACCGGGTTGAACGCAGGGCCCAGCGAGCGCACGAGGGTGAGCAAACGCACGGGGCCGGGCGGGCGGAACCCCAGCTCTCGCTCCACGTCGTCTCGGATGGTGTCTCCGAGCGGACGCGCCGGGGAGCCGCGATAGTCGCGGCGCCGGAACGAGAGCAGCCCGAGCGACTCGACGCCGAGGATCGGCCAGAGCCGCAGGTTCGGGAGCTCTTCGAGATCGAGGTAGAGCATGTACAGGGGGTAGGAAAACGCGTGGGCCGCCCGCCCCTGCCGCACGTGCGAAACCCGACCAACGTAGACGGCGCTCTGCATCAGGCGGCCTTTTCCTCTGGGTGTGCGCCGAGCCGCTGGCAGACGCGCTGCGCGCTCACCACGCCGTCCTCGTGAAACCCGTTGCGCCAGTACGCGCCGGCGTACGAGGTGGAGCGATGGTCGATCAGCTCTTCGTGGCGGAGCTGCGCGGCGACGCCTCCCCGGCTGAACACGGGATGCGCGTAGCGAAACGTGCGCAGGATGCGCGCGGGATCGATGGCCGCCGTGTGATTCAAGGTCACGAAGTAGTTGGTCTTCGTGGCGAGAGGCTGCAGTGAGTTCAGCCAGTAGGTGAGGCAGGCACCGTCGGCACCCGCGTCATCCAGATGCACGTTCCAGGACGACCAGACGCGCCGCCGCCGCGGCATCAGTCGCTCGTCGGTGTGCAACACGGCCTCGTTGTCCTGGTACGGCAGGCAGGACAGCAATTCTCGCTCCAGCGCGGAGGCATCACCGAGCAGGCGCAGCGCCTGGTCGCTGTGGCACGCTAGCACCACGTGGTCGAAGCGCTCGGCGGACTGGCTCGGAGTCTCGATCACGACGCCGGTGCTCGGCCGCGTCACGCGCGTGACCGGGCAGCCCAGGCGCAGCTCGCCCCGGAAGCGGGCGATCAGGGCATTCACGTAAGACCGCGAGCCGCCGGGCAGGGTGAGCCAACGCGGCTGGTTTCCCACTTCCAGGAAACCATGGTTGTGGAAGAAGCGCACCAGGAAGCGGGCGGGAAAGCGCTCCGCGTCCTCGAGACCCGCGGACCAGACGGCGCGAATCATCGGCAGCAGATGGTCGCGGATGAACGCTTCCGAATAGTGCCGCTGCCTCAGCCAATCACCGATCGGAATGTCGTCGCCCGCATCGAGGAGCTCGCGCGCTTCCCGATAGAACCTCAGGATGTCCCAGACCATGCGATGAAAGCGCGGGCTCAGCCAGTGACGTCTCTGCGCGTACAGACTCCCGAGGTCGCGCCCGCCGTACTCGAAGTTTCGCGCGCGACTCTGCACGCTCAAACTCATGTCGCTTTCCACCGTCGGGACACCGAGCTCCACCAGGAGCCGCGAGAACTGCGGGTAGGTGCGAGGGTTGAAGACCAAAAATCCAGTATCTAGTGCCAGGTTGTCCCCCCCCGGCCCTTCTACGTCTACGGTATGCGCGTGACCGCCGAGCCGATCGTCGGCCTCGAACAGGGTCACGGAGTGCGCGCGGCCCAGCGTGTAGGCGCTGACCAGACCCGACACGCCGGAGCCCACGACGGCGATTCTCATCGCTGTCCCCCTTTCAGCGCGAGCCGGGCGTGCGCCACGACCCACTCGTCTCCCGCGCGGTAGCCGAAGAGCTCCGCGCAGGCCAGGAAAAACATGCGCCAACGCTGCACCTGACGCCGCGCGCCGGCCCCACCGAGATCGCGCGCGAACAGTTCAGTGACCGCCTCCCGGTTCTGGTCCAAGTTCGCGAGCCAGGCCTCGGACGTACGCGCGTAGTGCTCGCCGCCCACAATCCAGTGTTCTGCGACGTCAAAGGGGATCTGGAGCCGGGACAGCAGATCGGCGGACGGCATCATGCCCCCCGTGAAGAAATGCCTGCCCATCCAGTCGTCCTCGGCGACCGCCTCAAACGGGTAGGCGTAGCGGCGGTGCGCAAAGAAATGCAGGAAGAGATGTCCGTCGGGCGATAGCCAACCGGAGATCCGAGCCAGCAACGTTTCCCAGTTCCGGATGTGCTCGAACATCTCCACCGAGACCACGCGATCGAAGAGCTCGTCGGTGCTGAACGCGTTGATGTCCACCGTGAGGACGCGAACGTTGCGCAACCCCTCGTCCCGGGCGCGCCCCTCAATCCACTCGCGCTGGGAGTGGGAGTTTGAAATGGCGGTAATGGAGGAATTCGGGAAGTGCTGCGCCATCCACAGCGTCCAGCTGCCCCAGCCGCAGCCCAGCTCGAGCACCCGTTGCCCATCGACCAGGCGAGCCCGCTCGGCGCTCAGGCTGAGCATGCGCTCCTCGGCGTCCGCCAGATCGACCACGCCTGGCGTCCACAGGCCAGAGCTGTATTTGAGCTGCGGACCCAGCACGGCTCGGAAGAACGCCGCCGGCACTTCGTAGTGCTGGCGGTTCGCCGCGCCGGTCTCGAGCGCGAGCGGGGAGCACGCCATCTCTGCAACCCACTCGGCCCGCGTATCCGGCTGAGCGTAGCGCAGCGCCTGCTCCGACAGGCGCTGGCGCAGCAGGGTGCGGATCCCCGCGCGCACCCAGCGGTCCGGCAACAGGCGTCGCTCGGCAAGCTCCACTGCAAAGCTCATGAACCCATTCTGGTCGTTTTGGTCGATTTGTCAACCGAATATACGTCCATTTAGTCCAGAAATACGCCCAGACGCTGTCGAAGGCCGATCCAGGCTGCAGACGTGCGCCGCGGCCCATCACGCCCCGTGCCCCGTCGAGCGGGCACTCTGGGCGTCGGCGGGCGGTCGCGCCCGCGGGCGGTCGAGCAGGCGTGCGATCGCATCGCGCCGGAAGTCGAAGATTCGGTCCAGGGTGCGCCGGACGAACAGGACGTGCGCGACCGCGCCGAGCGGCCCGAGCGGCTCGCCGTAGTCGACGACATCGCGCACCAGCGTGGAGGTTCCGCGTCCCTCGAACTCATGCGTGTGGCGCCAGAGCGCGTACGGGCCCGACTTTTGCTCGTCGACGAAACGCTGCCCGGGCTGCCAGTCCGCGATGCGGGTACGCCAGCGCACGGGGATGCCAAATAAAGACAGCTGGTAATCGAGCTGCGCGCCGGCACGCATCTCGATGGGCATGGGGGTGAGAATGCGAAAGTGGAGGAAGGCTGGCGTCAACGCTTCCAGGTTCGACGCGTCAGAGAAGAACGCGAAGACTTCTGGCAGCGGACTGCCCACCAGCTGGGTTCGGGCGAGTTGGTGAAGGCGTCCCATGATGACGCTCAGACAGCCGTTCGGTCGGGAGCCGACATTGCCGCCACGAGCGCGCCGTCGAGCTCCGGATGTTTGAACGCGTAGCCCGTGCGCTCCGCGGCTCGCGGCAACCACTGCTGGCGGGGCGTTCGGGGTGTGGCTCCCATGATTCCATGCTATGGTCGATTTGGTCGTATTGATAGTGCCTCAATCGACCAACGCGCGCTATTGTACGCTCCGAGGTGACGCGGGTGGGCCATGCATGAGCAGACGCTCCTCCTGACCGGCGCGACAGGGTTCGTGGGTGGAGCTGTGAGACCTCAGCTCGCTGCGCAGGGGTGGCGCGTGCGGTGCTTGACGCGAGACGCAGCGCGGGCGCTCCGGTGCGAGCCCAGCCTCGAGTGGGTCCAGGGCGACGTCGGGGATTTCGGCTCGTGCGCTCGCGCGCTCGACGGCTGCCGAGCGGCGCTCTATCTCGTGCACGGGATCGGCGAAGGCGCGGACTACCACCGGCGTGAGGTCAGAGCGGCGGCGACCTTCTCCGCGGCGGCGGCCGCAGCCGGCGTGGAACGCATCGTGTATCTCGGCGGCGTCGCCCCGATGGGCACCGGTTCCGACCACCTGCGCAGCCGGCTCGAGGTGGGCGAGGCCCTGCGGGCTGGCTCGGTCCAGACGGTCGAGCTGCGCGCCAGCATGATCGTCGGGCATGGCAGCCTGAGCTGGCTCATGGTCCGCGATCTCGCCGCCCGCTTGCCCGTCATGGTCTTGCCTCGGTGGCTGAAGTCGCGCACGCAGCCCGTCGCCATCGACGATGTCGTGATCGCACTGGTGCGGGCGCTCGAGCTGCCGCTCACGGAGAGCGCGTGGTTCGACATTCCCGGCCCGGTCACGCTTTCTGGAAAGGAAATCCTCGAGGCGACCGCGCGCGTGCTGGGGCTCGCCCCCCCTGGCATGCTCGAAGTGCCTCTGCTGTCGCCGCGGTTGTCCTCTCTGTGGGTACGCTTCGTCACGCGCGCCCAGTGGTCCGTGGCGCGTGAAGTGGTGGTCGGCCTGACCGAGGATCTCCTCGCACAGGATGATCGCTTCTGGCAGCTCATTCAGCATCCGCACCGGTGTTCGTTCAGCGCGGCCGCTCGGCTTGCCCTCGACGCCGAGCGCGGCGAACGACGCGTGCAGGGCACCTGGGGCGTCATCGAGCGCATGCGAGGCGTCTCGAAGAGTTCGGCGTGAGCGGCACGTGACCGACATTGCGTCGGCGAAGCCTGGCACGCGGCTTGCTTCGCACCGATCTCAGTGAAACCGATGAAACACCTCGTCCTCATTCTTGCATGGCCCATGTGCGCGATCATCGCGGGGCCCGTCCTCGCCGTCGCGGGGCTTGGGATCGGCTGCGCCAGCTCGCCCCCCGCACACGCTCGCGACGCGACGGCCGCTTCACTGCCGGCCGAGAGCGGCCAGGCCCCCGCATCCACGCCGCCCGAGAACGAGGCGGGCGCGCGGGGCGCCACGCCGATGCTCGATTTTTTCGCCATCGGGCGCGCCGAGCGCATCGCCGATCTGGGCTCCGGCGCGGGCTATTCGCTGACGCCGATGCTGAACGCGGTCGGCCCCTACGGCATCGTGTACACGCGGCACGATCCGCGAACGCGCAGCGACCTGCCGCGGGGCTCAGGTTCGGCACCGCCAGAAGAGCGCCTGCCGGACAACGTGATCCTGATGTCGACCTCCCTCGCAGCGCCATTTCTACCGGCAGCCAAGCACCTCGATCGAGTCTTCTTCCTGTTTGCCTATCACGATCTGGTCACTACCAAGGACGACCGCCGAGCCTTCAACGCGGCGGTGTTTCAAGCCCTGAAGGCGGGCGGCCTGTATTTCATCGCCGAACATGCGGCGCCCCCCGGGTCGGGCCTCACCGCGGCGCGCGAGTCGAACCGCTTCGAAGAGCGCATCGTCCGGGCCGACGTGGTGGCCGCGGGCTTCCGCTTCGTCGAGTCCGCGGAGTTTCTGCCGAGCACGGCGCACACCGGGACCGGCGAGACGAGCCAGTACCTGCTGAAGTTCCAGAAGCCTGCGCAGTAGCGCCTACGCCGAGGCAACACCCAACGGCAACACCCCGAACGGCAACGACCGCAAGGACCGACAGCGCCGGCACGAGCCCGTCGCTGGCTTGGCTGGCAGCCCCGCCCGCGCGTTTCAGCCGGCCCCCTCGGCCCCGCGAGCGCCACGGATTTGGTGTGTCAGTGCGTTTCACCGGACTCGCGCAGACTCGCGCCGCGTTCCGCCGCTGCCCGGACGATGGCCGCGACGTAGTCACTGGCGGTGAGAATGCCGCGCAGCACGTTCTTCTCATCGACGACCGGCAGGCAACCGAAGCGCT
>Ga0315912_10002546_pt1 | contig 19200 bp, 18 predicted proteins | sample VfabasoilMG_FD_204469 | JGI IMG/M metagenome (GOLD analysis project Ga0315912, IMG submission 204469) | Garden soil microbial communities collected in Santa Monica, California, United States - V. faba soil | ecosystem: Environmental > Terrestrial > Soil > Garden | place: USA: California...
CTGGGAACAGAACTCCCGGAAGCCAAACCAGCTCCTGAACCCGAAGCGCAAACGGAGGCGGCCCCGCCCGCTGCCGAAGGCGCTACGGAAGCTCCGGCACCCGAACGCAAACCGCGTGAACAACAGCCGCCACGTGAGCGCGGCCCACGTCCTGAAAAAGGACAAGCCCGGCCCCCACGCCAGGGCTCGCCCGCCGGACAACCCAACCAAGGCAATCGTGAACCACGCCGTGAAGGTCGTCCCGAAGGTGGACGCCCCGGTGGTGATCGTCGCGAAGGTGGCCGTCCCATGGGCCGTCCCGAAATGTTCGCCGACATCGATATCGATAAACTCATGGCTGACCCGCTCTATCTCGACAACCAGGCACACGCCGTCGTCAGCCGCATGCGCGACATGGATTCCGGCACCAAGAGCCAGCTACGACGTTTCTACAACGCCGTCCGCCGCGCCTGCCGAACCGCTGAAGCAGATCGCCAGCATCAGTTCGTCATGCTGCGCGCGCGCCTTGCCTACACCATCGCAAGGCACTCTCTCCGCAGTCTGGACAGTCTGGAACGCCTGCTATTACAAGTAACCCGTAAGAACGACGCGCGCGGCTATGAACGCTTCCGCGATCTGTTCGAGGCGATTGTCGCCTACAACGAATAAGGAGCCGCCACACACCATGAGTTCCCACACCGCGCAAACTGAATTGAAACTAATCGGAAAGCTCCTGATTGATGGAGACCTGCTCTGCGAAACCGGACTCCACATCGGGGCCGGCAAAGGCTCTCTCGAAATCGGCGGCGCAGATAACCCCGTAGTCAAAGACGCCTTCGGTCGCCCCTACGTCCCAGGCAGTTCCATCCGCGGACGTCTACGTTCTCTCTTGGAGCAGTCCGCTGGCGCGTCTGACCTGATCTATCTCAGCCGCCGCAAAGGCCAGGAAGTTCGCATCCATCAGAGCGACCGCCCCGACGACGAAATTGGACTCCTGTTCGGACGCAATCCCGGCCGTGCGGATCGTGTCAGCGGCGAAGGTAGCGACGCCAAAGTGGCAACACCTGCGCGCCTCACCGTCTACGATGCACCGCTCGACCTCGACAGCATCACGCCGCAAATGCGTGAGAATCTCGACGACGAACTCACCGAAGTCAAAAGCGAAAACGCAATTGATCGCGTCACCAGCCAATCCAATGCACGCACGCTGGAGCGCGTCCCCGCCGGAGCAAAGTTCAAGTTCCGTCTGGTGCTCGACATTCTGTGCGACGAAGACAAAGCACTCGCCGCAAAAGTTGTCGAAGCCATGCGGCTCCTTGAAGACGACGCATTAGGCGGAGGCGGATCACGCGGCAACGGTCGTGTTCGCTTCACCAATCTCAATCTCCGCTGGCGCAGCCGCGCCTACTACGCCGAAGGTCAGGCCGAAGGCGAACTGCTCACCGGAGCAGCGCTCGGCGACCTGCAACAACTCGTGACCGGAGGCCTCGCCGACAAACTGGCGAACTAGAATGCCCGCGTCACTTCTCATCCGTCTGAGGCCGGAAGGCCCATGGCGCATTGGCCCATCCAATGGTGCGCGGGACCGCGTCGATACCGTCTTCCACAGCGATTCTCTCTACTCGGCCGTCTGCGCCGCCATGCGTGAATTAGGCAACCTGGAAGAATGGCTGGACGCAACGGCACGCGCCGGAGAGAATTGCGCGGTTCGTTTCAGTTCCCTGTTTCCCTATCAAAGCGAACACCTGTTCGCACCAGCACCAAAGCATCTCTGGCCACCAACTTCGGTAACCCGCCTGCGGGCACACGGAGCAAAATTCGTTCCGCTCTCGGTAATCGCGGCACTAGCCGAAGGCAAGCCAGTGGAAGAAGACAAGTGGGAAGTGGACGGCATCAGCGAATGTCTGGTACGCAGCGGACGTAGCGGCTTCGGACCCTTTAGAGTCGCCCTCTCCACAAACGCAGCCGTAGATAGAGTGGAACCCGGAGTCACAGCAACGCACCAAACCGCGTCACTGGAATTCGGGCACAACTCCGGCATGTGGGGCTGCGTGCAATTCGCGTCAGACCAAGCACAGCAAGCGTGGCAGAAAAAAATAGAAGCAGCATTCCGACTCCTAGCCGACTCCGGCCTTGGCGGAGAGCGCTCCCGCTGGGGTCAGGCAACTGTAGAAATCAGAGAAACCGATCCTCTCCCAAAAGTAGAAATGGAAGAAGGCACCGAGTCAGCCTACTGGCTATTGAGCCTCTTCAACCCAGCCCAATCGGAAACCATAGATTGGGAAAGAGGAAGCTACTCACTAGTGGAACGCTCCGGCAGAGTAGAAAGCAACCAAGGCTGGGGAACAAGAAAAAAGAGTTCGCAAATGGTAAGCGAAGGAAGCGTAGTCTTTGCAAAGGAAGCCCCAACAGGCCAAGCGCTGGATGTAGCCCCGGAAGGCTTCCCCCACCCGGTCTACCGCAACGGCTACGCCGTATCCGTCGCCCTACCCTGGAGGCTAAGCGTATGAACTGGCGCATGCAATGCCTGACTCCAACCCTAATCGGCGACGGCTCCACACTCTCCCCAATCGACTACATGGTGTGGAAAGACGCCGTCAACGTCCTTGACCAACGCAAAATCTTCAAGCTCCTCTCCAACGGTCCGCGCCTGGAAGGCTACCTCAACCAAATCAAACGTGCCGAAAAACTCGACTTCGCCAGTTGGGGAGGCTTCGCCCAAACCTTCGCCCAACGCCGTATCGCTTTCGACCATGCGTCGTATCCAATCTACTGGGAAAGAGCCCACGCCGAAAACTGCCACATCCCGACATTCTCCAACGGACTCAACGGACCCTACATCCCAGCCAGCGCCCTAAAAGGAGCGCTACGCACAGTCCTATTCGCATCCAAAGTATCAGAAGGCGCAATCAAACAAGCCGAACAATCCGAACGCCGCTTCAGTGAAGCCATAGAAAGCCAAGTCCTAGGAAAAGCCGGCAACGACGTAATGCGAAACCTGATGCTAGGAGACTCCGCCCCAGCATCTACAGACCAATTCCGAGTCTACATGCTAAGAACCGCAACGCTTGCCGAAGGCCGCAACAAAGGCCAATACACACTAGGCTGGAAACAAACCCCCAAAGGAACCATAGAAGGAAGAAGAGTAGAAGACGCAACACCCGCATTCGCCGAAATGGCCGCCCCAGGAGCAACCTTCGAAGGAAGCTACAACTGGAGAACCAACACCCAAAGAAAACTAACCTGGCCAGTATTATTCAAAGCAGCCAACGACTACGCCGAACAAGCCCTAACAGCCCACAAACACTTCGCCCAAACCACAGGCCTAACAGTCCTAAGCAAGACGCTAGATGAACTGAACCAACGCCTGGAAATAGCAAAACAAAGAGGAAACGCCTGCCTACTATCCCTAGGCTGGAGCGCAGGCTTCCTAGGAAAAACCGGCTGGCCGAAGACGGAAGAAGATCGATACCGAGGAATTCTTGGGCACTATCCGGTGTATGAACGGGCAATTCGAAGTGGAATGCCATTCCCAAAGACGAGAAGGATTGTGTTCCTAGGAAATAATCCGGCAGCGTTACCCGGTTGGGTCTGGTTCGAAGTTACCTAGTCACCCGATCCTCCGCAGTGAATGGCGGAATGGCGTCATTGTTCTCTCCCATTGAGGTGCAGTACGAGCCATTGGATTCCTAGCGTAGCGGCCGGGAATTTTCGATTACTTTGTGCAAGGCTTGGCGGAGTTGTTCGGCTCCGATGGTAGCTTCCTGCGGTTTTGGCGGTTCTGTAGACACACTTCGGGCTTGCGTTTGTTTCGTCCCGAGGTTTTAGTGTGAAGCCTACATCGTTTGTTGTGGTGTTTCTGAAGGTCCAGTACACGGTTCGGTCTCCTTTTCGATTGTTTCTTCTGTTTCTGTGGCCGTTTGGCGAGTGATTTCGATGACTTCGGCTGGTGGCTTGGGTTCGTTTTGTTTATTTTGTTGTTCTGGTGCAAGTTCTTGTTTTTGAGGTATTTGCGTGAGTGGTTCTTGGGTGGGTCGGTTGTTTTGTAGCCTCAAAAGTTGGGTGATGGAGCGGTCTTTGAGGCGGATGAGGCGTTCTTCGTAGCGGCGGATGTTTTCTACGGCTTTGTTGCTGACGTGGTGTTCTTCGGCGACGGTGGTTTTGGTGGCTCCGTCGGCGGTTTTGAAGATGCTGGTGGGATCCTGGGCGTCTTTGGCCAATTGAATTTCGAACTGCTGCGTTTGAATGGCCCAGCAGCGGCGGATTTTCCAGGAAAGTGCGGTGATTTCTTCGATGATGAGCCATTCGGCATCGGTGGCTGGCTGGAAGTGGTCGGCTAGCGATTGTTGCATCTCGTTGAAGGCGTCTCGGCATTCGTGGGAGAGGCAGACGGATTTTGAGGTTAGGCCATGTTTGATGGCGTTTTGGGCGGCTTTCGATTTGCCTTCGGGCGTCGTTGGGCCGAATGATTGTGCTCCGTTTTGTTGGGCTGCTTTACGTTGTTTTTTGCTGCGTCGCATGGGACGGTATCTCCTTTTGTGAATTTGAATTATTGGCCACGGATGGACACGGATGGACACGGATAACGGACTTGGCGAGCCGTGGTATCTCACCTGTTTTTAAAAATAGCAGGTGATTTGGTGGTGCTGAATGTTAGATTTGTGGAAGTTGTTGAAAAGAAGGGAGAAATAAATGTACTAAAGTTGTGACTAGAAATCATACATTTAGAGCATTTTCAGTTATAATATAGATGCTCTGGCGAAATCGGCGCAAAACTGGAATGGCGAAGGCATATTCTGATGACCTAAGGCGCAAGCTTTTGGAGGCACACGATGATGGGGAAGGCACCTTGGAGGAACTGGCGGAACAGTTCCATGTAAGCTGGGGCTGGGCGTCGAAGATCTCAGCGGATCGTGGCAAGACGGGCAAGATGGAAAGGCAACCGGGAAGAAAGCGTGGTCGCCGTAGTAAGGTGACGCCAGAGATCCAGGAGTTTCTGAAGAAAGCAATCCAGAAAAAGCCTGACATTACGCTGGCCGAACTCCAACTACAGCTTTTGGAAGATCACCAGTTGGAGATCTGTATTGGTTGGTTATGGGGAGTGCTGAATCGGCTGGATCTGCGCTATAAAAAAAACTCTACGGGCGGCCGAACAGGACTTGCCAAGAATCCAACAGCTGCGAGAGGAATGGCCGGCTAAGATCGGGGAGTTTGAGGCCGGACAGTTCATCTTTGTGGATGAAAGCGGCATCACGACGGAAATGACACGCCTCTATGGGCGTGCCGAAGGCGGACAACGGCTCCATGATAGTGCCCCGGCCCGTTGGCGAACGTTGACGCTGCTGGGTGCTGTTGGCATCCAAGGTTGGGTCGCGACGATGACGGTGGAAGCGCCGACCGATACCGAAATCTTTCTGGCTTTTTTGGATCATGTGTTGTGTCCGCAACTCAAGCAAGGCCAAGTAGTGGTGATGGACAACCTTGCCGCACACAAGGTTGCTGGGGTTAGCGAAAGAATTCTGGCCACAGGGGCGAAACTCCGCTACTTGCCACCATACTCTCCAGACCTAAATCCGATTGAGAAGTGCTGGTCCCAACTCAAGCAACATCTCCGTGCTATCAAAGCACGGACGATCCATTCCCTTGAGAACGCAGGTCGGCACAGCTCTGGCTGCTTTGACACCGCATCAATCCGCAGCTTACTACCGCCACTGTGGCTATCCAACATGATTATCTACACTTATTATGAAAATGCTCTAAAATGACAGTTTGGCGGCTTGTGGTTTTGTTTGTTTTCAGTGGGTTAAGGGTGAATTGGGTGTGTGGCGGAGGATGGGAGGTGGGAAATCTGCAATTGGGTCGATTGTGACGATATTTGTAGTAGTTTGAGGGTGGTCACTCAATATCTAAAGTTCCGCATCATATAGAGTTGGGCTTCCGTTCTTGGTTCGCTCCAGCAGAGTAGTCCGCTTTCGGAGTGATAAGAAAATGTAGTGCCGTCTGCGAATCTGCCCGGTATGAATAAGATCTTCTTTGGGAAAGCAGTGCCGGGTTCAGACATTGTCTGCTGCAGGGTGATTCCGCCCGCCTTGTTGTCCACAAAATACAATCCGCCGCCATCCAAGGTACCCCATCTCCCGATCTCAACTCGGGGCACGTTCGGCACACGTGCAGGCACTCCGCCGGAAACCGGCAAAACAAAGAGTTCCGACGCCTGCTCGTCGTTGGTGATATAGATATGCTTGCCATCTCGCGATTCTATGCCAGCGACGGCGTAATCCAAGACAGTCGTTAGTTCACCGCCTTGGGGCGTTACTTTTACAAGGCTGTTCACCCCAGATCTATCCGTAATCAGATACACGGCTTTGCCATCGGCAGACCAGCTTGGTTTCGATTCGTTGTAGGGAGAGTTCGTAAGCCTCCGCGCCGGACCTGTTGCGTTGGCTGGCACTGTGAAAACGAACCGCTTGCCTTCAGCGACAGCCGAAAAAGCGATGTACGCACCGTCTGGAGACCATGACAAGTTGCGGCAACTCACAAAATCCCCATGAGCGATTCGCCGAGGTCGCTGGGCGTCAACATCCATGCTCCAGATCTCATCGGAAGTGCCACTGCCTGCTGCAGCAGCAATGGTCCCTCCGTTAGGGGACACGGCGGGAGATTCTCCTCCGCCAGGAAACGCAAGAACCGAGGTGCCGGTTCTCCCACGCTTGGCCAGCATTACTTGAGTCTGCCAAACATGGCGGGAATAAAGAAGGTCAGATCCGTCGTGTCCAAATACAGGAAATTGTTCACCCCCCAACTGGCCCGGGAGGAATGTGACCTCGCCATCCTTCCCATTTCGGCGAGCTTGCCACAGACCTTCCTTTCCCTTCCATGTCGCGGAGAACACAACTGCGGAGTCATCTTGAGTAAAGGTCAGGCCGTTGATCCATGAGTCCATTCGCGAAAGCCGTCGAGCTTCGCCACCATCCAATGCCTCCATATATATGTCTCCTCGACCGCGTTCGGAGTATCGCGCAACAGCAAGGTGTTTTCCATCGTGCGACACGGCGAGCGCTACATCTCCCCAGGAGCCTGGCTTGGGAAACGTGACCCTACGGAGCGAATTGGTGTTGAGTTGAAGGATAAAGCCTGAAAGCGGGTCGCCGACGTGAGATGAATCCACAACGGCAAGGGAGCGGGAATCAGGCATCCAGTCCACGCAGGCACCTCTCAACTGGCGTATCACTTGGGAGTTGCGGCCATTCGGCTCCATCAGCAACAAGGCATGACGATCCGGCCCGATAGGCTCAATGAGTGCGATGAAGCGCCCGTCCGGAGACCATTTTGTACCAAACGCCTTTCCATTTTTCCAGATATGCCGCTCTTCGCCAGTCTCGAGATTGCGCACCCACAAGCCATCTCCGCGGGATACCGCAATCTCCCGGCCCTCAGGAGAAAATACAGCGCTCACTTCATCTGTTTTTCCTGGTGGGCTGACCAACCTACTCGCGTGCGGAGCGTCACCATTCCTTACGAGCATGCCTGCAGCACCTACGACTCCACTGAAAAGTAGTGCCCGACGCGCAATGTAACCTGGAGAAATCCGGGTTCGGGCATCGAGCAGCGCGGCCACAAACGCATCGGGAGTGCGATAGCGCTTCTCTGGGTTCTTGGCGAGGCATTGTTCTATGACCGGGATCATCGTGTGTGGAACGCCATGTAGGTTAGGCCGTGACTCGGAAATTACGCGAGCTGAGTCGAAGGTGGACATTCCATCCACGGAATAGGGGAGCTGGCCGGTGAGAAGCTCACACAAGATCATTCCTAGGGAGTAGATATCTGATGCTGGCCCACCAGACTTCCCCTGTGCCTGCTCAGGACTCGCATAGGCCCACGTTAACCCTGCACCGCCAAGGACGGTGAGACCCTTTTCGACAGAACCCTCGGTGAGCTTAGCCATGCCGAAGTCGAGGAGCCGCGGTGTGTGGTCTGCAGCGACGAAGATATTGTTCGGTTTAAGATCGCGATGCACGACTCCCTTGCGATGTGAGTATTCCACTGCGGAACAGACTTTGTAAAATAGTTCCAGCCGCGCCTCTTGGCTCAATTTGAACTGCTGCACATGCTGTGTGAGTGATCGTCCGTCCACCCAGTCCATTACCAAATAGGGACGTCCATCGTGGGTCACACCGCCATCAATGGGTCGAACTATGTAAGGGTGATCCAGGTTGCCGAGGATCTGGCGCTCCTGCAGGAATCGGTCCAAAGTCACCTGTCCAAAAAGACCAAACGGAAGAATTTTGATTGCAACGTTCCGTTCAAATATGCCATCCGCGCGTTTTGCCAAGAACACCCGGGCGCTGCCACCATGCCCGAGTTCGGATAAGATCTGCCATGGACCGAGTTGAGTGGGAACTTCTTTCCGTTGATCCTGTTCGAGCCATTTCGCTGCTATCGTAAGTGCGGAGTTTTCGAGAAACCCGGCAGTGGAGGCTTGTAAAATTGAAGCGAGTAACGCCTCCGCCTCGGCTCGCATTTCTGGATTCCCTTCGCAGTGTCGGTCCAATGCGGTTGGTCCTTCGTCCAGTGCTGCGGAGACGGCTTCTTTGATCCGGCACCAACGCGCTGGGTGCTGATCATGTTCACTGGATGGGTTCATGGGGACCCAACTTCGTATGTAACCATCCACGTGCTACGTTCCACGCCCGCTTGACTGTCGGCTCTGAGGTCTCCAATGCCTCGGCGATTTCCTCGATTGTCAGGCCGCCAAAAAACTTGAGTTCCACAATGTGTGCCAAGTTTGGATCCTTCTGTTCCAGTTCGCGGAGCGCCTTGTCGAGGGCGATGAGATCGGGATCAGCCACGGGTTTTACAGATGGACCAAGGTTTGGATCAGTGGGAAGCGATATAATGTCAGCCTTTCTGCACTCGGCTTGTCTGCTGCGGGCGTGGTCAACCAGTATGCGGCGCATGAGTAAGGCTGCCGTTCGAAAAAAATGAACTCTTCCAGACCAATTTCTGTTGCTGAGAGTGTGAAGTTTGAGGTAAGCCTCGTTCACCAAGGCTGTCGGGGTGAGGGTATGATGGCCCCGTTCACGGCGCATCATGATGCCGGACAACCGCCTTAGCTCGCTATGTACAAGTTCAGCGAGTTCCTCCGCCGCGAAGGGTTCTCCCCTTCGCCACGCGTCGAGCACTTCCGTAATTCTGGCCTGCTCTTCCATTGAGGACAAATTGTAACATGCTTGATCCGGTTCCAAAAATTTTCTTCGTTAGGATGGGTTTGGGAGGTCTGCATGACCGATAGACAAATGGATTTCAAGCTGACGCTTTTCGAGAGATTTCATCGGGCCAATTGGCGAGCGCGATGACCCGGCTAGGCAGATTGGTTGCTTATCGCGGAGGGCTTGTGCAGATAATGATCGCGGCGGTTGCGAGCCTTCGTGGGGCGGATTATCGACGTCATATTTCCGAAGACATATCGGATCTGTTCGGGCTGCATTTCTCTCGCTGGGCCTGGCATTGAAATTTCCACTCCTTGCCGTCCGGTCTAGCCCGACATCAAAGCTCTAATATCCAATGCTTCCGCATTGACTGTGCTGGACTAGCTTGGCAAGCGGCTCAATCGGCTAGACTGATTTCGAAGCAACCTACCATGTACTGAGACTTAGCGCGAGCCGGACCGAACGGGATGGCCCAAAGCTCGTCGGCTGACCAAAAAACGGGGAAGTCATCACGCCGCTTATTTCACTGATCGTCGTGTTGTTCAAAAGATTCGTGACCTGAACCACGAGCTTGGCAGGAAGAAGACCAATTACCGGGCTGATGTACGCCAGATTCACATTGAAGTTAGGAGGTCCTCGCAGTGAGTTGCGTTTGATACCGATGGGCCGGTCGTTGAGCGAGAGATCGAAGTTGTCGTCCCTGCCGGTCGTAACGCTGTAAAGGTTTCCAGAGTTCAGCGAGACGGGTAAAAACAAAGAACCAAGCAAAGGTATCTTGACGGATAGGTTCCCGGTTAGCCGATGAAGGCGTTCGCTACGAGCCCAATCCGAATTCCTATCATACGGATTCTGCGCAACGGAATCGTCTTCAGCCCATGTCGAAACAAAGCGCAGGTCACCAGACCATTGAAAGCGCTTAAAGTTCGCCATTGCCGGTGACTGCAAGACAATATCCAAAACATTGGATCGTGCTTTTCCGACCGATTCATAATGTGTGATATTTGCCAGAAGTGGGTAGTATGGCCGGAGATAATCAATATCATCGGCTCTTAGTTCAGCAGGAAACGGAGTGCCTGGATACGGCGCGTTGATGTTGCGAGTTCGGAGTTGGTGAACGTCGCGGTTCAGGTTTAAGTGAGCACTTACTCTCCAGTTCTCCTTGAGGCTTTGTTGCATATTCATTTGAAACAGCACACGGTAAGCCGATTCAAATACTTTGGCGCGCGACAATATCAAACCGGCTCCGGTGAGTTGTGGGGAACTATTCGATTCGGTTACAAAAGGATCTGGATAGGAGGGGTTGGAAATAATAGTTTCGAATGGGCGGGAACCGTCTTGTCGTAATAGTTGTTCGCGAACCGCCATGCTCAAACCTACCACCGGATACGAAAGAGCCGCTCCGAAGCTGATCCCGGTCCGCTTTCGTAGCTGATACGAAAACTGCGCCACTGGTCCCAGGTTGTTGTAATCTCCCAAACTCGTCTGCCAAGTGTAACGGGAGCCCATACGGAGGCTGGCCTTGCCATTGATACTGTAGTCGGCTTGAAGGGAAGCGTTGGTCTCTAACTGACGGGCTTCACGGACACGGCGGCCGGAGGCCTTAGAGAACTGGAGTGGCTGACCAGCGAGGTAATCTTCCAGGCTGGAAAATGTGAAGGTCCCAGCAGAGTTTAAATCCGAATCGCTGTAGCTCTTCCGGTAGGTCCCATCCAAGGTAACCTTCACCGTCCACTTGGGTACGGGTGCCCACCTTATCGCATCACCAAAGTCATAGATGGAGTTCTGATAGGTACTCCGATTCTGGGCGCCTCCGCGATGGAATGAGTCTAGAACATCAATGGTAATGGCGTTACTAAGCGGACACGTACTGCTACGAGTACGATTCACGTTAAGCCTGAGCTCATTGGCTAATCTGGCAGTTACGCTGGAGTGGTTGAGTACCTGCACGTTCCAGACGCTCGCACTGCTATCGAAGGCTCTCTCGGCAAGAGTGAACCCGCCGACACCTTGGTTGTGGTGCTTCGATATGCTGCGCGTAATCCGATATCCAAATACACTGGAGGGGGAAAGATACCAATGGTTGGTCAGGCCTATAGTATAGGATTGGGCTGGATCGATTACCGGGTAGGAAACGGTTCCTTCCGGAGTAACTGCCCGGACATGATTGCCTTCTGATCGACTATTCTGCATGGATAAACTTATTCCCATGCCAAGCTTGCCCTTGATTAACGGACCAGAGTAGTCCGCTGTGAACACGCGCCCTTGGCGTGATGGTGTATTCAAAGCTCCGCGGTTCCGAGCGTTCATGGAGCGGTTCAGGGAGTGAATGGAGGAACTTCCGGCCCAACGGGTCAACCCCGGCGTCTTTGTCAGCACCATGATACGAGGGCCTGTTCCGCTAGCGCTCAACGAATTGCGCTCTACAACAATCTCCGAAATCTGATCAAGGGAAGGAAATGAGCCGCCGGGAAATCCATCAACTGTGAACTGAGTGTGTCCACCTCCGTCCGCCAGAAGTTGCAGGTGGTTCAGCAAGGCCCCTTGGTCAAACGGCAACGCTCTCAAGGACTCCCCGCTCAGCCTGATGGAATTCATCGTGAACACCGGATCGGCCTTATCTTGAACGTCAACAACGCTGGTGACCTTGTCCAGGGACAGTGAAATGACCATGGGCGGTGTTGTTAAGTTTATCTCGACGGTCCGCACGAACGGTTTTAGATCGGGCACAAGAATGGCCATCTGGTATTGCCCAGGCCGTAACGCCACGCTAAAGTCTCCGCCGCCGTCGGTCGTGATTTCGGCGAAGGTCTGCGCGATGCCATCGAAGAACGTAACGGAAACAGCCGGCATTGCCTTGCCAGAAGGATCCAACACTTTTCCGTCAACGTTTACCGAGCCGGACGCAGCGGCAGACTCACCGTGTGCCTGGTAAGCCTGTGCGCACGGAAATGCCAACATGGCGATGAATGCCGCGGACTGCACAGCTCTCACACTACAAATCCGTAGAGGCATCCTAGACATCTACCAATCAGGAATCTCTAAATCTACTTGGAGGCTGTCCAGGTTACGTTCACGCTACAGCCTGTGCCAATAGAAGTCGAATAGGAGCCCGATGCCGCGCTAGAGGAACTAAAGGTTCCCGAGAAGCCGTTCGTTGAAAATGAGTTCCCGGTAATCGCCAGCGCGGGAGTGTAATTGCTAGTGCTGCCGACAGGAAGGGGGCCTGTACAGGTACCAGAGAGAGCGTACTGTGCAGTAACGCTGATGATGGCTCTTCCGCTAACAACAAAAGAAATAGGCCTTCCTTGGGAGGTTGTTCCATTCCAAGTTCCATCGTACGAAACGCTACCACCCGCGCCGCCAGGCGATGAGGATTCGTCTTTCCCGGTCAATAACACAGCAGCGGCTATTCCGCCCGCCGCAGCTGCGACGCCCGCGACAATAAGCTTCTTCTTACTCTTCGACGCAGTTTGAGTCTGGGCTGCAGCCCGGCCATGGAGTCCGAATGATGTCAACGCTAGGCTCAGACCTACCGCAACGGCTGCCATCCGCCTCAAGCTCAGAACCTGTCGCAAAGTACAGGGGAGAAATGGTTTAACTATCTTCATGATTCACACTTAGAACCTTTCTTGGAATTGGTGGAGAAAACCCGCCACAAAGCACTGAGCGAGAAATATCTCTGGACTGGATCAAATAACTGAAGACCTGGGCGGACGGGTAGTTGGGTCTCCGGCTTGCTTTCTGTACCAGCGAGGCTTAACGGTCCACACCGAGCCTGATCCACTTTCCTCACATTTCTCGCTTGGCCCTTGCATGATCAGGTCTACCTCTCACCGGCCAAGAAAGCAGCGCCAGGGAACCGTGAAAGCCCCTCTCTTGTTTGTGTTGCTCACAGTTTGCCCCCACCTGATGGCTCAAACACCAACAGAGCCGATCCGCAAGTTCAGTATTGATATCATCGCCGGGCCGCTCGAACCGAAGGGTAGCACCGCCAGCCTCCGCGAAAGAGGAAGTGGCTCCGCGCCCGGAAACTTGGTCTTCGGTGGTACCACGACTCTCGGGTTCAGTCTGGGTTACCGCCCAATCCGGTTCTTCCAGCTTGATGCCGGGTTTGCCGCAGGCGGCGGAACGGCATTCGGCGGCGGTGAGATCACCGTTCATGAAGTCAACAATCCATCCGGCCCGTCTAGGACGATCAAAATCGGATCAGTCACGACCCTTACTTCGATTGGGTCTCGGTTCATTCTCCCGGCACTAAAGGATCGTCTGCTGCTAAGCGTCGGCGGTGGAGGCCTTTATCTTTCTGAATCAGAAACAGGTCTGGATAATGTGGTGGATTACGGTCCAAATAGCCGCGGAGGGTTTGCGCCGTATTTGATGACCCAAATTATCGTTTTTGTCGGGAAATCCAAGCGCGTCGGTTTAGGACTTACAGCTAGGTATTTGAAGGGGCTGAATTCGAACCTGTACGTGCCGTCAAATGCGGGAGTCTTCAATCCAGACAACGAACAATACGTTCAGCTCGGTGGAACCATCGGGTTCCGTTTCTAAACCAAGAAAGAGGTAAACATATATGAACAAAACAATGTCATCTGTCACGGCGGTGTTGATCATCGCATCGATCGGCGTCGGCGTTTCGCTAGGCCAGCAGAAAAAGAAGGGAATAGATTCATCCAAGACTGCAGTTGTCATGGCCTTCGATGGCAATGGCGTCAAGGCTGCTGGTTTCCCTGAGCTATCGCGCACAACAGTAATTCAAATCCTCAGGGATGAGGGTATGTTTGCCGCAGTTCTAACGCCAGAGGAAGCCAAGGACAAAGATAAGGCAACGATAATCGAAATCAACGCGAAACTTGTGGAGTTTAAGGCAGGAAACATGGCGACCCGCGTCCTTGTTGGGTTAGGATCGGGCCGCGCAAGCGCGGCATATGAATTCACATTTAAAGATGCAGCGTCCGGGAAGGTTGTATGGCAAAAGACTATCAAGGAAAAAGCTTCGGTTTGGTCTAACAGCGCCTCTTCCACTGCGCAGCGGCTGGAGTTGCCGGAAAAAATCGCTAAGACACTGGTGAAAGAGTTGAAGAAGTAGTAAGGGTGACTTCATATGAGCCGCGACTTTCAAAATCGCTTGCAAACGTGTCTGGTATCAACTTCCACTCTGTTTGTACTAATCCTTTCAACTGCTGCCCCTGCCACTTGCGCCGAATTGGCCATTGAAAAGGAGTTCGCCACCGAGACTGGTTGGCGCGGTGCCATTTGGCGAATGAGCGTGGCGGAGCTTGCCAAGATTTTCGGACGGGACTTTCAGGAGGAGAACAGATCCAAGAAGGAGAAGGATTCCGACGTGGCCGTTCGGGGAAAGTTAAGATCCAAGCTTCAGTTGGACGGGCTGGAGTACGAGGTGAAGTTTGGATTCACCCCATCCGACAAATTCAACGCTGTCTTCCTGGTGTGCAATAAACCTAAGAAGGAATCTCTGCTTCAGGTGCGCGAGCGCTTGACGGAGTTGTTCGGTGCAACCCATGCGCAGAGCCGCTCTTATGGCCGCGTCGGATTCGCCGTGCATCCTGATGTCTCAGCGATTCTGAGTTGGCGTCAAGGTCAGAAACGAATTGAGTTTCATTCGCTGGAAATCCGGCCAAACGTCTTCATGTGGGTCCGGCGACTCTCTGTGATTGTGAGTGCGCCGGAATCCGAAAAGCAATTCGAAGACAAGGGACTGTACAGCTTCACCGGCGAAGTCGCTCAGTCTCGCGGGAAGAAAGGTGCGAGGTGGTGTCTACTGGAAGTGAATCCGTCGAAAGAGACACTGAAAGCCAGTTGCCAGGGTGAAGTGATCTTTGACCAAAAATTGACCGAAGATGATCGTTTGAAGCTGGGTGCTCGCGGGCTTATCGGCGACTTGGATGTTCAGGATCTGACGGTTAGTCTGAAGGGTGTTCCAGACCTTTTTGAACTCTCTATTGGCACCGATGTTGTCAGTTTGCTTCAGCAAACTTTTCCGAAACAGGTTCAATAGCTCTGGACGAGGCACAGGTAAATCTCTGACATTGAGCAGGAGAATGCGAAATGAAGCGCCTTATAGGTGGAATCATCGTGGCTTTGGTTGGAGCCCTAAATATGATGGTTGCGTTGGGGAACCTTAACGGCCCCGATGCCATTCGTGCCTTACTCGTACATGCTGTGATGGTCCTGTGCGGCCCACTGGTCGCCTATGCCGGCTTTCAAAGCCGGTCTCGCAAACAAAGTGTCAGGCTGGCGATTGCGGCTCTCGCTTCGCAAAATAGATCGGTCGACGTCTCCAGTTTGGCGGAGTCGGCGGGGATTAGTGAACCGCTTGCGCGGTACTATCTGTCGACCCTCGATCCGCAATTGGCTTCGAGCCTTCCTCCTCCGGTGCGGGTTGACAAAAATCAGGATGCCCCTTGGAGGAGGGCGTTTTCCAAAGTGGCCAGTCAATTGGAGATGCTAGATTTCCTGTTGGACGGGAATCTTGAGGCGGTTGATATCGTTCAACCAAAGCGCTCAGGCTGTTTTGTCATTCTGCTAGTCCCAGTGGTATTCATCCTCTTGTTGCCAGGGATTATTCTCGCCGCCTTGCTTGTGTTTCCCGGTTTAGCGTTTGTGGCGTGGAGATTCGCAAGCCGTTGGGATTGGTTCGAAGCCAACCAAATCAAACCGCCTTGGCTTTCATTTGTTGTTGCCTTTCTAATACCTATCGCTGCTAGTGGTGCCTTAATCTCCATGTTGTTCCGGCCCGCATTCTGGACTCTGGCCCTAGTCCGAGGTGAGCTATTCTTGATCCGGTCGCGTGCCAACGACGTACTCCTGACGCCGTTTCATCTGGATGACGCTGCCATACAGCGCGTTACCGTAGAGGTCATCGCGGAGAACCTACCATCCAAGACGGTATACCAAGTAACCACTCCTGATGGCAAAACGCGGCTGTTTTGGGCGCGGAGAAATTTCATGGTCAAATCGGAACCCGATCTGACTGAAAATCTTGCGCGGCTGCGGGTGTGATGCGCAAACAATCCATCTGATGTTAATCGGCCTCCTTTTCCAGGCTGTATTCATGATGCAAGCCGCTGAGGGCTGGTGCTGATTTGATGCGGTAGGCTTCGGCGGTGTAGTTGGCAAGACTTCTACCTTGTTCTACGCCGTGGAGTCGCTTGAGGTTGCCTGCGTTCGATTCCAGGAATCGCGCTAGTGTTCGGAGGATCTGCTTTCCTCGGACAGGGGAGTGTTGGCCATCGTTTCCCAATCTGTCATGGTGAGGCCGAAATCTGCCAGAACGTTTCTAGCGGAATTGGTTTGTTGTGTTTGAGCCAGTCATCGGCTTCTGCAATCGCTTGGCGGTCTTCTTCGGTGTATGGCTCGTCGTCGATGGGGCCAGCTTGCGCGAGAACGGATCGAGCATTGATTGCTTCATGAGAACTTTCCTTTCCGCTTACTTGGCGATTACACGGCTTATGTTGGAGTGATTGGAATCAAGAATACTCTCGTGGTCCGCAAAAATTTTGACCTGCTTGCAAGATCAGGCCTGTGGTTTTTCAGGGTCCGTTAACAATGGGAACCCTTCGGACCTCGCGACGTAGGTTGCTACTGTGATGTCGCCCACTACATTGAGCGTTGTACGGCACATGTCCAGAATGCGATCCACGCCGAGGATGATTGCAATTAGCATGGGATTCACGTGGATTGTCGCCAGTAATCCGATGATGAATGGTATGGAGCCGGAGGGGACTCCGGCTGTTCCTACGCCTCCTAGGATTGCTAGGTAGACTACCATTAGTTGCTGCCCGATGGAGAGATCTACGCCGGCTAGTTGGGCTAGGAACAGGACGGTGACTCCTTCGTATAGCGCGGTTCCGTTTTGATTTGCGGTGGCTCCTATCGTTAGTACAAAGCTGTTTATGTGTTGGGGTACTCCTAGGTTTTCGTGCGTTACTCTTAGCGATGTTGGGAGTGTGGCGTTCGATGACGACGTTGAGAATGCTGTTAGAATCACCGTCTTTACTCGGCGGAAAAATTCTATTGGTGAGATTCTCGAGAGGAAGTATACGGACAACGAATATACTCCAAACATTTGCAGCGCTAGCCCTAGCAGCACTGTTATTACGAACCAGAAGAGTGCTTGCAGCAAGTCTAGACCGAAGCGGGCGACGTTGGTGAACAGCAGGCACGCTACGGCGCATGGTGCAAAGCGCATGACGATATCGATGATTTTTGAGGTGATGCCGAATAGGCTTTGCATGACATCGACGAACGGTGCGGCTTCGGTCGGCAGCAGCAACGTCAACGCCACTCCTATCATCAAGGCGAAAAACATCAGGTGCAACATGTTCGGCGTTTCCGTTGCGATGGATGCTATGGGGTTTGATGGCACCAGTGTTTTTACCACTTGCATCAGTGCGGAATCCGCGCTGGTGCTGCCGGCTTGCGAGGTTACCCGTTGCGTTGCATCGGCACCGTAGCGCTGCTCCAACAACGCCGCCGTCGCTGGATCTACGCGCTTGCCGGGACGAATCGTGTTTGCTAGCCCAAGTCCGATGAAAACCGAAATCGCCGAAATCACTAGCGTGTATCCGAATGATTTGAGTCCTAGTCTCCCCAGTCTCCGAATGTCTCCAACGCCGGCCACTCCGACTACAAGAGAGGAAAAGACAAGCGGCACCACGAGCATCAACAGCAGTCGCAAGAACAACGCTCCGACAGGTTCGCTGAGATTGTAGATCACCCACGAAACGCTGGGATGGGTTCCACCGAGTAAAGTGTTCGCAGCTAATCCGCCGAGTACTCCAATGCCCAAGCCAATCAGAATTTTGTTGTGCAGGGCCATGCCTGTGGGCGCATCTGTCGTCTTCTCGTTCAGGTCGGTTCCCAACTCGGATTCATACGTCATGATGCCACCCCCAGATGTCTGTTTTCCATTGCGCAAACGTTTTTCAGAAATCTCCGTTGCACGCGTTCGTCGTCGGTTAGTTCTGGATGGAATGTTGTCACCATATGCAGTCCGTCCTCTATCCAAACTGGATTGCCAGCGTAACTGGCCAGCACCCGCACACTCGCGCCCGTGCGCCGGATAATGGGCGCTCGTATAAACACAGCCTCCAACTGACCCTCCTCGGTGGGAATCGTCACGATGCGGCTGTCCACCTGCCTGCCGTACGCATTGCGCTCCACAGTGGTGTCGACGAGTTTGAGACTCGGCTGTGTAGGATGAAGGACACTGCGCGAGAGCAGAATCGCCCCCGCGCAGGTGCCCAAAATGGGCTTACGTTCCCCAAATCGCCGCAGAGGATCCATCAGATCCTCTGCCTGCAAGAGCTTGAGCATCGTGGTGCTCTCACCGCCAGGCAGTATCAAGCCATCACATTGACTCATGCCTGCCGCCGTGCGAACATCCCTGGATCGCGCGCCAACACGCTCCATGGCTCTGACATGCGCGCTGAAATCTCCTTGCAACGCGAGAACTCCGATGGTCTTCACTCACCACCCCCTCATTTGCATGAGTTCGCCTTCCGGTACTTTGGACATTTCCAGTCCGCGCATCGCGTCGCCTAAGTCCTGACTGGCTTCCAACAATTTCATCGGGTCGTGATGATACGTCGCCGCTTTCACAATGGCGCGCGCCCGTGTTTCCGGGTCTTCGGACTTGAAAATGCCACTGCCCACAAACACTGCTTCCGCGCCAAGCTGCATCACGAGCGCTGCATCTGCTGGAGTGGCAATCCCGCCTGCGGAAAAGTTCGGCACCGGCAGTTTTCCATTTGCGGCAACCCATTCCACAAGCTCCAAAGGCGCGCACAATTTCTTTGCCTCATGCACCAGTTCCTCTTTGCCCAGCACCGTGAGCTGCTTCATTTCTTTCACAATTGTGCGGATGTGCCGTACTGCTTCGACAATGTTGCCCGAGCCTGCCTCGCCTTTCGTTCGAATCATCGCGGCACCTTCCGCAATCCGTCTCAACGCTTCGCCTAGATTGCGAGCTCCGCACACAAACGGCACT
>Ga0315912_10002547_pt1 | contig 19199 bp, 20 predicted proteins | sample VfabasoilMG_FD_204469 | JGI IMG/M metagenome (GOLD analysis project Ga0315912, IMG submission 204469) | Garden soil microbial communities collected in Santa Monica, California, United States - V. faba soil | ecosystem: Environmental > Terrestrial > Soil > Garden | place: USA: California...
GGCGGCCGGCAACGGCGCAACCGCTGCTGCTCGGGATCACGAAGGCGTCGCTCTCGACCGACTCGTTCATCTCGGCGGCGAGCTTCCAGGAAACGACGCGCGTCCTCACGGAAGCGTCAATCTCCGGGAAGATCGATCACCTGCGCGGGTTGAAGGAGAACGTGACGATGGGACGTCTCATCCCAGCCGGCACGGGCTTCGAGTGGTATCGCCACGTGCGGATCCCGGCGGACGAGCCGCCGCCGCCGCCAGTGCCGCCGCAGCCGACGGAGGACGAGCTCGATCTCGATCGGGAAATCGAATACGCGTTCGATACCGACGAGCCGATGCTTGGTCGTCCGCCAGCAGGGGACGTCGAGTAACTGACTCTCGGGTGACCGGACACTCAAACGTAGGGCGGGTCCTGTTCTTTGGACCCGCCCTTTTTCTTGTACGACACACCCGCGTTTACTTCATCAATTCTGCGAGCTTCGCGCTGACGGCCTCGCCCCAGATCTCATAACCCTTGGCCTGCGGGTGCAGGTTGTCGGGTCGGAACGAATCAGGCAGGAACGCGCCTTTGTCGTCGAGGAATTTCCGGCCGATGTCCAGGTAGAACACGTTCTTCTTGTCGTCCAGTCGCTGAATGATCTGATTGGTCTCGGCGATCTTGTCGCGCACAGGATCACCCGGCACGCCTCGCGGGAAGATCGCGAGGAGCAGGATCTTTGCCGACGGGAAATTGCGCCGCAATTCCATCACCACCGCGCCGATACCTTCCGCGATCTCGGGTCCTGTGAACTGACCGGTGTTGTTGGTACCGATCATCAGCATCACCGCCTTCGGCTGAAAGCCCTGGCCTTCGCCGTTGCGGAGTCCCCACAGCACGCCCTGCGTCGTGTCGCCGGCGACCGCGAAGTTGGCGGTACGCGTGCTGCCGAAGTATTTGTCGAACACCGGCTTGTTCGGCTCGAGCTGCCACCAGTCGGTGATCGAATCGCCGTGCAGCAGCAGATCGATATTGCCCGCTGCCGCCGTCGCGACGAATCCTTCGTGACGTGGTCCCATACGCTGATTGGTTTGCGTGAACGTCGCGGCAACGTTCATCCGCGGCTTCTGCAACAGCATGAGCGGCTCGAATTTCTTGAGCAGCGCCCGGTTCGATGACGAGTCGCTGTCGATAAGGCGCTTCAGTGCGGCATTGACCTGTTCCTGTTCGGCGGGTGTTGGCCGCGGAATCGCGACTTCCGCCGGCACTTGCGCCGGCTGCCCGATGACGACTGGCGCGAAGTTGCCACGGCCTGCGCTCGGAGGGCCGCCTGGCGCTTGCGCCGATGCGATCGCGGCAGCCAAGCCGACGAAGAGGATGATGACGACGAGCAGTCGCTTGATCATGGCGCGACTATAGCCGGACAGTGGTGAAGCGACAAGACGGGACGGTCTAACATCCGCTTGCAGCCGACGGCGGCCGGCGCGATCATGGGCCGCCGCGGCTGAAGCGGCTTCCAATCGCGAGAAACCTAGTCGGCCAAGTCGCGTACAAGCCGCGCATTAGGTAGACAAATCGCAGATGCAACCACGCGCCGAGCTCGCAGGAAAAGTCGCGGTCGTCACTGGTGTGACGCGGCACCAGGGCCTCGGCGCAGCGATTGCCCGCGAGTTGGTTGGGGCCGGCGCGGCTGTCTTCGTCACGTATTTTCGCGAGTACGACAAACGTCAGGCGTGGGGTGTCACGCCAGACGAACCCGAGTCCATCATCGGTGCCCTCGGCGAACAAGGAGGGGGCATCGAACTCGATCTCAGCAATCCCGCTGCCGCGGTTGAACTATTCGATCGGGCAGGCTCGCGGTTTGGGCAGGTCGATATTCTGATCAACAACGCCGCTCACTGGGAGACGGGGGGGATCCGTCGCGTTTCCGCGGAGCAACTTGATCGTCACTTTGCTGTCAACCTTCGGGCGGCAGTCCTCCTGTGTTCGGAGTATGTGCGGCGTTGGCATGGGAGCGTCGGAGGCCGAATCATCAATATGACGTCTGGCCAAGGTCGAACGCCGATGCCATGCGAGGTGGCCTATGCGGTCACGAAGGCTGGTTTGGATGCGCTCACGTTGAGCGTGGCCGTTGATCTGTTGGCATCCGGTGTAACTGTGAACGCCGTCGATCCTGGCCCCATCGACACGGGATGGATGACGGCCGACGTTCGAGACATGTTGGCGTCGCAATCACCGAGTGGCAATTTGCCACGACCCGAGGATCTTGCTCATGTCGTTCGGCTACTTTGCACAGACGCTGCCGCCGGCATCACGGGCCGGATCATTCGTATGCAATCCCAAGGCACGGTTGAGAACCTCAGAAAAGAGCTGGCTCACAACTTCCTCAAGAAACCTCCGTCGGCTCGGGGACCTTGTTGAACATCAGTGTCGCCAGGTGCCTGACGGCTATCCACGCGTTTGCCTCGGGCATCTCGATTGCCTCGTATCTGCGAATCGACATCTCGACTCGCACATCGGAGAAGAGTTCGACCCATCGTCCGAGCTGACGTCGCGTGGAGTGGATCTCCCATTCGTCCTCTCCAGCTTCACGCAGCAATGCCGCGATCCACGGCTGCCACTCGACATTCGCCACTGCCGGCGGCGCGGGCGGCGCAGCGGTGGTAAAGAACTGCTCCAACAACGCCAACTCGAGGAGCATGCCGTACGCCCAGGCGCGCCGATTGCGTGTATCGGCGTGGGTATCCTGCCGCGCGAGCAGGCGCGCAAGGTCGAATTCATCCCGCCTAATCGCCGCCGCTCCGTCGAGTGCGACGCTCAACGCCATCGTCTGGACGAGAGCCCAGCTCTGCGATCGGTCCGCCTCGAAGGCTTTCTTGTACCAGCGGCGCGACTGCTCGAGCGCACCGAGCGTCACGTCACGATTCGAATCCCGCTGCGACGCCCGCCAGAAGATCTCGGCCTTGCGCTTTTCGGCGCTTGCAAGGCGGCCGTACACGAGTGACTTGTCGTCAACGCGCCCGTTGAGAACGGCGCGCATGCGGTCCAGCGCTTCGGCCAACCTCGGTTTTGCCGCTTCGAGCAACTTCGCCTGGTCTTCGTGCCCGGGCCGCGCGCGCCGCGATCCGGATTTGGACAGCAGATCCGAGGAGGCCTGTGTCGCCCGGTCCGCGTGATTCAACGCCGCCTCGACGCTGAACTCCGCCCGCGCCAAGCGCACGAGCGGCAGTTGGCGATCGAGGTCGATCGGAAACGATGCGTATGCCACTACGCTCGCCCAGTCGTGCGTGTCGCGTACCCGTACTTTCAGTTGACGCCGGACGTCGATCAACAGCAATCGCGGATCGGCGCCTGCGAGCAGGCCCCCATATAGCACCTGCGTCATGACGATCGATCCCGCGAACGATAGTGGGAACTGGGACGCGACGACGAGAGGGATGCCGGTCTCGTGGAGCGCGTGGGCGATGCTCGCGCCGGCGCCAATCACCGACCCGACATTGCCGCTGTCGCATGCGGCAATCGTGACGACAGTTGGACGACCCAGGTTCTCGATCCGTTTCTTCAGCTGCGGACGTAGAAGGGTCGCGAGCCTGGTGCCATCCACACAATCCATCTCCGTTGGATCGCTGGAGCCGTGCAGCGCAAGGCCATATCGCCGGCCGTCGTCGCGGTCCATCGGGACGCCGTGCGCCAGAAAATGGACGTGCGTGTAGGTGCCTGACGCACACGCCGCAAGCAAATCGTCGACGCTCGCATTGGGAAGGAACGTGAGGTGCTCGCTGATCCGCTTTTGCCACTCCTCTTCGTTCTGCTCCTCGTAGTGGTACATCCACGGGTCGATGACGCCGCGCAGTGCCAGCAGGTGCTCCTGCACCGGGACCTCGCCGCCAGCCGACGACGCTGCGAAGAGGATGCGCGGCTTGCGCGGCCATTCGATCGTGCCGGATGACGACTGCCGAACCTCCCGCGTGATGCACATCGGCACCTGCGGCTGCAGCGCGAGTGATTGTCCGGCGCCGGGAAACGCGCTCGCGGATGTCGCCAGCTCGAAGGGAAGTAGCGCCAGCTCGTTCGCGTTGAAGATGATCCGGAGGTGGGTCGGTTCCGGGTACGCATTGAGGCCGGGATTCGCGAGTTCCGCAACCAGTCCGGGGACTTCCGCGAGGACGCGACTCATCGCGTGCGCGGTTTCGCCGAGCTGCAGCTCGCGCGTCACCTGACTGTCCTTGTAGAGCAGCGCACGAAGGCGCGTGAGCAGCTCGCTGTGCTCGAACGGAACCGTCACGTCAGCCGGCTGATGGCTGCCGCACAATGCCATGTAGCGTGCAAGCGGCGACAGGAGAAAGCCGTGCGGCGGTCCATGCCGCAGGAACTCAAGTGTCACAGTTCGCATGGCGCACCTTCCTCACGAGAGAACGTTCTTGAATTGAAGTTGTCCATTCAGAAGCGACACCCGGCGCAGTTGGGCGCTCGCCCGCCCACCGTCGCGCTCGATGCTCGCGACAGCCGGCCGTTGCTGTATCAGGTCGGGCACTCTCGACAGCGCCGAGACCGTCCTGGACGATTCGAGGATGTTGAACACCGGGCGGAATGCGTCGACGCTGGTGAGCTTGTCGGGCTGAAGTTGGATCAGCGGAATCCAGGTGCCGGTGTTGATGTACGTTCCACCACCCTCGGCGCGGGCGACAACGCGCTCGAGGTGCGTGTGGCCGGCGAGTACCCACTCGAACGATTTGTTGACGTACTTGTCGACGAGCTTGTACGTGGAATCAGGGTCGGTCACGGTGAACGTACGATCTTTCGCGACGTCACGGATGGCCTCGTACACGATCTCGCATCGATCCTTGCGCCGCGCGATGGCGCGCAACGCGTCCATGGCGCCGAGCATTTCGTTGCGGCTGCCTGACAGCGGTCGCCCGCCGTCCTGATACTGGACTTCGACGCGCCGCAGCAGGGCGAGCGCATCCGCTGGTTCGGTCGTTGCAGCGCGGCTGGCCGTCGCGGCGATCCCGTTTTCCGGCATTGGAATCCCCGCGGCGAGCGCGGTTGGCGCCGGCTCTTCATCCGGAGACAGGAATCCCGTCGCCCGGCGGATGGCGTCCCAGGTCAGGCGCGAGGCTACGGCCGATACGCTGCGCAATCGAGCGGCGTTCGTTTGGTCGAGAGCGAGCAGCAGCGGCACGACGGCCTGCGCTTCCGGCTTCAGCAGATCGACGAACGCATATGTCTGCTTCACGCCGTTCATCACGTCGATCACGAGCTTCGAGCCGGCATTCGGCGTCCACGACGCCACCGGACGTCCCTGCACGTAGTCGCGAGCGATCCGGCGGAGCATCTCGTAGTCGGTGACGTTCCACGTATCGACTTCGTTGCCGTGGAGGCAGAGCACTTGCGATCCGCCGACCGCGCATTGGAAGCCGAACCCCTCGAACTCGAGCCGCACACGTCCTCGCGCCGCGTCGTTGTTCGCCAGCAGCGAGACGAGATAGTCGCGGACCCATGGCAGGGAGAGTTCGAGATCGTGATTGCCCAGCACGATGACGAGCTGCCGGTTCGGCGTGCCCACGAAGCCGTTCAACGCTCGCCATACCGGCTTGAATGCCTGGTCTTCAGAGATCCTTTTCAGTTTGGCGACGGCATTGGCGGGATCGAAGTAGTGGGCGTTCGGCTCAGCGAGGAAATCCACCATGTCGCCATTGATCACCAAAGCCACGCGACGATCGGTTGGACGCGCTTGAAGGTGATCGATGAACCTCGCCAGGAGGTCGCCACTTCCGAAGATCTGGAATCCTGGGATGCCGCCGATGTGCAGGTCAGAGATGACGTGCAGTTCGTCGAATTCAGGCATTGGATTGACGGTCATGGGCTGCGCCACCTTATCAGTGGGATCAACGACCTCCTTCACGATTCCGAACGCGACGGGGGAGAGCAGGCGGCCGCCGTTGCCCCAATGCGTTCGACTCAGCCCTAGGAATCGTTAATTGCAGTGCAGGCGGCGCGCGCGATCATGTGGCCGCCGCGGCTGCTCGAGTTGATCAGAGAACCGATATGAACGATGCCGCAAAACCTTATCAAGACTATTTGGATAAGGAAGCCACCATCATGGGCGTACTGTCTGCGTTCGCTATTGGTGTCGCAGGTCTGGCGATTAAAGAGGTGCTTCCCGTTGAAGAGAGTGGCGAGCTGTTCCCGGGAACGCGAGCAGACGTCTGGTACATCGTCGCAGGCTCGGCTCTGTTCATTGTGGCTGGAGCGGCTTTTTATTGGCAGCGCTCGAATCTTCTGTGGCACTACGGCCAGCTTGCATTGTGGGCAACCGACACGAAAGCCAGTGGTCGTACGCTCCAGGGAATTTTGAAGGAGAACGATCGGTGGGCAACGTGGATTCCGTATCAAATCGGTCTGGCCCTCGTCGCTGCGGCATTCGTGGAATACGCAGGGGCTCTATTGCCCAAGTCGGCACTGGACCCGTTGGCGCGAGTGCTCCCTACGCAAGCGAACGTAGAAACATCGTACGTAGCCGCTGTGATACTGGGCTCCCTTGGTGGCGTGGCTTGGATCGTTTTTGTGCGACTACGTCGAGACCACACGGACAACAGCATTCAAGCGTCGAGACCTCGCCGCCGACTCGGCAAGTCCAGGACCACGCGGCACAAAAAGCCGTTGCAGCCGACCCCTGAAAAGCGCGGCTGAACGCTAATCCTTAGGCCGATAACCGCGGACGGCTAAGTCGCCCCGCCCTTCAGCGGCGAAGGGTGCTTCGGCTGGTAGATGCCGAGTTTTCCGCCGCTCGGTAGCGTCAAGCGCGTGATCGATCCCCAGCGCTGCTCGTCGATCGGTGAGCATTCCACGTTCGCCTTCTTTATCTCGGCGATGAGCGCGTGGACGTCGTCGCACATCAGGAAGAGTTCGTGTACGTCGTTCTCGTCGGACGGATGCACTGCGACCTCAGCTGGCGGCAGGGCGAAGATCAGCCAGCCATGACCTGCATCGACACACTCGTACTTCAGCACGTCTTTGAAGAATGCTCGGTCAGCCTCGGCATCTTTGCTGTAGACGATGACGTGAGCGCCGTAAATCATGCGCGCCAGTGTATCCTCACCGCCAATGTCTTCGGGCGACCGCCAACCTGTTCTGGGAGCTCTCATGCGACATCAACAATTTACGAAGCAATACCTGTCCAGGATCTTCTTGACGGTCGTGATGAGCGGCATGCTTGCCGCAACCCCGTTGGCCTGGCAAAACCCGCTCAAGAGTCGCTATATGAGCGGACCACCGCTGACCATCTGCGATCAGGGTTCGTTCTTCGTCGGTGGTGTGCCGAAGGTCACGCGATATGCCAGCTCCGCGGCCGCTCCGGAAGGTGGCCCGCCGCAGCAGATCACGATCGGCCAGATGTATGTCCAGTTCCAGATCCCGGAGCAGCGAAGGCAGTGGCCGCTCATCATGGTCCACGGATCGACGCATACAGGAGCAGCGCTGGATTCGACGCCTGGCGGTGGCGAAGGCTGGCTCTCTTATGCGGTCCGAAACAAACTCGCCACGTTCGTCGTCGATCAGCCGGGGCGCGGCCGGTCAGGCTTTGACCAGTCGGTGATCCTCGAAGCCAAGGCCACCGGCAACTGGAATCTGATTCCATCGAGCTTCGGCAGGATCACCGACGATGGCGCCTGGACGACCTGGTTTGGCCATATCGTGCCGGCCGGTACTGACATCACCACCGGAAAGATGATCCGCCACGGTGACGCTGGCGATCCGGATTCAGCTGAAAACCCGAAAGAGCCGTCGCAGGCTCACGGCGTGTATCCGCCGGCGTTCCCGATTCCGCCAGCGCCCAATTCCGTCGATGCACACCTCGTTGCGCGTGCGGGAGCGCTGGGGGCAGCGCCCAGTCCGTCCAACAACACGTATCTGGGTCTGGAGTATTACAAACAGCTCGTGCCCAACGGTGAAGTCACGTTGCCGGGCTCTGTGTGTCCGAGCTGTACTCCGACCAACCTCAATGCAATCGACACCTGGCTTCCGCTCGGCCTTGTCGAGTTGCTTGAGAGCATCGGGGGCGGCATCGTGTCACCGCATTCGCAATCGACGTCTTCGGTGATGCACATGGTGCGCATCCTGAAAGAGCGCGGGGAACTGCATCTGTTGAAGGGGGTCATCATCCCTGAGGGGGCAGGAACCGATCTCGCAGCTGCCGGGCTCGTCGGGTCGGACTTCGACTCGATTCCGTTCCTGCTGGTGAACGGCGATTATCGTCCGCTGGCTACACGGAAGGGGAACTACGCCGCCGTTGCCGCGATGAATGCGAGCCGCACACGCAAGGTGGGACCCGCGCTCTCGCTCAATGTGGAAGACCCGATCTTCAAAGGCAAGCTCAATGGTCATACACATATGGGTATGCTCGGCGCGACTGCGCTGGCGGAATTCGACTTCTTCTTGGAATGGGCTGGCAAGAATATCGACAATCCGCTCCTGAAGAGCGGATGTGCAGTCAGTGGGAACAAGAAGTAAGACGAACCTGGAGGGATCGATGACGGCACGCGTTACACCATTCCGAGCCGCAGCGTTGTCGCTGATTCTGGTAGCGGGCTCGGCCTCGCTGGCGTTCGCGCAACTGCGGCCGCCGGAGGTCAAAGGGCTTCGCGGCGCGCCATTTCCATCGATGAATCCGCCGCCAGACGTTCGTAGTTTCGGCGAAGGTCGAGCGTGGGACGGGCGTCCGCCAGAAGGTATACAGCCGCTCCCGATCGATCTGTTCACGAGCAAGGACTTCTACAAGGACCGTGCGCTCTGGACGGACGTGCGCTATTGGCGCTGCAATGCGCCGAGGCAAATCGCCGACATGCGCAGCGGCGGCGCCGGGAGCAGCACAAACGATCCGCGGATCGGCAGCAATCCGCCGGTATCGGCGCGGTGGGGCGACTGCAAAATGGATTGGTCGCGCGACAACATCGTGAGCCCCTATTCCTTTAAGACCGCGAAGGACCACTACCAGGCGCTCATGGCGGACGCGAAGTCACACGGTGGTCCGACCAGACACACCTACGAGACGATGCCGAAGTGGGATGGGGTGTACGGCGAGTACGCGCCCAACGGACGTCGCGTCTGGAATTACTCGCGCGCCAACCAGGTTCCTACGCTGTTGTCACTGCTCACTCCGGAGTATCAGCAGCGCATGGTGCGGCAGATCTATCACGAGGGTGTGAACGCCGCGCACCAGTGGTCGGCTTCGTACTGCTGGCCCGAAGGGTTCATGCGCCAGTGGGCCACCGGGCCGAAACCGAGTCGCATCGTGGTGACGCCGGAGGTGGTGCTGTTCATGGGCAGTGGCAGTGGCAACATGTGGCGCGTTGTTCATCTCGGCCGTGAGTTCCCTCTTGGCCAGAGTGTCGCGCAATGGTACGGCGACACGATCGGGTTCTGGGATGGCGAAGCGCTCATCACGTGGACGTCCAACATCCAGGGATGGAATCAACATTCGAGTTGGGAGTGGAGCGATCGGCTCGAGACAATCGAGATCCTGACACCGGTGCGCGATGCGAGCGGCAAATTCATCGGCCTCGACTGGGAAGCCGTGCTCTACGATCCGCAAGCGCTCGTCGCGCCCGTGCGAATTCTCTGGCATCGAAACTACCAGCAGTCATGGGGCACTGCCGATCGCCTCGGTTGGACCGAGTGCACCAGGCCTCTCTACCCGGTCGACGGGTACGCGACGCAAGTCGCGCCGGGCGAAGTCATCGAGTACAAGGTTCCCGACATGTCGGACCGGCCGTGGGCCAAGATTTGGGAAGAGAACTTCGAGAAGAACATGGACCGCCCAAAGCAGGAGCTCGATCTGGGGTTCAAATGAAGTGGGGTCGGGAGTCATTTAAAGAGGACGCTCTCGGAGGATCATGATGGCGGTGGATAAACCCAGGACGATGCGCGCGTGCGCGAGACGAAACGTGGTGACGATCGCGGCGACCCTATTGCTAGCGCTTCTCGCGCCGCCAGCGGACGCGCATCATTCGTACGCCATGTATGACGGAACGGTCTACCGCGTCTTCACGGGCGTCATCGTCCGGATCGTTCCGAACGCGGCTCATTTCGAGATGCACTTCGTCCCGCTGAACGACGCACGTGACGCGCTCGTGCGCGACGAGAAGGGACAGCCCCTCGTCTGGGTGGCTCAGATGGAGAGCGCCGCACAAGCCTTCAAAGACGGCATCACCAAGGAGAGCTTTCCTCAGGGCACGGTCTTCAGTATGGGCCTTCATCCCCGCCGCGACGGCAAGCCCGCTGGTGATCGAGGGATGTCCGGCCTCTTTCAATGCGCGAAAGGCAGCAAGCCCGAGCCTGGTAAACATTGCGATTCGGTGGCGGGAAACAAGACGTTCGGCGCGGGCGAGTTACCGAAGGAAGGAGCCGCGCCCAAATCGTGAAGCTACTTGGGCAAGAGCTCCTCTAGTTTTTCGAGATCAATCTCCGGATCCAGCTGCGCCGGCGTGGACGATGTTGTGAAGCCGATCCAACGGCCCGTCACGATAACAGCGAGCCAGATGACCAGCGATAAGGCGGCGACGGCTCGTCCAGAGGCGGGCGCTGATCCATCGCGGTCCCAGGCGTGAATCGACCGGCGCGCCGTCAGCTCGAACACGAGCATGTTCACACCCGACAGCGCGAGCAAGAGCATCTTCGCGCGGAAATATGTGCTTTGGTAATACGTGCTCGCGTTCGTGACGAACATCAGCGCGCCCGTCGTCGCCGCCACCGCGAATGCCATCCACGTCCACTTGAACACGTCAGACGCGATGGCTGTGAATGGACGCCCGGTAGATGCGAGGCCCAGGAGGCGCAGATCGATGATCGCGATCGTGCCGAACACCATCGTCACACCGATCACATGCACGGACTCGAGCAGTGGAAACAGATACAGGGAGTTACGTATCCCAGTAGCAATGGCAGAGGATTCGAGCGACGCAATCAGGCCGGCTATGTCCATCCGAGTGCAGTAAGTATAGGCATCTCGCTTCGGGTCCGTCGTAAACTCTCGACATGAAAAAGGCGCTCGTCATCGCGTTATTGGCCTGCATCGGGTCGCTGGTTCATGTGCAGCCGGCTTCCGCCCAGGACCTCGTCATCACCAACGCCCGCATCATCGTCGGCACTGGCCAGGTGATCGCGCAGGGCTCGATTGTTGTGAAGGGTGGAAGGATTGCGTCGGTCGCTGCCGGCGGAGCGAATGCACCAGGCCTGAAGATCATCGATGCGAAAGGTATGACGGCCGTCGCGGGCTTCATCGACGGGCACCGTCACATCATCGGCGGAAATGCCGAGCGCTACCTGAGTGAACAAGCCACGGATCGTATGCGCGAGTTTCTGGAGGCCGGTTACACGACGGTGCTGTCTGGCGGTGGTGCCGCGGAACCAGTACTTGAACTCAAGCGACGGATCGACTCCGGTCAGATCAAAGGGCCGCGCATCATCGCATCGGCGCCGCTCAATCTGAACAACGCGACGCCGGAGATGGCGCGCGACGCGGTGCGGAAGATCGCATCGATGGGCATCAAGTTCACGGGCGAGATCAACGTGAACGCGTTCAAGGGCGACGCCCGTCCGTTCGAAGCGCTTGCCGCCGCCGCAGACGAGGGGCGCAAGGTAGGTGTGCACGTCGCGGTCCACGCAGTCAGCGTGCCGACGATGCTGGCGGCCGTGAAGGCAGGCGTGCCGCGGCTCGTGCACACGCCGCACTTCCAGTGGATGGCCGCAGAAGACGCAAAAGCCGTCAAGGACGCGGGCGTGCAGGTGCTCTCGTGCGTCGGGTTCGGTGCGCCCGTATTCGACGTCTTCAATCACGACAACATCCCCACGTTTCGCGATGGCGGAAAATGGCCGGATACGATCCTCGACGGTGAAGGCCGCGGCCGTGAAGCGGGATACAAGGCCGTCAACGCACGCACTCTCTGGGACGGCGGCGTCGTATACGGCTATGCCACTGACACCAACTACTTGCCGATCGCGGGTCTCTCTCAGGAACTGCGCGTACTCAATCTGATGTTCTCGCCCATCGACCTGATCAAGGTGCTGGGGCCGAACACGGCGTCATGGATCGACATGAGCAAGGACCTGGGGACGCTCGAAACCGGCAAGCTTGCCGACATCGTGCTCCTCGGCGGGAATCCGCTGGAGGGTTATTGGAATCTCATGACTGCGAAGGTCGTGCTCAAGGGCGGCGAGATCATGGTGGACAAGCGTTGAGAGTGCCATACTGAGGCCTGTGATGAACCGAATACTCTACGCCGGCGTAGTGACGGCTCTGTTATTTGCGACGGGCGCCCCGCTTCTGGCGCATCACTCGTTCGCGGCACACTACGACACCTCGAAGCCGATCACAGTGCAGGGATCGCTGGTGCAGGTTCGGCTCACCAATCCCCACTCGTGGTTTTACCTCGATGTGAAGGATGCCGATGGCACCACGACCCGCTGGGCGTTCGAGGCTGGCACGCCAAGCGGCATGATCCGCAACGGATACAAGGCGAGCGAGCTTCCCCCCGGCACCATGGTCACTATCACGGGCTTTCCGGGCCGGGATGCCACGCAAAAGGTTGGCATGCTGCGTCAACTCACGACCGCTGACGGGAAGACCTACGGTTTGTTCGGACCGCAGGAAGGTCCCGGTGCGCGTTAGAGTTTCGAGCCCAGCGCTGATCTTCAGCGCGGCCCTGTTCATGGCGATGTGGCTCGCATCACCAGGCGCTGCGCAACAGACGGGAGCGGCCCCTGCACAATCAGCCGCCGCCGAGTCCACGCCTCGAATGACTGATGGTCGTCCCGATCTCTCGGGCGTGTGGTGGACAGGCGGTGATGTGGGTGGCCGGGGATTCGGCGGCGGACGGGGCCGCGGCGCACGTGGCAGCGGTGCGCCTGCGCCGGCATCGTTCACCGATCTCTATACTCCCGAGGCCGCAGCCGCCGCGAAGAAACTCGGCGACAAAGAGGACCCGACGCTGAAATGCATTCCCACTGCGTTCGGCACCTTGAACGTAAGCCTGTTCGACGTCGGCGCTGTCGGGCAGATTATCTCGACACCTAAAGCCGTCGTCATGCTGACGGAGACCTTCCATGCGTACCGGCTGATACCGACCGATGGCAGGCCGCACCGTGCTGACATACCGCCCTCGTACCGCGGTGACTCGGTCGGCCGCTGGGACGGCGACGTCTTCGTCGTCGAGACGAAGAACTTCACCGACGACACGTGGATGTGGGCAGAAGGGCGAGTGTCACCTCATTCCGACCAACTGCGCACCGTGGAGCGTTACCGCCGCGTCAACAAGAACACCTTGGAGATCGACGCCACCGTCTACGATCCCAAAGTGCTGAAGGGGCCGTGGACGGTTCCAAAGCAGACGTTGGTGCTCGCGCCGTTCGACCAGATCCTGACGCTCAACTGCGTAGGACAGTGAGTCGCCTGAGAGGCGCTGTCACGGCGCTGTTGGCGCTCAGCTTCGCGTCAGCGCTCGTGGCTCAACGGGGACCGGACGAGGACATCCCAGCCCGTGCCCGGACTCTTCACGTCCGTGCCGTCGTCGTCGACACGCACGACGACACGCCAATGCGCATGATGTCCGAGTCCTCGTTCGATATCGGTGCGAGAAACGCCGCGGGCAGTATCGACATTCCGAGAATGCGAGAAGGCGGCCTGGATGCCTTGTTCTTCTCCATCTACATGCCCGGTGAGATCACCGGGCCGCCAGCGGTGAAACGCGCCCTGCAGCAGATCGACAAAGTGCGTGAGGCTGTTCGGTTGCATCCACGGGATCTCGTGCTCGCAACATCCGTCGCCGATATCCGACGCGCGGCCGCTGAGCGCAAGATCGCCGCCCTCCTGGGCATGGAAGGCGGGCATATGATCGCCGACGACCTCGGCGTGCTTCGCCAGTACGCCGCGCTGGGCGTCCGGTACCTGACGCTGACTCACTCGCGCAACACGCCGTGGGCAGACTCCTCCGGTGACACGCCGGCCCACAATGGGCTCACGCCGTTTGGCAAAGAGGTTGTTCGCGAGCTGAATCGGCTTGGAGTGATGGTGGACGTCTCGCATGTGTCGGACAAGACGTTCTACGACGCTCTCGAGGTCACGACTGCTCCGGTGATCGCGTCTCATTCCTCGTGCCGCGCCATCGCGAACAGTCCGCGCAACATGACGGACGACATGCTGCGCGCGCTCGGCAAAAACGGCGGCGTCGTCATGATCAACTACAACGCTGGGTTTCTCAGCGAAGCGTTTCGGGCGGCAAAGCCGCCCGCCGACGTGCAGGCGCAACTCGACGCAGTCGTGAAGCGATGTGGCGAGGATGAAACGTGCGTGATCCTCGACTGGGGGCGGATCTATCACGAGGCAATGCGCAGCGGTCAGCTACCAGCCGTCACCTGGACGCAGATCGTCGATCACATCGACCACGTGGTGAAGGTCGCCGGTGTCGATCACGTAGGACTGGGATCAGACTTCGATGGCGCGATCATGCCGCTAGGGATGGAAGACGCTTCGAAGCTCCCGAAGATCACGGGCGAACTGCAGAGAAGGGGCTACTCGGATCAGGATGTGACGAAGATCCTGGGCGGAAACCTGCTGCGGGTGATGGAACAGACGGAGCGCAGAAGTGAAGCTCTATCACGTTAGCGAGGAACCAGGCATTCGGGTGTTCGAGCCGCGTCAGATCTCCAGCGGCGAGTCACTGGTGTGGGCGATCGACGAGGAGCGCCTGCGCAACTACCTCGTTCCGCGTGAATGCCCTCGAGTGACGTTTTATGCCGGCCCCAGTACCACGGCTGCTGACCGCGAGCGTTTTCTCGGCTCGAGCGTGGCAGCGGTGGCGATTGAATCTGCATGGTTCGAACGCATGCGGTCCTGCAGGTTGTTCTGTTACGACCTTCCGAGTGAGACATTCGAATGCAGCGACAAGACCGCCGGGTACTTCGTGAGCCGAGCCGCTGTGAAGCCAACGCGCGTTGAGGTTATCCAGGATCCCGTGTTGGCCATCCTTCAGCGTGGCGTTGAGTTGCGTGTTCTGCCGGATCTGCGGTCACTGCGAGACGCCGTCATTGCGTCCACGTTGGAGTTTTCGATCGTTCGTTGGCGCAATGCATCGCCGAAGCAGGCGGCCTAAGGAATGGCCGAAATCGTACCGCTCGAACCGGGACATCCTCTGGTTGGGGCGAATTCTGAGCTTCGACAGTTGGGTTCCATCCACTGGACATCGCTTGGAGTACACGTTCGAGTTGTTGTCGCCGTCAGAAGTGGCCGTTCGTTATACGGCATCTGAGCGATGGACTCGTATCGAACCGACCGCTTAACAGACGTTAGGCGGGCACGGGTAAATGCAACAAGTTCAGGCATGCCCCTCAAGCAACGACCAGTAGAGGACCACGCAAAGTCAGCGGCTCACCTCGAGGATGCTCAGTTCTTGAACATCGACCTCGATGTGAGGTCACGCCGCTCACTCGCGCCACTCGTCGAGGCGTGGCCGTGGTCGTACCAACCGCTCATTACAGAGGGTTGACCGAATCCGCGTTGGCTGATTCTCAATCCACGAGGCGTCGCCCTGACCGCCGAGGGAGCAGCGAAGGAACTCCTACGACACATCCAACGTCTGCGAGGTGAGGGGCGGCAGTGCTGGGCGCGTGCGCACCGACGCATGTTCGACATCGGTGTTCGGGCAGGAGGGCCGGGGCGCGCGTTCGAAGAGGTTCAACTCACAACTGAGACGCTCCGGCGTATTGCATCTGTCGGCGGCCAGATCCAAGTAACCGTCTACCCAGCCGAGCCGGAGTCACAGTTCGTGCCTCCGACCAAGCGTCCTGGCCGCCAAACCATGCGAGAACGTTGATGGTTCTCGAACCCGTCGCCGCCTATCAACATGTCTGTCACTCGGGCATTTCAGCGATCAGTAAGGGGCCGTGTGCAGCGCTCTGAGCGCGGATATCGTGTCGAAGTCGAACCGCCTTAGCGTTCTTAGCGGTTGCCTGGTGTGGTGAGGGTCGGCTTACCGGTCTAACAGGTGTTTGCAGCCGACGGCAGCCGGTGGGATCATTAGCCGATTGATGCCAATCGGCGTGATCACGGAGGCTACACAATGTCGTACCTGGCAGTCGTCTTCGTCGTCGGGTCACTTATCGCAATTCACGAGTATGGTCACCTGTTGGCAGCGAAACTGTGCCGGATCCCCGTCAAGCGATTCTCGATTGGCTTCGGGCCTAAGTTCCTCGAGATCAAACACCGAGAGACCTCCTATTGGCTCTCCTGGATTCCGATAGGCGGTTACGTCCTGCCAGCCATCGAGCAAGACGACTTCGGTAAACTGCCGGCGCGTCAGCGAATCGTCTTTGCCCTTGGCGGTCCGATGGCCAACGTGATCGCGGCGTTCGTAGGTCTATTCTTCCTGGGGCTCGCCCAGTTCGACTTGTCCGTCTTCGGGGCCACATCGTTTGCCGCAACACAGCTGTGGACGGGACTGCAACAACAGATCGCGGGACTCTCAGTGCTGGTTAGTGATGTCGGGCAGCTCACCGGGATCGTGGGCATCGTTGCTGTTGGGGGTGCCCAGTTCGGATCCACATTCATCAGCTTGCTGTCGTTCTCAGTGCTGATAAATCTCAGCCTGGCCGTCATGAATCTGTTGCCGCTACCTCCGCTCGACGGCGGGCGCATTCTCTTTTGCGTTCTCGAGAAGATCTACCGACCCGTGATCAGGGCTGAAGCTCCATTGACGTTGGTCGGCTGGACGATGGTCCTGGTGTTGATGCTCTATGTGACGGTTCAGGACGTCGGCAAGCTCCTGGCATAGGCCAGACGTTGTCATTCCACTGCTGAGGGAATTCCTCGATCCTCTTCTACTGCGCGTGTAGCCGCGCCGTCTGACAGACGGGGCGTCAACGAAGCATGGAGATTGTTGAAGTGTGGGAGCCGCCGACCAGCGTGATTGGGCGCATCCTCCAGATCGTCTTTCTGTCAACGCTGTTGGGCGCTATACCTCTGGCGATCGCGGGCCGCGTGTTGCTGGAATTGAGGCGACGCCAGCGGTCCGACGCCTGGGTCGGCCTCTCCCGGATTGGCGTGTTGCTCCAGGTGTGTGGCGCACTCTCGAGTCTTGTAGTCGCCGGCCTGTTCTTGAGCGAGGTCGAGTTCAAAGAGATCGTGGGTGAGCCAAGCGGGCTGCCTGGACTGGCCCTGGGGCTCGTGGGCGTCAATCTGGCCGCAGCAGTGGTGGGCCTTCGTGCATGGCACGGACTGGGCATCGCGAGTTCGCCAGCATCTGGCGACATCGGAGCCGGCTGACGCGCGTACGAACCTGGCGGCGGTTTTGGACTTGATTGGAAACGAGTCTGGTTCACAATCGAAGAACCATGCTGAAACGCTTCTTGGTCCTCCCCTTCGTCTTCGGCGTCCTTGCACCCGTCGCGCTACTAGCCAAGGGCGAAACGACAAGAATTACGATCACCGGCGATCGACCCGATCAATCAGTCAGCATCACGGAGCCGGCGACCCTCGCGGCTTTCAACGTGTGGTCGGGGTACGGCACGTTCTCCGGGCCAAGTGGTCAGGAAATCCAGGGTAGCGAAGGATTCATCATCGACTGGCCCGCAGGCCCGGTCGCGTCGCGTCCACTTGGCCTGCGCCAGTACGAGGTCAAGTTCTATGTTCGCCGCCGAAACGCAGCTGCGGAGCAATTGGCGTACGTGGTCCTGTACGAACCCGGCACATCATCGTCAGAAGGCTTTGTCTACCTGCCAGGAAGGTCGGATCAAACGTACCGACTGAACGTTCAAGCCATTTCTCGCGGTGTGGAAGGCAATTGGTTTCGCGCGAGCCGGGCTTGGCAAAACGTAGTCGCACCGCTGCTTCGAGCTCGATAGTCAGAAGCCTGACAGACGCTGAACGTATCGGGCGGTGGCGTTTGCTGATCTTGTGAGGGGATACCCGTGGACGATCAAGTTCGGTTTTATGAGGCGAAACTCCAGTACGAAATCGACCCCTGGGATTTGAACGAGGCTCTTGGACGAGGAGACGAGATTCACCTGGTCGATACGCGATCGCCGGAGGCCTACGGGAGAAGTCACATTCCCGGTGCCGTCAACATCCCACATCGAACGATGAGCCCTGCAACGACGGCTCACCTGGACAAAAAGGCTTTGATCGTTACGTACTGCGATGGGATTCGGTGCAACGGCTCCACCAAAGGTGCGCTGAACATGGTGCAGCTTGGGTTCCGGGTCAAGGAGCTGATCGGCGGTCTCGATTGTTGGCGGTACGACGGCTATCCGGTTGATGGACTGGAGCGCGTGCAGCCTGCCGGCTCTTGCGGCTGTTCATAGTCATAGTCTTCGCTGGGATTGTCTCGATCGTTCTCCGAGTCGGCTCCTGACGATCGCCGCCTGGTGGCAACGAAGGAGTCAGAAGCGGGCCCGCCGCCGAAGCCGGAAGCGTTCGCGGCGATGCAGAAGTACAACGAGGAGGCCGTGGTCAGACGCGCGCCGAACGTCTTTCCGAACGGCGAGGTGCAGATCGAGATCCGGAAGCTGATGGACATCGAGGATTTCGGTGACGGGTTCACGCCAAACCCGGAAATCGCGAAGGTGAAGTACAAGTAGACCCGACGTGACACGAACCGCTCCTCGCTCGTGGCTGGCCCGGCCCGTGCTGTGGTTCGGCACTGGGCGTTCCGTTGCCGTGAACGTCCACGCGCGTGTAGCGGGCTAGGACCGGAAAAACGCTCGAAAGAAGAAACTGATCGTGATCGTCACTGCGACCACGATCGTCACGGCTCGCACGATGCCAGCGGGTAGGCGCCTCCCGATGTGCGCTCCGCTGTAGCCGCCGACGATCGCTCCAAGCCCAAGCGCGAGCGTTTGTGGCCACCAGACGATCCCGAGTCCGACGAAACACAGGACCGCAATGGTGTTAGCGGCCGTCACCATCACCATGCGTGACGGGTTGAGTGCCTTGATGTCGGCAGTGGTGATGAGGCTCCAGGCTGCCAACATCATCAGGCCGACGGCGCCGCCGAAATAGCCGCCATACACGCCCAACAGGAACTGGATAGCCGTGATGGTGACGGGACCGCCAGAGACTCGCGCACGAAGCGCGCCGCCGAGCCGCGGCCCGAGGATCAGCGTCGTCGTCGCCATGAGCAGAAGGAAGGGCAGCACGCGATCGAAGACCGAGGAGGGCGTCCAGATCAGCAACAGCGCGCCG
>Ga0315912_10002548_pt1 | contig 19196 bp, 15 predicted proteins | sample VfabasoilMG_FD_204469 | JGI IMG/M metagenome (GOLD analysis project Ga0315912, IMG submission 204469) | Garden soil microbial communities collected in Santa Monica, California, United States - V. faba soil | ecosystem: Environmental > Terrestrial > Soil > Garden | place: USA: California...
GGTGACGCCGTAACCGGCGGTTCGCAGGCTGGCGATGACCTCGTCGCGCTCTTCCTTGCCACGCGACAGCCCGAAGCCCACGAAGATCTGCGCGCGCTCGCGGCTGCCGTACCGGTAGTTGAACTCGGTGACCGAACGCGACCCCAACAACTCGCAGAATCTCAGGAAGCTGCCGGGCTGTTCGGGAATCTCCACCGCCAGCAGCGCCTCGCGATGCTGGCCGAGGTCCGAACGCTCGGCCACGTATCTCAATTGGTCGAAATTCATGTTCGCGCCGCTGTTGATCGCGACGATGCGCTTGTCCTTCCAGTTGTTGAGCGCGCAATACTTCTTGATGCCGGCCACGGCGAGCGCGCCCGCGCCTTCGACGATCGAACGCGTATCCTCGAAGACGTCCTGGATGCCGGCGCAGATTTCGTCGGTGTCGACCAGCACCACTTCGTCCACGTGCTCGCGGCACAGCCGGAAGGTTTCTTCGCCGACCTTCTTCACCGCGACGCCGTCGGCGAAGATGCCGACCCGGTCCAGCACCACGCGTTTCTTCGCCCGCAACGAGTCGTGCATGGCCGCCGCGTCCACCGGCTCGACGCCGATGATGCGGATCTTCGGATTGAGATACTTGGCGTACACCGCGATCCCGGAGATCAGCCCACCGCCGCCCACCGGAACGAATATGGCGTCGAGGTCGCCGTGCGACTGGCGCAACACTTCCACCGCGATGGTGCCCTGCCCGGCGATCACGTCCGGATCGTCGAACGGGTGCACGAAGGCGAGGTTGCGCTCGCGCACGATCGACTGCGCGTGATCGTAGGCGCTGTCGTAGTCGTCGCCGTGCAGCACCACCTCGCCGCCGAGGTTGCGCACCGCCGTGACCTTGATCGACGGCGTGGTCTGCGGCATGACGATGAGCGCGGGAATGCCGCGGCGTTGGGCGGCCAGCGCCACGCCCTGCGCGTGGTTGCCCGCCGAGGCGCAGATGACGCCGCGCTTCGCCACCGACTCGGAGAGATGCGCGATCTTGTTGTAGGCGCCGCGCAGCTTGAACGAGAACACCGGCTGCAGGTCTTCCCGCTTGAACATCACGCGGTTGCCGATGCGCTGCGACAGGCGCGGCGCAGGGTCCAGCGGCGTCTCGATGGCCACGTCGTAGACGCGCGCCTTGAGGATTCTCTCGATGTAGTCGTCGGTCATAGGAAGACCGACATGTTAGCGGTCTAGCTTCGAACGGTGTAGCGGAAGTGGGATTTTCCGATGGTGACCCGGTCGCCTTCCTTGAGGACGTGGCGGGACACGCGTTTGCCGTTCACGAACACGCCGTTGGTGCTGCGCAGGTCTTCGATGGTGGTGTGCACCGGTCCGGCCAGCAGTACGGCGTGGTACCGGCTGACGTGTTTGAGGTCCAGTACCAGCTCGTTGTCGGCGCCGCGGCCGATGCGCGTGCGGCGGCCCAGCACGTGCACGAAATCGGTATTGCCGTTGGTGCGGATCAGCAGGCGGGCGGGACCTTCCAGCGCCACTTCTTCGCCGGTCTGCGCCGCGCTGTCGGCGGCGGCCGCGACGGCGGCCGCGGCACGCTCCTCGAGATTGGATTCCAGCTGCCGGATGCGGTTGTCGCGCTCCAGGATCGACCGCTGGCTCTCGGCGATGACGGCGCGCCATTCCTCGACCGTGACGCTGGCCTCTTCGAGTTTGCCGGCCTTGTCGCGCACTTCGAGCTCGAGGTTGTGGATGCTTTCTTCGGCCACCTCGAGATCGGCGTTCTTCTCGTTGCCCAGGGCCAGCGCGGCTTCGAGCTCCTGCTTCAGCCTGTGGATCTCCGCATCCCGCGTCGCCATTGCGGCGCGTAACCCGGGCACCTGCGGATCGATGGACGCGAGCGCGTCGGCCAGTCGCGCCTTCAGTTCCTGCTCGCGCTGCTGACGCGCCACCAGGTCCGCTTCGAGGGTGCCGATCTGCCCGTCGCGGCGCTGCAGGGCGCCACGCAGGTTGGAAACGTCGGCGTCGAGCCGCAGTCCCAGCTGCACGCTGGCATCCAGCTCGGCGCGGACCCGCGCGAGCGTCGCGGACTGTTCCGCCAGTTCGCGCTGCAGGGCGTCGATGCGGTCGGCGCGGGCGAACAACTCGTCCTGCAGGTCGTCCTGGTCCGCGCTCTGCACACCCAGCCGGCCGCGGGCGTTGTACAGGATCTCCTGGCGCAGACCTAACTGCTCGCGCAGCTGCGCGGTCTCGGCGGCGGCGCGCGTGCTGGCCACGGCGTGGTTTACGTCCGCGATTCGCGCACGTTCGTTGAGTTCCTCGATGCGCCGCTCGGCCGCCGCGAGAGCGCCGCGCAGCTCTTCGATGAGCGGCGGCGACGGCGGCAGCGTGACCGGCGGCGGCACCTGCGAGGCGGTGCGAACCACCGGCGCGGCGGTGGCGGCCACGGTGACTGGCGTCGCCTTGATGACCTTGTTGGCCTTGCCGTCCATGGGCGGCAGCGGCGGCATTTCGTGCGTGGCGTTGAGGTCGGCGATTTCCTCGGGCTCGGCGGCGCGCAACGTCGGAATGGAATCAGCGGAGGTGGAGGCCTCGGCCGCGGCGGTCACGACCGTGGGAATGGCGCCCGCGGGCACGCTCCACGTGTCGGTGCTCGAATTCGATTCGCCGAGTGCGGCTTCATACGCCGCAACATCCAGCACCGGCAGTTCGGCAGTCGCTTCGTTGTCCACGTCCGAGGACGCGGCAGTCTTCACCGGTGGCATTACGGGAGATCCCCAGGATCGTTCTTATGGCCGGAATTCTAGCTCCCGCCCCGGCCGCCATGGTTGAAGACTTTTCGCGCGGAACGCGAAATGCGAAGGCATTTCTCACTTCTGTCAAATGAGCGGCCCTCTTGGGGTATCGTTGCGCACCGATGAGCCTTGAACCTGCCCCGCCGCGCCTGCGCCGCGCCTATTTCGAGTGCCGTTACGGCCAGTTGCACGTGCACAATGCCATCCCTTCCGGTGGCGGCTTCGACGAGCAGACCACGCTGATTTGCCTGCATTCCAGCAGTTCCACGGGCCGGATGTTCCTGGAACTGTCGAGACTCCTCGGCGTCACCCGGTCCATCTACAGCCCGGACACGCCCGGCTGCGGAGAATCCGACGCGCCACCCGCGGCGCTGTCGGCCGCCGCCTACGCCGATGCCATCGGCGACTTCACCGACTCGATGCGTTTCCGCCAGGTGGACTTGTTAGGCGTGCACTCCGGGGCCGCGGTGGCCGCGGAAATGGCCATCGCCCGGCCGAAGCTCGTGCGGCGCGTGGTCATGGTGGGGGCCCCGGCGCTGTCTGCCGAGGAACGCCGCAGCTACCGCGATCTGTCGGCACCCGAGGGGACCCCGCGCGGCGCCTTGTGGGCGCGCGCCGCGGTCATCGACTGGGATGGCGACGCCCGGTTGCCGCTGCTCAAACAACCCTTGCTGGTGCTGCGGCCGCGCGACAACTTCTGGGAAGCCGGCGGCCGCATCGGGCGGTTCGTGAAGGATGCAAAGGTCGTCGACATGCCGGAGCACGACAAACACCTGCTCGACAAGGCCACGCCGCTGGTGGCGAAACAGGTAGCGGCCTTCCTGGCCTGAATGGATCAGGCCGGCGCCGTCGGCAATGGCGGCCATGCATCCGCCGAATCGCGTGCGACGAATGGCGCGGTGAGCTCCGACAGCCGCGATTTCTGCCGGCCGTCGGCGCCGAAATTCCCCGGATCCAGCCAGCGTAGATAGGCGTCCCGCAATCCGCCCTGCCAGTCGCCATCGATGACGGCGAACCAGGTGGTGTCACGGTTGCGGCCCTTGTTGACGATGGCCTGGCGGAACATGCCTTCGTAGGTGAAGCCGAAGCGGGTCGCCGCGGCGCGCGACGGCAGGTTGCAGCTGTCGCACTTCCACTCATAGCGGCGGTAGCCGAGCGCGAAGGCGTTGGCCATCAGCAGGTACAGGGCCTCGGTCGCGGCGCGGGTGCGCGCCAGGCGCGGCGCGAGCCAGATGTTGCCGATTTCGATCACGCCGTGCGCGGGATCGATGCGCATGTACGCGCAGGTGCCGGCGGCGCGTCCATCCGCGGCATCGACGATGGCGTAGAACTGCGGATCGCGCGAAGCCTGCGCGCCCTGCACCCAGCGCTGGTAGTCGGAGAACTCCGCGTAGGGCCCATGAAAAGAATAAGTCCAGCGCAGGCCCTGCGCATCGTCGCGCTGCGCATCCCACAGGTCGCGCGCGTGTGTGGCCTCGTCCAGCGGCTCGACCCGGCTGTAACGGCCGGCAAGCGGCACCCGCGGCGGGAACGGCGGCGCGTTCCAGCCCGGCAGCGCGCGACCGATGGGGAGGCCGTATTCATTGAGGCGAGGCGGGTCCGGGGGCACACCTTTCATGCGGGGATTCTCGCACTCGCCAACGCCGAATCGACAGGCCACTACGACGGGCCGATCGCAAAAAGCTTGCCTCGACAATTTGCAGGTCGGCAGAATCGATTCAACCGCGCCGCCAGGCGCAAACAAACTCAGGGATCTCCATGCTCCGCATCGGGTTCGTACTCGTGGCCTTCCTTTTGCCGATGGCCGCCTCCGCCCAGCAAACCGCCCAGCAAACGGCGCAGGCAAATCCGCGCCAGTTCACCGCCGAGCGCATGTGGGCGCTGAAACGACTGGGTGATCCGGCGATCACACCCGACGGCAAGCTCGCCGTGGTCCCGGTGACCACCTACGACATCGCCGAGAACAAGGGCCTCACCGATCTGTGGCTGGTGCCGGTGGCCGGCGGAGCGGCGCGCCAGCTCACCAGCGACAAGGCCAGCGACTCGCAGGCCACGGTGAGCCCCGATGGCAAGTGGATCGCGTTCGTTTCGAAACGCGGCGACGACACCGAGAGCCAGGTCTACCTGATCGCCACCGACGGCGGCGAAGCGCGCCGCGTCACCAACCTGCCCACCGGCGCGTCGGTCCCGAAGTGGTTTCCGGACAGCAAGCGCCTGGTGTTCGTGAGTGAAGTGTGGCCGGACCTGGTGCGCTGGGAGGACCAGGGGGCACGCAAGAAGGAGCGCGAGTCGAGCAAGATGACGGCGCGCGTCTGGACCAAGGCGCCGATCTCCTACTTCGATCACTTCCTCGACGATACCGAGCCGCACCTGTTCTCGATCTCCATCGACGGCGGCGACACCACCGCGATCACGCGGCTCTCCGGCTACTGGCTGTCGAAGGCTGAATACGGCGCCGAGTCCTTCGACATCTCACCCGATGGACTCGAGATCGCCTTCTCCGCCAACGTCGACAAGAGCGGCATCGCGCCCAACTACGACGTGATCCTGCTGCCCACCTGCGGTTGCAAACCGGCGCGCGACATCAGCGAGGCGAGCAAGGCCGATGACTACTCGCCGAGTTACAGTCCGGATGGTCGCCGGCTGGTCTACGGTCAGCAGCGCATCCCCGGCTTCTACGCCGATCGCACGCGACTGATGCTCTATGACCGCAATGCCGGCACCACGGTCGGCCTCACGGAGAACTGGGACCGGTCGGCAGACTCACTGGTGTGGGAACGAAATTCGCGCGGCCTGCTGGGCGCCATCGACGACGCGGGCACGCGCCGCATTTATCGCTTCAAGCTCGACGGCTCGACGCCGGTGGCGATCACGAAGCAGGCATCGTTCGGCGGGCTGGCCCTCTCGGACAACGGCAAGGGCCTGGTCGCGATCCGCCAGAGTTTCATCGAGCCACCGACGCTGGTGTCGCTGGATGCGCGCAGCGGCGCGGCCACCAAGCTCACCGACGTCAACGACGCGGCGCTCGCCGCGCTCGACTTCGGCAAGTACGAAAGCGTCACCTACAAGGGTGCGAAAGACGCCGACATCCAGATGTGGGTGTTCTATCCACCGGGCTTCGATCCCGCGAAGAAATACCCGGTGCTGATGCTGCTGCACGGCGGGCCGCACAATGCCATCACCGACGCGGTGCAGTGGCGCTGGAATGCCGAGGTGTTCGCCAGCTGGGGCTACGTGGTCACCTGGCACAACTTCCACGGCTCGAGCGGATTCGGCAACGACTTCGCCGACTCGATCAACCCCGACTGGATCACCATGCCCTACGAGGACACGATCCGCGCCGCGGAGTGGCTGAAAGCCAAACCGTTCGTGGACAGCGATCGCATGGTGGCCGCCGGCGCCAGTTACGGCGGTTTCCTGGCCACGACCTTGTTGGGCCGGCCGCATCCCTTCAAGGCGCTGGTGGCGCACGCCGCCGTGTACGACCAGTTCGCGCAGCTCGGCGCGGACTACGGCGCCGAGGTCGAGCGCTTCTACAACTACTGGGACAAGCCGGAGGAGTTCGCGAAGAACTCGCCGCACACCATGGCGGGCAAGTTCAATACGCCCACGCTGGTCATCCACAACCAGCAGGACCTGCGCGTACCCGTGAATCACGGCATCGAACTGTTCAACGTCCTGCAGAAGCGCGGCGTGCCTTCCAAGCTGGTGTACTTCCCGGACGAAAACCACTGGGTGCTCAAGCCGCAGAATTCCCTGTTCTGGTACCAGACGGTGCGCGACTGGGTCGCAACCTACGCGAAACCCGGTCCGAATTGACCAGGAGCGATACATGAAAAGACGCACACTGCTGAAAATGGCGGCCGCGGGCGCGGCCTTCTCCGCCGTCCCGGTCCTGGCGCGCAAGATCAAACCGCTGAACATCCTGATTCTCGGCGGCACGCGTTTCATCGGGCTGCACATGACTTCGCTGGCGCTGGAGCGCGGCCACAAGGTCACGTTTTTCAATCGCGGCAAGACACACACCGACAAGTTTCCCGAGATCGAACGCATCACCGGCGATCGCAACGGCCAGATCGACGGACTCAAGGATCGCAAGTTCGACGTGGTCATCGACAATTCCGGCTACGTGCCGCGGCACGTGAAGCTCAGCGCCGAGATGCTCGCGCCCAACGTGCGCCAGTACGTGTTCATCTCGTCGGTTTCCGTCTACCCGGATTTCAGCGTGCCGCGCGACGAGAATTCGCCGGTGGGCAAACTCGCGGACGAGACCGTCGAGAAGGTGGACGGCGAAACCTACGGGCCGTTGAAGGCGCTGTGCGAACAGGCGGCGATGAAGGCCCTGCCCGGCCGCGCCACCGTGATCCGCCCCGGTCTCATCGTCGGCCCCGACGACAACACCGATCGCTTCACCTGGTGGCCGGCGCGCGCCGCGCGCGGCGGCGAGTTCATCGCGCCGGGATCGCCGGGCGATCCGTTCCAGGTCATCGACGTGCGCGACCTCGCGGCATTCACGATGGCCGTGATCGAAAAGAATGTCACCGGCACATTCAACGCCGTGTCCGACGTCGGCGGCTTCAAGTTCGGCGAGCTGGTGGACAACTGCATCGCCGCGGCCAAGCAGCAGGCGAAGCCCGCCGATGCGCCGCGCGCGACCTGGATCACGGCCGAATTCCTCGAGGCGCAGCAGGTCGCCCCGTGGAGCGAGATGCCGGTGTGGCTGCCCGCGAAAGGCGAAGAAGCCGCCTTCGCGCTGACCAGCAACACGGCCGCGAAGAAGCAGGGCCTGAAAATCACGCCGTTGAAGAAGACCGTCGACGACACGATGGCCTGGCACCTGGCGCGTCCCGCCGAGGAACGCGAAAAGCTCAAGTCCGGTATCGCCGCGGACAAGGAAGCCGCCGTGCTCGCCGCATGGAAGGCGAAACCGGCGGGCTGACGGGATCTGGACTACAGCGGCCCGAAGGCCTTCGCATCCGCGTCGTCGTAGATGGCCACCTGGTCGCCGGTGCGCACCATGCGCCGGCGCAGCGTCGGAAACTCGGCGATTTCGAACTCGCGGTTTTCGCCGCCGGCGAGATACACGAGATCCTCGGAACCGGTGTTGCGCAACAGGTGCGCGACGGACGGTGTCGGAAAGCCGATGAAGTCGCCGGGCCCTACCGGATATTCCGTGCCGTCGATGCGCGCGGTCGCCGATCCCGACAACACGTAGATCCACTCTTCTTCATATCTGTGCGAGTGGTAGACGAAGGATTCCTTGCCGGGCGGCACGCGCATGAAATTCACGCCGGTGCGCTTGAGCCCGACGCCGCGCGCCAGCTGCGTGCCGCGCATCAGCGACTGCGGATTCCACGGATGCGAGAATTCCTGGGCGTGCGCGGCGATGTCGGCCGCACGCACGATGTTGAGGCTGGGTTTGTCCATGGCCCAACCTTACGACATTCCCGGTCGCTGGCCTAACCTTCGCCGTTCGCCTGCGCGGCGGTCCTGGCCAGCGAGCGAGAAATCCCGCCACGGCAACCATTGAAGATGTCATGCCCGGCGGAATACGCGCGGGTCTGCACGTCCATGAGCCCGAGCACCGAGTGGAACAGGTTGTCGTGCGACAGGGGCTCGGCTGCTTTCTCGCGCAGGCAGGTATTGTCGACGTCGCCGCTGGAGGTGAGCTGGCGCGACACCCAGACCAGCATCGGCACATGCGTCTGCAGTTCCGGTGCGATGGAATACGGAATGCCGTGCAGGTACAGGCCGTGTTCGCCCAGTGACTCGCCGTGGTCGGAGACATAGATCATCGCGCCATCCATCTGCAGCGCATGTTCCCGGAGTGTCTCGATGACATTGGCGAGCACATGGTCGGTGTACAGGATGGCGTTGTCGTATGCATTCACCACCTGCTCGCGGCTGCAATGGCGCAGCTCGGCGGTTTCACAATCCGGCATGAAGCGGCGGAACGCAGCGGGGTAGCGTCGGAAGTACGCCGGCCCGTGATTGCCCATCATGTGCAGCACGATGACGGTGTTGCCGTGCACCTCGCCGAGCTCCTGCTCCAGGCGGCGCGCGAGAATCGCGTCGTGGCATTCGCCGCCTTCGCACAGGTCAGGCGCGATCTTCGCATCGAGTTTCTGGTACTCGATGCCCTCGCCCTTGCAGACGCCCTTGCAACCGGACTGGTTGTCGAGCCACTTCACGGAGTAGCCGGCGCGCGCCAGCACGTTGAGCAGGCTCTCGGAATTCCGGATCCGGCTTTCGTCGTAGTGTTCGCGGCCGTACGGCGAGAACATGCAGGGCAAGGAGATCTCGGTGGAAGTTCCGCAGGACTTCACGTTGCTGAATGCGGTGACGCCGAGCCTTTCGAGTTGGGGGTTGGTATCCCGCTCATAGCCGAACAGCGAGAAATTCGCGGCGCGCGCGGTTTCGCCGATGACCAGCACCAGCACGCGCGGCCGGCCGTCGACCAGCGAAGCCTTGACGAAGTGCGCGTCGCCGCCGACGGTCTCCCGCGGTGCACTGGCGTCGCGGGCGCGATGCAGCGAATTGGCCGCGAGGCCCCAGACGAGGTTGCCTGGCGTGATCAGGTACCGCGCCTCGCGCTGGTTGCGCATCAGCGACGTCAGGTCGCGGGAGATCGTCAGCAGCGCCAGCACGGCCACCAGCAGCGCGGCGAGCACACTGCCCGCGCGCAGCAACAGCGCGCGCAGTGCCGGCACCGGCTGCAATCTCACCAGCCAGATGAAGGCCACGGGCGGCGTCGACCAGAGCAGCACCCAGCCCACCATGTGGAGATTCAGCAGATCGCGGACTTCGCCGGTGTCGGTGTGCAGCACGTTCTGGATCATGGTCGGATCCATCAGCACCGCGAAGTTGCGCATGTAGTACGTGGCGATCGCGGTGATCACCACCAGCAAGGTGAGCAGCGGACGTGTCAGCCTGCTGATCGCCAGCGGCGCCACGATGACGAAGTGCAAGGCCACCAGCAGCACGAAGCAGCTGACCGCGAACAGCCAGTTGGCGGGCTGCAGCCAGTCGCGTCCGGCGCCGACCGCGCTCCACCACGCGCCGTTGGCGGTGGCGACCAGCCAGGCGACCACCACCAGCACCAGTGTCTCGACGCGGACCATCGGACGAAAACTATTGCGTATGCCCAGCATCAGAAACTCTTCTTGGTCTCGACGAGAAATTGCATTCCGTGGATCGACGAGTCGCCGTCGAGCGGAAACGCCACGTCGATGTGCAACACGTTGCCGAGCGCCGAACGGCTGTTGCCGAGCCGCAGGCCGAAGCCGACGTCACGCAGCAGTCCCTGCGACGCGGTGCCGAGCGGATCGCGGCCCCAGGTGGCGCCCATGTCGTAGAACACCGCCGCGCCCACGTTGAACAGCTGGAACGGGTACCAGCTGGTGAAGAACCGCTGTTCGGCGGTGAACAGCCAGCGGCCTTCGCCCGCCTGGTAACGCAGCGGGTAACCGCGCAGACCGCTGTCGCCGCCCAGCAGGATCTGCTGGTCCGCGTCGAGGTTCTGCCCGGCCTCGGTAGATAGATCCATGAAGAACAGGCGCCTCGGTGACTGGCGGAAGTAGTAACGGGCGCCGACGTTCAGCGTGGCGCCGCGCAGCTCGCCCTCTTCGAGGCGCCCGGCCGCGCTGGCGTCCAGCAGGATGGATTGCCGTTCGCCGAGCGCGGTTCCCTTGGAAAGGTCGCCACGGATTACAAATGCGTCATGATCGGAGCCGGTGGCCGTACTCGCGAATCCGAGCTGCGCGCGCGCCCGCCAGCCGAGCGAGTAGTCCTCGGTTTTTTCGATCTGGTCGCGGTTGCGCACGGTGCGGAAGTCGTCCTCGACCCATTCCGCCGCCACCCAGGGATAGACCAGGCGCCGGTCCTCCGGCAGCAGCTGCGTCGGCATGGCTCCATCCACCGCTTCGAAACTGTGATCCTCGAAGGTCACGCCCGCCGTGAAGCGGCGCGTCCAGCCGCTGATCAGCCCCGCGGAGCGGCCCCAGTAGATGGACGAGAATTTCGAGTGCGCCCGGTACTGGTCGATCACCTCGCCGAGGTCGTAGCGCGAATCGATGCGCTGGTCGTCGAGCAGGTCGACGCCCGCGGCCCAGCGCGAGTCGAGCGCATAAAACGGATGATTCAGCGAGAAGCTCGCGAGGCGGCCGTCGCTGTTGTCCGAGTAGCTGGTCGACAGGTCCCACCAGGACGAGCCGAGCTGCCGGTCGCGGTAGAAAACCGTCTTCGAATCGCGGTCGACGCCGGAGGTGAAGCCGATGCCGAGTTGCGTGCCGGTACCGAGGAAGTTCAGATCCTCGATCTCGATGCCGCCGGTGTTCTTGCCGCCCTTGCGGCCGAAATTGAAACCGGGGTTCAGGGTCCAGACATCCTGCGTGACGACTTCGACGTCGACCACGCCATCGTGATACGCGACCGGCCGCACCTGCGCATCGCGCAGGTAACGCGTGTCGCGCAGGATGCGCGCCGATTCCGCCAGCAGGCTGGCGCGGTACACGTCACCGGGCTTGAACAACAACTGGTCTTCGATGGTGTGGTCACGCGTCGATACGTGCAGGCGATTGGCGACGCGCGACAACGAGGTGTCTTCGTCGGCATGTTCGATGTCGAACAGCTGGCGGTTGTTGAGGTGGATGCTGCCGATGCGCGCGCCGGCCCTTTCCAGATCCACGTCGCTGGGCAGTCCCGGAGCGCGGTCCGGCTCGGCCTGCGGCGCGCGAGCGTCGACGCTGGGCAGCAGGCGCGCCTGCGCGCGCGGGCTCGCCGCGCAGGCCAGCAGCGTGAAAGCCGCGCAGATCAGCAGGTCATGGGTTGATGGGCGACTCTCCACCATGACGCCTTAGACGTCGGGGTGGGCCCATTCCCGTCGGCTTCAGTCCCGGCTGCGCCAGCGGTAGGTGAAGCCGAAGTTCACGATGGTCGGCAACCAGTGATCGGTGTCGGCGGCGAAGAAACCAGCGCCGTCCGCATGCAGCAGCGCACAACACAGGTTGTCCCGATTGGTGGCGTTGGTGACTTCGAGAATCGTGGTGAAATCGCCGTAGGCGAGCGGCCAGGTGTAGCTGGCGCGCAGGTCGAGGGAATAGAAATCGCGCCAGCGCTCGTCGTTACGGGCGCCGATCAGCACCGCACCTGGAGCGTTGCCCGCGGGTTCGACGATTTCAAACGGTGTGCGCGGCCAGCCGCGATGCCATCCAACCAGCGCCGACAGGCTGAGCCGCGATTTCTCCCAGCTGATTCCGGCGGTCACGGCGAGCGGCTGATCCCAGCTGCGCAGCACGTCGTCCCCCTGCATGTCATCGGCCACGCGCGCCCAGCTGAACGTGCCGGTGGCCGACAACTCACTGGAAAAATCGTGGTGCAGGTTCAGCTCGAATCCCGAGGCTTCGGATCTACCCGGATCGATGCGCACCCGATCGGGCGCCAGGTCGGGCGACAGCGCCAGCGGATCCAGCAGGTTGTCGAAGTACGGCGCGACGGTGGTCCATCGCTTGGTGTACAGCTCGAACCCCCAGCGGGTCATCGGCGTCGGCTCGTACGTGAGCCCGAGAATGGTGTGGATGGAAACCTGCGCCGGGTCGGCCGTCACCTGCGCTTCTTCGACGCGCCATTCCTCCACGTGTTGTGCCTGCGTGAAACGCCCGATCGAGGCGTAGTAACGCAATCGATCACTGTAGTCGTAGCGCAGGTTGAGACGCGGACTGATCTGCGTGTGATCCCCGCCGGGATCGTAGTGTTGCCCGTCGAGGCGCAGGCCGAGCTCCGCTTCGAACGTCGACCAGCTGCGCCGACCCGCGGCATACAAGGCATACGTGAACACCTCGGGTTCGACGGTCGCCGACAGGTCGTTGGTGGTTGGGCGGCCGAAAGCCGCCGCGATGACCGGGTCATAACTCGCGGTGCGCGCATAGACGTAGTCCGCCGTGGACAGCGCGAGCTCGCCGCCGAAGGTCCAGGTGGTGTCGGCGCGCGGCCGCCACGTCCAGTAGTTGTCGAACTCCACCCGGTCGTATTCGGTACGCGTGTCGACATTGCCCACGGCGACCCCGGGTTCGTTCAGCGACCCGAGTCGATGGCGGTTGGAGCTGGTGACTATTGCCGTTGCGCGGGTGCGCAGCTGCGGATCGAATTCGAGATCGCGCGCCAGCCAGATGTATTCGTCGCGATAGGTGGCGTTGGCGCTCTCGGCATCGTTCGGCGGCGCGAGCTCCAGCCGGTCATCGAGCAGCAGCCAGCCGAAAGTCCAGGCGCCGTCATCCGTGTTCCAGCGCAGCCGCCCGAGCGAATCGCTGAACTGCGGCTGCCCGAACTCTTCTTCGATCGGCTCCAGCAGGTCCAGCGTGCTGCGCCGCAGGGCCAGCAGCCATTCGAGCGGCATATCGTCCGCCCTGCCGATGCTGGAGATTCCGCCCGATATGAGGCTGAGCGAGGCGCGATTTTCGTAGCCGTTGCTGCGCGCCGGCGCCGTGATGTCGATGACGCCGCCGGAGCGCGTACCGTAGCGCACCGGGAATCCGCCGCTGAACACATCGATGCGTTCGACCGCGGCGGGGTCGATGGCGCTGATGAGGCTCTGGAAATTCTTGAAGTGGAAGGGATCGAGCAGCGTGATGCCGTCGTAGCGCACCAGCGTGTCGTCGGCCAGCGAACCGCGGATGTAAGGCCGGCCCGAGGCATTGCTGGCGAGGCCGGGCAGGGATTTCAACGCGCGCAACGAGTCGTCGTGGCTGCCGGGAACCGCCTCGATGTCGCTGGTAGATAGCTCGCGAGGTTGCGCCACGACGCGGCCTTCGATCGAATAACGGCTCGCATAGACGGTGACTTCCTCGAGCGGCGCGGCGGCGGGCACGACGGGCACCGGCGCCCGGACCACCACGTACTTGTCGGCCGCCAGCGGACGCAGCGCCAGGCCGTGCGCCGCGAGGGCTTCGCGGACGCGCTCCAGCGGCGTGGCGCCGGCGCGCGGCGCCGGTGCGAGCATGTCCGCCGTCACCAGCTCGGAGCTGAAGATGACGTCGATGCCGAGCGGCCGCAGTCCGACGAGCAGATTTTCCAGCGTCTCCGCGGACGCGGCGACATGCACGGTTTCGGCGGCGCGCGTTTCGCAGAACGGCGCGAGCGAAACCAGCAGGCAGAAACTAACGAGTCGAAGGCTGCGGCTCACCCGCGAAGCTTACCCGGATGGCGCCGGCCGGTAGATCGAGGTGCAGGGAGGTCGATGCCATGACCGCCTTCAATGCCTGCAGCGGTTCGAGACCGCGAACGTCGCCGTGCATGCGAATCGTTGTGATTTGCACGCGCGCGCCGTCGTCGGCAATGACCAGTTTGCGTCCCGTTTCGCGCGCCACCCAGTCGAGGAACTCCGACAGCGGACGACCCTCGATCTCCACCGCGGGCGCGACGGTTTGCGTCCACGCCCAGTCGGGGCCGGAGCCGTCGATGGTGCCTCGTGTCACTTTCTGATCCCGGTCGATGATCACTTCCGTGCCGGCCGGAACCGTCGAGTCGCCGTCGGCCGCCTGCCAGCGCACGCTGCCTTCGCGCACGCGCAGGCGCGTCGAACCGTCGATGACTGCCAGTGCGAACTGGGTTCCGACGTGGCGGAATTCACCGGCGGCGGTGATCGCCACGAAACTTTGTGCAGCGCGCGTCCCGGGCGGGATGTCCACGTACATCTCGCCGCGCACCAGGCGCACGGCGTCGGCGGCGACGACTTCGAACTCCGCGCCCGGCGCGACGCGCAGATTGCCGCCGCCATGCAGCGCGAACAACGTGGCGCCGCGAACCTCGAGATCCTGGCCGCCGCGTATTTCGGCGCCAACGTCCACGGTCGATTCGCGCCACAACGGCAGGACCTCGACGACTCCCGGGGACTGCGTACGTTCGACGCGGGCGATGGGCGGGCCCGCGCCGGCGGCGCTGCCGCGCCCGAGCAGGGTCCAGGTACCGACCAGGGCCAGCAACACGGCCGACGCCGCCGCGGCGACCGGGATCCAGCGGCGCCGCGTGGCGCCGACCTGGGCGCGCCACTCGGCCTCGGTGGCGGCGCGGATGCGCTGCAATGCCTCGGGTGACAACGCGCGCACGCTCAGGTTGGCGCGCAACACGCGTTCTTCTTCGGCTTCCGGCACGGGTTTTTCAGAGCCGCTCATGTTTCTCCGTCGGCTGCCAGACATTGCGGAAAGCCTGGCGCGCCCTCACCAGCTGCGATTCCGCGGCGCTCTCCGAGATCCGCAGCACGCCGGCAATCTCGGGGACCGTCAATTCATCGCCGTAACGCAGCTCGAGTATGCGTGCGTAATGCGGTGGCAGGCCATTGATCACCTGCCGTACCGCGCCGCGCTCGGAATCGTCGGCGCACTCGTCGAGTGGATCACGAAAGTCGGTCAGCTGGATGACCTGCGCCAGCGGCTTTTCCTCGCCCAGCTGGTCCAGGCTCTGCATCTGCGGCTGGCGCGCGGCCTTGCGGCGCGCATCGGCGAGCAGATTGCGGCAGATCTGGCACAGCCACGTGAACAGCGAGGAGCCGCCGCGGAAACTCGCCAGGCCGCGCATGGCGTTGATCATGGTCATCTGCACGACATCCTCGATGGCCGCGGCGTCGAGCGAGCTGCGGCGCGCGGCGAAAGCAGCGAGCCGCTCGGCGTAGGCATCGAAAAACTGATCGAAGGCTCTCTGTTCGCCACGACGCATCCTCTGGATGAGCTCGAGTTCATCCATCACTCAACGCTCGCGAACCTTAGACGTCCCGGCCGGGGTAACCCCTGCGTGCGGTCCGCAGGGTTGGGCAAACCTTGTACGTCTAAGCCGGTCAGATATCACGACAGTTCCATCCATTCACGCGAGAAGGTACTCCAGACCGGCGGCTTTTTCGTAAGACGTCGTCATGAGCCGCTTCCCGTCGTATCCAGGCAACTTTTTTTCCGGCCCGATTTTCTGGCGCAATCACCTGCTGTTGCCCGGGGCCATCGTTTTCCTGTCGTTCGCCGCCATCGAGAGTTTCGGTCTCGACCGCCCCATCGCGCGGGCTTTGTTCTACAGTGCCGCGGCGCAGCGCTGGATCGGCGCCGGCGCCGGCGACTGGTGGGCGCACCAGGTCATTCACGATGGCGGGCGCTGGCTGCCGCGTTCCGCGGGCGCCGCGGCGTTGTTCGCCTGGATCGCATCGTTCCTGCGGTCGCGCTTCAGGCCGTGGCGCCGCACGGCGGGGTTCATCTTCCTGGCCATCGCTGCGTCCATAGCCACGGTCGGTGTGCTCAAGCTACTCACCAACGTCGACTGCCCCTGGGACCTGGCCGGGTTCGGTGGCGAGCGTCCGTATGTCGCGCTGTTCGCGGATCGGCCCGACTGGCTGCCGCGGGCGCAATGTTTTCCGGGCGCGCATGCCTCCTCCGGCTTCGCGCTGGTGTGCCTGTACTTCGTACTGCGCGACCGGTCGCGACGCCTCGCACATTGGGCGCTGCTCAGCGGGATCAGTATCGGCGTGGTGTTTGCGATCGGCCAGGAAGCGCGCGGCGCGCATTTCCTGTCGCACGACCTCGCGGCCGCGGGCATCGTGTGGATCATCCAGGTGTTGCTGTATGCCTGGCTGCTGCGGCCGGCGGATTCAGAGATACAGGCGCGCGAGCGAGTACGCCAGCATGCCGCTGGCCATACAGCCGACAATGTTGCGTGACCAGCACAGCCACAACGCCGCGCCCGCCACGCCGATCAGGCGCGGATTGAGCGGCGAGAAATCGTAAACGGGCCCGTGCAGCAGCACGTTGGGGACGATGATGGCGGTGAGCGTGCACACCGGCGCGTAACGCAGCGCGACCTCGATGTGGTGATTGAGGCGCAGCCGTTGTCCCGCGAGCAGGAAAGACGTGCGCGTCAGGAACGTGGAGAGCGCGAGTCCCACGATGACCACGGCGAGCGCGATGCCGGCCACCGGTTCGCTCATTGCGCCACTCCCGCGTCGCGCGGCGGGTCGACACGCAGACTGTCGGCGAGCGACGCCGCGGCGATGCCGGCGATGGCGGCGCAGAACAGGCCCAGCTTGTACGGCAGCGCGTGCGCCAGCAGCGCGACCACGCCGGCAACCGCCCCGCCCACGAGCGCGGGGCGTGCGACCAGCGCCGGACCCACCAGCGCCACCAGCGCCAGCGTACCGGTGAACTCCAGTCCCCAGTCCGTGGGAATGTAGCTTGAAGCCACGATGCCGGTGATCGAGCAGGTCTGCCAGGTCAGGTAGTTGTTGGCGCACACGCCCGCAAACCACGAGTCGCGGTGTCGCAGCGGCAGGCTGCCTTCCTGCGCGCGGCGCATGAACAGTGCGAAGGTGAAATCCGTCATGAAGAATCCGGCCAGCGCGCGTTTGGCCGCGCTCAGCCCGGTGAAATACGGACGCAGCGCCGCGCTGTAGATCACGAACCGCAGGTTGGTGATGAAGCCGGTGACGATGATGACCCACAGCGGCGCGCCCGCGATGATCAGCGGCATTGCGGCGAGCTGCGCCGATGCGGCGAACACCAGCAGCGACATGGCGATCGCCCACGGCACGGCGAGACCGGCCTTGACCATCGCGACGCCGCAGATCAGGCCCCAGGCGGCCGTGCCCGGCAAAGACGGAAGGATGGCGAGCTGGCCGGCGCGAAACGCCGCGCGTCTTTCCGAAACCGCGCCTGCGCTCACCAGGCGCCGGTATTGCCCATCGACACCCAGGGCTCGCGCGGCGGCAGCGCGCCGTCTTTCTGCAGTAGTTCGATGGAGATGTTGTCCGGCGAACGCACGAAGGCCATGCGCCCGTCGCGCGGCGGCCGGTTGATGGTCACGCCGTGTTTCTGCAGGCGTTCACAGGCCGCGTAGATGTCGTCGACTGCGTACGCCAGGTGGCCGAAGTTGCGGCCGCCATCGTATGGCTCCGGCTCCCAGTTGTGCGTGAGCTCGACCTGCGCCCCGTGATCACCCGGGGCGGCCAGGAAGATCAGCGAGAACTTGCCCTGCGGAAAATCCTTGCGCTGCACGACCTCGAGGCCGAGGGCGTCGCAGTAGAACTTCAGCGAGGCGTCGACGTCGGTGACGCGCACCATGGTGTGCAGGTACTTCATGCGGGCAGCTAGAACATCTCGGACGCGCCGGGCGGCTTGACGTCCACCTTCTTGCGCGACGGGATCCAGTCACCGGTGATCATGGCTTCGTACGGCTGGCCCGGCCCGACCATCGGGTACACGCCCGCGTCCGGATCGATCATGACTTCGAGGAAGGCCGCGCCCTTGAACGCCAGGAACTCGGCGATGACGCGTGGCACATCCGCCTTCCGGTCGAGGCGCACGGCATACTTGTAACCGTCGGCCTGCGCAGCCTTGATGAAGTCCTTGGTGTGCAGGGTTTTCTCGGACGCCGAGAGACGGCCCTTGTGGAACAGCTTCTGCCACTGCTTCACCATGCCGTCGCCGTTGTTGTTGAGCACCACGATCTTGACCGGCAGGTTGTAGGTGGTGACCGTTTCCATCTCGCCGATGTTCATGCGCACCGACGCGTCGCCGTCGATGTCGATCACCAGCTTGTCCGGATTCGCGAACTGCGCGCCGATGGCCGCCGGCAGGCCGAAGCCCATGGTGCCCATCGAACCCGAGGTCAGCCACAGCCGCGGATCGCGGAAGTCGAAGTACTGCGCCGACCACATCTGGTGCTGGCCGACGCCCGTGGAAATGATGGCGGCGCCCTGCGTGACGCGATTGATCTCTTCGATCACGTAGTAAGGCTGGATCAGCTCGCTGTTGCGGTCGTAGTTCATCGCGTACTTCTGCTTGAAGTCCGCGAGGTAGGCCAGCCACTTGGAGCGGTCGCGTTTGAAGCCGGCGCGATTGCCATGCGTGGTCAGCGTGCGCAACGCCTCGGGCAGCAGCCCGACGTGGCTCCACTGCACGCGCTTGACCTTGTTGATCTCGGCGCGGTCGATGTCGAGGTGCGCGATGGCCTTGGCGCCCGGCGCGAATTTCGCGGGACTGCCGGCCACGCGGTCGTCGAAGCGCGCACCGATGGCGATGAGGAAATCGCAGTCGTCCACCGCGTAGTTGGCGAAGGCGGCGCCATGCATGCCGAGCATGCGCATCGACAACGCGCTGGTGGTGTCCACCGCGCCGATGCCCATGAGCGTGGTCACCACGGGGATGTCGAATGCCGCCGCGAACTCGCGCAGCTCCGCCGAGGCGTTGCCGTTGATCACGCCGCCGCCCGCATAGATCAGCGGCCGCTGCGATTCACCCAGCATCTCGAAGAAGTGGTTGGCCTCGGTGCCGTCGATGATGTCGGTAGTCAGGGTCTCGAGGCGCTTGCGATAACCCGGCATCGGCAACGTGCCCGAGCCCTTGAACTCGCCCGACCAGTTCTGCACGTCCTTCGGAATGTCGATGACCACGGGGCCGG
>Ga0315912_10002549_pt1 | contig 19192 bp, 16 predicted proteins | sample VfabasoilMG_FD_204469 | JGI IMG/M metagenome (GOLD analysis project Ga0315912, IMG submission 204469) | Garden soil microbial communities collected in Santa Monica, California, United States - V. faba soil | ecosystem: Environmental > Terrestrial > Soil > Garden | place: USA: California...
CAGCTTGCGCGCGCCGGCGAGAATGCCGGCCATCCCGAGATTCCCTTCGTGGCAGGCGTACTCGATCAGCGGCTCGTCGATCTGCTTCATCGGGATGCGCACGGTCCACGGCGCGGTCCAGGTCGTAGGATCGGTCATCGTCACGTCGTACTGCAGCACATCCGGCGCAATGCGCGTGAAGCGCTCGTCGAGCTTGAGGCCCGTAGACGATCCCATCATGTCGCTCTTCGCGGAGAAACCGATCGTCTCCACGACCAGCGTGTCGCCTTCCCAGTGCCCGCGCGAGCTGCCGTCCCATTGCGGAATTAGGGGCGACAAGTGCGGCCGCCCATCGAGCGGGATCACGCGAGCGTTGTGAATCGTCTCCATGACGAACACGACTTCGGTCGGCGACTGCACGACCTCGAACACGCTGCTGTACGCCGCGGTGAGCCGCGGAACGCCGAACGTGATGCAGCGTTCGCCCAAGTTGCGGCTCCACGGGCCGTCGGCGGGATGCGCGCGCCGTTGCTCCGCGACCGCGGCGCGGCGCGCCTGCGCTTCGGGCGTGTACGGCGGGATGCGTCCGTTCGGCGGATCGATGATCAACGACGTCCGCCGCTCGAAATCTCGGGGCGGCAGCCAGAACCCGTTGTAGTTGCCGGTCTCGGTGTCGTGCGACTCAGACTCCTCGTCGCCGGAGATCGCGTCGAGGATCAGCTCGTCGCCGAACAACGCATCGCCGCCTGCCTCGAGCTGTCGCGCAGCGCTCTGCACGGCCTCGAGCTCGGCATCCGTCAGGAGCTCCTTGTCGGCCCATTGCGCGGGACGCTGGAGCGGCGTGGCATTGTTGTTCGTCCACGTGCCCGAGAGATCGGGATGGCCGAACGAAGTCCGCGGCGCCTTGAACTGACCGGACTGCGCCCACGCGGCAAGCGTCGCGCCGCACGTGACCGCGATGAGACCTACCGTAGCAGCTGCCCGACTCATGACGCCCCTCACTGCGCGGCCGCGGGCGGCGCGAACTCGATCACGATGCCGCGTTTGGCGATCTGCCACTCGCCGCCGACCTTGCGCAGCGTGTCCTCGTATCGACCGGCGATGACGACGCCCGGCGCGCCGTTCACGAGCCCGACGTCCTGCCAGTAGGCCCCGCCCGTGGCCGTATCGCCGTCGATCTCGTACGAGAGGTTCGTGATCGGGTGGATTACGCGCGGCTCGGTGGGCAGCGCTGCGACGAACGCCCTGATCGCGGCACGGCCCTTGACCGTATTGCCCTGTAGCGTGAGCTCGCCGTCCTCGGTGTAGAGCGCGGCATAGGCGTCGAAATTGGCCGTGTCGAGCGCGTTGGGATACGTGCCCGCGATCAGCTGAGCGATCGCCTGCTGATCGACGAGGCGCGCGAGGTTCGGATCAGGAGGCGCCGCCGCGGGTTGGCAGCCGGAGGCAACGGTGGCGACGAACACGAGCGCGGCGATACGGGGCAGCATGGAGTTCCCTGTGCGGCGGTGGGTGGGCCAAAACCTATCACGAACCGCGCGAACGGGCACTGCGATGCTAGGACAGCGCGGCCGGCTCCATGTAGAGTCTTGTCCCCCGGAGGACGAGCATATGAGACACGGAATTACCCCACTCTGGCTGCTTGCGGCAGTCCTGACGACCCCTATTGCAGCGGCGCAGGACATGCCGGACATCGGCTTCCAGAGCGTAGGCCGCGGCCGGCCGCTGGCCGTCAGCGTCAAAACCCAGCAGCCAGTCGGGCCCGCGTGGAAGGGCAACGCTTTCGCCCTGCCCCAGCCCGGCGTGAAGCAGGAGCTCGACGGCTACCCGGCCAGCGCGCCGCCGACGGGCGTGACGCCGCTGCCGCTCGATATCTTCACGAGCAAGGACTTCTACAAGGACACGGCGCTCTGGACCGACAAGCGCTATTACCGCTGCAACAGCCCGATGGCGAGCGAGGTGCAGCGCGGAATCTTGAGCCCGAACCCGCTGAACACGGGCAAGGACGAGGACGCGCCGTGGGGCCATTGCGATCGCGATCTGCCGCGCGAGGCGATCGTGAGCCCGTACGGGTTCAAGACCGCGCAGGAGCACTACGAGGCGCTGCTCGCCGAGACGAAGAAGCGCGGCGGGCCGAACACGTACACGTTCCAGGACTTCGCGGCCGCCGAATGGAACGGCGTTTACGAAAACCCCGCGCGCGCGCCGCAGAATCAGATGAACTGGTATTGGGGTGCGAACACTCAGATCTCGACCGTGGTCGCGCTGCTGACTCCGAAGTATCAGCAGCGCGCGGTGCAAGAGGCGTATCACCAGATGCGCGGCCACGCGATCTGGCCGTCGACGTTCTGCTGGCCCGAGGGTTTCGCGCGCAGGTGGTACCCGTTCTCCGTGTGGGAGCACTACATCGTAGCGACTCCGAAGCTCGTCGAAGTTCGCGCGGGCGTCGCGCGCAACTTCATCACCGACATCAACGTCGGCCGCGAATTCAACATGGCAGACGTGAAGACGGGCGGCGTGCCGCGTCTCGGCGCGGCCGTGCCGCGCTGGTACGGTGAGACGATCGGCTTCTGGGACAAAGACACACTGATCACCTGGACGAGCAACGTCCAAGCGTGGAAGTCGCACTCCTCGTTCGAGTGGTCGAACCAGATGCAATCGATCGAGATCTACACGCCGATCCGCAGGGACGGGAAGTTCGTCGGCTTGAATCACGAGTCGATCCTCTACGATCCCGAGGCGCTCGTGGAGCCGGTGCGCATCGTGCGCAACCTGCACAAGATCGCCGACTATGGTGACGCGAAAGAGGAGCCGTACCCGTTCATCGAGTGCGTGCCGACGATCTTCTCGGTGAAAGGCGTGAACTACCCTGTGCGCCCGGGCGAGACGATCGAATACGAATACCCGGACATGTACGGGCGGCCGTGGGACAAGATCTGGCGCGAGTACTTCGAGCAAGGCATGAGCGGCAAGCCCGACGACGACGTCGAGGCCCTGTTCGACTTCAGCGCCAGGTAGAGGCGGAAAGCGTCGAAACTAGAAGCCGGGTTGGTACCTGTAGAACGTACCTTCGTGATAGACCTTCTTACGCGGCCGTTTTTCGACGCGGACTTTGGGATCTTGAACTGTGTCCCACATGAAGAAAGGGAAACCCGTTGTCGTTGGCAACACCATCCCCCAACGTTCGGGGGTTCGAGTAAAACAGTCTTTGGAGTCAGGGATCAGTTCGCCGTTTTCATCGACCGGACAAAACTCGTAATTGCGATGAAAGTAGTCGCGTTCGAATTCGTCGTATTTGCGCGGTTCAAATTTCATGCGGACTTCGTAGGTTTCGCCGGTATCCCGTTTGACGAACGTTCGGTTCTGATTCTCGGTTCCGCGAAATAGCCGCACTTCCAGTTGGGAAGCCTTTTCTTCCCCGGGCTTCCGAGTAATTTTCAGCTCGAAGTTGCTTCCAAGCGAATACGCTAATCGGTCGCTGCACTTTCCCGGGTGAATCGGAAAGCTGAGATTAGCGACGGATACTCTGCCGTCGTTGCTCGTGAAGTCGTATTCAGCAAGGTCTCCGATGCTGCTATCGCAATACTGCCCGATGAGATCGATCGGCGTATTGTTTCGGTACTGCTCTGTCGTTTGAAAAATCGCAGCTTGTATCTTCCCCTCGCTGTTGCGGGAGATCCTAAAAATAACGTTCGCAAGCGGGTTCAAGTGCGGCGTTGGATTGTCATGCTCGTCCCGACAAGGGGGAGCATCCGGGCCGCCACACAGGCTGTGGTTCAAATCGTCGTATGGGGACGGCGTCTCCGCCGTATTCAAAGAGCCTAGAAAATCTCCCAAGAAAGGTTCAATCAGAGCGTCGTTTCGAGACGAAAGCTTTCCTTCGTTAGCCCGGGTTGCTCCCCAGCAAGCCTGTTGGAACAAGGCCAATATTCCAATCAAAGCTACGAGTCGCATGGTTGTGATTTTATCTGACTCGGCGCTTGGAATGACCCTGTTCACCGGGAGGGCCCGGCATCGTCAGGGCCGTGCGGTCGCGGTGCAAGGCCAGCTCAGCGAGGGCGCGGAAACCAGACCTCGAGCTGACCCTTCGGCGCCGGGAGGTTCGGTTTCACGGTCTGCGCGTCCGGCCTGCCGTGGTCCCGAAGCCACTGCGCGACTTCATCCGCCTTGGCGACATCCTCACCATTGAAGTAGCGCACTTGTGCGGACGGCGGCGCCTCCAGCGCGCGTCCGCCGCGGCGGTCGGCCGTCGTCGTGACGTTCTCGACTCCGGGCGCCAACCACCGCCGGTCGCCGGCAATCCACTCTTGCAGCTTGGTCGCGGCCTCTTGATCGCTCGGGTCGAATATATGGATGTAGACCCGCGGGACCTGTACGACCAACTCCTGGGCTACCGTCTGAGTAGACGGGCCGCGCGTGGCACCCGTCGTCGGGCCGCTCGTGGTCGTCACGTCGGTGGCAGCAGCAATCCTGCTCAGAGCAGCCACCTCCACTACGCTAGCCTTCCCCTCCTTCACTCGCTCCTGCGCGGCGACGATTGCAAGCGACACGGCGCTCGCAAGCTCAGGCGACAAGGCCTTGCGGTTCGCCAAGTTCAGCAATAGGGCGAGCGCGATCCCCTGTTCAGCCGACGCCTCGTCCGTGTTCGCGAGCGCAGGCATCAATTTCATTACGATGTCCGATTCACCACGGGCGTTTTCCAGCTCTATCTGCCGAGCCGTGTCGCGGTCCTGGACTCGATCCCAAACAAAGCCCACCAAGGGAATCAGCAGAGTAACGACGAGCCAGCGAAAACCTTCCGCCTCCAAGAATGAGCGCGGCCGAGCCGCTTGCGGTTCGTTGCCCGACATCGAGTAATCTCCTCAGCGCGAGATCGAAGACGGTGCTGCGCGTTGTTCTAGTTAGTTGCCGCCGGCGCGAATATCACCCCAACTGGGCAACGAGCACAACCGAGAAGTGTCCGTTGCTTGACACTGACAGCGATTTTTAGGTGCGAACGGCCGGGGCAGAACCGAGAATTCGAGCCACCAAGCAAGACGCGGCGCGCCCCTCTCGGAACGCGCCGCGTTGCAGCAAGGAACGAGAGCTTTAGGCCAACCCGACGATATTGCCGTCGGCGTCGATGTCGATGTTGTCCGACGCCGGCACCTTCGGCAGCCCCGGCATCGTCATGATCTCGCCCGACAGCACGACCATGAACCCGGCGCCCGCGTTCAAGTAGACGTCGCGCACGTTGAACACGTGGCCTTCCGGCGCGCCGCGCAGCTGCGGGTCCGTCGAGAACGAGTACTGCGTCTTCGCGATGCAGATCGGCAGGTTGCCGAAGCCGTCCTCTTGGAACTTCTCGATCTTCTTGCGCACGGCGGTGTCGGCGACGACCTCGCTCGCGTGATAAACCTTCTTCGCGACTTTGCCGATCTTCTTCCAGAGCTCGTCGGCATCGTCGTAGACGAACGTCAACGAACCGGGCTTCTCGTCGATGAGCTTGACCATGCTCTTCGCGAGCGGCGTGGCGCCCTTCGAGCCCTTCGCGAAGTGCTCGCAAACGATCGCTTCGACGCCCTGCTCGCCGAGATGCTTCTTGATCATCTCGAACTCGCGCTCCGTGTCGCTGCCGAAACGGTTCAGCGCCACAATGACCGGCAGACCGTAGTTCTCGCGGATGTTCTTGACGTGGCGATCCATGTTCGCCATGCCCTTCATCAGCGCTTCCGTTTGCTCGCTGTTCACGTCCTCGATCTTCGCGCCGCCCGAGTACTTCAGCGCGCGTGCCGTGCCAACGAGAACCGCTGCGCTCGGGCGCAGGCCCGACTTGCGGCACTTGATGTCGACGAACTTCTCGGCGCCGAGATCCGCGCCGAAGCCGGCTTCCGTCACGACGTAGTCGGCGAGCTTCAGCGCCGTCTTCGTCGCGATCACGGAGTTGCAGCCGTGCGCGATGTTCGCGAACGGGCCGCCGTGCACGAGCGTCGGCGTTTGCTCGAGCGACTGCACGAGGTTCGGCTTGATCGCTTCCTTCATGAGCACCGTCATCGAGCCTTGCGCGTTCAGCGACTCGGCGCGAATCGGTTTGTTCTCGCGCGTATAGCCGACGATGATCTGCTTGAAGCGGTTGCGCATGTCGTCGAGCGACGTCGACAAGCAGAGAATCGCCATGACCTCGGACGCTGCGACGATGTCGTAGCCCGTCTCGCGCGGGAAGCCGTTGGCCGTGCCGCCCAAGCCGTTCACGATCGAGCGCAAGCTGCGGTCATTCATGTCGAGCACGCGGCGCCACATCGGGCGGCGGATGTCGAAGCCGAGCTTGTTGCCGAAGTAGATGTGGTTGTCGACGAGCGCGGCGAGCAAGTTGTGCGCGATACTCACGGCGTGGAAGTCGCCCGTGAAATGGAGGTTGATGTCTTCCATCGGCGCGACCTGCGAGTGGCCGCCGCCGGCGCCGCCGCCCTTCACTCCGAAGCAGGGACCGAGCGACGGCTCGCGCACGCAGATCATGGCCTTCTTGCCGATCGCGTTCAGCGCATCGCCCAAGCCGACGGTGGTCGTCGTCTTGCCTTCGCCCGCGGGCGTCGGCGAGATCGCGGTGACGAGAATCAGTTTGCCGTCTTTGTTCTTCTGGACGCGGTTGATCAACGCGTCCGACAGCTTCGCCTTGTAGTGGCCATACGGCTCGAGATCATCGGCGTCGATGCCGAGGCGCTCCTTCGCGAGCTCCACGACTTTGCGCAGCTTCACGCCGCGTGCAATGGCTAGATCGTCTTTCATGTCGGTGTCACCACGTCTGAAGCTTAATAAAAGGAAAAGCCCCGGCCTCGCGGCCGGGGCTCATCGAACGATCAATAACGGTAGTGGTCGGTCTTGTACGGGCCGGCAACGGGCACGCCGAGGTAGTCGGCTTGCGCCTTCGACAGCTTCTCGAGCTTCACGCCGATCTTCTCGAGGTGCAGGCTCGCGACCTTCTCGTCCAAGTGCTTCGGCAGCACGTAGACGCCGAGCGGGTACTTCTTGGTGTTCTGGTACAGCTCGATCTGCGCCAGCGTCTGGTTCGTGAAGCTGTTCGACATCACGAAGCTCGGATGGCCCGTCGCGCAACCCAAGTTCACCAAGCGGCCTTCGGCCAGCAGGATGATGTTGCGACCCTTCGCCATCTCGATGCTGTGCACCTGCGGCTTGATCTCATCCCACTTGTACTTCTTGAGCTTCTCGACCTGGATCTCGTTGTCGAAGTGGCCGATGTTGCAGACGATCGCGTTGTGCTTCATCTGCTTCATGTGCTTTTCGGTGATGACGTCGACGCAGCCCGTCGTCGTGACGAACACGTCGCCGATCTTGGCAGCCTCGTCCATCGTCATGACCGTGTAGCCTTCCATCGCCGCTTGCAGCGCGCAGATCGGATCGATCTCCGTGACGATCACGCGCGCCGACTGGGCGCGCAGCGACTGCGCCGAGCCCTTGCCGACGTCGCCGTAACCGGCAACGACCGCGATCTTGCCCGCGAGCATGACGTCCGTCGCACGGTTGATCGCGTCGACGAGCGAGTGACGGCAACCGTAGAGGTTGTCGAACTTCGACTTCGTGACCGAGTCGTTGACGTTGATCGCGGGGAACAACAAGCGGCCGGCCTTGTGCATCTGATACAAGCGGTGCACGCCCGTCGTCGTCTCTTCCGAGACGCCGTGGATGTCGCCCGGCATGTTCTTGAAGCGCTTCGGGTCCTTCTTCATCGACTTCTTGAGCTGCGCCAAGAGGATTCGCTCCTCCTCGCTGCCCGGCTTCTTGTCGAGGATCGACGGATCCTTCGAGGCCTCATAGCCCAGGTGCACGAACAGCGTCGCATCGCCGCCGTCGTCCAGGATCATGTTCGGGCCTTCGCTGTTGCCCCAATCGAGCGTGCGGTCGATGTAGTCCCAGTACTCTTCCAGCGACTCGCCCTTGTAGGCGAAGACCGGCGTGCCGCGCGCGGCAATGGCCGCGGCCGCGTGGTCCTGCGTCGAGAACACGTTGCAGCTCGCCCAGCGCACTTTCGCGCCGAGGGCCTGCAGCGTCTCGATGAGCACCGCGGTCTGAATCGTCATGTGCAACGAGCCCGTGATGCGCGCGCCCTTCAGCGGCTGCTTCGGACCGTACTCTTTGCGCGTGGCCATGAGGCCCGGCATCTCGAGCTCCGCGAGGTCCATCTCCTTGCGGCCGAACTCGGCCAAGCCGATGTCCTTGACGAGGTAGTCGTTGCTCGCAGCGCTCGCGCGCGATTTCTTGACGGCAGCCATGTTTGATCTCCTATGCCTTACTGCATTTTTTGGCCGAATGCGGCCTTGTAACGTTTCTTGAACTGTTCCAGCGAGAACTTGTGGTTCTGCGGGCCCTGGTGCTCGATCTTGATCGACCCCATGAGGCTCGCGATGCGGCCCGTGGTTTCCCAGTCGAGCTTATTCAGCAAGCCGTAGAGCAGGCCGGCGCGATACGCGTCGCCGCAGCCCGTCGGGTCTTGAATCGACTTAGGGCTAGCGGCCGGAATCGTGTACGTCTTGTCCTTCGTGTGAATCTCGGAGCCCTTGCCGCCGAGCGTGATGATCAGCGCGTCGACGCGGCTCGTGATGTCCTTCTCCGTCCAACCCGTGCGGTCCTTCAAGAGTTCCCACTCGTAGTCGTTGACGGTGACCCACGTGGCCTCTTCGATGAACTTGCGCAGGTCGTCGCCGTTGAACATCGGCATGCCCTGGCCCGGATCGAAGATGAACGGGATCTTCTTTTTCTTGAACTGCTCGGAGTGCTTGACCATGCCGGTGCGGCCGTCGGGCGACACCATGCCGATCTTCACGTTCTTGGCGTCGCCGACCTTGTTCTTCTCGGAGTAGTTCATGGCGCCCGGATGGAACGCGATGATCTGGTTCGAGGAAAGATCCGTCGTGATGAACGCCTGCGCCGTGAACGTGTTGTCGACTTGCTTGATGTAGGTCTGCTTGATGCCGAGCTCTTTCAAGCGCTTGCGGTACGGCTCGTAGTCCTGGCCGACGGTGGCCATCGGCAACGGCTCCTCGCCGAGCAGCTTCAGGTTGTACGCGATGTTCGTCGCGCAGCCGCCGAACTCGCGCCGCAGCTTCGGCACGAGGAACGCCACGTTCAAGATGTGAATCTTGTCCGGGAGGATGTGATTCTTGAACGAATCCTCGAAGACCATGATGTTGTCATAGGCCACCGAGCCGCAAATTAACGCCGACATCCTTCCCTCTTTCCCAGTTGGTCAATGGACTCGAAAGCAACGGCGCCTCGCAGACGCGAGGCGCCGTTCACTATCGGAGTGCTACTTCGCGTCGGCCTTCAGAGCCGCGGCGCGATCCGTCTTCTCCCAGCTGAACTCGTCGCGGCCGAAGTGGCCGTAGGACGCCGTCTTGCGATAGACGGGCTTCAGCAGGTCGAGCATCTTGACGATGCCGTACGGGCGCAGGTCGAAGTTCTTGTTGACCGCGGCGATGATCTTCTCCTCGGGCACCTTGTTCGTGCCGAAGGTCTCGACCGTCACCGACGTCGGCTTCGCGACGCCGATCGCGTACGACACTTGAACCTCGCAGCGCTCCGCGAGACCCGCGGCAACGACGTTCTTCGCGACGTAGCGCGCGGCGTAGGCAGCCGAGCGGTCGACCTTCGAAGGATCCTTGCCCGAGAACGCGCCGCCGCCGTGGCGGGCGAAACCGCCGTACGTGTCGACGATGATCTTACGACCCGTGAGACCGCAGTCGCCCATCGGGCCGCCGATGACGAACCGGCCGGTCGGATTGATGTGGTAGGCCGTGTTCTTGGTCAGCCACTTCGCCGGGAGCACCGGCTTGATGATCTCTTCCATGACGGCCTCTTGGAGGTCCTTCAAGGAGATGTCCGGGCTGTGCTGCGTCGAGAGGACGACCGCGTCGATGCCGACGGGCTTGTCGTTCTCGTAGCGGAACGTGCACTGGCTCTTCGCGTCCGGGCGCAGCCACGGCAGCTTGCCGTTCTTACGCACTTCGGCCTGCTTCTCGACCAAGCGGTGCGAGTAGATGATCGGCGCGGGCATGTAGCTGTCCGTCTCGATCGTCGCGTAACCGAACATGAGGCCCTGGTCGCCGGCGCCCTGCTCTTCGGGGCTCTTGCGGTCGACGCCTTGAGCGATGTCCTGCGACTGTTTGCCGAGAGCGTTCATGACGGCGCACGTGGTGCCGTCGAAGCCCTTATCCGAGTGGTCGTAGCCGATGTCGAGAACGACTTGGCGAATGATGTGCTCGGCCTCGATCACGGCATTCGTCGTGATCTCGCCCGCGACGATGACCATGCCGGTCTTCGTCAGCGTCTCGCACGCGACGCGGCTGCGCGGCTCTTGCGCGAGGATCGCATCGAGGATCGCGTCCGAGATTTGATCCGCCATTTTGTCCGGATGGCCTTCGCCCACGGACTCCGACGTAAACAGATATGACTTGCTCATAAGTTCCTACCTACTTTTCGGTCTATCAAAAAAAAAGTTTCAGTTGTCTTCAACGCGGAAACCAGTTGCCTGGTTGTTCAAGACGAACCGCCCAGAAATCACAGCATTGGCCCAACGCGCGGTTTTGACGACACCGCCGAAGGCAAAGAAGTGGACTTTCTTGAACCGCGATTGCGGGTTCGCGCCCTTGTGCTTCGCGAGCGCCGTGACCATGTCGTCCGGCGCCTGCGCGCTCAAGAGGTTGGCCATCGCGCTCGTGCGGGACGTAAGCATACGCATGGAGGCACCTACGCCGCAAAGCATCGCGAACTTCGCGAGCTGGCGTAGCGACGCGGGGCCCGGCATACCGACGTGAATCGGCAGGTGGATGCCCTTGGCGGCCGTCTCGGCTTCCCAGTCGATGAACGGCTGCGGCTCGAAGCCGAACTGAGTCGCGAAGTAGACGTTGAAGCCGGCGGTTTTCGCGAACTCGGCCTTGCCGCGCAGCGCTTGCTCGACGCGTTCCTCGCCGATGGCCTTGCTGCCCTCGGGATGACCGGCGATGCCGACCTCGCGGAAGCCGTACTTCTTGAATAGGCCGGTCTGCAGCACCTCGAGGCTCGAGTTGTACGCTGGCTTCTCGGCCGTGATGTCGCCGGCGACGCAGAGCGCGTTCTTGATGCCGAGCTCCTGACAACGCGCGAGTGCCGTGTCGAGCTGCTCGCGGCTTTCGAGCTTGCGCGCAATGATGTGCGGCGTCGCCGTGAGGCCGAGCTTCTGCACTTGGCCGGCGAGCGTCACGATGTCGTCGATCGGCGTGCCCGGCGGGTGCGCGACGTACACGCAAGTGCCCGGCTGAAGCTCCGAGCGGATCGCGTCGAGCTTCGCCGTATCGTGCGGCGTGATCTCGATCGAGTAATCGCGCAAGAACGCGGAGATGTGCTGCTTCAGCTCGTCGTTTGCCATCGTGCTCTCTGCTCGGCTTGCGCTATTGCTTGCGCGACACGACGAAGCTCTCGTCGTTGAACCAGAGACCTTTGTGCTTCTTCAGTACCTTCGCAGTGCCCTGCAAGTACTGATCGCCCTCGCGCATCGCGTTCTCGATGCGCTCGTCCTCGATCTGGGCCACGTAGCTCGCGGCATTCCAGGCGGCGAACAGCGTCGACGTGCCGATGCTCTGTTGCACTTCGCTCGGCAGCGTGTGCATCTCGTAGCGGAAGATCGACTTCGCGTCGGAGCCCGAAACGAAGTTGAAATCGCGAGCCTCGCGGCCGAGCTCTTCGCGCAGCGACTTGATGAGCTCGTGGCGGTTGACCTTGAACGGCTTCTCGTCCGGCCAGACCTCGTTGACCATCTCGAGCGCGGGGTCGTCGCCGCACGACTGCACGGCCAGCAAACGGCCGGCGGGGCCGAGCGCGCGGACCAGCGGCCCGAGCACCTTCTTGGCTTTGAACTCGGCGCTCATGCGCGCGCGCCACGGCTGCGACGCGACGACGAGATCGTAGTTGCCGCCGACTTGGCCCGGCTTCGGGATCACGTTGTCGAGCAGGAACGAGTGGTCCTTACGGTAGATCACGAGCACCGACGGACGGACGTACATCGGGTTGCCGGTCTTCTCGCTGGCCTTGACCTGCCAACCGTCGACGAGGAACGAGTCGATGCTGCGCAGCTGTTCGCCGTAGTCGGAGGAATTGCTGCCCTCGAGCGCGACTTCCTTCCAATTCAGCGCGGCGGCCATCTGTACGTCGCGCGGCCGCAGCCACGGGGCTTCGGCGTAATACAGGTTCGTGATGACGATGACGCTGGCCGGGTGCTCGATGAAGCGGTCCGGCAGCTTCTCGAGCGAGAGGCGCACGTCCTCGAGGCTGATCTCTTTGCCGACGATGAAGAACGGCATGATCGGGTAGCGGCGATGCATCGCGCGCATGATGTGCGACAGCACCGTGGCGTCGCCCATGCCGGCGTCGAACAGGCGCAGCGCAGGCGGATTCGGCTTCAGCAGATCGAGCTCGCGCGTGGCGCGCTGCGCAACCTTCCACTTCTCGTTCGTCGTGTTGACGAACGCGAGGTACTTTTGCCGGTTGTCATAAAAACGAAACGGCCGATCGGCGGAGCCGTCGGCCGTTGCGGTAGCTTTGGTCTTCGATGCAGAGGCTTTGCGCTTGCCGTTCGCGCTCATGGTCTTGCCCTTGTTGTTGCTATCGATATGCGCGGCACCGTTCAGCGTCGCGGCGGGTTGCTGACCCTCGATGAACCCGCGAATCTTCGCGGCGGTCTCGAGCGTCACATCCTTGCCGTTGCGTAAGCGAACGCAGAGCTTGCCGTCGTTGACTGATTGCCGACCGAACGTCGATTCCGCGATGCCCGTGCGGCGACAAAACGCTTCGATTTCCCCAAGTAGGGAATCCGCCGAGCTTTGACTCACTATCGCAGTCCCCCGAACGAACGGCTGCTTGTTGTACTTTGCGAGCGGCGGCCACCATACGCCTCCCGCCAAATCAATGCAAATATTCCTGCCCATCTTTGAGCCCTGCGCGCACTGTGGGCAGCATCCCACTGGTGCTGTGAATACCCGTCTCGAGTTTTCGCGGACGCCGCGCAGCGCGCGAAGAATCGCGCGCTCACCGCGCACATGTCGGCGCGGGCTCGAACGACCGAGCGGTTTGGCCGCAAGCTAACGCGCCAAAGCGCTGCTGAAAAATCTATGGAAAACATCCGCGCGCGCGGGCCGCTGCGCGCTGTTCACTCGCTTGCTGGCCCCTATTACCGCGGCTACCATGCCTGCGTTAACGATTGCGCGCGCGGCGTTGCGCGAGCGCCGTGGGGGCAAGAGAGATGCGAATGATCCGCCGATTCCGACTCGCGGCTGCGAGTCTGATTGCAGTCATCGGCTGCGGCGGGGCTGGCGCGCAGATGGATTTTTCCGGCGAGTGGCCCGTCGTCCAATCGCAGGACAACATCGACAATCCCCATCTTGGCGAGTACGTCGGCATCCCGTTGTCGCGCGAAGCGATTCGCCGCGCCGAAGTTTGGGACGCCTCGATCCAGTCGCTGCCCGAATGGCAATGCCGGCCGCACTCGGCGGCCTACATCAAGCGCGGCCCGTCGAATCTTCGCGTTTGGAAGGAAGTCGACCCCGCGTCGCGGCAGATCATTTCGTTCCAAACCGAATGGCTGCGCTCGACGAACACTCCTATTTATATGGACGGGCGCCCTCACCCGCCCGAGTACGCGGCCCACACCTGGGGCGGCTTCTCGACGGGCACGTGGGAAGGCGACCGTCTGCGCGTCGAGACGACGCACATGAAAGAAGACTACTACCGCCGCAACGGCGTGCCGCAGAGCGACAAAGCGAAGCTCACCGAATATCTGATCCGGCGCCGCTTCCAGAACGAGGACTACTTGACGTGGGTCATCGTCGCTTACGACGACGTGTACTTGACCGAGCCGCTGATCCGCAGCACGGAGTATCGGCTCAATCTCGCGCAGCAAGTGCCTCCGTATCCGTGCACGATCGTGACGGAAGTCGTGCGGCCCGACGGCTACGTGCCGAACTGGCTGCCCGGCAAGAACGATCAGATCTACAGCTTCTCCGACTACTACGGGTTGCCGCGCGAGCTCTATTTCGACGGCGCCGAGACGATGTACCCCGACTATCGGCAGAAGCTCGAGCGGTTGGGCTCAACGGCGGCGCGTCAGGCGCCGGGGCGCGAGTGACTATGCTCAAGCCCAAGAACTTGGCACAGCTCTGCCGCAACGCGTTCGGGCTTGCGGCGTTCGCTCTCGTGGCCGCCTCGTTGCCGCACACTTCGCACGCGCAACAGCGAGCCGCGCAACAGCGCCCCGCTCAGCGCGGCGAAAGCCCGGTCGAGCTGCACTGGTGGCCCGTCAGGAAGAACATCTGGATGCTCGTCGGCGCGGGCACGAACATCGCCGCATCCGTCGGGCCCGACGGCGTGTTGCTCGTGAACGCGGGCAATGCAGAGGCGAGCCCGCGCGTGATCGCTGCAGTCAAAGAGCTGCAAACGCAGCTCAACGCGTTCGGCTTTCTCGACGTCTTACAGCCGCAGCGCGGCGGTGCCGAAACGCGCTCGCGCTTTCCCGTCAACTCGCACGCGCCGCCGAAGCCGGTGCGCTACATCATCGACACGAGCTCGCTGCCGCACAGCATCGGCGGCAACGAAGCCGTCGCGCAGAGCGGCGTGACGTACACGGGCGGCAACGTCGCGGGCACGATCGCGGACTCGTCGGAGGGCGCGGCAGTGCTCGCGCACGAAAACGTGCTGAACCGCATGGTCGCTCTCGACATGCCGTTCGCGGCGCTGCCGACGGAGACGTACTTCACGGCCGAGTACAAGGTCAGCACGTTCTTCAACGAGGAAGGCGTGCAGATCATTCACGCGCCGAACGCTGCGACGGACGGCGACAGCTTCGTGTTCTTTCGCGGCTCCGACGTCATCGCGGCGGGCGACCTCGTCAACATGGACTCGTTCCCGATCATCGACGTCGATGCAGGCGGCAGCATCAACGGCGTGCTAGCCGGCTTGAACGCCATCCTGAAGCTCGCGATCCCGGAGTTCCGCACCGAAGGCGGCACGATGGTGATCCCCGGTCATGGGCGGCTCGCGGATTCGGCCGACGTCGGCTACTACCGCGACATGCTCACGATCATTCGCGATCAGGTCCAAGCGCTGATCGACGAGGGGGCGACGCTCGAGCAAGTCATCGAGCGCAACCCGACGTTCGGCTACGACGCTCGGTTCGGCTCGAAAACCGGCGCGTGGACGACCGACAAGTTCATCGAAGCCGTCTACCGCAGCTTGAAGGAAAACAAATCGTGATCGTCAGTACGCTCTGTTCGGAGGTTACGCGTGAAGCATAAGTGGGTCATCCTCGTCGCCGCGGGCGCATTGCTGTCGGGTTTGACAGCCTCGGCGCATCATTCCTTCACGGCCACCTACGACGAAGCGAAAACCGTCAAGATCGAAGGCGAGCTCGTGCAGTTCATGTTCCGCAACCCGCACGCGTGGGTGCACGTCATGGCCCCCGACGAGAACGGCGAGATGCAGCGCTGGGGCGTCGAGTGGGGCGGCGCCGGTGCGCTGACGGGCCAAGGCGTCACGCGCGAATCGTTGAAGCCCGGCGACAAGGTCGTCATCACGGGCAACCCGGGCCGCAACCCGGTCGATCACCGTATCCGCATGCGCAGCTTGCTGCGGCCGTCGGACGGCTTCGGTTGGGGCTTCCAGGGCGAGAGCTTCGACTAATGCAGCGAACAGCGTTCACCTGCCTCGTCGCAGCCGCCGCGATTGCCTTGACGAGCGCGGCCGGCGCGCAAGCGCGTCGCGGTGCACAGCCCGCGCAGGCGCCCGCCACGGCGCGCGCGGCCGCGCCGATCGACATCACGGGCCACTGGGTCTCGCTGATCACGGACGACTGGGTGTATCGAATGATCACGCCCGCCAAGGGCGACCTGTCGTACGTGCCGCTGAACGCCGAAGGCCGCCGCGTGGCCGAGGCGTGGGACCCCGCGCGTGACGAGGCGGCCGGCGAGCAGTGCAAAGGCTACTCGGCGCCCGCGATCATGCGGTTGCCGAGCCGCGTCGAGATCACGTGGCAGGACGACAACACGCTGAAGCTCGATATCGACACGGGCATGCAGACGCGTCTGTTCCACTTCGGTCCGGGCGAAGCGCAGGGCGCGCGCAGCTGGCAAGGCTGGTCGGCGGCGTCGTGGCAGCTGTCGGGAACGACCGAGCAGTTCTATCCGGGGCCGACGTCGCTCGGCAACATCAAGCGCGCCGGAAGCCTCAAGGTCGACACGACGAATCTGCGCGCCGGGTATCTGCGCAAGAACGGTGTGCCGTTCAGCGAGAACGCGCTCTTGACGGAGTTCTACAACCTCATCGTCGAGAACGACGGCAGCCAGTACCTGGTCATCCAGACGTTCGTGTCCGATCCTCGCTATCTCACGAACCACTTCGTGCGCACGCTCCAGTTCAAGCGCGAGCCGGACGGCAGTAAGCGCCGACCCGTGCCGTGCTCGGCGACTTGAACGCGCTCCACACCGTGCCGGTTGCGACGTTGCTGGCGACGGCCGCTCAGGTCGGCCCGCTCGCCGCACCGAGACGCTGAACCATGGCGCCCCCAATCGAACGGCGTTCCGCTCCCCGCAACCAACGAGTGGCGGTTCGCGGCGCGGCGCTGATCCGCACCGCGGCGCTGAACAAAGGCACGGCATTCCCGATCGAAGAGCGGCAAACCTTCGGCCTCGAAGGCCTCTTGCCGGTCCGCGCGAAAAACCAGACTCAGCAGGCCGAGCGCATCTATCAACAGCTGCGCACCGCGCCCGACGACTTGCAAAAGTACGTGATGCTGAATGCGCTTCTGAATCGCAACGTGCACCTCTACTACCGAGTGCTCGCCGATCACCTCGAAGAGCTCATGCCGATCGTGTACACCCCGACCGTCGGCGCAGCCGTGCAGCGCTTCAGCCAAGTGTTTCAGGGCGGCCTCGCCGTCTGGATCACGCCCGACATGAAGGGCCGCATGGAGTCCGTGCTGCGAGCGATCGTCGGTGAGCGCGAAATTCGTCTCCTCGTCGTCACGGACAACGAGTCGATCCTCGGTATCGGCGATCAGGGCGCCGGCGGAGTCGCGATCTCGCAGGGTAAGCTCGCGCTGTACACCGCGGCCGCGGGCATCGATCCCGCGAAATCGATTCCCGTGAGCCTCGACTTCGGCACTGACAACGAGGATCTGCTCGCGGACGACCAGTATCTCGGCTGGCCGACGCGGCGTATTCGCGGTCCGGAGTATCACGCGCTCGTCGATGAGTTCGTCAACGCCGTGCGCACCGTCATGCCTCGCGCGCTCGTGCAATGGGAGGATTTCCGCAAGGACAACGCGCTGACGATCCTCGATCGCTACGCGGGAACCCTGCCTTCTTTCAACGACGACATCCAGGGCACCGGCGCCGTCGTGATGGCGGGATTGAACAGTGCGCTCACGATCAAGAACGAGCGGCTCAAGGACCAGCGCATCGTCGTGTTCGGCGCCGGCGCTGCCGGGCTCGGAGTGACGCGGCAGATCAAAGCGCAGCTCGTCGACGAGGGCGTCACGGGCGACGCGCAAAACGGCGTCGTCGCCGTGCTCGACCGCGGCGGGCTGATCGTCGACGACGGCCGACCGATGGACGACTACAAGCACGCGCTCGCGTGGCCCGTGGCACGCGCCGAGAAGCTCGGCCTCGCGAGCCCGTCGCAGCGCGGCCTCCTCGACGTCGTTCGCCGCTTCCGCCCCACGGTGCTGATCGGCCTATCCGGCGTGGCGCGCAGCTTCAACGAGCAAGTCGTGCGCGAGATGGCCTCGCACGTCAACGTGCCCATCATTTTTCCGTCGTCGAACCCGAGCTCGATCTCGGAAGCGACGCCGGCCGACCTCTACGCCTGGACCGACTGCCGCTGCCTCGTCGCCACCGGCAGCCCGTTCCCGAACGTCGAGCGCGGCGGCCGCGTCTATCGCGTCGGCCAGGGCAACAACGTGTTCATCTTCCCGGGCTTGGGCTTGGCCGCGATCGCGGCGAACGCTCGCCGAATCACCGACTCGATGACGAAGGTGGCCTCCGAAGCGCTCGCAAAAGAGGTCACGAACGAGGAACGTGCGGCCGGCCTGTTGTTCCCTTCCGTTGCTCGGCTGCGGTCCGTTTCGTTCGAGATCGCAGTCGCCGTCGCGCATCAGGCCATCCAGGACGGCGTCGCGGACGTCGCGCACGACGACGTCGAGCGGCTCGTCCGCGAAGCGCGCTGGTCGCACGAGTATCCGGACTACGTTCCGGCGTAGCGACGGCGCATGACCAAGGACGAGTTCGCGATCTACCTGCGTGCCTTGCAAGCGCGCGACTACGACAAGATTCAGCAGTACTACACGCCCGACTACCGTGCACATTTCGACGGCCAGAGCTTCGACGCCAAAGGCGTCGTCGCCGTCGAGCGGAAACTCTCCGAGCTCGCGGAATCGCACTGGGACGTGCTCGACGTCGTCGCGGACGACACGGGCGTCGCGATCCACGCGTTCCTCGAGATGCGCTTCAAGATCGACGCGCCGCTCGACTTCCCGCTCGGCCAGTTCAAAGCGGGGCAGCGCATCAAGAAGCGCTTCTGCGGCTTCTACAAGCTGCGCGACGGCAAGATCGCCGAGTTCCGCGTGTTTCCGTTTCTCGGCGAACGCTTCGACTGAGCGTCGGCGCTGATTTCTGCCCGCGCGCGAGAGGGCTCTCCCGAGACACGCCGGAAGACCATCCCTGGGGCTCGTCTTCGCACATCCCTGTGCTCAGACGGTCTCGGGAGAGCCCTCTCGCACACGGGCAGAAATCTGAAGTGGCACGTCAGTCGATGCGATTCCCAGTCCCGACGAGATCTTGGTACGTCATTTCGTCGGCGGGGATGCAGTAGATCTGCTCGTCGAAGCGCTGCGCCTTCGCGCCGTTCGCGCGGAAGCGCTTCGTGTCGCTGCGCCACGGCGCCGAGTAGTACTCGGGATCCGTTACCGTGATGACGAGCTCGAGCGTCTCGGCGTCGACGCGGCGGTAGCGTTCCTCGACGCGCATGTTCTCCGAGTGCGGATAGCCGAGCTTGTCGAGCCAACTCCGCGCGTCGAAGCCGACCGATTCGACGACGAGCTCGTCGCCCTCGAACCGGCCGACGGAAAAGCCGTTCCACTTCGGATAGAGGTCGCCGCCGGCCGGCAACGCCCGGCCGTCGAGCCAGATCTCGCGCCAAT
>Ga0315912_10002550_pt1 | contig 19191 bp, 26 predicted proteins | sample VfabasoilMG_FD_204469 | JGI IMG/M metagenome (GOLD analysis project Ga0315912, IMG submission 204469) | Garden soil microbial communities collected in Santa Monica, California, United States - V. faba soil | ecosystem: Environmental > Terrestrial > Soil > Garden | place: USA: California...
TCTTTTCGGATCTGGCCGCGGTGGTGGTCGAAAAGATCGCGCGCTGAAGCGCGCTCCTACAATGGCTGCCGTGCCACGCCGCAGGTCGCGGGCATCGCGCGACTGCGGCGCAACGGCTGTGTTGAGCCCGCCGCGTGATGGGCTGTTGAACGACGTGGCAATTCCCGTGCGCACGCTCTACTACGCACTTGGTGGCGGCCTCGGTCACCTCGTGCGAGCACGTGCCTTCCTGCGCACCCAGGGATTGGATGCTGGCGCTGTCGTACTCAGCGCCTCCTCGCATGTCGAAGACACACGGGTATTGTCCGGCATCGAAGGCCGACGCGTTCCAAGCGAACTCGAACGCGATGCCGGGGCATTCCGCGACTGGCTCGCGCGCGAAATCGCGACGATGCAACCGGAACTGGTCTGCATCGACGCCTTCCCCGGCGGCATCCTGGGCGAACTGTGCGGCTTCGCTCCGCTCGCAGGCACGCGCCTGTGGCACATCGCGCGCCTGTTGCGCTGGGATGTCTACGCGCCCGAACTGACCGGCCCCCTGCCCCGCTACGAGCGCACCTGGCGACTCGAACCGCTGCACGAGGAACACGATCGCCGCCTGCAGGCGTGTTCAGAGGAGATCGTGGACTGCATCCTCCCCGACGACGACGACACGCCCGAGCCGGCCCCGCCCGCGACACCGTACTGGCTCGTCGTGCACAGCGGCCCGGCGCCGGAAGTCGGCGAACTGATCGCGTACGCGATCGAGAGGCGGGCGCTTTCCCGCTCCAGCGCGCACCTCATCGTCGCGACGATGTCCCCGCCTGCGGACCTCCCAGCATCGTGCCGCGTGCTGGACAGGTTCCCCGCCAGCGGCCTGTACGCCGGTGCCGAACGCATCGTGACCGCGGCGGGCTACAACGTCATGCGCGAGACCGCGCCGCATCGCCACAAGCAACTGGTACTTCCGTTCCCGCGGCGCTACGACGACCAGTTCGAGCGCGCACGGCGTGCGCGAAGCGGGCTTGCGGGCGGCTGATCCGGGGCCCCATCGGAAGTCGCCCGCGATGCGTTGTGGGCCCACAGCGGCGGGGCTAGACTGGTTCGTCGAGACGTCGGGAGCAGCCCATGCTTGAAGGGTCGTGCCTTTGCGGGGCAGTGACGTTCCAGGTCACCGGCACCCACAGCGAGGTCGAGGTGTGCCACTGCGTGCAGTGCCGCAAGTGGACGGGCCACTACTTCGCCAACATCGAAGTGCCCCGTGATGCGCTTGAGGTGCAGGGCGACGGCGCCATCACCTGGTACCGATCCTCGGAGAAGGTGAGGCGCGGCTTCTGCGGCACCTGCGGGTCGACGCTGTTCTTCGATCCGATCGACAAGGTGAAGCACCACTGGATCGGCGTCGCGATGGGGGCGCTCGACACCTCCACCGGTTCGAGGATTTCCCTGCACATCTTCACGGCCGAGAAGGGCGACTACTACGAGATTCCCGCAGGCGAGCGACAGAACGCGCGCTGACCGGCGGTGGCCCACGTACATCGTTCCCTCGATGCCCCTGGATCTCGCCCAGCGGCACGATGCCCCTTGTAGGAGCGCGCTTCAGCGCGCGATCTTTTCGCCCCATCCCCACGGTTCGAGTGCGTGAAGAGATCGCGCGCTCACGCGCGCTTCTACAGAGAACATTCCGTTCGCATCGCTTAACAATAAATCACTTGCCGTAATACGATATATCGCATATCGTAATACAATATAACCGGCAGGAGATTCCCGTGCTCCGACCCCCATCCGCCCCGCTCGGCGCCGCGCGGATCCTGCTCCAGCTCATGCGAGTCCTGAACGTCGGCATGGCGGTGGCGCTGTTGATCGCCATACCGGCGAGCCTGGTGTTCGAGACGCAGTTCTTCGCGTTCTTCAGCAAGCGGCCGCCGCGCATCGACCCGTCCTGGCTCATGCCCACGCTGCGCGCCGGCATCGTGCTGGCGCTGGGGCTGGTGGCCGTCGTGCACGTCTCGCTGACGCGGCTGCTCGCCATGGTGGAAACCGTGCGCTCGGGCGATCCCTTCGTGCCCGAGAACGCCACGCGCCTGTACACCATCGCGTGGTGCCTGCTCGGCAGCCAGGTGTTCGAACTGGCGTTCGGCGCGGTGGCGGCGGTGATGAACGCGGCGGGTTCGAGCATCGACTGGAACCTCACCTTGAACGGATGGCTGGCCGTGGTCCTGCTGTTCGTGCTCGCGCGCGTGTTCGAAGAGGGCACGCAGCTGCGCGACGACCTGGGGAAGATGATCTGACATGGCCATCCTCGTGACGCTCGACGACGTGCTGCACGCCCGCCGCATGACCCTCACCGAACTGTCCGCCAAGGTCGGCATCACGCTCGCGAACCTCTCCATCCTCAAGACCGGCAAGGCGCGCGGCATCCGCTTCGCGACGCTGTCCGCGATCTGCACGGCGCTCGATTGCCAGCCCGCCGACCTGCTCCGCCACCGCCCGGATGGCGCGGACGACGGCACGGAAGACGACGCCGGCCTGCACGCCGACCCTTGAGCGGCGCTAGCGGGCACGTCCGAGGCCGAAATCCTCCTCGTCAGGTCGACTCGCCGCCCGAATGCCCCACGACGCGTGCGACAATCCCGCCCCCATCTTCCAAGGACTCCCCCATGAAGCTCGCCCGCCTGCGCCGCCGCAAGGCCCGCCTCCGCCGCAACCTGCTCTCCCGCGCGAAGCGCTAGTTCCACCGCGATCGGGGTTCGAACGCTCGACGGCCTCGCAGCGTCCGTAGGAGCGCGCGATGCCGTCCAGCATCGCGCGGCGATACACCGGCACCCGCGCGCTGCCGCGGCACGCCCGGCAACGAACGGAGTGAACCCGTCATGTCGCCCAGAACGCTCGTCGCCCTCGCGCTCTGCGCCTGCGCGTCCCCGGCCGGCGCGGCGAATGGCTCGTCTGAAGCCGAGCCCGACGCGGCGCTCGCCGTGCCCGCGCGCCAGGAAGCCCGCCACCACCTCGTCTACAGCAATGCGTACGCGCATGTGCTCGACGTCGCGGTCGCCTCGGGCGACACCACCGACTACCACGTGCACGCGTACTACACCGTGGGCGTCGCCCTCGAGGCCGCGCGCACGTGGTCGCAGTACGCCCATCGCGAGCGGCTGCCGATCGCCGCACCCGGGCCGGTGCCGCGTGCCATGGACAACTGGAGCGAGGTGTTGCCGTACACGCACCGCGTCGGCAACGTCGACACGGTGGGCTTCCACTAGGTCATCGCGGAGATGCTCGAATCCCCGAACCGCACGGCCGAGCCGCTCCCCCAGGCCCCGACGCGACGGCTCCTGAAGGAAGGCGCACGCGCCCGCATCTACGAGGTCACCCTGCCACCGCACACGGTTGGCGAACGCCACACGCACGAATGCCCGGGCATGACGGTGCTGGGCACCGCCGGCACCCTGGGCGAGGCGGGCGACACCGCCGCTGCATCCGGTGGCACCGGAGCCGGACACTGGACCTGGCGCAATGCCGGATTCAGCCACACGCTGAGCAACACGGGCGACTTGCCGTTGACGGTGTACGAGATCGATTGGCGGTGAGCGGGGTCCGGCTGGATCGCCTGGGTCCAGGACGCCGATGCTTCGATCCTTGACCTGACCCTACCCCGGTCGCGTTACCAGTCCATCACCATGATCTGCCTCAGCGCCGTCCCGCGCGCCAGCCGGTCGAAGCCTGCGTTCACCTCGTCCAACCGCAACCGATGGCTGATCAATCGCTCCACCGGCAGGCGACCGGAGCGATAGAGCGCGATGTAGCGCGGCACGTCGCGCGAGGGCACGGCGGAGCCCATGTAGGAGCCGCGCAGGGTGCGCTCCTCGACCACGAGCGACACCGCGGGTATCGACACCGCCTGTTGGGGATCGGGCAGGCCGCACGCGATGGTGTTGCCGCCGCGGCGCGTCGCGGCGTAGGCCTGTTCGAGCACCTTCGCGCTGCCCACGCTCTCGATCGCGTGGTGCACGCCGCCGTGGCTGATCGCGCGGATGGCGGCGACGGTATCGTCGTCGGCCGGCAGCACGTGGCTCGCGCCGAGTTCGAGCGCGAGCGCGCGCTTCTCCTCGAGCGGATCGACCGCGATGATGGGATGCGCGCCGGCGGCGTGGGCACCGAGCACGGCAGCCATGCCGACACCGCCGAGGCCGAAGACGGCCACGCCGTCGCCGGGCGCGACGCGCGCGGTATTGACCACGGCACCGACGCCGGTGAGCACGGCGCAGCCGAACAGCGCGGCGATCTCCCAGGGCAGTTCGCGCTCGATGCGCACGACGGAGTGCACGGAGACCACGGCATGGTCGGCGAAGCCCGAGACGCCGAGGTGGTGGTGCAGGTCGGCGCCGGTGGCATCGCTCAATCGACGCGTACCGGCGATCAGGCTGCCGGCGAGGTTCGCGCTGGCGCCCGGTTCGCACAGCGCGGGGCGGCCGATGGAACACGGGGCGCAGTGGCCGCAGCCGGGGACGAAGGAGAACACGACGTGGTCGCCGGGCGCGACCTCGCGCACGCCGGCCCCGCACGCGAGCACCTCGCCCGCGGCTTCGTGGCCGAGCACCATGGGCATCACGCGCGGGCGCGTTCCATTGACCACGGACAGATCGGAATGACACAGGCCGGCGGCGCCGATGCGCACGAGCACCTCGTCGGGACCGGGCGGCGCGAGGTCCAGGCTTTCGATCACGAGCGGGCGGGACTGCGCGTAGGGCTCGGGCAGTCCCATGGCGCGCAGCGTCGCGGCGCGGATCCTCATGCGCGGCGCCCGGGCGGCAGCAGCCGTTCGAGCGCGTTGCGCAAGCGGCCTTCCAGCGGCGTGGGGCGGCGGGTCTTCGCGTCCACGAACACGTGCACGAACCAGCCCTCGGCGGCGGGCGTGTCGTGGCCTTCGCGGAACAGGCCGATCTCGTAGCGCACGCTGCTCTTGCCCACGCGCGCGACGCGCAGACCGGCGTCCACGGCATCGGGAAAGGTGAGCGCCTCGAGGAAGCGGCAGTGGGATTCGGCGCAGAGGCCGATGACGGCGCCGCCGTGGATGTCGAGGCCGCCCTCGCGGATCAGCCAGGTGTTGATGACGGTGTCGAAGTAGCTGTAGTACTCGACGTTGTTCACGTGCCCGTAGACGTCGTTGTCCTTCCAGCGCGTGGCGATGGTCTGCACGTGCGGGTACTCGCTGCGCGTGGTGGGCAGGGTCGGGGAGTCGGTCATGGTGGCGTGCGCTCGGGTCGGGGGCCGAGCGCGTGTTGTATCACCACCGGCGGGGCGGGCGTGGAACTCGGGAGTTGGCGCCGATGCAGGCGGCGAGCAGACGCGGCGCCCCGCCGCCCGTAGGGTGCGTCCTGGACGCACCAGTCGCTTCGCACATATCGATGTGCCGAGGGCTGGTGCGTCCGAGACGCACCCTACGAGGACCTGTCAGATCGGCAGCAGCTCGCCGTTCACGATCCACGGCGTGCCGAACTTGTCCACGACCATGCCGAAGGCCCTGGCCCAGAACGAGGGCTGCATCGCCATCGTCACCTGGCCGCCGTCGGACAGGTTCGAGAAGACTTCGTTCGCGCGTTCGATGGTGCCGTAGTTGAGGGTGATGGAGACGCCCTTGATGCCCTCGTAGGGCAGGTGTCCGGGGCAATCGCCCGCGAACAGCACGCCGCCATCCTCGAGCGCCAGGCGCGCATGCAGGATGCGGTGCGCGGTTTCCGGGGGGATGTGCGCGGCGATCGGCGAATCGGCGCCGCTGATGAGCTTTTCGAGCGTGCCGCCCAGGGCGCGCTCGTAGAAGCGCATGGCGTCCGCGCAGGTGCCGTCGAAGGACAGGTAGGCGATGGGATGGGGCATGGCAGGGGCCTTGTGTAGGGACTGGAGGAATGTGGAGGGTCCACGGGGAATGATCGAATGGGCGGCGCGGGAATCGACACCGGGGGTGCGGGGGATTCCCGTCACGCGACGCGCGTGACGTCCAACGCCTCCAGGAGCGCGCGTGAGCGCGCGAAGGGGTTCCCAGGTGCTGCGCATTCGCGCGCTTGCGCGCGCTCCTACGAAGGCATCGAGGCCGATCGGACGCGATCCGGCCAGGCGCGCCTTCGGCGCCCGGCCCTACGGCGCATTCGCCTGCATCGTCTCCAGTTCCTCGAGGCATCGTGCCTCGTTCGGGAACGCGAGGAACTCGCCGTCGGGCAGCGTGCACACGACATGGTCGGACTTGCCGGTGAACGAGCCGGTGTCGGCGACCTGGCAGGTCGCGAGGCGCTTGACGATGGCCTCGGTGACGCGTTCGCAGCGCGCCGCGTCGGGCTTGGACCAGTTGAAGCCGTAGCGGCCGAGCATTTCGGTCTTGCCCGGCCCGCGCGCCTTGGCGCCCGGTGCGGGGTCGGCCGCACGCGAATCGGACGCGACGGCGGCGGTGAGCATCACCGAAACCAGCAACGGCATCGCGGCGCGGCGGATCGATCGAAGGCTGGCCTGTCGCATGCGTATAGTGCTCCTCAGCGCAGCTGGCTGTCCTTGCTGCCGCGCCGGTTGTAGCCGCTGGCGGAGGCCTGGCTCGCGTCGTTCGCGGCCTGGCAGTCCACGCACAGGCGCACGCCCGGGATCGCCTTGCGGCGCGCGGCGGGGATGGGTTCGTCGCATTCCTCGCAGCGCGCGCGGCCCGGCCCCTTCGGCAAGCGGCTGCGCGCGCGCTCGATCGCGTCCTTCACGGTCGCGTCGATCTGGTCCTGTACCGCGCCGTCTCCGGCCCAACCCGTGGCCATGGCCGCCTCCATCCAGTCGAAGGTGCGATGGTATTACCAGAAGGCGTCGTCTTCGCGTGCCCGCAGCGTGAGCACGCAGCGCTCGGCGATCCTGCGGATCAGGTCCTCGGGCAGCGCTTCGTCGTAGCGCACCTGCAGGAAGTTCTTCGTGGTCCGGTGCGCCTCGAGCTCCTTCCGGAACGGCTCCAGCGCGGCCGCCATCGGCGCGAAGTTCAGGTGCGACTTGTGCGCGGAGAACGCGAACAGGAAGCGCGGCTCGACGAAGAACGGCGTCCCCCACTTGATCTCTTCCCGGGCATCGGGCGCGACGCGCCTGAGCAGCGCGTACAGGCGGCGCAGGTGCGGCCGGGCCTCGCGCGGTGCCGCGTCGATATACTTCGCGATGGTGGCCGGATGCTGCTTCGGCATCGCGGTGGCCCACTCCCGTGCAGACGACGCGGTCCGCGGTACGTCGAGGATAAGACCATGAAGGCGGCAGATGCGAACCCCGGCGAGTCGGCATCGGCATCGATCACGCGCAAGATCTCGGAGCTGGGGGATTGGCGCGGCGAGACCCTGGCGCGGATGCGCAAGCTCATCCACGACGCGGATCCCGAGGTCGTGGAGGAATGGAAGTGGATGGGCACGCCGGTGTGGGCGCACGACGGCATCCTCTGCACGGGCGAGACGTACAAGTCGGTGGTGAAGCTGACGTTCGCCAAGGGCGCGTCGCTCGAGGATCCGGCGGGATTGTTCAACGCGAGCCTCGAGGGGAACATGCGTCGGGCGATCGATATCCGCGAGGCGGAGGTCGTGGATGCGACCGCGTTCAAGGCACTGGTGCGCGAGGCGGTGGCGTTCAACCGCAGCGCCAAGGCGAAGGGCGGCAGGAAAGCGAAGGCGTGAGTCGGGCAGGTTCCGGAGGCCCGACGCCGGCCATGCGATCGGCAACCCTTCCCTCCTGCAATTTCCGGGTATCGGTGCACGGGACGGCGCGGTAGCGTGCGCCCGGACTGCTACAGGCGCGGGGCGAACACATGGACCGAGTCGAACGACTGGATTGGGCCGGGATCTCGGCGGCGCTGGATGCCCAGGGCTACGCGACGATCCCCGGCCTGATCGATGCCGAGGAAGCCGGCGCGCTGGTGGCGCTGTACGACGAGGACGAGCGGTTCCGCAATCGGGTGATCATGGCGCCGCGCGGATACGGCGAAGGCGAGTACCGGTACTTCTCGTATCCCTTGCCGGCGCTGGTGTCGGGACTGCGAGAGGCGATGTATCCGCCCCTGGCGGCCATCGCGAACCGCTGGCAGCAGCGGCTGGGCACGGAGCACGTCTATCCGACTGACCACGCGGGCTACCTCGCGCGCTGCCACGCGGCGGGCCAGCGCCGCCCCACGCCGTTGATGCTCCGGTACCGCGCGGGCGACTTCAACTGCCTGCACCAGGACCTGTACGGCGAACTCGTGTTCCCGCTGCAGCTCGCGATCCTGCTCGCGCGTCCGCGCGTGGATTTCGACGGTGGCGAGTTCGTGCTGACCGAACAGCGGCCGCGCCGGCAGTCGCGCGTGGAGGTGGTGCCGCTGGCGCAGGGGGACGCCGTCGTGTTCGCGGTCCGCGACCGGCCGGTACAGGGCGCGCGCGGGGTGTCCCGTGCGAACCTGCGGCACGGCGTGAGCCGCGTGCGCGCGGGCTTGCGGCACACGCTGGGGATCATCTTCCACGACGCGACGTGAGCGCGCGACGCGGTGCCTTCCATGCGCGCACCCTGTCCACCGGCGAGATCGTCGCCCCCGCGCAGGCGGGGGCCCAGTGACTTTCGCCTTGGGCGCCACCGAGCAGGAGCAAAGTCGCTGGGCCCCCGCCTTCGCGGGGGGCGACAAGATCGGTTGGTGTTCGCGAAACCCGTCGCTGGGGCGGGCTAGGCCCAGGTGCTGAGCGGCACCACGACCCACACGGCGCGCGCGACCGCGATGGGGCGTCCGTCCGCGCCATACACGGCCGACGCGGCGCGGCGCTTGCGGCCTTCGAACGCGAGCGGCCAGCCCACGACCACGCAGGGTTCGTTCGCGGACACCGTGCCGGTGATCGAGGCGTGCAACTCGCCCAGCACCACGGCCGAGCCCTCGGGCGGCGGCATCACCGCGATGCCGCCGGTGCAGTCGAGCGCGGCCCAGAGGAACTCGCGCTTCACGGTGCCGGTGTCGTGGGCGAGCGAGGCGTCGGGGATCCAGGGGGCGGCGATCGTGCTGCCGCCGTCCACGCTGCCGGGGAAGATGCGCAGGCCGTCGTGCGGCGCGCGCTCGGGACCGCACACGAAGCAGCCCGGGAACGCGTGGTCGTGGAAGCCGATGTAGGCCGGCGAGGCCGCACGCGCCTGCTCGTAGGACGGCGGCGGCGGCGCAAGGAAGTCCAGGGGCGCGACGCGCGCCTCGCCGATCTGCAGCTCGCCATGGCTCAGTCGCGCCTGGTCGCCGTGCGTCTCGAGCGAGAGCGTCACGCCCAGCGGCGGCGGCGCCTTGAGGCGCGCCACCACATCCCCGGACAAGGATTGCGCCATGCGGCCGCAGACGTAGCCGCCGTTGCCTGAGCGCGGGGGACCGCGGAAGCGCTCGTGGATGTCGAACGATTCGATCATGGGCGTGACGCCTGCGAGATTGGGGGGGCCGTGCGCGCGGCGCGCGCTACTTGCAGGGAAGGCCGTTCAGCGTGCTCAGGCGCTGCCAGGTGCGCACGCCGGTGCCGATGGGCGCGGCCGCCGGGGCGGTCGGCGCGGACTGGTACTGGAACTGCACGGTGTCGCAATTGGGGAAGCTGAAGGTGATGTTGCCCCAGGTGAACACCTGCAGGTTGGCCGGGTTGAAGTTGCCGGCGAAGCCGCCGTTCTGCAGCGCGAGCGCGGGGATGGTGACCGAGCGCAGGTTCGAGCCGATGTCGGCGTTGCCGACCAGCCAGTACGGGAAGCCCTGGGCGTCGTAGGTGAACCAGGAGAAGAACACGAACAGGTTGCCGTTCGCGCGCTCGCCCACCTCGAAGAACAGGCCCTCGCCGCCGCGCGCGGGTTCGTAGTACGAGCCCGAGACGTAGCCGTCCAGCAGCAGGCCGAGGCTCGATTCGGGGTAGTCGCCGGTGTTGTATGCGCCGACGTTGCCGCTGGTGCCGCCGGTACCGTAGGTGACCAGGATCGAGAACGGCTGGTTCTGGTCGAAGGTGTAGGTCAGCGCGCCCTGCACCACGAGCGTGGTGCCGGTGCCCAGCACGATCTGCGAGCCGTACACGTCGCCGAGCCGGTCGCGCGGATCGCGCGTCACGCGGGCGAAGCTGGTGATGCCGTTCTGGGTGAGCTGCACGAGCGGGAAGATGGGGATGATGTCGCTCGCGGGGCTGAGGTCGCGGAACCTGACCAGCACCACCGAGCGTCCTGCCACGCCCACGCATGGGCGCCGGAACACTTCCACGCCCCAGTTGTCGGTCTGCGTGCCCGCGAGATTGCGCGCGGTGAAAGGGCCGCCGATCAGCGGCTCGGTCTGGTTCGGTGCCGGCAGGGGCACATCGAGGCAGGAGGGCGGATAGGTGCGCAGGGTGGGCGTCTGTATGTACTTCGAGGTCTCCTCGGCGAACGCCGAGAGCATGCGAGGCTGCGAGCCGACCGATTCGTCGAGCTGAACCATGCCGCCGCGATTGGCGGCCGCGTCGACGACCGGCATGGCCTGCGCCACCGGCAGGGCCGACGCGAGCAGGAGGATCGAGCACAGGAGCGGCTGGCGGGTCATGCGGATTTCCTGGGGTGTCGTGCCCGCGGATGTGCGGGCATCGATTGCCTCAGGGTAGCGCAGCGGGCTCCGGGGTTGAACCTGCCGCGCGAGTGCGGCAGGTCCTGGGATACGGTTCAGCGATTGATGCGGAATTCGGCGCGACAGCCGTGGTCGACCCAGATGGTGCGGCGGTTGTAGCCCCAGCTGCGGCCGCGGGTGCAGGACGAGTCGCTGAGTCGGCGCACCAGGCGCACGCTGCTGCTGCCGCCGGTGCGGCAATAGGCACGACGGTTGTCGTTCGATTCGCAGCGGATCACGTTGTCGTCGGAGTGACGATCGCCGCGACGATCGTCGCGATCACGCCCGCGCCCGGTCAGGGCGAATTCGGCCCGGCAGCCGTCGTCGACCCAGATGCCCCGCTCGTCCTGGCCCCAGTTGCGGCCCTGGGTGCAGTCGCTGTCGCTCAGTTGCCGCACGATCTGCACGTCGTAGCCGCGCAGGTCGACCTCGCAGCGGTTGCGGGAATCGTCGATCGACTCGCACACGATGGTGGAGCGGCGGCGGTCGTCGTCGTATTGGGCATGGGCGACGCTTCCGGCGATGGGCCCGTAGGCGCCACCGGATCGTGCCAGGGTCGCGATCGGGGCGGCGCTCGCGGCAAGGGCGAGGGCGGCAGTGGCGAGCAGTCTGAACATGGCGAACTCCGGTTGGCGGCACGTATCGGATTCCGACACTAGGCAACCGACGTCCGGCAGTCGGTACGCCAGCGCACGTACGGTGCGCGGGCGCGGCAGCTCGACGGGGCCGGCAGCCACAAAACCTTGCAGTACCGCGCGGTCGTCCGCGGCAGAATCGGGCACCTCCACCAAGGCGATATCGCCATGCCCGCGCAACCTCGCGTGTTCCTCGACTCGAGGGCAACGGCCCGCACGACGCCGCCACGCGACGCGCATCCCGCCAGTCGCGCCACCGCCCCGGGCGGATGGCCGCGGCGCGGGCGTGGTCGGGACGGCTAGCGGTCGATGGGTTCGCTGACGCTCGCACCACTGGACCGGCCCGACGAGGCCCTGCGTGCGCCGGCCGTCACCGTCGAGCGCGCGTTGCCGCCGCTGTTCCTGCGCGATGGCGCCGCGGACCTGGGCGGATTCGGCAAGCCGATGTGCGGCACCTCCCTGCTCGCGCTCAGCGGTTATCCCGATGCCGGCGAATCCGACGCGGAGTTGCGCGACCGCCGCGACCGCGAGGCCTACCTGAAGATCCGCGGCCGGCTGGCCGCGCGCCGCGCCCAGCAGATGATCGCCTCGGCGCGCGGCGACGCGACGGCCTCGGCGACGGTCCGGATCGAGGACCTGCAGGCGGCCCTGCGCACCATGCAGGCGCGACCGGTACATCCGGTGCTCGAGCACGGCCGACCGGTTGCGCGCCGGGTCGCCCACCTCAAGCAGGACCTGCTGATGCAGCTCGGCCAGTTCCGGGGCGACGGCAAGGCGCCGCGCCTGGGGGATGGCGAAGAAGACACCTTCGAACGCGTCTCCATCCTGTTCGACCTGCTCGCCGCGGAACCGCGCCTGCAGACGCACCTGGACACGCTCGTCGTCCCGCTGCAGCTGCCCATCCTGCGCGTGGCCCTGTCGGACACGAACTTCCTGCTGCAACGCCGGCACCCGGCCCGTCGCTTCCTCGGCGTGCTGGTCGAGTACGCCTGCGGCTGGTTCGAGGAGAACGAATCCGAGGCCGCGATCGCCGGGCAGCTGGCGCAGCTGGTCGCGCGCGCGGTGCAGCAGTTCCACGACGACCCCGCCCTGTTCGACGTGCTGCTGGCGGAGTTCGTGGGTGGATCGGCAGGCGGCGAACGCAAGGCGCTGCTGGCCGAGCGCCGGCACGTGGAGGCGGCGGCCGGGCGCGAAAAGCTCGACCTCGCGCGGCGCGAAGCCGGGACCGCCATCGCGACCCGGCTGGCGGGCGGTGCACCGACGCCACTGGTGCGCGCGCTGCTGCTCGAAGCCTGGGTCCCGGTGCTGGCGCTCACGCTGCTGCGCGAGGGCCGCGAGAGTCCGGCCTGCGTATCGAGCCTGGCCGTGGCGGACCGGCTGATCGGCGCGTTCGGGCGTGCGACCACGGCCGCGCGCATCGACGCCACGGAGGAGGAGTTCCTGCGCCGCACGCTGTCGGGCGGGCTGGCGCGCGTGGGCTACTTCGCAGGCGACATCCAGCTGATCCTCGAGCGCGTGTTCAGCGACGATCCGGGCTCGCACGACGACGACGGCCCCGCGAGCCTGGTGCTGCCGTTGAAGTCCCCGTTCGCCGTTTCAGGCGGCGACGGGGACGATACTGCCGGGGCAGGCGACGCGGATCCGCCGGCGGGCCCGTCCACGGCCGCGCGCATCTCCACCCTGACCGCGATGGTGCGCGCATTGCCGGTCGGTTCCTGGCTCGAGGTCGTGGACGACGAGCGCGGGCGGATCGCGCGCCGCAAGCTCGCCTGGGCCAGCGAGGCCACGGGTCGCGCCCTGCTGGTGAACCTGCGCGGCGCGAAGGTGGCGGACACCACGATCCGCCAGCTCGCACGCGCGATGGCGGCCGGCCATGCGCGGGTGTTGCCGGCCGAGTTCGACACGCGCGTGGATCGCGCCATCGGCGAGGCGCTCTCGCGCTGAGCGTTGGCGCGGACCCCCTGCCGGGAACCCACGCGCCGGCCGACCTGCGCGCGGCGGGACCGCGGGGCGTTGCAAGCGCCTGCCGCGACGGACGATGATCCGCCGCATGTCCCTGTTCTGGCTCCGCCGCCCCCACATCCCCCTGGCGCTGATCCTGGTCGCCATGATGGTGGTGTTCCCCGCGATCGAGCGCTCGGGCTTCGCGCGCTGCCTGCTGAACTTCGTGGTGGTGACCAGCATCCTGCTCGCGCTGCAGCGCGTGCACGTGCAGGGCCGGCTGCTCAAGGCCGTGGCCGTGTGCGGCCTGGTCGCGCTCGCAGGCCAGGTCGCGCACGAGACCCGCAGCGGCGATGCCGCGGGGTGGACGGCGTTCGTGTCGGCCATGGCCCAGACCGCGTTCTACGCCGGCGCCTCGTGGCTGATGTGCGGCTACATGCTGCGCGACACGCGCGCGACCCTGGACGAGCTGTTCGCCGCCGCCGACGCCTTCCTCCTGCTCGCGCTGGCCTGGGCCAGCGGCTACTGGTGCATCGGGTTCCTCGATCCGGGCGCGTTCGCCATCACCCACGCCACCGTGCCCGGTCGCATCACCTGGTTCGAGTACCTGTACCTGAGCATGACCACGCTCTCGACCACGGGGTTCGGCGACGTGCTGCCGGTCACCAGCGCCGCGCGCTCGGCCGTCATGCTCGAGCAGTTCGTCGGCGTGCTGTACGTGGCGCTGGTGATCTCCCGCCTGGCCGGATTCGCCAGCCGACGCCACGGCCACCATCCCGCGCCGCACCCGCAAGGCCGAGGCGTGGAGCCGTAGAGCCGTAGAGCCGAGCTTGCTCGTCTGAACCGGTCGGCGGGCGAAAGCCAGCGGAGCAAGCTCCGCTCTACGAGGGCAGGCGCCTGGCTAGGGCGCGGGCGGCCCGGGCACGCTCACCATCCACGACACGCCGAAGCGGTCGGTGACCATGCCGAACATCGGCGACCAGAAGGTCTTGCCCAGCGGCAGGGTGACTTCCCCGCCGTCGGCGAGCGCGTCGAACCGCAGTCGCGCCTCGTCGTCATCGGCGACGTCGAGCGAGAGCGAGAAGCCGCTGAAGTTCGCGGTCCCGCTGCACAGGCCGTCCGAGGCCATCACGATGGAGTTCCCGATGCGCAGCGTCGCATGCATGACCTTGTGTTCGCTACCCGGAGGCAATCGTCCTGGAGGCGGCGGCTCGGGACTGTCGTGGTTGCGCATGAGGAACAGCACCTCGGCGCCGATCGCGCCGCGGTAGAACCCGATCGCCTCCTCGCAGCGACCGTTGAAGAACAGGTAGGAGTGGATCGACATGGGGGTACTCCCTGGGCGCGTTCGAAGGCTGGCGGGCGTCGGCGCGGGCTTCGTGCCGACCTCGCATCCCGCGTACTCTAGACGAACGAGGCCCATGGGAATCGACGACGCGCCCGCGGATGATCGCCGCGTTGCCAAGCCTGCGCGATCGGCGCCGGCGCCGGTTCGTCGGGAGTTTCCGCGCGTCATCCGCGGTCGCATCCCGACCTGCATGACGAGGAGTACCCGATGCGCGCCGCGACCCTCTGCAAGCCCTGGATCTGCCTGATCGCGCTGCTCCTGGCGTCAGCCGCCCAGGCGGCCTGCCCTGCCGGACCGGAAGGCACGGAGGCGGCCGCGGCGGCGCGCGTGCAGCGTCTGCTCGACGCGATGGGCGGCCGGGAGCGGTGGGCTGCGCTGCGCGGCGTGCATATCCAGGCGCTGCACTACGAGACCGACTACTACCAGCCGTACCGGAACCGCCTGTGGGTGGATTTCCAGGCACCCCGCATGCGCTTCGAGGCCGAAAGCACGGAGCTGGGCAAGCGCGTTCGCGCCGTGTCGGGCGATGCCGGCTGGCGTCTGCGGGACGGCGCCGTGATTCCGCTCACGAGCGAACAGGTCGCGGGCGACCGGGGCTGGTGGGACAAGCACGCGTACCGGACGATCCACCGGCTCGCCACGGCGGACGCCGGGCTTTGTCCCACGCTCGCCGCCGACGGCCGACTCGAGATCCTGCAACCCGACGGCGCACTGCTGCTCTGGTATCGCCTCGCGCCGGACGGTTCGCCGGTCGCCTTCGGCAGCGATCGCACGGGCAAGGGCACCATCTTCGGGCCGTTGCGCAGCGCGGGCCCGCTTCGCATGCCGAGCTTCGTGGTGAACACCGAAGGCAGCTTCCGGGTGGTGATCGAGAAGGTCGAGTTCGATCCGGATTTCGGCAGGATCCGGCTGGACCGCCCGTGACGACGGCATCCGCGCTACGGTTGTCGCATGGTCACCCTCCACCGCATCACCGGTGACGAGCCCCCGCTCCGCGCCGGACTGGCCGAACTCCTGCTCGACGCCGTGCGCCACGGCGCCTCGGTCGGCTTCCTCGACTCGCTGACCCGCACATCGGCGGAACACTACTGGGGCGGCGTGCTGGCCGGACTCGGCGCGGACTTCGCGCTCTGGGTCGCCCGCCTCGACGGACGCGTGGTGGGCACGGTGCAGCTGGCGCGGTGCGCGCGGGACAACGGCCGGCACCGGGGCGACCTGCAGAAGCTGCTGGTGCATTCGGGATCCCGGGGACGCGGCATCGCCACGCGCCTCGTCGAGGAGGCGGATGCCTGGGCGCGCGGACAGGGCCTCACCCTGCTCGTGCTCGACACCCACGCCGGATCCGACGCGGAACGGCTGTATCGACGCCTGGGCTGGCGGAAGGTCGGCGAGATCCCGCGCTACGCCGGCATCCCCGATGGCACGCTGATCGCCACGGCGTACTACTACAAGCCGCTCGACGCCTGATCCGCCGCGCCCGGGTACGTGCGCCCATGCCGGGCGCGCGTGCCCGGGGCCGGGTCCCTCAGGTCGCCCGCGTCTCGTGGACCGCGACGGCACCGGCGGCCAGGGAGACCTCGCGCACCACGTCCAGCGTCGCACGCTTGCCGGCATGCACGGCGACGTCCGCGAGCGCCACGATGCCGCACAGGCGGCCGAGGCTGTCGACGACCGGCACGCGCCGGATCTTCTCCCTTTCCATCAGTTCGCAGCACTCGATCAGGCTCGCCTCGCTGCCCACCGTGATGCAGGGCGCGGTCATGCAGTCGCGTGCCTTGTGCGAGAGCGCGTCGAGACCCTGCGCGACCACCCGCACGGTGATGTCGCGGTCGGTCACCACCCCGATCGGGCGGCGGCTCTCGCGGTCGTCGACCACGGGGATCTCGCCGCAATCGTGTTCGAGCATCATGCGGGCCACAGCGGGCAGCGGCATGTCGGGCGTGCAACAGGCGGGGTCGCGGGTCATCGTGGTCTTCACGTCCATGGTGTTCTCCTCTCGTCGCGTGGGGTGGATGCCGGGTCGCTGCCCGGCATCAGTTCTTCGCCGTGCTGGGCGCAAGCTTGGACGGGTCGTAGCCGGCCACCTCGAACTCGGCCGTGCGGGGGCCGTCCGGCCCCTGGGAAAGCGCGACGCTGAGGCGCCCGGCCTTGCCCATCGCCTCGAGGAACGCCTCAGGGTCCTCGAACGGCAGCATGGGCGGCTCTGTCGTTCCGACACGAAGCTTGAAGCCACGCGCCGCCTCGTCGTCGAAGGCGATCTGCACCGAGCACGTCTCCTTGCACTCGATCGCGCCGGAGGGCGGCATCAGGCTCACGCCCCGCTCGGCGCCGGCGCCGTGGATGACCAGGGTCACGCCGTTGCCGTCGCCGGCGGGCGTGGCGCTGGTGATCGTGGCGGAGTCGGGCGGGGCGCCTTCCGTCGTCGACTGGGACTGGTACGTCCACAACTTCGCCAGCCGGTGCTGTTCGCGTTCCGCGGTCGCCTGCAGGCGCGTGTCGTCGATCGTCTTGTGTATCTCCGCCGCGGCGGGGCTGCCCGGCATCCGCTCGAGGATGTCCTCGCCCAGCGAGCGTGCGAGTTCGAAGCTGTGGGCATCGCGCAGTTGGCGGTAGGCATTGAGGTTGCGCGCAGCCTCCTCGCGTTCCGCCACCACGGCGGCCAGCGCGGACTGGTCGGCCGCGACCTGGCCGGGGCCCGTGCCGCAACCGGGCAGGGCCGCGACGAGGGCGAGCACCAGTGCCGCGGGGTAACAGGACTGCTTCGGGGTCATGGGTCATCCTCCTGATGGCTTGATGGGCCGACGCCACGCCACGGGGCGACGACAAGGGGGGACCCGCAGCGGGTCCGTCGCGATGGCCGGTCGGTGTCGCCCGCATGCACATGCAGGTACCGGAGCCGGCCGTCGCCGGATGTGCAGCAGCCAACCCCGACGACGCGACCATGCTGGCCCAGCACCCGTGAACGCCAGCCCACCGGCGTAGCGGCCGACCGGAATCGTCTTGCGCGTCCGTTCATCGGGCGGCCGGTTTCGTGGCGGCGGAACGGGACTGTACCGACGGTCGGGATCCCCCACGCGGATCGCGCATTCGATAATCTCCCCCTGCCAACCCCGGGACTTCCATGCTCAGCGATGCCGACCGCACGCGCCTCGATGCGCTCTTCGCCGACCTGGACGCGGCGACGGATTCGTTCCTCGGCTATCCCGTGTCCAAGGATTTCGACTGCGCGGAACTGACCCGCTTCCTCGCCTTCCCGCTCAACAACCTGGGCGATCCCTTCGCGGAGAGCACCTACCGGGTCGGCACCAAGCAGATGGAGCGCGAGGTGGTGGCGTTCTTCGCCGGGCTCACGCGCGCGCCCGAGGGGGACTGGTGGGGCTACGTCGGCAACGGCGGCACCGAGGGCAACCTCTACGGCCTGTACCTGGCGCGCGAGATGCATCCCAAGGGCATCGTCTACTTCAGCGAGGCCACGCACTACTCGGTGCTGAAGAACCTGCATTTCCTGGGCATGCGCCACATCATGATCCGCGCGCAGCCCAACGGCGAGATCGACTACGAGGACCTGCGCGAGACGCTGCGCATCCACCGCGACTGCCCGCCGATCGTGTTCGCGAACATCGGCACCACCATGACCGAGGCGCGCGACGACCTCAGGCGCATCCGCGCGCTGATCGACGAGCTGGTGATCCGCGAGCATTACATCCATGCCGATGCGGCGCTGTGCGGCGGCTACGCCGCCTTCCTCGAGCCGCGACCCGCCTGGGACTTCGACGACGGAGCCGACAGCGTCTCGATCAGCGGCCACAAGTTCATCGGTTCGCCGGTGCCCTGCGGCGTGGTCATCGCGCGCAAGCGGCACGTGGACCGCATCGCGCGCGGCATCGCCTACATCGGCAGCCTCGACACCACCATCACCGGTTCCCGCAACGGCTACACGCCGCTGGTGCTGTGGCACGCGATCCGCCGGCTCGGCGTCGAGGGGCTGCGCGAACGCGCGCAGCGCGCGCTCGCGCTCGCCGCCTACGCCGAGGCCGAGCTGCGCGCCATCGGGGTGCCGGCCTGGCGCAACCCGAACGCGCTCACCGTGGTGTTCCCCCAGACCAGCGCGCGCATCCGCCACAAGTGGCAGCTCGCCACGCAGGGCGTGGCGCATATCATCGTGATGCCGAACGTGACGCGTGCGCAGATCGACGAATTCGTGGCCGACATGCGCGCCGACCTCGCGCCGGGGGAGCAGGACCGATGCATCGGGTGACGGTGGTGGCGCGCGACCGCGCCGGATTGATCGCGGAGGTCTCCGAGTTGCTCGCGGCGCGTGCGGTCAACATCCTCGCCATCGACGGCGAGACGTTCGGGGGCGATGCGGTGCTGCACCTGCAGGTGGATGCGCTCGATGCCGCGCTCTCGGTGCTCGCCGCCGCCGGCTTCCAGGCCGTATCCGAGGACGTGCTGCTGCTGCGCATCGAGGACAAGCCCGGCGCCCTGGCGCACGTCTCGCGCCGGCTCGCCGACGCCCGCATCAGCATCCGCGGGATCAGCATGGTGCAGCGCGGCGGCGGCTACGCGATCGTGGGCACCAGCACGGACGACAACCCGCGTGCGCGCGCGCTCCTTTCCGGGGACCTGGTCTAGCGGCGTTCCCGGGGGCCAGGCAGCGGTGGGGGGGGGGGGCGCCCCCCCGGCCG
>Ga0315912_10002551_pt1 | contig 19190 bp, 21 predicted proteins | sample VfabasoilMG_FD_204469 | JGI IMG/M metagenome (GOLD analysis project Ga0315912, IMG submission 204469) | Garden soil microbial communities collected in Santa Monica, California, United States - V. faba soil | ecosystem: Environmental > Terrestrial > Soil > Garden | place: USA: California...
CTCGCCGACTGGTGCGTGCGCGACACCTGGTTCTCGCGCGCCGCGGTGGACTGCAAACTCATGCACTGCCTGCCGGTGCGGCGTAATGTCGCGGTCGCCGACGAGGTGCTCGACGGCCGGCGCAGCGTCGTGCAGCGCGAAGCCTACAACCGGATGGTGGTGCAGACCGCGGTACTCCATCGCCTGCTCGCTACGCCGCAACACTAACCATTTCGTCTACCCACTTCTTCGTCTACGGATACACGCAATGATCATGCATCGACCCGACCCATCCGCCGCCATCCGCTCGCTGCGCAGCGCTGCGCCGTACATCCGCATGTACAAGGGCAAGACCTTCGTCGTGAAGGCCGGCGGCGGCGTGTTCGCCGACGCGGCTGCCGTCAAGGGCCTCATCGAGCAGATCGCCATCCTTCACTACTTCGGCGTGCGCGTGGTGTTCGTGCACGGTGGTGGTCCGCAGCTCACCGAAATTACCGAAAAGCTCGGGGTACCCACGCGCATGGTCCAGGGCCGCCGCGTGACGGACCAGAGCGCGATCGACGCCACGTCGATGGTGCTCAACGGGCTCATCAATACGCAGCTTCTCTCCTACTGCCGCGAGATGAACATCGACGCCGTGGGCGTTTCCGGCGTGGATGCCGGCCTGGTGCGCGCCCACAAGCGTGGCCCCGTGAAGGTGGACGGCGAGACCGTGGATTACGGCTTCGTGGGCGACATCGATGCCATCGACACCAACGTGCTCAACAAGCTGCTCGACAACGGCCTCATGCCCATCGTCAGCCCGCTGTCGGCCGACGAGAACGGCACGCTGCTCAACATCAACGGTGACACCGTGGCCGCCGCGCTCGGCGCCGCGCTCGGTGCCGAGAAGCTCATGTTGTGCACGGGCGCACCGGGCATCCTCAGCGACTTCAACGATCCCACGTCGATCATTTCCTTCACCGATCTTGCCGGGCTCAAGAAGCTGCGCGAAGAGAAGAAGATCGTCGACGGCATGCTGCCCAAGGCCAAGGCCATCGAAGACGCCATCAAGGGCGGCGTGCGCCGCGTGCACGTGATGTCGTACAAGTCGCCCGAGGGCATCCTCGCCGAGGTCTTCACCAATGAAGGCGCCGGCACGCTCATCGTCGCCGACGTGAAGGCGCTCACGGCCGCCGAGAAGCAGATCGGCGGCGTCTGAATGTCGCGACTCTGGGACAAGGGCGTGGAACTGGACCAGCGCGTGCTGGCCTACACGGCCGGCGACGACTACGCGCTCGACGAACGCCTGGTGAAATACGACGTGCGCGCCTCGATCGCGCATGCCGAAATGCTCAATGCCGCGAAACTGCTGGACGATGCCGATTTGCGCGCCATTCGCGACGGCCTGACGTCCCTTGGCACGGAGCACGCCGAAGGCAAATGGAAGATTGAACTGGCCGATGAAGACGGCCAGACCGCGCTCGAGAAACGCCTCACGGCGCGCATCGGGCCAGCCGGCGGACGCGTGCATCTCGGCCGTTCGCGCAACGACCAGGTGCTCACGGCCCTGCGTCTCTACCTGCTGGATGCAGGCGCGGAGCTGTCGGCCGCGGCGGAACATTGCGCCGTCGCTCTCGACGCGCTCGCAAAGCGCGAGTCCGGCACCGCGCTGCCGGGTTACACCCACATGCAGCAGGCCATGCCGAGCAGCGTGGCGCTCTGGGCGGGTGGCTTTGCCGCAGAACTGCGCGATGATGCCGCGGGACTCGCGGCCACCGCGCGCCGCGCTTCGCGCAGCCCGCTGGGTTCGGCGGCGGGTTACGGCACGCCGGGTCTGCCGCTGGATCGCGAACTCACGCGCGCCAAGCTCAATTTCGAGAGCGTGCACATGCCGGTGACGGCCGTGCAGCTGGCACGCGGCAAGGCCGAAGCGCAGCTGTTGTTCGAGTGCGCGCTGCTGATGCAGGACCTCGGACGACTGGCGTCCGACCTGCTGCTGTTCTACACGCAGGAATTCGCCTTCGTCGCCTTGCCGGATTCCTTCACCACCGGCTCGTCCATCATGCCGCAGAAGCGCAACCCCGACGTGTTCGAGCTGGTGCGCGGACGTACCGCGGTGGCGCATGCCTGTCTGTCAGAGGTGCTCGGCATTTTCGCCAAGCTGCCCTCGGGCTATCAGCGCGATCTGCAGCTCATCAAGCCACCCCTCTTCCGGGGTATCGACCTGGCGCTGGCCACGGCCGGTATCATGTCCCTCGCCATCGATGGCGTGCGCTTCCGCGCCGACCGGATCAAACTCGACCCGTCCATCCATGCGGCGGAAGAGGCCAACGCCCTGGTGGCACGCGAGGGAATCCCGTTCCGCGAGGCGTACCGGCGCGTCGGCGAGAAATACCGAAAGTAGCAAACAGCCGGCGACCTTCCGGCGGACGGCCAGTTTGCGGACGAGGACAGTGATGGCAATCTGGTTTTCCAATCCGACCATCGAGCAGGCGCATTCCGCCCACATGGGTTTGCTGGCCTCGCATCTCGGCATCGAGTTCACCGAGTTCGGCCCTGACTACCTGCGCGGGACGATGCCGGTGGAACCCCGCGTCCACCAGCCGATGGGCTACCTCCACGGTGGAGCTTCGCTGGTGCTGGCCGAAACGCTGGGCAGCGTCGCCGCCAACTACGTGGTGGACTCCTCGCGTCAGCGCTGCATGGGGCAGGAGATCAATGCCAATCACCTGCGGCCGGTGGCCGATGGCATCGTGACCGGCACGGCGCGGCCCTATCACATTGGCGCGCGCAGCCAGGTGTGGAGCATCGAAATCCGCGATCCGCAGCAACGCCTGGTGTGTATTTCCCGTCTCACCGTGGCCGTGCTGGATTGGCGCAAGGAGTAACCCATGGAGACACAGGCCACTCATCCCATGACCGGCTACGTGCACGTGATGTACGCGCTGCACGCGCTTGCCGGGCTCATGGGCGTCACCTCGGGCGCCACCATCGTCGGGGCCTTCGTATTCGGGCTGCCTTCGATCATCGCCATCATCATGAACTACGTGCGACGTGACTCGGTGCGCGGCACCTGGCTCGAATCGCATTTCCTCTGGCAGTCACGCACCTTCTGGACCGCCGTCGTCATCGGACTGGCGCTGTACGTGGTCGGGTTCATCCTCATCTCCATGGGACTGATGGGCCTGGCCTCGACGCCGGTGACCGGTGGAGCGGGCGCCGTCGGCGCCGGCGCCGCATTCGGCGGGGCTTTCCTCACGCTGGTTTTCGGAGCCGTGGTCGCGGGGATCTGGATTCTCTATCGCGTGATCCGTGGCTGGATGGCGCTGAGCCAGGGCAAGGCGCTCAATGTCTGAGCGTGCGATGGCCGTGGTGCTGCTGGCCTGCGCGATCGCGCTCACGGCCGGCTGCGGCCAGAAGGGACCGCTCTATCTACCTGACCAGGCCGGGAAGATCGTGACGCGTCCCACGCAGACACCCCCGCCCGCCGACAGCCAGGCGCCCAACACGCCGCAGACGGTCGACTCACCGCCGGGGTCGGACAATCCCGCGCCCGAAGTCACGAAGCCCGAAGAAGAGGACGGCGCCGAAAAGAAACCGGACGACAAGCCGCCGCAGCCCTGAACCATGAGCACCCGCCCCGATCTCGTCCTGGTCGATGGTTCGTCGTACCTGTACCGCGCCTTCCACGCGTTGCCGCCGTTTTCCAATTCCCGTGGCGAACCCACCGGCGCGGTGTTCGGCGTGCTCAACATGCTCAACAAGTTCCTGAAGGACTACGAGCCCGAGCGCATCGCCGTGGTGTTCGACGCCTCGGGCAAGACCTTTCGCGATGAGCTGTTTGCCGAGTACAAGGCGCACCGCCCGCCCATGCCGGACGACCTGCGCTCGCAGATCGAACCGCTGTTCGAAGCCGTCAGGGGCATGGGCCTGCCCATCCTGCGCGAGACCGGGGTCGAAGCCGATGACGTAATCGGCACACTGGCCTGCGCCGCGGCGAAACAGAACCTCAGCGTGCTCATTTCCACCGGCGACAAGGACATGGCGCAGCTGGTGTCTCCGCAGATCACGCTCATCAACACCATGAGCAACACGCTGCTGGATCGAGCCGGCGTGAAAACCAAGTTCGATGTCTGGCCCGAGCAGATCATCGACTACCTCGCGTTGGTGGGCGACAGCTCCGACAACATCCCGGGCATAGACAAGGTGGGGCCCAAGACCGCGGCCAAGTGGCTGGGCCAGTACTCCACGCTCGACGCGCTCGTGGCCGACGCGGCCAATGTGGGTGGCAAGGTGGGCGAGAATCTGCGCGCGGGACTGGCCACGCTGGAACTGGCGCGCAAGCTCGCGACCATCCGCACCGACGTCACGCTGCCGGTGTCGCTGGACGACCTGAAGCGCAAGCAGCCGGACGTGAGCGCGTTGCGTACGTTGTATTCCCGGCTCGAGCTGCGCTCGCTGCTGAAGCAGCTCGAGGGTGGTGGTGCTGCCGAAGCCCCCGCCGCGACGACGGACACCGCAGTCAGCGGTCAGCCCGCGGAAACAGCCGCGCCGTCGACCGGCGGGCTGGACGCCGCGGCCCAGGCCATTGCCGCGGCCCCGCGCCAGTACGACACCATCAACACCGAGGCGCAGCTCGACGAATGGCTGCGCATGCTCGAGGCGGCGCCGCTGTTCGCCCTCGACACCGAAACCACCAGCCTCGAGTACATGCGTGCCGAAATCGTCGGTGTCTCGTTCGCGGTCACGCCGGGGCGCGCGGCCTACCTGCCACTCAAGCACGATTACGCCGGGGCGCCGGATCAACTCGATCGCGAGGCCAGCCTCGCGAAGCTCAAGCCACTGCTCGAGTCGGAGCAACACGCCAAGCTAGGACACCACCTCAAGTACGACGCGCACGTGCTCGCGCGCCACGGCATCGAACTGCGCGGCATGCGTTTCGATTCGATGCTCGAGTCTTACGTGTGGAACAGCGTGCTTCGCCACGACATGGACTCGGCCGCGGAGCGCTACCTCGGCATTCGAACCATCCACTACGAAGACGTGGCCGGCAAGGGCGCAAAGCAGATCCCCTTCAGCCAGGTGCCCGTCGACAAGGCCGCCGAGTATTCGGCGGAAGACTCGGATGTGACGCTGCGCCTGCACGAAGTGCTCTGGCCACGCATCGCCGCCGTCCCCGCGCTCAAGACGCTCTACGAGAGTTGCGAGCAGCCGCTGGTGCCCGTGCTGCTGCGCATGGAAGAACACGGCGTGTTGCTCGACCGGCAGATGCTGCGCACCCAGAGTTCCGAACTCGCCAGGCGGCTCATGGAAGTGCTGGGTGAAGCGCACAAGGAAGCCGGCGCGCCCTTCAACCTCGATTCACCCAAGCAGCTCTGCAACATCCTGTTCGAGAAGATGCAGCTGCCGGTGGTGCGCAAGACTCCCACCGGCCAGCCTTCCACGGCCGAGGATGTGCTCGAGGAGCTCGCCGAGAACTATGCGCTGCCGAAGCTGATCCTCGAGCACCGCAGCCTCTCCAAGCTCAAGTCCACGTACACGGACAAACTACCCGAGCAGATCAACGCGAAGACCGGCCGCGTCCACACCAGCTACCACCAGGCGGTGGCCGCGACCGGGCGACTGTCCTCGCAGGATCCCAACCTGCAGAACATCCCGATCCGCACGCCCGAGGGCCGGCGGATCCGCCAGGCCTTCATCGCGCCGCCCGGCCACGTGCTGCTCGCGGCCGACTACTCGCAGATCGAGCTGCGCATCATGGCCCACCTGTCGGGCGACGCCGGCCTGCTCAATGCCTTCGCGAACGACCAGGACATCCACCAGGCCACGGCCGCGGAGGTACTCGGCGTGCCGCTGGAAGCGGTCACCTCCGAGCAGCGACGCTCGGCCAAGGCGGTGAACTTCGGCCTCATCTACGGCATGAGCGCCTTCGGGCTCGCCAAGCAGCTCGGCATCGCGCGCGGCGCCGCGCAGGAGTACATCGACCTGTACTTCGCGCGCTACCCGGGCGTGAAGCGCTACATGGAAGAGACGCGTTCGCAGGCGCGCTCGCGGGGATACGTCGAGACCGTGTTCGGCCGCCGGCTCTATCTACCGGACATCAACGCGCGCAACAAGCAGTTCCAGCAGGCGGCGGAACGCGCCGCCATCAACGCGCCCATGCAGGGCACCGCCGCCGACATCATCAAGCGGGCCATGATTTCCGTCGACCAGCTGTGCAGCGGGAACAGCGGCGCACGGCTCATCATGCAGGTCCACGACGAGCTGGTGCTGGAGGTGCAGGAAGCGCGGCTGGCGGAAATCACCGCGGCGGTGCGCGAGCGCATGATGGGCGCCGCCACGCTGCGCGTGCCGCTCAAGGTCGATGCGGGCTCGGGCGCAAACTGGGACCAGGCGCACTAGGGCCGCGAAGGATTCCGCGCCCCGGCGCCCCACTAACATTCTTTGTTTGGCCCCCTGTCGGCGACCGGCGACGGTTTCTCCGCTGAATCGCGTAACGCGTCACAATGCGCGGGCAAGTTCAGGATTCGTTAAGACTATTCGCGTTGTAATCCGGCTCCCTACCCACAGGAGGTCTCGTATGAACATGAAGTTCGCGGCTGCTGCCGCGCTGGGTCTGCTCTCGTGCGCCGTCATGGCACCGCAGGCTGCCGCCGCCGACAACGGCTTCTATCTCGGCGCTGGCCTCACTCAAACCAACTTCGATATCTCGTTCGACGTCGATGGCGAAACCATCAGCGGTGATGAAGATGACAATGGATTCAAGATAATTGCAGGCTGGCGTCCGCTGGACTGGCTGGCCGTCGAAGCGAATTACCTGGATCTCGGCGGCATCAGTGAAGACGATCTCGAGATCGACTCGAGCGCCCTCACGGTTTCGGCACTGGTGCTCGCGGAGATCGGCATCGTCGATCTGTACGCGCGCGTCGGCATGGCGAACTGGGACACCGACTTCACGGTCAATGCGGGCAGCATTTCCGACGACGGCTGGGAACCGACCTATGGCGTGGGTGTGGGCGTGCATTTCGGAAGCATCGGCGTGCGAGCCGAGTACGAACGGTTCTCCGCCGAAGCCCTCGACGAGTTCCTGGATGGCGACGGAATCGACACCGATACGGACATCATTTCGGTCAGCGTCACGTACACATTTTTGTAGCATCCGCACCACAGGTCGTTTCGTAACCACATGATTTCCGGCGGAAGTTTTCGCGAAAGTTTTTTCGAAACTTTGGAACCTTTCCCGGCGCTCGGGTGTCTGACTTACCGAGCGCGTAAAAACGCTCCCCGCTTCCCTCCCTGAGCGGGTAGCCCGGTTCACGAGACCTGTGCCGGGTTAGTCTGGCCCCGGTGGATTCCACCGGGGCTTTCTTTTTTAGGGCTGCCGCCCACGTTGGAAATCGCCGCCCCTCCTCTTCTTTTTTGATTCTTTATTGAAGGGGCGTCGTTCGTGAGTGGCTCAGGAGGAGAAAAGCCTTATCAGGGCTTTTTGGGCTTCCTGGACTCCAATCCCATCCGGCGCTGAAAACACCTGGGCGGTCACTTCCGCACCCAGGGTTTTGCTGGCCTCTTTCAGGGCGGCGGCGCGGTCGCGCTGGTTGAGCTTGTCGGCCTTGGTCAGGAGGACGTGAACCTGCCAGCCGGCGGCCGCGGCCCATTCGATGAGTTGCTGGTCGGTGTCGGCGATGCCGCGGCGGATATCGACGATCAGGAACAATCCGCACAGGCACTGGCGTTCCGGCAGGCTGTCGATGAGCGCCGTCCATTGGCGTTTTTCGGCGGGCGAAGCCTGGGCGTAGCCGTATCCCGGCAGGTCGATGATGCGACGGCCGGGTTCCAGCTCGAAGAAGTTCAGTAGTTTGGTTCGGCCGGGAGTGCGGCTGGTGCGGGCCAGGGCGTGGCGCCCCAGCACCGTGTTGATGGCGCTGGACTTGCCGGCGTTCGACCGGCCCGCGAAGGCCACCTCGCGCCCTTCGTCGGGTGGAAACTGGTCGGCACCCGCTACCGAGAGCAGGAAACGCACCTTGGGGAAAAGACTCATCGGGGCGCTCGCGCTCTGTACACAGGCGCTAGTGTACAATTCGCCGCCTTCGAGGGAGCCCGCAAGACCATGATTGAGACGAGATTTTCCATGAAGTTCGCCACCGTGTTGATGTTGACCGGCCTGTGCATGGCCGGAACCGCGGCTGCCCAAGAGGCAGCGGCTGCCCCCACCGCCGGCTCCGCCGAGGCTGGCGCCACCAAGGCCGCGGTCTGCACCGCCTGCCATGGGCCCAGCGGCAACAGCGTGAATCCCGAATGGCCGAATCTCGCGGGACAAAACGCAGCCTACGTCACCGAACAGCTTGCGATGTTCAAGAGCAAGAAGCGCAGCAACCCGATCATGCAGCCCATCATCGACACGCTGCCGGAAGCGGACTTCGCAGACATCGCGGCCTACTTCGCCGCGCAGACCCCGTCCGGCCTCGAGGCCGATCCTTCCTACTGGAAGGCGGGAGAGGCGCTCTACCGGTCCGGCGACGCTGCCCGCGGCATTCCCGCCTGCGGTGCCTGCCATGGCCCGGCCGGCCAGGGCAATGCCGGTGCCGGCTATCCCGCACTGCGCGCGCAACACTCGGTGTACACCGTGAAACAGTTGCAGGACTACCTCAGCGGCAATCGTTATCGCGACGGCGCCGATCCGAAGACCGTTTACACCACGCGCAACAGCGCCATGATGACCACGATCGCGGCGCGCCTCAGCCCCGAGGACATCCGTAACCTGGCGTCGTACCTGCAGGGTCTGCGCTGAGCTCCCCTTGGGTGCACGGGCCATGATCCGGCGCATTGCATCCGCCAGCGCGCTCGTCGTGGCGCTGACCGCCGGCGCCGCTTCACTGGCCCTGGCGGCCGGCGCGGTGGGACCCTGGCGCGCGGGGACTAACTACACGCTGCTCGATAAGCCGCAGCCGCCACAGGTGTCGCGCGGCAAGGTGCAGGTCAACGAAGTTTTCTGGTACGGCTGCGGCCACTGCTACGCGTTGGATCCCACGCTGGAAACCTGGAAAACCGGCAAACCCGACTTCATCGAGTTCGTGCGCACTCCCGTGATGTGGGGACCGGTCCACAAGCAGCACGCCAAGATCTTCTACACGCTGCAGGCGTTGAATCGCACCGACCTGCATGCCACGGTGTTCGAAACCATCCACCGCAAGGGCAACATCCTCGCGGCCCAATCCGACGAACAGGCACGCGCGCTGCACCTCGCATTCTTCAGGGAGCATGGCGTCACCGAGCAGGCGTTCAACGCGGCCTACGATTCCCCGGCCGTGGCCGGTGGGCTGGCGCAGGCAGAGCAGGTCACCACCGGCTTCGCCGTGGCGAGCGTTCCTCTCATGATCGTGCAGGGCAAGTACACCACCGGCGTGTCGCAGGCCGGCAGCGAAAGCCAGCTGCTGACGCTCATCAACGATCTCGCGGCGAGCGAGAAGGGCCGCTAGCGCGGCGGCGCTGGTCGCCACCCGGAACGCCATGCTCAGCGCCTTCGTTCCACAACCGCAGGGCCTGGCGCGACTCGAATTACGGGCGGGCGCGGCCATTCCCGGTGAAGCCATCTGGCTCGACCTGCTCGAGCCCACCCCCAGCGAAGAAAAACAGGTGGAGAGTTTTCTCTCCATCGACGTGCCGACGCGCGACGAAATGCGCGAGATCGAATCGTCGAACCGGCTCTACGAGGAAGACGGCGCGCTCTACATGACCGCGACGGTGGTGACCAAGCTCGACTCGGACCTGCCCGAGAGCACGCAGATCACGTTCATCCTCTCCGGCGCGAAGCTGGTGACCAACCGCTACGTGGACCCGCTGCCCTTCCGCCGATTCATCGCCTATGCCGAGCGGCACCCGAATTCCTGCAATTCACCGCCCGCGGTGCTCGCCGGACTGCTCGAGGCGGTCATCAATCGCGTCGCCGACGTCATCGAGCGCGTGGCCACCGATCTCGATGGCGCGTCGGTCGAGGTTTTCACGGCCTCGCGCAAGAAGCGGGGAGCGTTCCGCGACTTCCGCAAGACCCTGGAGCGGCTGGGACAGAACGGCGAACTCATTTCCAAGGCGCGCGAAAGCCTCGTGAGCCTCGGGCGCCTGCTGACCTTCGTTCAGCAGAGCGCGGTGCTCCCGGTGACCGAAGAGGTCCGCGGGCGATTCCGCACCCTGTCCCGCGACGTGCTGGCCATGAGCGACCATGCCTCGTTCCTCGGAACCAAGGTGTCTTTCATCCTCGACGCCACCCTGGGCCTCATCAACATCGACCAGAACAACATCCTCAAGATCTTCTCGGTGGTGACCGTATTCCTGCTGCCGCCCTCGGTCATTGGCGCGGTTTTCGGCATGAATTTCTCGAAAATGCCCTGGCTGCACGAGGCCTGGGGATTCCCTGCCGCCGTGGGCCTGATGCTGGTTTCGGCCATCGGGCCGTTCGTGTTTTTCAAGCGGAAGGGCTGGCTGTAAACCGCTAGAATCCCCATCCCCGCGCGCCCGTAGCTCAGCTGGATAGAGTGGCAGCCTCCGAAGCTGCAGGTCGTTGGTTCGAATCCAATCGGGCGCGCCAGTTTCTTTGATGTTTCGTATGGATATACTTCGCGCCCATGAGCAAGCACGACTCCCATTTCTTCAATAATTTCAGCCTCGTTCTCGGCATTCTGTTTGCCGTGACCCTCGGGCTTTTCGCCTTTGCCCGCCACGTGGGAGCGGAGCACCAGCTCAAGCAGGTCACCACCGACCCGCGCTACCTGGAAAGCGTCGAAGATCGCCTGCAGCCGGTGGCCCGCGTGGCCGTTGCCGGCCAGGACAACTCGGCCCTGAAGATCGAAAGCGCCGGTCCGGCCCTGCCTGCCGCGGCGCTGCCGGCCGACGGAACGGCTGCTTATCAGGCCGCCTGCTCCGCCTGCCACGGCGCGGGCATCGCGGGTGCGCCGAAGGTGGGAGACAAGGCCGCCTGGGGCCCGCGTATCGCCCAGGGCAAGGACACGCTCTACAAGCACGCAATCGAAGGCTTCACCGGCAAGACCGGCGTGATGCCCGCCAAGGGCGCGCATGCGGATTGGCCGGATGACCTGGTGAAGCAGGCCGTCGACCACATGGTCGAGCTCACGCAGTAACGGGTCATAGCAAGGCGCGCCGCAGCTGCAAGGCTTCGGCGAGATGTACGGGGCTGATGGTTGAATCCACCGGCCCCGTTTCATTTCCGGCGGCCGCGATTTCCAAGTCGGCAATGGTTCGCGCCACGCGCAACGCGCGATGAATTCCACGGGCGGAGAGATTGAGCCGCTCGCGCGCCTGCGCCACCAGCTGGCGACCGGCGCGATCCAGCCGGCAATGCGACTTGAGCTCTTCACTGCCGAGTTCGGCATTGAGCTTCTGGTTGCGTCGCAGTTGCAGGCCACGCGCCGCGTTCACCCGGCGCGCGGCGTGTTCGCTGCTCATGCCGCGATCCACGCCGGCCTCGTCCAGCAACTCCTCGCTCGTCAGCCTGGCGACTTCGACGCGCAAGTCGATGCGGTCGAGCAGCGGGCCCGAAATGCGCGCGCGATAACGCGAGATATCCGACGGGGTGCAGCGGCAACGACCCGAGACATCGCCGGAGTATCCGCAGGGGCATGGGTTCATCGCGGCCACCAGCTGGAACCGCGCCGGATAGTCCACCTGGACCGCGGCGCGCGAAATGGCCACCAGCCCGGTTTCCATTGGTTCGCGCAGCGATTCGAGCACCGCGCGATTGAACTCCGGTAGTTCGTCGAGAAAGAGGACGCCGCGGTGCGCGAGGCTGACTTCGCCGGGTCGCACGCGCGGTCCGCCGCCAATGATGGCGCCGGCCGACGCGGAGTGGTGAGGCGCACGAAACGGCCGGAGGCCATAGTCGCGCGCGTCGAAGCCACGCGAGCTCACCGAAGCGATGGATGCGACGTCGAGGGCATCGGCCGAATCGAGCGGCGGCAGCAAACCGGGCAACCGTTGCGCGAGCATGCTCTTGCCCGTGCCGGGTGGCCCGACCAGCAGGATGCTGTGGGCTCCCGCGGCCGCGATCAGCAGCGCCCGCTTGGGTGCCGCCTGCCCGCGAACATCCATGAGATCGAGACTGGCGCGCGCGGGCGCGGGCAGCTGATGGCGCTCATCTTGAACCGGCTCCCTAGCACGGTTGGCGTTCTTGCCGCCCAGCCGTTCGCAGACCTCGAGCAGCGAACTCGCGCGATGCGTGACCGACGGAGCGGCCAACCGTGCCTCGGCGAAATTTGCCTCGGGCACCACGATGCCGCGCGCCTCGCGCGCGGCATGGGCCGCGGCCAGCAGCACGCCGCGGATGGGCTTGAGCTCACCCGCCAGTCCCAGCTCACCGTAGAACTCGCAGGACTCGAGCAGCGACTCGGGAAAACGCAGTTGTTCGGACGCGAGCAGGATGCCGAGCGCGATGGGCAGATCGTAGCGACAACCTTCCTTCGGCAGATCCGCCGGCGAGAGATTCACCGTGATGCGTCCGGCGGGAAATTCGAACCCGGCGTTCTGCAGCGCCGCGCGCACGCGATCCTTGCTTTCCTTTACCGCCGTGGCGGGCAATCCAACGATGGAAAACGTGGGCAACCCGCTGCCGAGATGGACTTCGACCTGCACGGGCGGTGCGGCGAGTCCCAGCTGCGCGCGGCTTGCCACTCGCGCGATACCCATGGCCCCTCCTTGGGCTCATGAAACGAAGAAACGCAGACCCTCAGCGGCCCGCCGATCCGGACGTCTTCGCCTCGAGTTCCGCCACGCGCTTTTCGAGTTCTTCGAGGCGCGCGCGCGTGCGCTCCAGGACTTTGCGTTGCGCGTCGAACTCGTCGCGGGCGGCGAGATCGAGCTTGCCCAGGTTGGCACGCAGCACCGCGCGGAAATTGTTTTCCAGGTCTTCGCGCAATCCCGAGGCACCGGATGCGAGCCCCGGAGGCAGTCCTTGCATCAAGCTGCGTAGCAATTCTTCGACCCTGGGAATCTCCACCGGCCTTTCTCCTGCGGACAGAGGGCTTCTCTGCCCTGTTTTGTTGCGCGAGCCCGCATCGCGCCCCAATTTTGGGCGCCTTCCCGGGGAGCGTGCGTTCTTTCGCGCCGCAACGGGCCCCGGTTGGCTGGCATGGAACCTGCACTTCGATCACAGGCCCAGACGACTGGGCACAGGGAGCATACGCGCGGGAGAACTGCGCGACACATCGGATAACGATGCCAAAGCGATGAAAATGATCACTGCAATCATTCGCCCGTGGAAGCTCGACGACCTCCAGATGGCCGTCGCGCGGCTCGGCGTGCAGGGGATCACCGTCACCGAAGTCACCGGTTACGGCAGGCAGCGCGGGCATGCGGAGCACTACCGGGGCTCCGAATATCAAGTGCAGTTCGTACCCAAGCTTCGCGTGGAAATCGTGCTCGACGATGCCTCCGCCGAAGCCGTCGTCGAAGCCATCAGCAATGTATGCCGGACCGGAAAAACCGGTGACGGCAAGATTTTCCTGGCGCCAGTCGGTGATGCCGTGCGGATACGCACGCGCGAATCCGGCGCGGCGGCAGCCTGAGATGTCGTTGAGGAGCTAATAAATGCATCAAGATAAGAAGAGAACGAAGGGTGGCAGCCTGATGCGCGGTCTCGGCGCAGCGCTGCTGATGATGTTGCCGGTGATGGTGTTCGCGCAGGACGCGCCGCCGCCGCCGCCGAACAAGGGCGACGTTTCCTGGCTCATGACGAGCACCGTGCTGGTCATTCTCATGACCATACCGGGCCTGGCGCTGTTCTACGGCGGCATGGTCCGCAGCAAGAACGTGCTGTCGCTCCTCATGCAGGTGATGATCATTTTCTGCGTGGGCGTGCTGATGTTCGCGATCTACGGATACAGCCTGGCCTTCTCCGGAAGCGAAAATGCCTTCATCGGCGGATTCGACAAGGCTTTCCTGAAAGGCATGACCGGCGACTCGCTCACCGGCACCTTCAGCAAGGCCACCAACATCCCTGAACTTGGCTTCTTCTGCTTCCAGGCGACCTTCGCCGCGATCACGCCCGGACTCATCGTCGGTGCGCTGGCGGAACGCGTGAAGTTCAGCGCCATCCTCCTGTTCGTGATCATCTGGCTGACCTTCAGCTACTACCCGATCGCGCACATGGTCTGGTTCTGGTCCGGTCCGGATGCCTTTACGACGGCCGAGGCCGGTGCTGCGGCCAATGCCAACGCAGGCTTCCTGTTCAACAAGGGCGCTCTCGACTTCGCCGGTGGAACGGTGGTGCACATCAACGCCGGCATCGCTGGCCTGGTGGGTGCGGTGTTGATCGGCAAGCGCATCGGGTTCGGCCAGACTGCGTTGCCGCCCCACAACTTGCCCATGGTCATGATCGGCGCCGCCCTTCTGTGGGTGGGTTGGTTCGGCTTCAACGTCGGCTCAAACCTCGAGGCGAACGGCTTCGCGACGCTGGTGTTCACCAACACGCTGCTCGCCACCGCCGCCGCGACCCTGGCCTGGATACTCGTGGAATGGGTCGTCAAGGGCTCACCCACGGTACTGGGTGCCGCCTCCGGTGCGGTCGCAGGCCTCGTGGCCATCACGCCGGCTTGCGGCTGGGTGGGCACCATGGGCTCGATCGCCATCGGCGCCATCGCCGCCATCGTCTGCGTGTGGGCCTGCTCGGGTCTCAAGAAGGCGCTCGGGTACGACGACTCGCTCGACGTGTTCGGCGTGCACTGCGTGGGCGGCATCGTGGGTGCCATCCTCACGGGCGTGTTCAACTCGCCCGCGCTGGGCGGCACCGACGTGTACGACTACGTGCTCAACGCCTACCCGGATCCGGCGGCCTACAGCATCGGCACGCACGTGGTGTCGCAGCTCTGGGGTGTGGGTGTGACCCTGCTCTGGTCGGGCCTGGTGTCCATCGTTGCGTTCAAGCTGATCGATCTGACGATCGGCCTGCGCGTCAACGAAGAACAGGAGCGCGAGGGCCTCGACACCGTGTCGCATGGCGAGCGCGCCTACAACGGTTGAAAACTACAGAAAGACCGCACGGGCCCTAAAACGGGCCCGGAAGCGGCGAAACCTCGAAATTGGGCCTCCCGGGACGCTGTCACCCTCGTCAGCCAAACCCCGGGAGGCCTTTGTTTTTGTAGGAATAGATCAGCTTCCGGGCTTGTCTGTGAAGCCCGTCAAGGGTTCTCATAGGACCCCCTGCGATAATCCGGTCACCGGAGGAAGCGAATGCGTCACTCGACAATCGTTGCAGTTATTGCGGGCGTCATCACCAGCGGTCTGCTTTGCGGAGCGGCCACTGCTGGCGACGTTTACAAATACGTGGATGAGCGCGGCAACACGCTCTATACCGATCGCCCCATGCCGGGTGCCGTCCGGGTGTCCAGCGGCACACAACGTCCCGTGGAAGCCACGCAGCGTTCGTACGCCGCCCAGCAGACTTCCAACAATCAGCAGCTCGCCGCCAGCAACCAGCGCATCTCGCAGGCCCAGAGCGACCAGCGCGCCGCCGCCACCGTGGCCAAGGATCTCGAAGCCACGCGCCTCGAGCGCTGCAAGAAGGCGCGCAGCGACTACGAAACCTCCATCAACTCGCGTCGCATGTATCGCGAGGAAAAAGACGGCACGCGCAGCTACCTCAGCGACGCCGAACTTTCGCAACAGCGGCTCGCGGCCGCCAAGAGCGTCGAAGCCATCTGCGGTCCGCAGGGCTGAGTCTCTCCTCCAGCGCATGTAAAGAACGCCGCCCCCCGGGCGGCGTTTTCTTTTCCGGCGCGGGCCCCTGATAATTCCGCGCCTATGCAACGCGTTGGATTCGCCGGACTCGGTGCCATGGGAGCTCCCATGGCGAAAAACCTCCACAAGGCCGGACTGCTTTCGGCGGTCTGGAACCGCTCGCCTGAAAAGGCGGCGACCTTGGCCGCCGAGCTGGGGGTCGCTTCGCCCGCCAGCCTCGAAGAATTCGCCCGCCTCGTCGACGTTGCCGTGATCTGCGTTTCGGCGGACGCCGACGTGCGCACCGTGGTCGAAGGCCTGGCGCCCGGACTCGCGCGCGGCGCGCTGGTCATCGACTGCTCCACGGTGAGTGCCGACACGGCACGATGGGCCTCGACCTTCCTCGCCGGGCGCGGGGTCAGCTTCGTCGATGCTCCCGTGAGCGGCGGCGTCGAAGGCGCGAAGAATGGCGCGCTCGCCATCATGTGTGGCGGTGAACCCGCGGCGTTCGAAGCGGCGCGCCCGATCCTCGCCGCCATGGGCAAGACCATCGAGCACTTCGGTCCGAATGGCAGTGGCCAGGCGACCAAGGCCACCAACCAGATCATGTGCGCGGGCATCATCCGTGCCTGCGCCGAGGCCATGGCCTTCGCGGGCGCGCATGGCCTGCCGCTCGATCGCGTGGTCTCGACGCTCGGTGCCGGCGCCGGTTCGAGCTGGTACTTCGTGCACCGCGCACCGAACATGATCCGCGAGGCCTACCCGGCGGGTTTTCGCGTGAAGCTGCACGCCAAGGACCTCGGCATCTGCCGCGACATGGCGGCCCGCTTCGGCGTTTCGCTGCCCGTGGTGGACTCCATGCTGGCCGAATACGCCGAGCTGATCCGGCTCGGCTACGGTGACGAGGACATTTCCGCCGCCCATCGCCTCAAGCAGGCGCTGTTCAAGGACGCGGCGGGCTCGTGAACCCCGCGCCGGCCAGGCAGCTCTATCTACCGGATTTCTGCCGCGCGCGCGCGGTGCTCGCCATCGTGATCATCTGCGAGCTCACCGCCCTGGTACTGGCGCTGGCGCGCAACGAAGTCGCGCTCGGATTCTGGCCCGATCTCGGCCGCACCTCGATGTTCCTGCTGTGGATCGGCCTGTGCGGCGCCGGCATGTTGTGCCTGCTGCGGGTCTATCTCAACCAGCAGAGCGTGGCCAAGGGTTCGGCCATCGTGCTGCTGCTCACCGCGGCCATGGTCATGCTGATCTCCACCGTCGCGTACTGGTTCGGCAACAATGCGCCGTGGCTCAACGACAATGCCATGGTGCCGCGCGACCACTGGACCTTCCTGGTTCGCAACGTGCTGATCGCCCTGGTGGTGACCGCGCTGGCGCTGCGTTATTTCTACGTGACGCACGAGTGGCGGCACAACGTCGAGCTGCAGGCCAAGGCCCGCGTGCACGCGCTGCAGGCGCGCATCCGGCCGCACTTCCTGTTCAACAGCATGAATACCATCGCGGCGCTGACGCGCAGCAACCCGGCGCGCGCCGAAGAAGCGGTGCTGGATCTCGCCGACCTGTTCCGCGCCAACCTGAACGAAAAGCGCAACGAGATCCGGCTCTCCGAGGAGATCGATGTGGCGCGCACCTACCAGCGCATGGAGCAGCTGCGCCTGGGGCAGCGCCTGCGCGTCGACTGGAAGGTGGACGCGCTGCCCAGCGATGCGCTGGTGCCGGGATTGATGCTGCAGCCGCTGCTCGAGAACGCGATCTACCACGGCGTCGAGCCGCGACCCGATGGCGGCGTGGTCACCGTGGTGGGCGAGTTCGCGAAGAACATGATCACCATTGTCGTGCGCAACCCCTTGCCCGCGGCGAACCTGACCATCCGCGAAGGCAATCGTCTCGCGCTCGCGAACATCAAGGAGCGCCTCGATCTCATGTACGGCGAACGCGCGACGGTGAAGGCCGGGCGCTTCGACGAGGAATACATCGTGACGCTGCGGTTTCCGTTCCAGGCCATGAACGCATGAGCCTGCGGGTGCTGATCGTGGACGACGAACCGCCGGCGCGTGAGCTGCTGCGGGCCATCCTCGCGGAAACCGACGGGTTCGAAATCGCCGGCGAAGCCGAGAACGGCCAACGCGCCCTGCAGCTCTGCGGCACGCTGCAGCCGGATATCGTGTTGCTCGACGTACGCATGCCCGGCATCGACGGACTGGAAGTGGCGCGCCACCTGGCCGTGCTGGAGGCGCCACCGGCCGTGATTTTCGTGACCGCGTTCGACGAGTACGCGTTGCAGGCCTTCGAGTCGGAGGCCATCGCCTACCTGCTCAAGCCCATCCGCGCCGAGAAACTGCGGGCCGCGCTGGCCAAGGCCGGTCGTCTCACGCGACCGCAGCTGCAGCAGGTGGCGAGCGCCGCGCGCGAGAATCCACGGCGCACGCACATCGGGGTGCGCGGCCGCGACGGACTCAGGCTCATTCCCATCGACGAGGTGCTGTGCTTCGTCGCCGACCAGAAATACACCACCGTGCGACACCAGCAGGGTGAAGACCTCATCGACGATTCGCTGAAGATCCTCGAGGAGGAATTCGCCGCGAGTTTCGTGCGCATTCACCGCAACGCGCTGGTGAACACACGTTATCTCGAGCGCATCGCGCGCGACGCCAGCGGCCAGCATTTCGTGCACCTGCGTGGCCTGCCCGAGGCGCTGGAAGTCAGTCGGCGCATGGCGGGCGATCTCAAGGATCGCTTCCGCATCTAACGAGGCGCGTCGAACGGCCCCCTGAGAAGCAGCGACGCGCCGATCGGCGACTCGCTGGCAAGCCACTCGCGGAAGGCGCTGCCATCACTGGCGGCTTCCAGTTCGATTTCGTCTTCGTGCCGCGCGATCAGCGGCAGGCGGCACACCAGCCCCGCGGTACTGACGGCATCGATGAATTGCCCCGGCCTTGCCGCGAGGCTTCCGTCCAGGCGCAACCGCAGGCGCAGGGCATCGAATGCCAGCGGCTCGATGGCCAGGATGACGCCGCTGGCCTTCTGCCCGGCGGCCGCTCTCACCAGTCGTGTCTCGATCACCAGCGGACTGCGCGGTCGCGCCTGGCAGAGCAATACCGCTCCCGCCGCGGCCTCGCCCGCGCTCAGGCCGGGCGGCACCTGGTCATCCGGATAGGCGATCTCGCCGCTCAGCAGGCGTGCGCGGCACGAGGCGCAGCGGCCCTGTCGACAGCTGTGGGGCAGCGGGATTCCCGCGGCCAATGCCACCGCCAGCACGTTCTCGCCGGCGGCCACGATGAGCTCGTGACCGCCGGGCTCCAGTCGAACGGGAAAACTGGCGTCGGAGTGGCTCAGGCCTCGGCGTCCTTCTTCTTGAAGAGTCGCGCGATGAAGCCGCCCAGCGCCAGCACTCCGAAAATCACGAACTTCTTCATGGCCAGCAGGAAGGCGCCGATCTTCGCGAACAATCCCAGCTTGGCGGCGACGCCGCCGGCGATCAGCGCGCCGAGGCCGTATTCGGCCAT
>Ga0315912_10002552_pt1 | contig 19179 bp, 10 predicted proteins | sample VfabasoilMG_FD_204469 | JGI IMG/M metagenome (GOLD analysis project Ga0315912, IMG submission 204469) | Garden soil microbial communities collected in Santa Monica, California, United States - V. faba soil | ecosystem: Environmental > Terrestrial > Soil > Garden | place: USA: California...
CCGATCTGATTACTTAGTTAAGCAGAATCCAAATGCGAATGATCAGTATCATGTAATGGCGGATAGTGATGGTGATCTTTGGTTATTTTCAGTAAACGGTAATCAGGGCGCCTATTACTTCGATATCAAAGCAAAGTCCTTTAAACACCTTCATCGTGAATCTTTGGATACCCGTCTGTATGTCGATATCGTTCGGGGAATTGTGCAAGACAATCAGGGACTGATCTGGATTGGTACTGATCATGGCGGGATCAATGTGATAGATAAAAAGGATTTTTCCGTGCGTTATATCTTGCACCGGGAAGTAGATGAAAAGAGCCTGGCACAAAATAGCATCAGCGCATTGTATAAAGATGATCAGGGAATTATTTGGATTGCAACCTTTAAAAAAGGTATAAGTTATTATCATGAGAATATTATCCGCTTCCCGCTGTATAAACATTACCTCACGGATAATACCAGTCTTCCGTATGAAGATGTGAACCGCTTTGTAGAAGATGATCTCGGAAACTTGTGGATTGGTACTAATGGAGGAGGACTGATTTATTACAATCGCAAAACAGAAACCTTTAAGCAGTATCGGAATGACCCCCACGATCCACAAAGCCTGAGCAGCGATGTGATTGTGAGCTTGTGTATCGATCACGAAAAACACCTTTGGATAGGTACCTACTACGGTGGTTTGAATTCGTTTGATGGAAAAAAATTCACACGGTATAGTCACGATCCTTCCAATCCGGAAAGCTTAAGCGATGTTAATGTCTGGGAAATTTTTGAAGACTCTCAACATCGTTTGTGGATTGGTACATTGGGTGGAGGGCTTGATCTGGTTGATCGCAGAACGAAAAGTTTCTCACACTATCGTTCCGGTGAGTTGAATTCAATTCAATCGTTATACATCTCGGCCATTACGGAAGACAAGGAAGGTAACATTTGGATTGGAACAGATTGGGGGATTGATGTATTGCAACGCGAGACTGGTCGGTTTGTTCATTATGAAAACATAAAGAGTAATACCGCCAGCTTGAGCAACAACAGCGTGCTGGATATCCGTGAAGATTCGAAGGGAAATATCTGGGTAGGCACACACGGTGGTTTAAATCTCTTTAATAAGGAACGCAAATCCTTTCAGTCCTTTACAGATGTAGATGGTCTTCCGCACAATTCTATACTTACCATTCTGGAAGACAATAAGGGCTCGATATGGATAGGTACACCAAATGGAATTTCCAATATAACCCTGAGCCCCACAGGGCACACAAAAGCCAAATTCAAAAACTATGATGAGGCCGATGGATTGCAGGGAAAGCAGTACAATGAAAATGCGGCTTACCGAACGATGCGTGGTGAACTGATTTTTGGTGGTGCTAACGGCTTTAACATTTTTAGGCCGGAGCAGTTAGGGATAAATAAAAACAAACCGCAGGTAGTGCTTTCCGATTTTCAACTCTTTAATAAAAGCGTTAAACCCGATGAAGAGGTGGATGGAACGGTAATGTTGTCAACCTCAATCACAGAAGCACCGCCAATTACTCTTAAAGCCAGCAACAATGTTTTCTCTATTGAATTTGCTGCACTCAACTTTTTTCATCCGGAAAAAAATGAGTACAAGTATATGTTGGAAGGATTTAATTCTGACTGGCTTTCTGCAGATAGCAAGTCACGCAAAGTGACTTTTACAAACCTGGATCCAGGAAATTATGTATTTCGGGTTATTGCTGCCAATAATGATGGCGTCTGGAATAATGAAGGTGCCCAGATAAAGATCACGGTACTGCCACCCTTCTGGAAAACCAATACTGCTTTTGTTCTTTACGTGCTGGCCGTGATCACCGGATTGTTAATAACACGCAAACTGATTCAGCAACGGGAGCAGATGAAATTCGCTATTCAACAGGAACGTCAGGAAGCATTGCGTATGCACGAGCTTGATATGATGAAGATAAAGTTCTTTACCAATGTAAGTCATGAGTTCAGAACACCCTTGACATTGATTTTGGTTCCGATGGAAAGATTATTAAAGCAGTCTACGGATGCAGCTCACCAAGTGCAGTTTGAAATGATTCAGCGTAACGCAAAACGTCTGCTGAATTTAGTTAATCAGCTTCTGGACTTTCGTAAAATGGAAGTTCAGGAAATCCGCTTTCATTCTTCCGAAGGCGATATAATCAAGTTTATACGCGAAGTGGTGCACTCCTTTTCTGATCTGTCGGAGAAAAAGGATGTTAAGTTGGATTTTCATTCTTCGGTGGGTTCTCTGGAGACCATTTTCGACCAGGATAAGCTTGAGAAAATTTTGTTTAACCTGTTATCCAATGCCTTTAAGTTTACTCCGGAGCACGGCCATATTTCAGTTGAACTCCACCTGAACGAAACGAACTCGGGTAATAAGCTGCAAATAAAGGTTATCGACACAGGTATTGGCATCAGTGAAGACAAATTGGAACGCATTTTTGAACGCTTCTTCCAAAATGAGTTGCCTAAAAGTATGGTGAACCAGGGTAGCGGCATTGGTTTGTCCATTACCCGTGAATTTGTTAAGATTCATGGAGGATCTATTACCGTAGAAAGCGAAATAGGCAAGGGAAGTTGTTTTACAGTTACACTGCCGCTAAATGAAATCAAGCGTCACGAAACAAGCGTTGCGGCTGAAAACGTTATTGTTCCAGAAATACATAGGGATGAAGATACCCTCACAATTGAAAATACTGTCAAAAATTTAAAACCGCTTATTCTGTTGGTTGAAGACAATGAGGATTTCAGTTTTTACCTGAAAGATAATCTGAAGTTTGCCTATGACATTATCGAGGCAAAAGATGGTTTGGAAGGCTGGAAGAAATCATTAAGGCATTTTCCGGATCTTATCGTAAGCGATGTAATGATGCCGGAAATGAACGGCATTGAATTTTGCCGAAAGATTAAATCGGATCCCCGTGTTTCGCACATCCCGGTGATTTTATTGACCGCCCGGACCAGCGAAGAACAACGACTGGAAGGTTTCGAAACCGGAGCAGATGATTATATAAACAAACCCTTCAACTTTGAAATCCTGGAATCGCGAATCCGTAACCTGATCGCGCAACGGGAAAAGCTGCAGCGGACACTTTCAAAAGCTTCTGGTGTCAAGGCAAGCGAATTGAATATTACGTCTTTGGACGAAAAGTTAATCCAAAATGCTATCAAATATGTGGAAGAGAATGTCTCCAATGCTGATTTTTCAGTGGAAGACCTCAGTCGTGAATTAGGTATCAGTCGGGCTCATTTCTACAAGAAAATTCTGGCTCTCACGGGAAAGTCTCCACTGGAATTTATTCGTGCCATTCGATTGCAACAAGCTGCGCAACTTTTAGAGAAAAGTCAGTTGACGGTTGCTGAAGTAGCCTACCAGGTGGGCTTCAATAATCCCAAATATTTTGCGAAGTACTTTAAAGAAATGTACCACCTCTTGCCTTCAGTTTATGCGGCCGGAAAGCGAAGGGTATTGTAATTTTTGGTCTGGAATAAAATTTATATCCTTTTAAAATCATTTTTATATCCTTCAACTTTTCGTGTTGATTTTATATTTGGCTTTCTTTCTATACCATGCCAAGACAAAGTACCAGACGCTTAAAACGTATCACATTGTTTTTAGAGTTCGTTATCTATATTTCCATTGCCATCTCGTTTGCATGGATAATAATTCATTGATTTTTACCCAATCCCTGATTCTGTTTCCCCGTTATGGAAATACTAACAGTATTTTTTCGCCTGAGTATATTTCCTGTTTACGGGTAATTACTTGGAGTTGGAAGTAAGTCCGATTAATCAGACGATCAAAGTTTGTGCATCCCTAATAACCGCCTGTGGATAATTAGAACTCTCAGACTGTAATCTGACAACGGTGTTCAAATCAATTTTATACACCTCGAAAAGACATTTTAATACCCCCTAAAGACACCTAGGCCACCACGACAAGACGATTTAATACCTATCAGGAGCTGACTCTCCCTCTACCTTTACCGCAACCGATTTCGCAAATTATGTCTTGCAATCGGTGCAAAGAACGAACGAAACGTGATGAAAAAAGTAGGACTAGCAAAGATTATTCTATTCGCAGGGCTGATTGTATCATGCTCAAAACCTGGCAACTACGAAAGGCTTTCCGATGGTATTGTAGTTAGGCTGGCAAACGGTCAGGATGCGGAAGCCATAAAACTGCAGGTGATTTCCGATAAGATCATTCACGTAGTGGCATCGCCTTCCAATACATTCTCGAATTTCCAAAGCCTGGTTGTATTGCCTGACTTAAAGGCAACATCTTCCTGGAAGGTGGAAGAGGCGGAAGGCGAGGTAGCAATAGTTACTTCTGAACTTAAAGCTCGCGTGTCGTTGATTACCGGTGAAGTAAGTTTCCTTGATTCTTCCGGCAAGATCGTTCTGCAGGAACAGAAGAACAGCGGCAAAACATTTACGGTCACTACAGTTGATGGTCAACCAAGCTATCAGATCAAACAGGTTTTTGAATCACCTGAAGATGAAGCTTTTTATGGCTTAGGTGCGCATCAAAACGGCCAGATGAATTACAAAGGCCAGGATGTTGAACTGGTGCAACACAACATTGTAGATGTTATTCCCTTTCTGTATTCAAACAAAAATTACGGCATTCTTTGGGATAATTATTCAATCAGCAAGTTTGGCGATTCGCGGAACTACCAGTCTTTAAACTCCCTAAAACTATTTGATCGCAATGGCAATGCAGGTGGACTCACTGCAGATTACTATGTAGGTGAAAACATCAAGCAGACAAAGATAGAAGATGCTATTGAGTATGAATTTTTGGAAACACCTCAGGTAGAATCTTTCCCGAAAGATGTTTCGCGTAATGGAAAAGTAGTGTGGGAAGGTTCATTCACTGCTCACATGGACGGCATTCATAAATTTCTGGCCTACTCATCTGGCTATTTGAAAATCTGGATCGATGGAAACCTTGTACTGGACAAATGGCGCCAGAATTGGAATCCATGGACTAATAAATTCAATGTTGTGGTTGAGAATGGTGAGAAGCACAGCATCAAAATAGAATGGATCCCCTGCGATGCTGGTTACTTTTCTATCAAGCACCTTGATCCTTATCCCACAGAAGATCAAAACCGGCTGACGCTTACTTCTGAGGTAGGCGATGCCATTGACTACTATTTTATTAAAGGTGATAATGCTGATGATGTTATACGTGGTTATCGCCTCCTTACCGGTAAGGCACCCATCCCCCCCAAATGGGCAATGGGTTTCTGGCAAAGCCGGGAGCGCTATCGTAGCCAGCAGGAGATGGTGGATGTTGTGAAGGAATACCGCAAGCGTCAAATACCTATTGACAACATTGTGCTTGACTGGCAATACTGGGAAGATCCTAAGTGGGGATCTCACGAATTCGATATCAAGCGTTTCTCAGATCCAAAAGCTATGATTGATGACCTGCACAAGAATCTGCATACGCATTTGATGATTTCCGTGTGGCCCAAGTTCAACAAGGGTACGCGCAATTATGATGAAATGAATGATCAGGGTTTTCTTTTCACACACAACGTAAAGAAGAAGCGCAAAGACTGGGTGGGTATTGGCTATGAATCTACTTTTTACGATCCCTTTAATGAAGGTGCCGGAAAGTTATTCTGGAAACAGATCGATAAGAATTTGAATTCACTAGGCGTTGATGCCTGGTGGTTAGATGCAACCGAGCCAGACATCCATTCCAACCTTTCTATTGAAGAACGTAAGGTGAATATGAGTCCCACAGCATTGGGTTCGGGTGCAAAATATTTCAATGCTTATTCGTTGATGAACGCGAAAAGTGTTTACGAAGGACAACGTTCGTCCAGTCCCGAAAAGCGCGTGTTTATTCTTACACGTTCCGCTTTTGCCGGACAACAACGCTACGGTGCTACTACCTGGAGTGGAGACATCGTTTCGCGCTGGAGCGATTTTAGAGATCAGATTGCTGCCGGAGTTAACTTCTCATTGTCTGGTATTCCATACTGGACTATGGACATCGGTGGATTTTCTGTTGAGAGAAAATATGAAAACGCCCAGGGTGAAGATGCTATTGAGTGGCAGGAATTAAATACACGATGGTTCCAGTTTGGGGCCTTCAGTCCTGTATTCCGTTCGCACGGCCAATATCCGTTCCGTGAAATCTATAATATAGCTAAAGAAGGCAGTGAAAGTTATGCAAGCATGGTGTACTACGACAAGCTGCGATATCGTTTGCTTCCGTATATCTATTCGCTGGCGGGTCAGAGCTATTGGAATGATTATACCATTATGAGAGGACTCGTAATGGATTTCAACAGTGATCTAAAAGTTCAAAACATTGCCGATCAATACATGTTTGGACCAGCACTGTTGATCAATCCGGTATATGAATTCAAAGCACGGAACCGTAAGATTTATTTTCCTGGAAATGCAGGCTGGTATGACTTTTACACCGGGAAGTATTTAAAGGGCGGACAGACCATTGATGTAGAAGCACCCCTTGACCGTATGCCGGTTTATGTAAAGGAGGGCTCTATTATTCCTGCCGGTCCTGAAATTCAGTATGCATCCGAGAAGCGAGCTGATCCACTCACGTTATATGTCTACACCGGAAAGGATGCATCTTTCACGCTGTATGAAGACGAAGAAGAGAACTATAACTATGAGAATGACAAGTGCACCACGATCAAAGTAGATTATACAGAAGCAAAAAAAACATTAACGCTTGGTGTTCGCACGGGAGAATTTCCGGGGATGAAAGCACAGCGGAAGATTCATGTAGTTTGGGTAAGTAAAGATCACCCTGTAGGGATTGGCCTCACGGCCAGCCCTCAACAGGTGATTGATTACTCTGGAAAGGAAATAAGTGTGTCTATGAACTAGCTGAGAATAAATTTCAGGAGCGCTTGCTCTACTGCAAAATGGAAACTAAACCTTAAACCAAATAAATCTATGACGAAGAAAATTTACAGAAGCTTATGGTTCGCTTCGGTATGTTTCTTTCTGTTGACTTCCACCACTGTTCTCGCACAGAAACAGGTGGTAACAGGAAAAATATCCGATGCAACCGGTGCACCCTTGCCAGGTGTAAACATCATTGTAAAGGGTACTACATCTGGTACTACTTCTGATTCCAATGGTGCTTATTCGCTGGAAGCCGGTGCGGATGACGTTTTAGTGCTGTCATTTATCGGATACAAATCGACAGAAAAGCCAGTAGGCAATCAAACGAGGATTGATGTTACGTTAGAAGATGATGTGTCAGTCCTTGATGAAATTGTAGTGGTGGGTTATGGTGAACAGAAGAAAAAACTGGTTACCGGTGCCAACGTGCAGGTGGATGGAGATGATGTGCAAAAACAAAATTACCTAAATCCATTGCAGGCATTGCAAGGGCAGGCCCCGGGTGTGAATATCACTTCATTATCCGGTCAGCCCGGTTCTACCATGAAGGTAACTATTCGTGGTTTAGGAACGGTTGGTAATTCTGGACCATTATATGTTATCGATGGTATACCCGGTGGTGATATCTCTATCCTAAATCCCAATGATATCAAATCGATTGATGTATTGAAGGATGCAGCTTCTGCTGCTATTTATGGATCGCAGGCAGCAAATGGTGTGATCTTGGTAACTACACGTATGGGGGCAAAAGGAAAAGGGCAGGTGACATTCGACATGTACACCGGCATTCAGAACGTAAGCCGAAAAGCAGATATGTTAGATGCTGGAGAATACAAGATCATCATGAATGAGCAGGCATTGAACTCCGGTTCTGCACCAATCAACTTTGATGGTATGGATGGTTTGGCAGATACGGATTGGATGGATTATATGTTTAAGAATGATGCTAAAATCAGCAACTATTCACTGGGTTTGACCGGTAGTTCTGAAAATTCATCTTATTCAATCTCACTTAACTATATCAATCAGGAGGGTATTGTTGGCGGTGAAGATGTTTCCAATTATGAGCGTTACGGATTCAGAGTAAACACTGAACACAAGATGTATAACAACATGCTGCGCATCGGACAACATCTTAATTTCAACTACATTAAGAACAATGGCGTCAGTGTAGGTAATCAATACAATAATACACTTCGCGGTGCATTCAGTACTTCACCGTTATCGCCTGTATATAGTGATAACAACCTTTTTGATAGCCCTTTCAATGATACTCAGAATTCAGATTGGTATAATGGAGATGGTAATCCCTATGGTTTGATGATGACCAATACGAACAACCTGAATGATGGTCAGAAATTATGGGCCGATATGTATGCCGAACTTGAGCCGATCAAAAACTTGCGATTCAGATCTACAGCTGGGTTCAACTATTATGCCAGCGAATACCATCAGTTTTCACCACTGTACCAGTTCTCCGTTTATTCATTTAATACTGACCACACCACTACCAGTCAGAGTATGAGTAAAGGCTATACGATGACATTTATTAATACAGCAACGTATGACTTTACCCTGGCTACTGACCATATGTTTACCGCGATGGTGGGTATGGAGGCCATTCGGTATCAGGGTACAAATCTTAGAGGTTCTAACTGGAACCTGTTGTCGCAGTTCAATGATTTTTCTCATGCATACCTGAGTAATACAACAGGTCAGGCTCATCTTGATGAGGAAGGAAATGTAGTTGAAACCCGCACCGTTGGTGGTAGTCCGGAAAACCAAAGCCGCAGAGCTTCCTATTTCGGCCGCGTGTCATACAACTATAAAGAAAAGCTCTTGTTAAACGCCACCCTTCGCCAGGATGGTTCATCCAAGTTTGCTGCCAGCCACCGGTGGGGTTTCTTCCCGTCAGTTTCCGCAGGCTGGGTACTTACTCAGGAAAAGTTTGTGGACGGCTTGGGCGTTTCAAACTGGCTTAACTTCTTCAAGCTTCGTGCAAGCTGGGGTCAGGTTGGAAACCAGGATGTTGGCGATTTTCGATTCGCTGGACCTATAAATACCTCAACGAATGTAAATAGCAACAACATCGCAGCCTACTATAACTTTGGAACCAGTGGCTTGAATGTTCCAGGTGCTTATCCCAGCCGCTTGTCTAATCCCAATGTTAAATGGGAAACATCAGATCAAATCAATATCGGTTTTGATGCAAAATTATTGACCAATCGTCTTGATGTAGCCGTTGACTTTTATAGAAAATCAACAATAGACTGGCTTCTTGAAGCGCCAGTCTTAGCTACGGCTGGGGCGTTGCCTCCGCTTATTAATGGTGGGGATGTACATAACAGTGGTGTGGAATTCGCACTCGGATATAGTTCCAATGTTGGTGATCTGAATTATCGTGTAGGTATCAATGGAGCGTACAACAAAAATTCGGTAAACAATATTCCAACCGAAGATGGTATCATCCACGGTCCGACCAACCAGCTATATGATAATTCGGAAGAGTTTGCGAGGGTTGAAGAAAGTCATCAAATCGGGTATTTCTGGGGTTATCAAACTGCTGGCATTTTCCAGAGCGAAGAAGATATCCTTGCCTGGCAGGATTCCGGTAATGGTATTCTTCAGGCGGATGTTAAACCAGGCGATATTAAATATGTTGACCGTGTGAAAGACGGGGTAATAAACAGTAATGATAAAACTGATCTCGGCAGTGGCATACCTGATTTTACATTAGGATTTAATATCAATCTTGCCTACAAAGCGTTTGATCTGAGTGTAAATGCTTTTGGAGCCATGGGTGGAGAGATTGTACAGTCATATCGTAATCACTCAAACAAACAGGCCAACTATACTTCGGCTATACTTAACCGCTGGACAGGCGAAGGAACTTCCAATAAAATGCCTCGTGTGACTGAGACTAATGTTAATTGGCAATTCTCCGACTTGTATATTCAGGATGGCGACTACCTGCGCATTAGCAACATCACGTTGGGATATGATTTTGCTCAACTTATCAAACAAAAATTCCTGAGTCAGTTAAGAGTGTATGTTCAAGGACAAAACCTGCTTACGTTCACCAGGTACGATGGCATGGATCCCGAGATCGGTTTTGGTCCGGAGACTGCCCAGAATCAAGGCACAAATTCAAGCTGGATATCTGGCGTTGATTTAGGTTACTATCCAAGACCTAAAACTGTTCTGGTAGGTGTTAACCTTAAGTTTTGATTATTAACGAAGAAAAAATCATGAAATACAAATATATAATCGCATTAAGTCTGGGTATGACGCTCTCATCATGTGGAGATACATTCCTGGATGTGGAGCCACAGACTGAAGTACTGGACAATAATTTCTATAAAACCGTAGAAGATGCAGAGATGGCATTGATCGGTTGCTACGATGGTTATCAGCGCACGTCATCAAACGGTAACCTGTCATTCTATGTGGTCTCCGAAGTTTTATCGGACAACACGTTTGGTGGAACAGGAAACACCGATGGTAGAGGATATCAAGTGTTGGATCGTTTCGATAAATCAGAATCACCTTCCGACAACAACTTGTTTAACGGAACCTGGTCTGACTATTATGCAGGGATTTTCCGTTGCAATACTTTGTTGACGAAACTGAATGGGATAGCGTTTGAATCAGAAACAGCAGCCAATCGCATCGAAGGAGAGACACGTTTTCTTCGTGCTATTATGTACTTCGACTTGGCACGCTTGTTTGAACGAGTGCCTTTGCTGACAGAACCGACAGCAGATAATGTTCCGCAGGCAGATCCTTTGGATATATACAAGTTGATTGTTGAAGACCTGAAATTCGCAGCAGCAAACATTCCGGCTAGTGCTTATCCAAAAGCCAGTGTAGCGCAAAGCGATGGCCGGGTAACGCAATATGCAGCAGAAGCATTGCTGGCTCGCGTGTACCTGTTCTACAAAGGTTACTACGGTAATGATACAGGCTTAGGTGTTACCAGTGCACAGGTACTGGCAGGCCTGGAAGATGTTATTGCCAGCAACGAATTTGCATTAGTAGAAGAATTCAAGGCTTTGTGGCCCGCAGCAAGTTATGTGCCTGGTGATAATAACACCCTCAATGTATCAGGCTATGCCGGTGAAGGGAACAGTGAAATTGTATTTGCGCAGAAATTCAACAGCACACAGGATTACAATGGAAATGTAGATGGAAACCGATGGCTGGTGATGATGGGCATGCGGAATACGAACTATTCTCCGTATGGAAAAGGTTGGGGAGCTTGTACAGTTAACCCCCGATTGGTTGCCGAGTTTTCAGTCGGTGACGAAAGAAAGGCCGCTTCGATCATTGATATTGAAGGCGAAGCAGTTCCTGATTTTGATTTGGGCGATCAACGTGAATACACCGGCTATACCAACAAAAAATACACACCTACTGCTTTGCCGGATGGATCATCTAATACCGGAGGCGGCAACGATTTCCAGGTATCACAGGATCAGGATTTCATAGTAATCCGGTATGCTGACGTGCTGTTGATGGCTGCTGAACTTGGTTCGGCAAATGCCCAATCATACTATGATGAGGTGCGAACCAGGGCAGGCTTAACGTCACGTGCCCCTACACTTTCTAACATTCTGGAAGAAAGAAAATTTGAATTCGCATTTGAAGGTATTCGTTATTGGGATTTGCTTCGTCAGGGCCTCAGCACAGCGGCTTTAACTATTGCACAGACACAGGATGTTTTGAGTGGTGAGGCGGATGACCAGGTGGTTATTGAAGCTGCCAAGATTACCGAGACTCGAGGATTTATGCAGATCCCGAATACACAGATTACTTTATCAAGTGGTGTGTTGGTACAGAATGAAGGCTGGGATTAATAATCAATAAATAAAAAAACTATGAATAGAATAATTAAAATATTTATGATGCTCACGCTGGGAAGCGGGATATTTTTCTCCTGCTCTCCGGAGGAGGGTAGTTTGGGAGAGATGGATGTAAGCCCAAACGAGCTTGTTGAAGGCATAGCTTTTACTATTGAGCATGACGCTACTAATCCAAATATTGTATACCTGAAAAGTTTGATGGATAACAGATATACTCCACTGTGGGAACACCCTCAAGGTAGAAGCCAGGCAAAAACGGTAACACTACAAATGCCTTTCGAGGGAACGTATACCGTAAAGTTTGGTGTTCAAACGCGTGGAGGTATTGTTTATGGAGAAGCGGTTACGTTTACCATTGATGACTTTTATGCAGGTTTTGTTGATCATGAATTGTGGACGTTCTTGACCGGGGGTGTTGGTGAATCGAAGGTCTGGATACATGATAATGGTGACTATGGAATGGCCACCGGTGAGATGGATTATGCGGATCCGACAACTGTAGTGGAGTGGAATAATTTTTCGCCAAACTGGAGCCCGGGTAAAGGGCATACAGGCGATGCTAATATCTGGGAAAGTACAATGACTTTCTCATTGGCTGGTGGGGCCAACGTAGATGTGCACAATGTTTCGTCTACCGGAACAAAAGATGAGTCAGGTACATTTATGCTCGATGTAGAAAATCACACCATTACATTTACGGATGCCAATATCATGCACACCCAAAGCTGGGATTTTAAAACAACCAACTGGGCGAGATCATTGAAAATATTGACATTGAACGAAAATCAACTTCGTGTAGCTGTGTTACGCGAGTTGGTATCCGGAGAAGGTGAGTGGTGGCTAATCTGGAATTTTGTTTCGAAGGAATATGCAGATAATTATGTTCCAGAAGATATTCCCGATCCGGTTCCGAATATTGATGGTGAACCAAATGATGTTCTGACTACAACGAAAACAAAAACATGGATACTATCTCCGGATTCTCCCTACGACTGGACCAACCTGAACGGTGATTTGCTGAATAATTTTACAGGGGGAGAACCCACATACCTGGGAACCGGATGGGCGGCCTACGATGCAGATATGATTGCTGCTACCAAACTTACTTTTACCTCTAAATCCGGAACGGGCGGATCATTTGTTTTTTCATCGCATGAAAACGATGATGTTAAGGGGGAATACTCAATTGATGCAAACCATGATATTGATTTCGGTCAGCCGCTTAGTGCAATGATAAGTCAGTATAATTTCGGCTGGCTAAGCACAATGAATTTGAACACGACATCCGAAAACAAACTACGGATTTTAAAAACCAAACTGGACTTATTGGGATTTAACGTGACAGATATCTGGTTAGGACAACGATCTACAGATAAAGATGAATACATGGTTTATCACTTTGTTCTGGGATCAGGTTCAGGTGCTGAGCCCGATGTGAATGATGCATGGAAAGAAGCACTGGCTGGTAAAACACTCAAACCTGATGTGAACTGGTTTATTGACTGGACAAATTTCCCGCCTGACTTCACAGGTGGATGGACCTCGGCCAGCACATTCGGAAATGATTTTACATCAAACAGCTGGGTTTGGGATGCCAATGTAAGAGCAGTTGCAGAAAGTGCAAGCCTCAGTTTTAGAATGGAGGGAAGTGCACTGAAAGTTGATTTAACCCAAACCAAGAATGGATCACCTTTTACTGCAACCGGTGATGTAACGTTGGATGTCGAAAATCAATTGATAAACATTAGTATTCCACTTGTAGACTATGTTGGAACGGCCGCCAGTTGGCTTAATACATCTAACCCGAAATCAGTATCCGGAAGTACAAATGACTGGTATATTGTTTCGCATGGTGGAGCAACACTGGCCAACATGGCCACGAATGGTCTTTGGTTGGGTACGGTCTCCAATTCAATTGCTGCGGGAGATAGTAAGGACGAGATACTGGCCTTTCATTATTTGATTGCTCCTTAAGTTTTATCATCGCACAGGAAGTTTGTAGCTCCCTGTGTTTTTTATTTTTAAATTTTATGAGAAAGTTTGGTTTTGGTTTGATTGGCTTTTTTTATCTGGCAACGCTTTGTTTTGCGTCCTGCTCGAAAGATAATTCAGAGCCGGAAGCTGAACTGGTAGTATCTACAAACCAACTCACCTTCTTCAAAGATGGGGAGACTAAATTTTTTCATGTTAAGTCCAATATTCCCTGGACGATATCAAGCACAGAAACCTGGTGTACAGTAACACCGGCCATTGGATCAAAAGGCACAGTAAAAATTGAAGTAACGGTTTTAACAAACGCGACAACCACTCCAAGGACGGCAACACTCACTGTAACGGCCGGATCTTTGTCAGAGCATTTAAACATAACACAGGATGAATCGATTTTGCTTACGGTTTCCGAAGACAAGTTCAATGTGGAGCTAATTGGTGGTGAGTTAACCATTCAGGTGCAGAGTTCAGGTACGTATGAAGTTAACATCGATGACGAATGGATAATCCAGGCTTCGGGAAGTAATGCAACGACTCAGAAATTTGATATTGCTACAAATCTCGCTCTGGGGGAACGAACAGGTACCATAACTTTTTCACTGGGGTATGTATCAACAACCGTTACAGTTACGCAAGAGGGTCAACCCTTAACCATTCCAGCTGATAACACAGGTATGAGCAGTAATGCAGTGGCACTTGCGGCAAAAATGAAAGTGGGGTGGAACCTCGGTAATACACTAGAGGCAACCAGCGTGAACAATGGTGTGTATTCTGCAAATGAAACGCTTTGGGGAAATCCAAAAACCACAAAAACATTGATTGACGGGATTAAAGCAGCTGGTTTTAACGCAATCCGCCTGCCTTGCGCATGGAGTGGTTATATTGATAATGTCGAGACACATCACATCAAGGATTCTTGGCTCGCGCGTGTAAAAGAAGTAATAGACTATTGTGTTGATAATGATATGTATGTCATTATAAACATTCACTGGGATGGTGGTTGGCTTGAAAATAATCCCCTTTACTCGCAGCAGGGAAGTATAAATGAAAAACAAAAAGCGTTATGGGAGCAAATAGCGGTTTATTTCCGCGGCTACGATGAGCATTTGCTTTTTGCGGGAACCAATGAGGTGCATTTCGATTATAATACACCTACTGCAGAGCATGTTGATGTTCAGCAATCGTTCAACCAGACGTTTGTTGATGCTGTTCGTTCCACTGGAGGAAAGAATGCAACACGCAACCTGGTAGTACAAGCGTACAATACAAACATAACGTTTGCCAAGAACCTAATGACAATGCCTGACGATGCTGCAGGCATTACTGATCGACTGATGGTAGAGGTGCATTTTTATGATCCGTATGAGTTTACACTCCAGGAAGGAAGTACAAAATATTTGTGGGGTGCAGACTTTGCCGGTAGTCCCAACACACCAACTTGGGGACAGGAAGCTTGGGTTGACGAAGCGTTTGGTATTATGAAAACTGAATTTGTAGACAATGACATTCCGGTAATTCTTGGTGAGTACGGTCCTATGTTCCGCTCTTCCTTGACAGGTACTGCGCTAACAAATCATACTCAGTCGCGCAATCATTACCTCAACTACATAAATAAAGCAGCCAAAGAAAATGGCCTGATAACGTTTTACTGGGATAGCGGCTACACAGGAGATGGAGGCTCTGGTTTATTTAACCGCGCCTCAGGGCAGCCATTCTATCCAGATGCCATTGAGGCTATTATATCCGTATTTGATTGACGGCTGTTACTCTAAATACAACAGTCCTGCCAATCGAACCTATAGCTAATCCTTAAATCTTTTATAAATGGAAATTAATGTTTCCAGGCTCTTAAAATTTAGCTGTCGAGTATTTGTGATCACAAGATTTTTAGCCCGTTTCTAATGTTCGGCTAATGCATTCAATGACCAGGTATGATTACGAAAAAAGTTTTGAACTATTATTTCAGATAGTATCAGGTAAGGTTATAAAAATTAACCCTTGAGAGAAGTATTAAAAAAAACAGGGCTACCGAAATCGGCAGCCCTGTTTTTTCAAATGAATTTGTAGTGGTTATTCGGCAACTACATTTACCTTAATTTCATGCTTCACTTCCTTGTGCAAATCGAGCGTGGCTGCGTAAGTGCCAAGTTCTTTTGGCTGGCTTTTGAAGATCACTTTCTTACGGTCAACTTCAAAACCTTTAGCTTTTAAAGCATCGGCAACTTGTAGAGCAGTAACAGCTCCAAAAATTTTACCGGTCTCGCCAGCTTTAGTGCCAATCTCAATAGTCAGGTCGCCAATCTTTGCAGCCATTTCCAAAGCAGCCGTTTTTATCTTCTCTGCTTTGTGTGCCGCCTGCTTGGTATTTTCAGCCTGCATCCGCTTGTTCGATTCAGTGGCCAATAAGGCAATCCCATTGGGGATTAAATAATTGCGCCCATAGCCGTCTTTCACTTTTACAAGGTCGTTCTTATAGCCCAACCCTTGCAAATCTTGTTTCAGTATAACTTCCATAAATTCAAATCAGGTTAGGGTAAAATTATTTAAGCGCATCGCCATGGAAAGGTAGCAACGCCAACAGGCGTGCACGCTTCACCGCTTGGGCCACTTTTTTCTGATACTTCCAGCTGGTGCCGGTAAGCCTGCGGGGAAATATTTTTCCCTGCTCGTTAATAAACTTCATAAGGTAATCCGGGTCTTTATAATCAATATACCGGATTCCGTTTTTCTTGAAGCGGCAGTACTTAGCTTTTGGTTCTGCTCGCTGTATGGGTTCGTTTTGTAATGTCATACCGCTTGTCCCTCTCTTTTAGCAGGTTGTTTTTTGTCCTTGTTTTTGTTGAAATCGCCCTTGCGCCTGCGGGAGTTATACTCTACCGCAAATTTGTCGAGCGCTGTTGTTAAGAAGCGCATTACCGACTCGTCTCGTCTGAACTCTGTTTCCAAAACAGCCACTGCGTTGTTTTCTGCCTCGAATTCGATCATGTTGTAGAAACCGGTGCTTTTGTGCTGGATTGGGTATGCCAGCTTTTTTAAGCCCCACTTTTCCACATTCACGATGTTGGCCTTTGTATTGGTCAACACCTTAGCGAATTTCTCGACAGTATCCTTTGCCTGGTCTTCAGACAAAACGGGATTTAAAATGAATACCGTCTCGTAGTTTTTCATGTGTTTTTAAATGGTTTTAAAAATGAGGCGCAAATATAATGGCTTTTTTGGGATTCAGGGTAGGCCCTTAGTCAAAAATCTGCGGGGTTTGGGAACCGCTTTGCAGCGGTTTTAGCCAAATTTTCAGTGAAATATAATGTAGGCCGATGCCTTGGTTTTGTATACTAAAGCCGTTGAACCCTATTTGGTAATTGAACCCATGCCTAGCTAAATTTGGCCGTGCTCACCTCTCTCACCATTAAAAATTATGCACTTATCCGCAGCCTGGAGATGGGGCCGTCTGCTAATTTAAACGTAGTGACAGGCGAAACGGGGGCTGGAAAGTCAATTATGCTCGGTGCATTGGGGCTTTTGTTAGGAAACCGGGCTGACTCCAAAGTATTGCTGAACGAAAACGAAAAGTGTATTACGGAAGCTACTTTCGAAATAGCAGGCTATGGTTTGAAAGCGCTATTTGGCAAACTTGATTTGGATTATTCCTCTTCTACTGTTTTGCGCAGAGAAATAAACCCGGGTGGGAAAAGCAGGGCATTTATTAATGATACCCCCGTTACACTTGATGTATTAAAAACCATTGGCAACCGGTTGATGGACATTCATTCACAACATGAAACATTGGAGCTTGGCAAAAAGCAATTTCAATTGGATTTAATTGATGTGTATTCGCAAAATGAAAAGCCGAAACAGGAATACACCATGGCCTGGAAAGATTTTAAAGATAAGGAAGCAATTTTTCAAAAACTTACGGCCGATGCTCAGAAACTAAGACAGGAGTCTGACTTTGTAAAATTTCAATTAAATGAATTGACTAATGCATCCCTCAAGGAAAATGAGCAATCTTCTCTTGAACAGGATGTTAAAGTAGGTGAACATGCGGAGGAAATTAAAACGCGGCTAACCCAACTGACGCTGATTTTAAAAGAGTCCGAAAATTCAACATTAAATTCGCTCTCAGAAGCACGTTTGATATTCAATCCGATTACAAATTATTCAACAAATTATCAAACTTTGCATCAGAGATTGGAAAGTTTGCGATTAGAGTTGGATGACATCGTTTCTGAAGTAGAGCAGGCAGCCGAAGATGTGGAGTATAATCCTGAGCAAATAAAAATTTTAAACGACCGGTTAGATTTGGTTTACAGGCTCATGAAAAAACATAACGCCAATTCCATTCCTGAACTGCTCACAATTCAGCAAAGCCTGCAGGAAATAGCTTCGAAAACAGAAAACCTTGACAAAGAACTGGATGACGCAAAGCGCAATTTGAGTGAAGCGTCTGATCGGGTTAGCAAACTGGCAGAATCTTTGTCAACTTCCAGAAAAAGGAACTTGCCATCGGTTTCAAAGCAGCTTGTAAAATTATTGCAATCGTTGGGCATTCCACAAGCAACAATAAATATTACACACGACAAGACCGTGCCGTCACTCTCGGGCACTGACGAGATAGAAATAAATTTTAGTGCCAACAAGGGCATAATGCCTCGGCCATTAGCTGAGGTGGCTTCTGGCGGAGAATTTTCGCGGCTCATGTTCAGCATCAAATATATAATGGCTGAAAAAACATCTTTACCAACCTTAATTTTAGATGAAATTGATAGTGGAGTGTCGGGTGAGATTGCTGTAAGTCTTGGCAAAATGATGAAACAAATGGCAGCTAACCATCAACTAATTGCCATTAGCCACTTACCTCAAATTGCCGCTAAAGCCAATACGCATTTTATTGTTTTTAAAGACAATAAATCTGCACAAACCGTAAGCCAGATTAAAAAATTAGAGCCTGAGGAGCGGGTGGAGGAGATAGCGAAAATGATTGGTGGGGCTAAACCGACAGCAATTGCGCTAGAAAACGCCCGTGAATTGATTACTGCCTAAGCCGAGGCAACCGTTTTTTCTTTTTTGAATATTTCCTTAACTTCGATTTGGAAGTTTATCAATAAGCAAAATTCATTCGTGTTATGAACATCTTTGTCGCCAAATTAAATTTCAAGACCAAGCGCGAAGACTTAGAAAAAGCATTTGCGGCTCATGGTCAGGTTACATCGGTAAAAATTGTTCGCGACCGTGATACTGGCCGCTCAAAAGGTTACGGTTTTGTTGAGATGCCGAATGAAGATGAAGCCAACCGGGCTATTCAAGCACTCAATAATTCTCAACTTGACGAACGAGAGATTGTGGTGAAACCCGGTAACCCTAAACCACCGGCTGACCAACAAATGCCTGCTCAGCCTCAGTAATTAAAATATTTTTC
>Ga0315912_10002553_pt1 | contig 19176 bp, 17 predicted proteins | sample VfabasoilMG_FD_204469 | JGI IMG/M metagenome (GOLD analysis project Ga0315912, IMG submission 204469) | Garden soil microbial communities collected in Santa Monica, California, United States - V. faba soil | ecosystem: Environmental > Terrestrial > Soil > Garden | place: USA: California...
CTGCGGGAGGCGCTTGGGTTTCTTCAGCAAGCACACGCGGGCGGGATTGCGCTGCCACCGGCGGCTGGACGTTGGATTGCGCTCCGGCGGCTGGCGCCTGGACATCTTTTTGCGCCGCTGCCGGCGGCGCCTGGGCATCTTGTTGCGCCGCTGCCGGCGGCGCAGACGCTTCCCGTTCGTCCGCGCGAGCGGCTTCCGGGGCGGTCTCGCGGGCCGCCATGTCGTGCGCATCGCGGCTTTCGGTATCGCGACCGGAACGCTCGGAGCGCTCGCGGGAAGGCCGCGCCAGCTGGTCGTACTTCTGTTTGGCGGCCGGCGCCGCTTTCGATTCGGAGGCCTGGGGTTCGAGGCTCGGCGCGGTCGCTTTCGCCAGTTCGACCGGCGCGCGCGCGGGTGCTTCGGGCGGCGGTAACGTGCCGAAGTCGTCGCGCGTGCGCAGCGACAGCGATACGCCGATCACCAGCACGGCCGCCACGGCGGCGGGCACGTGCCAGTTGCGGACGCGGGGCCTGGCGGCTTCGCGGCGCGCGGCCTCGAGGATCGCGGCATCGATCCGGGCGGAAGGCTCGGCATCCGCGCCGTCGCGATAGCGCGCCGAGACTTCGGCGCCCATTTCCTCGAGTTCCTTTTCCTCAGGCGACATCGGCTTCATCTTCCAGTCCCGATCCGGCGAGTTCCTCGCGCAACTTGGCAAGCGCATAGCGCAGGCGGCTCTTGGCCGTTTCCCTTCCGACTCCCGTCACGTCCCCGATTTCCTCCAGGGTCAGCCCGCCTTCTTCGTGCAGCAGGAAGGCATTGCGCTGCTCGTCCGGCAGCAGCGCCAGCGCGCGCAGCAGCCGGCCGGCGGACTGGCGACGCTGCGCGATGCGGTCCGGCCGCTCGGCAGCGGGCGCCGGAACCTGCAGCGCCTGCTCCGCGTCGTCCTCGAAAGAGATCAGCTGCAGGGGCGGCTTGCGCCGGAAGTGGTCCATCACGCAGTTGTGCGCGACGCGGTACAGGAAGGTGGCGAATCGCGCCTCGACGCGATACCGCGCCCGCGCCGCGATGATGCGCATCCACACCTCCTGGAAAACCTCGTCCGCGGCGGCCCGGAATCCCACCTGCCGCAGGATGTAGCGAAACAGGCCGCCGCGATGGCGCGCGTACAGTTCCTCGAACGCGCGCGCATCTCCGCCGCGATAGCGCAGCATCAGGTCCTCATCCGGCACCGGCGTGTCCATTGCAGGGCGAGTCTAACCCCAAGCCGTCGGGGATGCGATTTCCCTCAGCCGCGGCCCGGCGGATCCGGCACGAACTCGCCGGGAAACGGGGACGGCCAGCGCTTTTCCTCGCGAATGACGCCGCGCGCCACCAGGTTGGCATAAGTGTCGTAGTGGATGGCGATCAATTCGGCCGGCGCATCGGATTCGCGCTCGAATTCCACGTAGCGTGCCGACGACGACTGCACGCGGCCGTGGCCGGTGCCGATGCTTTTCTGCGCGGCCTGCGGGGCCGAACGCGGGGCGCTGTCGGCCGCGGCGCCCGCAATCCCCCGGGCCCGGGACTCTTCCTCCGGCTCCGCGACCGGTTGCGGCTTGCGCTTGAACAGCGCGACGCCGATCACGCCCACGTTATCCGGCCTGCCGGTGCGCGCGGCGTAGGAATCCCCCAGGTCCGTGAAGTAGAAGGCCGCCACTTTCTCGAGGCTCTTGCGCCAGCCCCGGATCGACATGGAACGGCCGCGATCGATCACGTAGCCGCTTTGCCAGGCCGCGGCGGTTTCCCCGCTCACCACGTTCACGCCGTCGACCGACACCACCGCGAGCACGTCGCCCGCACTGCGGTTGCGGACCGTGACCTGGTATTCGTTGCCGGGATTGCCGGCCACGAACCAGCGCCCGCCGCTTTCGTAGACGGGCAGCTTGCGGCCGCTGCTCCGGTCGTGGATTTCAACGTCCGCCAGGTTGCCGGCGGCAAGGACGGGCAGGCCGAGCAGCAGGCCGCAGAGCAGGACGAACAGCCGTTTCATGGTGCGCTCCTTGTTGATGAGGACACCCCTGCAAACGGCGGCAGGCGGGAAACGGGGTTAACGCGAAATGCGGGCGGCGATCGGGAATCCGTGGCCTGACGCTATTTCCGGGGCTCCCAGGCGAACCCGAGGTTCTTGACGCCCTTCTGGAGGAAATCCAGGGCTTGCTCCGCCAGCTTCAGCTCGCCGCGGATGCCGAGCTCGATGCGCCGGCCGGCCGGGGTGAAGCTCGGCAGGCTGAACAGCTTGAGCGCGGGAAAGCGCGCGATGCAGGCATTCATGAGGTCGATCAGCTGGCTTTCGCCGGCATCCTTGACGACGATGGCGAGGTCCACGGGCGGCGTCTGGTTGTGAAGCTGCGGATATTCGTTGTCCAGCACCCATTCCATCATCGGCCACGCCATTTCGGGAAATCCCGGCAGGAAGTGATGGCGCGCGAAGCTGAATCCCGGCACCCGGTTGTAGGGATTGGGCACGATGCGGCTGCCGACCGGGAATACGCCCATCTCGATGCGCTTGGGATACGCCTCGGCCCCAAAGCGCGCCTCGATCTCGCGCTTGGCGTCCGCATGCAGCTGGAGATCGACGCCCGCGGCTTTGGCGGCGCACTGGCGGGTATGGTCGTCCGGGGTCGCGCCGATCCCGCCGAAGCAGAACACGATGTCGTCGCGCGCCAGCGTGCTGCTCAGCACCGCCGTAATCACGGCAGGGTCATCTGGCAGGTACATGCTCCAGCCCAGTTCCAGCCCCCGTGCCTTGAGCAGGTGGATGACCTTGGGGAAATGCTTGTCCTGCCGCTTACCGGACAGGATCTCGTCGCCGATGATGAGGGATCCGAACACGCAGCCATCCTCCCTGTCGAAAGGGGGCGAGTGTGGGGCGGGACGGGACGGATCGTCAACCGCCCGCGGTTGACAGCGGGGCCGACTCTGGCAAGAATGGTTCTTACTAGAACCAAATGGTCTGAAAGCCGCTATATGCCTGGAGAGAACTTCTTTAGAACCCTGCGTTCGCTGGCCGAGTGCTACCAGGCGTTCGAGGCCTATTCGGGTTCGCACGTGCGCGGCCTGGGGCTGACCCCCGCCCAGTTCGACATCCTCGCGACGCTGGGAAACACCGCCGGCATGACATGCCGCGAACTGGGGGAGAAGACCCTGATCACCAAGGGCACGCTCACCGGCGTGCTGGACCGGATGGAAGCGCGCGGCATCCTCAGGCGCGGCGCTTCCGACGCGGATCGCCGCCAGGTCTTCGTGTCGCTTACCCCGGCGGGCGCGCGCCTTTTCGCCCGGGTATTCCCGGTGCACGCGGCCCACGTGGAAAAGGCGTTCGCGGTGCTTTCGCAGGAAGAACTGGACCGGGCGAGAGAACTTCTGCAAAGGCTGCGCGACGCGCTTCGCGAAGCCCGCTCCATGGTGAAGGCGGCGTGACATGAACCGCTACACCCGTGTCGCCATCGCCCTGCACTGGATCATCGCGATCGCGATCTTCGGCACCATGGCGCTGGGGGTTTACATGCACGAGCTCGACCTGTCGCCGACCAAGCTCAAGCTCTACTCGTATCACAAGTGGATCGGCGTCACGATCTTCCTGCTGGTGCTGTTGCGGCTGGTCTGGCGGCTGACGCACAGGCCGCCGCCCCCGCCGGCAGGCATGCCCGCGTGGCAGCACCGCGCCGCGGCGGCAGCGCACGCCCTGCTCTACCTGCTCACGCTCGCCATTCCCCTGTCGGGCTGGCTGATGAGTTCCGCCTCGGGTTTTCCGGTGGTCTATTTCGAAGTGCTTCGCATCCCCGACCTCGTCGGCAAGGACAAGGCGCTCGCCGATCAGCTGAAGGACCTGCACTACTACCTCAACATCCTGATGTTCGCCGTGCTCGTGCTGCACGTCGCCGCGGCGCTCAAGCATCACTTCTTCGACCGGGACGACGTGCTCGCCCGGATGCTTCCCATCAAGCCAAGGAAAGGAACCCCATGAATGCCCGCATCGCGTCGCTGCTCGCCGCATTGCTGCTGCCGGCAATGGCGCACGCCGGCGTCGACTACTCGAAAAGCCGCATCGAGTTCACCTCGAAGCAGATGAACGTGCCGGTCGACGGCCATTTCACCAGGTTCACCGCGCAGGTGGCCTACGACTCGAAGAAACCGGAGCAATCGAAGGCTGAAATCGAAGTCGACCTCGGCAGCGTCGACACCGGCAGCTCGGAGGCCGATCTCGAGGTTGCCAAGAAAGGCTGGTTCAACGTGGCGGCTTTTCCCAAGGCCAAGTTCGCCTCGACTTCGGCGAGGGCGCTTTCCGCCGGCAAACTCGAGGTGAAGGGCACGCTCGCCATCAAGGGCCTGTCCCGCGACGTCGTCATCCCCGTCACGGTGAGCGAGGCCGGTGGCGTGACGACGTTCGAAGGCGCATTCCCGCTCCTGCGCCTTCAATACAAGATCGGCGAGGGCATCTGGTCCGACACCGACACCGTCGCGGACGAAGTGCAGGTCAGGTTCCGCATCGTCAATACCAAGTGATCCCACCAACCGCCGGGCCCGCGTGGCCCGGCGCATCATCCAACCACGGAAGGAGCACCACCTTGAAACGCAACCTCGCAATCCTTGCCATTTCGGCGGCCTTCGCCTTGCCCGCAATGGCGGCAGATACCTACACCATCGATCCGGGCCACACCTATCCCGGCTTCGAGATCAATCACCTGGGCTTCTCGACCATGCGCGGCACCTTCGACGCCAGCAGCGGAAGCGTAACGCTGGATGCCGCGACGAAAAGCGGCAGCATCGAGATCACCATCGACACGACATCCATCGATACCGGGCACGCCAAGCGGGACGATCACCTCAGGACCGAGGAGTTCTTCAATGTCGCCAAATTTCCCTCCATGACCTACAAGGCGACGAAACTGAAGTTCAACGGCGACAAGCTCGCCGGCGCCGATGGCGACCTGACATTGCTCGGCGTGACGAAACCCGTCAGCCTCACGGTGACGTCCTTCAACTGCGGCCCGCATCCCATGAACAAGAAGCAGGTGTGCGGCGCCAATGCCACCGCCACCATCAAGCGCAGCGAATTCGGCATGAACACCTATGTGCCGGCCGTCGGCGACGAAGTCCGGATCACCATCGAAGTGGAAGCCTTCAAGAACTGAGCCCCGGGACCGGAGGAAAGCGGGCGGCCTGGTGCCGCCCGCTTTTCCGGATCAGAAGGTGTAGCGAATGCCGACCTTGAGGTTCCAGTTGTAGACCTGGGGCAGATCCTCGCCATGCACGCCGACGCCGGGGCGCACCCAGAGGGCGGTGCGCCGGTCGAGGAATTTGCCGGCCTCGGCCTCGACCGTCATCCCCACCCGGTCTGCGCGCTCGTGGTCAACCACGACCTGGGGCTCAACGATCGTATACACCCGGTCCGGCCAGCGCGTCAGCATCGCCGCCTTCAGGCTGGTGTAGTGCACATCGGGCCGGGCATCGTCGCCGCCGACCGTCACATAGTGCTGGATGAATGGAAACAGCACGGACCTGCAGCGCGGGACATCGATCGACGCATACGCGAGCGGCGCGATCACGTCCTTGCCGTAACCCAGCGAATCCTTCGACGCCGTATCCAGGATGGCCTCGGCGCCAACGACGATGCCATAGCCCGCGCCCCGGGCGACCCGATAACTTGCGCGGAATAGCAGGTCGCCGAATCCGGACTGGTTGTTTTCGCCCGACCATTCCGGACCGGATGTGACGAGTGGCAGCTCAGCCCTGGCCGAGAATGCCGGCGTCACCGCATAGTCCAGGCGCGGCACCAGCATGTTCGCGCCGCCGCCCTGCTGATAGTCCACGTATTCGTTCCGCAGCTCCGCGCGCATGCGGAAGTCGAGCGGAGCCTGGGCGGCAGGGGTATCCGGCGCGGGGCGGTCTGCCGCTTCTGCGGGATGAAACGCGAGGAGCGCCGCGCAGGCGGCAATGGCGCCTGCAAGTCGATGCGGGTGATTCATTTGTCGTGGCTTCATGCAAGGAGCGCGCCAGCGGGACACCGGGGCGGCCGGGCGATTCTAGCCCATCGGGATACCCGCTGGCCGGCGCTCAGTCGCAGACGTTGCCGGGATTGCCTTCCTTGCATTCCACCCGCGTGCGGCCGGGATTCGAGACGCAATGATAGGTCTTGTCCTTGCAGCGGGCGCACCAGGCGGTGGTCGTGCCTTCACGGGTATAGCGGCTTTTCAGGATGTCGATGCTGCCGCGGCTGCAACCCGTGGCATCGGCGGTGAGCGCGGATTGGGTCTGGCAACCGCACAGCAGGGCAGCCAGCACGGCCGCCAGGATGCAGGACTTTGTCATGGAAGGGGTGCGGCAGGGGCCTTGCGGCCCCCTCTCGCGAAGCTCAGCTGTGGATGTAGCTTTCGAGCTGCTGGATCACGAACTCCTTTTCCACCAGCATCTCTTTCACGATGTCGCCGATCGAGACCACGCCGATGACCCGCTTCGATTGCAGCACGGGGAGGTGCCTGATGCGCTTGTCCGTCATCAGGCCCATGCAGTCCTCGATGGTCTGTTCCGGGCGCACGCAAACCACTTTTTCCGTCATGATCTCGCGCACCGGCGTGTCCTTCGAGGCCTTGCCCTGCAGGACGACTTTGCGGGCATAGTCCCGCTCGGAGAAAATCCCGGCCAGGGATTCGCCCTCCAGCACCAGGACCGCGCCGATTTCCTTCTCCGCCATCAACCTCAGCGCTTCGAGCACCGTGGTGTTCGGCGCCACGGCAGCGACGCCCTGGCGCTTCGACTCCAGCAGCTGCTGAACTGTTTTCATGCTTTCTCCTCGACGAAACAGTTCCGGCCATGATGCTTTTTAAGGTCTTGTTGTGATTGCAAGCCCAGTTTAGACCAGCAGCGCCCGTTGTCAACGCGGAGATCGTCAGGCCACGGTATTGCGGGGCTTCTTGATCCACGCGATCGGTTGCGCCCGTACCGGGCGAGGCGGCGCCCCGTGCGCGACGAGGGCCTGGTCCAGCGCCTTGCCGGCATCGTCGGCCAGCGCCGCGATCCTCGCGCTGCGGATGGCAATGGCGCGCTCTTCCGAACCGGGAAAGCTTCCCGAAACGGCCAGGTGGTCGATGACATGCAGGAGGTTGTCGCGGCCGCGGTCGTTGGTGCTGCCGTAGCCTTTGATGAGCTGCCCGCACAAGGCGATCTCATGGCCGAGCGCCCGATGCGCCCGCGTACCGGCCTCGACCGCGCGCAGCCAGCGCTCGATCAGCGCCTGCTCATGCGCATAACGGCTGCCGAGACGCCGCAACCGCCGCAACCCCGCAAGGATGCGCAGGGCCAGAAAGCCGGTGATCGTATGCGCCCCAACGCGCAGCGGCAGTGCGAAGGATGCTTTTCCCGCCATGCGACGGCGCGCATCCCGGCGCAGCAGCCATTTCGCAAGGCCGTCCGGAAGCAGCGCGGCGAATTCCGGCGTGCCCGGCTTGAAGTGGTCGTAAATCCGCACCAGGTCATCCGCGCCTGCCTTGACTTCACCGCGCACGCGCGCGAAGCGGCTTGCCCGGGACTTCAGGTCGGCGACGCGCACGATGTCATCGAAGGCCATCCACAATGCGAGGAAGCGCGCCGTTTCGCGCGTCGTCGCGAAATCGCCGCCGCCGGCGGCCTGCTCGGATGCGAGGATTCCGCGCAGGCGTTCCAGGTAGAGTCGCGCGTACGCGCCGTCCTGGTAATCGAGCATTCGCGCATGGCCCAGCGCCACCATGTCCCGGGCCTGGGCTGGAAACTCCGGGAAGTCCGTCCCCTGCGATGCCGCGACGATGGCCTCTTTCGGTACGAGCGGCCCCGGTCCGGGTCCCGACCCCGCAGCGATCTCCCAAGCTCGCGCGAACCCGCGCAGGCTCGCCTCCACGCCGATCCCGGTGCCGCGAATGGTGGCTTCGTAGGCATCGCGAGGAAAGGGCAGCAGGCCGCTGCCCGCAATGGCGCCGAACATCACGGCACTGGAAACCGTGCTGGCATCGCGAGCGACAGCCGCCATGTCGAATACCATCGCCTCGCGGCTGTACGTCCGCACCAGTTCCACGAGACCCTGCGCCGGCGCGCGTCCGTCCGCCAGCTGCATTTTCTCCGCCGTGGTGAGGGTGCGGGCATCCGACGTGATCACCCGCGTGCGGGCGGGCGACGTCATGCCGTTGCCGACCTGGCGCGCGGTTTCCAGCAATTCCGAGGAAACCAGCATGTCCAGCGCGCCCGGCACGGGATAGAGGCTGAAGACGGGACGACGCTCGCCGAGCTGGTGCAACGGCACCGGGAAGACCTCGAAATAGTACGTCGTGGATCCCGTGCGCTGGGCGACGCCGGGAATCGAGGTGCTCTGGGAGGCGTAGCCGCACCGCCGGGCCGTATCCACCAGCCATTCGGCGAGCACGCCGCCGCCCTCCCCGCCGAGGGCGCAAACCAGCAGGGTCAGCGGAGCGGGCGCGTGCATGCTCATGCCGGCTGCAACCATCGCACGATCCGGGCACGCAGTCCGTCCAGAACGCGCTCGTGGGGCCTCGGATTGCGAATGACCTCCGCGCGATAGAAGGAAGGACAGAGGGTCGCGGCATGCGCGTTCTCGCCGCAAAGGCCGCACCCCACGCAGCCGTCGATCACGGTGGCGACCGGGTCCACCCGCAATGGATCGGGATTGTCCTTGAGCGTCAGCGTGGGACAGCCGGACAACCGGATGCAGGCATGGTCACCCGTGCATACATCGTCATCCACGCCGTACTTCACTCGCACGACGCGCTTGCCGGCCTTCAGCAGGCTCGCGATCCAGGGCCGGATGCGGCGCTGGCGTTCGAGCTGGCATTCGCCTTCGGCGATGATCACCTTGAGGCCGGCGAAATCCGTCGTGAAGGCCTCGTCCAGCGTCCTTCGCATCTTGTCCACATGGTAGGTGTGGACGGTGCGCATCCATTGCACGCCGAGGCCGGACAGCGTCTTCTCGATCGTCAGGTTGCGGTGGACCAGGCTTTGCTGCTTGTCGTGCGCGGCTTCCCGGACCTCTTCATCGGGCGTGGAAATGAGTTCCTGGGTGCCGGTGGCGGAGGTGTAGCCGTTCTTGAAAATGAGCAACACGGCGTCGTCGCCGTTGAACAGCGCCGATTGCACGCCGGTCAGCAGGCCGTTGTGCCAGAAGCCGCCGTCGCCCATGATCGAGAGCACGCGCCGCTTCATCATCGGCGAGACGCCGGCCCGGCTCGCCAGGCTCATGCCGTAGCCGAGGATCGAATGGCCGAACGAAAACGGCTCGAAGGTGGCAAACGAATGGCAGCCGATGTCCGCGGCGATATGGGTGGCGCCGACATCGGCTTGCGAGAGCTTGAGCGCCGCAAAGACGGGGCGCTCCGGGCAACCCACGCAGAATTGCGGCGGCCGGGCAGGCAGCGGCGCGCCCGAGGCTTTCGCGACGGACTCGCGGCGCCTTGCGTTGCCTTCGAGCCACTGGCGTCCCTGGGCGACGACGCCCTCGCCGAGGTGCTTGCCGACGAACTTGTCGATGCCCGACGCGACTAGTTCCACCGTGTACTCGCCGGCGGCAGCTAGCATGTCCTTGCCGTGGACGGGGGTCTGCAGGTCCAGCCTGCGCAATATCGCGTGGATCTCCTGCTCGATGTACTCCGGCTGGCCTTCCTCGACGACGAGCACCGCCCGCTTGCCGGCGCAGAATTTCACAAGCTCGTCGGGCACCAGGGGATACGTAACGTTGAGCACGTACAGCGGAATGGCGGATTCGCCGAATGCATCCGCCAGCCCGAACTGCTGCAGCGCCCGCACCAGCGCGTTGTAGAGGCCGCCTTGCACGATGATGCCCACCTCCGAATGCCGGCCCGGAAGGAATTCGTTCAGCGCCTGCTCCGCGATGAAGCGGCGCGCGGCGGGAATGCGCAGTTCGCCCTTGAGCTTCTCGTGGCGGAACGTCACCGGCGGGTGCGCGAGCTTCGTGTAGTCGAACTTCGCCGGCTCCTCCATCAGGTGCCGAGTCGACACCGCCGGTGCGACGTTGTCCTTGCAGACGAAGCTGCCGCGCACGTGGCACGCGCGGATGCGCAACTCCAGCAAGGCGGGCATGCTGGAGGCCTCGGACAGGCGAAATCCCTGTTCGACCATGCGCACCATGTGCGCGAGCTCCGGCCGCGGGTCGAGGAGCAGCATCGAGGATTTCAGCGCGTACGCGTGGGTTCGCTCCTGGATGACGCTGGCACCCTCGCCATAGTCCTCGCCAACGATGATGAGCGCGCCGCCGGTGACGCCCGGGGAAGACAGGTTCGAGAGCGCATCGGCGGCGACATTGGTGCCGACGATGGATTTCCACGTGACCGCACCGCGCAGCGGGTAATGGATGGAGGCGCCGAGCATTGCCGCCGCCGAGGCCTCGTTCGAACAGGCTTCCACGTGCACCCCGAGCTGGTCCAGGTAATCCTCGGCCTGCACCATGACGTCGATCAGGTGCGAGACCGGCGCGCCCTGGTAGCCGCCGACGTAAGCGACGCCCGATTGCAGCAATGCCTTGGTGATGGCAAGGATGCCTTCGCCATGGAACACGTCGCCCTCGCCCAGGCGCAGCAGCTCGATCTCGCTTCTGAAGGATTTTTCCATCTGGCTTGCGTCGGTCCCGTCGCGCGATCCCGCTAGCTTACAGCTCGCTGCTGAATTTCTCTATGCGCTTGAACGACACCGGATAGGGGGTCTTGAGCTGCTGCGCCCACAGCGAGACGCGCAGCTCCTCCAGCATCCAGCGCAGTTCGTCGAGGTTCGGATCGCGGATGCCCCGCGCGCGATCCGCCACCAGCCGCGCCTGGTAGGCCTGCCAGTAGCGGCCAAGCTGCTGCTGCCAGTTTGCATCCCGCTCCGGATTGGACGCGAGCTTGTCCAGGCGCACGCCGATCGCACGCAAATAGCGCGGGTAGTGCTTCAGGCGCTCGAAGGGCACGCTGGCGATGAAACCCGGGCCCATCAGCTCCCGCAGCTGCGAGCGGATGTCGGCAATCACGCGTGGCCAGGCCGCATGTTGTGGCGCGTTCACCTTTGCGCGAAGCAGCTGGTATTCCGCCAAGACTTCGCCGACGATGCGGCAGACTTCGTTCGCCACATCCATCAACCGCATCTTGCCTTTTGCGACGCGGGTTTCGAAGGCGCGGGCATCGTTCACCGGCTCGCTTTCCACGAAAAAAGCGCGGTCGCAGATCGCGGTGACCAGTTCCTCGCGGAGGCGTTCAGCGACCTCGCCTTTGTCGGCACGCGAACCCTTGTCGCGTCCGCCTTCATCGCCGAGCAGCGCGTAGCGCAGCTGCATCTCGTTGAAGCCCGGCAGGCTGCGCGCCAGGAATTTCATCTGCTCGGGCAGCGCCAGGCGGAACAGGCGGCGCAAGCCCCGCCGGGTGGTCGCCTGCGCTTCGGCTTCGGTGTCGAGCAGGGTCAGGCCGGCCGATTTGCCTTCGTCCGTGATGGCGGGATAACCGATCAGCTTTCCGGCGCCGCGATTCACCTCCACCTGCTCCGGCAGGTCGCCGAAATCCCAGGAGGTCGCGCCCTTGCGTTCGAATGCCGTGCTCGCCGTTTCGCTGAAGGTGCGGCGCGCCTTGACGCCGAGCCGGTTGCGCAGCGCCACCAGGTCGCGCCCGCTGGCGATCTCGCCGCCCTTGTCGTCGATCACGCGAAAATTCATCCGCAGGTGGGCCGGCAGCTCCGCCCCCTCCCAGGCGTCCGCGGGCACTTCCACCCCGGTCTTGCGAAACAGGGCCTGGGACAGCGCAGTCGCGAGGCCGGTCTCGTCCGGTTCCAGGATTTCCATGCAGGCGGTCACCACCTGCGGCACCGGCACGAAATGCTTGCGCATCCCCTTCGGCAGGTCCTTGATGAGGTGCGTGACCTTGTCGCGCAGGAGGCCCGGCACCAGCCATTCGCAGCGCCGCTCGTCGACCTGGTTGAGCAGATGCAGCGGGATCGCCATCGTGACGCCGTCAAGGACATGGCCGGGTTCGAACCGGTAGGAAAGGTCGAAGGTCTGCATGCCGACCACCATCGTATCCGGGAACAGGTTCTCGGTGACCTGCTCCGCGGCGTGGCGCATGACGTACTCGCGCTCCAGGAACAGCAGTCGCGGATTGGCGCGCTCGGCTTCGCGGCGCCATTTCTCGAAGTCGACGGCGTTGTGGATGCCTTCCGGAATGCGTTCCGCGTAGAACCGGTGGATCGATTCGTCATCCACCAGCACGTCGTGGCGGCGGGACTTGTGCTCGAGTTCCTGCACGTTCTCGATCAGCTTGCGGTTGTGTTCCAGGAATTCCGCCCGACCCGCGTACTGGCCGGCCACCAGCGCGCCGCGCAGGAACAGCTGCCGCGCCTCGGCGGGGTTGATGGGTCCGTACTGCACGCGCCGCTTCGCCACCACGACCAGGCCATAGACCGACACCTGCTCGTAGGCGACGACGGAACCGCTGTCCTTCGACCAGTGGGGCTCGCGATAGCTGCGCTTCGCGAGATGCTGGCCCAGGCGCTCGACCCACTCCGGTTCGATCGCGGCGGCGCAGCGCGCGAACAGGCGCGTGGTTTCCGTCAGTTCGGCGGCCATGACCCACTTCGGGTTCTTTTTCTTCAGGGCCGAGGCGGGGCTCAGGAAAAACCGGATCTGGCGCGCGCCCAGGTACTGCCCGGGCTCGTCCGAGCGGAATCCGATGTTGCCCAGCAGGCCCGCCAGCAGCGCGCGATGGACCTCCTCGTACCGCGCGTCTTTCTCGTTGGGCCGCCAGTCCATTTCCGCCACCATGGCCTGCAGCTGGCCATGCAGCTCGCGCCATTCGCGCAGGCGCAGGTAGGAAAGGAAGCGGTCGTGGCATTCCTGCACCAGGGCGCGGTTGGACTTGCGCCGCTCGACGGCCTCGCCGAACCATTTCCAGATGGACAGGTAAGCCAGGAAATCCGACCGTTCGTCGGTGAATTCCGCGTGCGCCTGGGTGACGGCCTGCTGCTTGTCGATCGGCCGTTCCCGCGGATCCTGGACCGATAGCGCGGCCGCGATGATGAGCACTTCCTTCAGGCAGCCCTCTTCGCGGGCTGCCACCAGCATGCGCGACACGCGCGGGTCGATCGGCAATTTCGCGAGCTGCTGGCCGATGGCGGTGAGCTTGCGGCCCTCGTCGACGGCGCCCAGCTCGGCGAGCAGCTGGTAGCCATCCGCGATCATGCGCGGCGCCGGCGGATCGACGAACGGAAAATCCTCGACCTCGCCCAGGCGCAGGGACGCCATCCTCAGGATCACGGATGCAAGCGACGAGCGCAGGATCTCGGGATCCCCGAACTCGCTGCGTGCCGCGAAATCCGCTTCGCTGTAGAGCCGGATGCAGACGCCTTCCATCACGCGCCCGCAGCGTCCGGCGCGCTGGTTGGCGGATGCCCGGGAAATCTTCTCGACCTGCAGCAGCTCGACCTTGTTGCGATAGCTGTAGCGATTGATGCGCGCCAGCCCGGTATCGACCACGTAGCGGATGCCGGGAACCGTCAGCGAGGTCTCCGCCACGTTGGTCGCCAGCACGATGCGGCGATGGTCGCCGGGGGAGAAGATGCGTTCCTGCTCCTGCGCCGAGAGCCGGGCGAACAGCGGCAGGATTTCCGCCCCGCCGGGATGGCGTTTGCGCAAGGCGTCCGCGGCCTCGCGGATCTCGCGCTCGCCGGGCAGGAAGACCAGCACGTCCCCCGAATGCGACCGCGAGGTCAGTTCGTCGACGGCGCTGACGATGGCTTCGGGCAGGTCGATCTCATGCTCGTCCTCGTCGTCCTCGTCGAACGGCCGGTAGAGCACTTCGACCGGATACAGGCGGCCGGAAACCTCGATGACGGGCGCTCCGCCGAAGTGCGCGGAAAAGCGACCGGCATCGATGGTGGCGGAGGTGATGATGAGCCGCAGCTCGGGACGGCGCGGCAGCAGCTGCTTGACATAGCCGAGCAGGAAATCGATGTTGAGGCTGCGTTCGTGGGCCTCGTCGATGATCAGCGTGTCGTACCGCGTCAGCCACCGGTCGCCCTGCGTTTCCGCGAGCAGGATGCCGTCGGTCATCAGCTTGACGTGGTTGCCCGCTTCCGATTTGTCCGTGAAGCGCACCTGGTAGCCGACGACCTCGCCCGGCTGCGTGCCGAGTTCCTTCGCGACCCGGGCCGCGACCGACCGCGCGGCGATGCGGCGCGGTTGGGTGTGCCCGATGAGGCCGTGGACACCGCGTCCCATGTCGAGGCAGATCTTCGGCAACTGCGTGGTCTTGCCCGACCCCGTTTCGCCGCTGACGATCACGACCTGGTGCGCGCGGATGGCCGCGGCGATCTCCTCCCGCACCGCGCTGACCGGCAACTCCGGCGGGAACGTCACCCTCGGCAGGCGCGCCCGACGCTGGTCCGCCACGCCAATCGACCGCTCGATGTCCGCGCGCAGTCCGGCCTGCTCCGCCGCGGTGTCGCCTCCCCCGCGCCGTGCCGTTTCCTCGATACGGCGCAGCCGGGCACGCAGCCCGCCGCGGTCGCGCAACATGGCACGGTCGATGGCGGCGCGCAGGGGGGCGGGGTCGAATCGAATCTGGGGGGCGGCGGCGGTCAAATCAGGCAGGGATGCGGGCGGGCACGGAACTCATGCCGTTCCCCAATTCTAAACGAGCATCGTCCCCTGGGCCTCTGTCCCGAATTTTGCCGGCGGCCCATCGCGATTCGACTCAAGGCGGCAGGCGGCGGCGCCGTTAGGGCAGGGAGACAAACGCACAATGGGGCCTTACATGGCAATGCGCCGCTGTTTATCCTGCCTGATCCTGCTGCTTGCGACCGCCGGTTGCAGCACCACCGCCACCCAGCCCTTCATCGCGGACAAAGCCGTGTGGCTCAGCCCGAGCGTCAGCGTTTCATACGAGGCGCTGGCGGGCGCCGCAATCGCCGCAGCGGTCATCTGGTACATCGCCGATCCGATGGCGCCGACCTGGGGAGTGAACCTGCGCAAGCTCGAAGACAACCGCTACCGCATCGACCTGCGCCAGAAAAAATTCGCCCTCGGGGGGGACGGCGAAGCGCAGCAGGTATTCCATCGCGCCGCGGAAAGGCTTGCGGAGGAGAACGGATTTGCCGGCTATCGCATCCTGAACTACACGGAGAGCCTGGAATCCGGCCCCTTGCTGGACCAGCGCGCGTCGCGCGGCGTGATCCAGCTCACCGCCCACGTCCCAGAAATGACTGCAGCCTTCTAGCAGCCCGTAAACCTCATGCCAGCCCCTTGAACGGGGAGTGAAGCTCGCACCAGGCCGCCGTCGCAAGCAGGTAATTCTCCTCTTCAGCCGCGCCCACGATCTGCAGTCCCAGAGGCATGCCTGTCGGCCCCTTGCCGGTTGGGATGGTGATGGCGGGCGCGCCCACCAGGCTCCACAGCGTGCAAAAGCGCGGATCTCCCGTATTCGAAAGGGTGCCGGGAGCTTCGCCCGCGGCGGGCGGCGTAATGATGGCCGAGTAGCCGCGATCGAAGAATTGCGCCAGGCTCTGCTGCAAATGCGTGCGCATCTTCAGCGCTTCGCGGTAGTCGGCGTCGCGAATGCCTTCCCCCTCATCGAGCGCCTTGTTGAGCAGCTCGGAAAAACCCGACCTCGACACCTCGCGCGCCGGTTTCGCCAGGCGCGCCGCCTCGTAAAGCATGATCGTGCGGTGCACGCGCACCGAGCCGTCGAATTCGCCCGGGATTTCGAGCACGTCTATGGCCGCTCCCGCTTCGCGCAGCCGTGCGATGTCAGCTTCGAATTGCAGGCGCTGGGGCGGCTGGGCCAGGTACCAGGTCGGCGAGCGCACCGCCGCCAGCCGCGGCGCGCTGCGGGCGGGACGGGCTTCCGGCGAGATTGCATTGCGCTGGGTGGTCAGGTTGGAGGCCAGGAACGCGGCGTCGGCCACGTTGCGGGCGAACACGCCGGGCTGGTCCAGCGTCGTGGAAAACGGCATCAGGCCGCGCGCCGACATCTGCCCGAAACTGGGTTTGTAGCCCACAATGCCGCAGTAGGCCGCGGGGCGGATCATCGAGCCATTGGTCTGGGTGCCGAGCGCACCCGCGACAAAGCCCGCGGCCACGGCCGCCGCCGAGCCGCTCGACGAGCCCCCGGGGGTATGGGCGATGTTCCACGGATTGCGCGTTTTCGACGGTTGCATGAACGCCGCTTCCGTCGTGACGGTCTTGCCAAGCATGATGGCGCCCGCCGATTCCAGGCGTACAACCACGTCCGCCGTTTCTTCCGGCACATGACCGGCATAGGCCTTGCACCCCATTTCGGTCGGGATGCCGGCGGTGTAGTAGATGTCCTTGACCGCGATCGGTATGCCGTGCAGCGGATGCGCGACGCGCATCGGGCTGGTGGCCTTGTCCGCGTCAGCGGCCAGCGATTTCGCGCGCGCGCCGTCCAGCCATTGCCAGGCCTGGACGTCTTTTTCCTTGGCCTCGATGCGGGCCAGCAGGCTTTGCGCATAGGCGGCACTGGTGAGCTTGCCGGAACGAATGCGTTGTGCTGCTTCCAGCAGGCCCAGCTTGTGAAGTTCAGTCATGTTGTTCCGTGTGTCTGGATGGCGCGGGAACGACCCTTCCGCGCCGGCGTTCAGCCTTTGACGAAGTTCCTGTATTCCGGATTGAGAAGGTTCGGCGGCGCCTGCCCGGAGAGCGCCGCCGCCAGGTTGCGAGCGGCGGTCATCGCCATCGCCTGGCGCGTGGGCTCGGAAGCGCTTGCGATGTGGGGCGACAGCACCACGTTGCGCAGCTGCATGAGGCCCGGGTTGACCCGCGGCTCGTTCTCGTAGACGTCCAGGCCGGCCGCCCAGATGGTCTTGCTTTTCAGCGCCTCGACCAGCGCGGCATCGTCGACGATGCCGCCACGCGCCATGTTCACCAGCACCGCGCTGGGTTTCATCATGGCCAGCTCGGGCGCGCCGATGAAATGGTGGGTTTCCGGCCCGTAAGGCAGGATGAGCAGCACGATGTCGGCCGTGCGCAGCAATTCTTCCTTGCCGACATACGCCGCGCCGGATTCCGCCTCCGCGGCGGGATCCGCCCGCTTGCGGCTGTGGTACAGGATCTTCATGTCGAAGCCGCGCGCGCGGCGCGCAATGGCCTGCCCGATGCGGCCGAAGCCGGCGATCCCCAGCGTGGCGCCATGCACGTCCTGGCCGAGCATCTGCTTGAGGAAGCTGCCCTTCCACTCGCCCGTGCGCAGGTAGGCCTCGCCTTCGGTCATGCGCCGGCAGGTCGCGATGATGAGCCCGATCGAATAGTCGGCCACGCTGTCGGTCAGCACGCCCGGCGTGTTGGTCACCATGACGCCGCGTTTCGTGCAGGCTTCGACGTCGATGTTGTTGTAGCCCACCGCGGTGTTGCAGACCGCCTTGACCGTGGGGCAGCGGTCCAGCAGCTCGCCGTCGACACGGTCGCTCGAGGACGTCTGGACGCCGTCGCGGCCCTGGAGTTTCGCGATCAGCTCGTCGCGCGGGAAGGGCCGGTCGCCCTGGTTGGCCTCGACGTCGAAACGGGTTTTGAGGAATGCGATGGTTTCGTCGAAAACCTCGCGAGTCACCAGAATCTTTTTCATGTCGAAGCGGCCTGTGCGCCGGCTGCCTGGCGCCGGAGCAGGTGGGATAGGATGGGCGGCGTCATCAAGGTCGTCAGGATAACCATGATCACGATGATCGAAAACTCCTCGTCGCTCACCACCCCGAGGCGGCTGCCGACGGCGGCGAATATCAGCCCCACTTCGCCGCGCGGGACCATGCCCCAGCCGACCAGCCAGCCGTTGCCCTTGCCCGCCGCCAAGCCAGCGACCACCTTGCCGGCCACGGCCACTGCCGTGAGGCCCAGCGCAATGAGGACTGCGTGCGGGTCGGCGAGCAGGTCGAGCTTGACCTGCATGCCGGTGATCACGAAGAAGAACGGCACCAGGAACAGGCCGAGGGGCTCGATGAGGTGCTCCATGTGCTTCTCGCCGTGGCGGTCGAGCACGTCGTGCACTTTCTGCTTCACGTCCGGCGGGCTATCCCGCACGGCCTCGTCGATCTCCCGTTCCATGGCGGGACGCTCGTAGTTCCGGAAGTGCACTTCGTCGAGGACCAGGCCGGCGGCGAACGCGCCGACGATGGGCGCGAGGTCCATCTGCTGCGCGATGAAGGCGAACACCAGGCAGGTGGCGATGACGAGGGTGAACTTCATGCCGATGCCGGTATTGATGGCCGAGAACAGGCGGCTGACGCGCGGGGCGGCTACCTGCCCAATCAGCAGCGCGCCGGCCAGGAACAGGAAGGCCTTGAGCAGGATCAGGGCGATGCCGACGGCATCCGGCGTGCCCGTGGAGACGATGGCCGAAACGACTGCAAGGATGACCAGCCCCAGCACGTCGTCGATCACCGCCGCGCCGAGCACGATCTGCGCCGCCGGCATCTGCAGGCGATCGAGGTCGCGGAACACGCGGCCGGTGATCCCCACCGACGAGGCTGTCAGCGTCGCGCCCAGGAACAGGTAGGCGTTGAACGACAGGCCCGGCATCAGCCACGGGCCCACAATCCAGGTGCCAAGCACGAACGGCACGACGACGCCGATCACGGCGACCAGCACCGCCCGCGTGCCCACCTTCATCATCGAGCGCACGCTGGACTCGAGGCCGATCTGGAACAGCAGGATGACGACTCCGAGCTCGGCGAGAAAAAGGATGATCTCGTCAGATCGCACCGGCTCGAGCCAGTGGATGCCGGCCAGCGTGAGGTTGCCGAGCAGGATGCCCACCACCAGCTCGCCCAGCACCACGGGCTGGCCGATGCGCGACACCAGGCAGCCGATGCGCGCAGCGACCAGGATGACCGAGATCCAGAGGAACAGCCATGCCGCATGCTCCGCGTTCGCGCCCGCCGCCAGCGCGTGCGACGGCGAGACGATCTGAAACAGCATGACTGCGGCCAAGGCCGGGCCGGCGCAGCGGAACAGGCGTAGAGAATTCATGCAGGATGCCCGCCGCCCGCGCGGTCTCCACCGGTGCGGGACACTGTGCGGGTCGGGAAAACCGACATCATAAGGGCTTGCCCGGCTGTTGCGCCAGTATCGGAAGCTCCCGCGCTAGGGCTGCGCCCAGAGCTGGCTTTGCAGCCGCACGACGTCGCTCAGGGCGC
>Ga0315912_10002554_pt1 | contig 19158 bp, 13 predicted proteins | sample VfabasoilMG_FD_204469 | JGI IMG/M metagenome (GOLD analysis project Ga0315912, IMG submission 204469) | Garden soil microbial communities collected in Santa Monica, California, United States - V. faba soil | ecosystem: Environmental > Terrestrial > Soil > Garden | place: USA: California...
AAGCGCGCTCCTACAGTGCACGTCGGGCGGCCTCGCGAGACTTGGTGGCTCAACCCGCCTGCATCTGCCTCGCCACCCATGCGTACAGGCGCTCCCACGCGTCCTGCGCCTGGGGCGTGAACGCATCCCCGTTCAGCTCGGCGAGGGTCTCGACCAGCACGGTCCCGACGATCCGGTAGTGGAACGGCCGCACGCCGTAGCCAGCGTGGCGGCGGCCCATGTCGTGCAGGATCGGGACCAGGCTCTCGGCCCGGTCCTGGGCGGAGACCAGCAGGCACAGCGTGTGCGCCAACTTCAGTCCCTGCTCGTCGAGCTCCGCGGGGAACAGCGTGCGCAGGCCCGGTGCGCGCGCGAACAATCGTCCATAGAACGCCTCGGCGAAGCGGGCCGGATCGGCGGCGACGACGGCGACGGTGTCGCGCGTGACCGAAGGGTCGGCGTTCGCCTGCAGGTTCCGGTAGAGCTGATGCGGGCTGGAGGTCATGGGCGTCGTGCTTCGCGGCTGTCCTGGGATCGCAGGGCGGCGAGGGCACCGCCGCGAAATCGCCGGCGATGTCTCTCGCTGGGCGCCATCGACCACCGTCTCCATCGAGGCGATCGGTGCCGGGGCACGCCTGGACGCGCCCCTGCTCCCTCCCTGATCGGAGTTTACGACCCGAACCGGACATCTGCCGCGACCGCGACCGCCGGGCGCGCGCTCAGGGCGATTCGTAGCCATCGGCGAAGACCGCGTCGGGGAGCGCGGTCGGACAGCTCGCGGCGGTGCTCTTGACCTGGAAGCGCCGATCGTCGGTTCCGCCCAGGCGCGCGCTGGCCTGGAGCGTGTAGCGGCCGTCGGTCGATTGGGGAGGCGCGGGCCGGAGCGTGGCTTGCAGCGCGTAGCGCGCCTGGGCGCGAAGCTCGGCTTCCATGGGCGGGCCCGCGGCGGCGTCGAATGCGACGAGGCAGGCAAGCAGGGGGATCAGGCGTCGGGGGTTCATGCGGGTACTCCGGCGAATGGGGCTGGGCTCAACGGCGGACGGCGAGCACGACGTCGTCGCGCGCCGACAGCGCGCGCACGCGGACCTGCAGTTCGGCGTTGTCGCGCGCGAGCGCGTCGAGTCGATCGGCGAGCGCGGCGAACCGGGCGTCCTGGTCGTCGCGTTCGCGTTCGAGCGTGGCGATGCGCGCGGCCTGGGCCTCGCCCTCGCGCCGGGCCCCGGCCTGGACCTCGCGCAGCGCCTCGACGGTGAGGGCCTCGAAGCCCTTGGGTGCGACCAGGCGGTAGCCCTGCGCGTCGTAGCTGATCCAGTCGGGGAACACCGTCTCGACCTGCTGCGCGACGAAACCGGTGCGCGTGCCGGGCAGTCCGTATCCGGCCGGGACGTCGGCGTTGTACTCGAACGTCACGCCCTGGAGCGCGAGCAGCCGGTCGAGCGCGCCGGTCAGGGGCGCGATGTCGTGCTTGAGGCGCGCATCCGAGGCTGCCGCCCACGCACCGCCCGCGGGCGAGATCGGCGTGTTGAAGAACACCTGGAAGGTGCCGTTCGCGTTCACCTTCGCCACGTTCGTGAACGTGCTGCCGTCGTAGCGCGCGATGAAGAGGTCGGAGGTGGCCGCGTCGGTGCCGTCCACGCCGAAGTTGTAGCCGATCGCGCCGGCACCGCTCTGCAGGTACAGGTCCGCGTTGTTGTTCGCGCGACCCTTGACCACCAGGTCGCTGCTCGCGGGAATGGTGCTCGTGTTCAGCGCCATGCCGCCCGAGGCGCGCACCAGGAACTGGTTCGGGCCGGTCGAGACGAAGTCGGCATTGGCCGAATCGGCCCAGATGAAGGTGCCTTCGTCCCCGCACGTGCCGGTGTCGTCGCAGGACAGCGGCTCGCCCGTCTGCGCACGGTCGCGCGCGATGGCGCGCCGACCCGCCGCGAAGCTGTAGTCGCCGTTCGCCTGGTTGCCGTCGCCACCAGGCACCGCGGCGTAGGCACCGAGCGCCTCGTGGCTGCGTCCGCCGGCGATGGTCGCGTAACCCGCGCCGAGCAGGTTCTGGTAACCGCCGCCGACGGCACCGCCGTTGCCGTTGCTGTCGATGGTGTTCTGGGCGCCGCCGGCGATGGTGCTGCCGATGCCGTCGATCGCGTTCAGCACGCCACCGCCGATCGTGCTGTTCTCCCGGGTGATCGAATTCGCCGAACCGCCGCCGATGCTCGCGTACGCTGCGAGCGCGCCGTTGGTGTTGCCACCGGCGACGGTCGCGAACGGTTCGCTGGTGTTGGCGGTCTGCGGACTGCCCGCGACGTTGGCGACGCCGCCGCCGATGGTTCCGTAGGCATCGTAGACGGCATTCGCGCCGACGGAGGCGAAGTCGGGATCGCCCAGCGGCGTGGCGCCTCCGCCGGCGATGGTGGCGCCGCGCACGCCCGCGCCGATGTTGTTCTGCGACGACCCGGCGACCACGTTGACGCTCGCACCGCTGGCTTCCAGGCGGAATCCGCGCTGGTTGTTCGCGCGCAGCTCCAGCGGTTGCGCGTCGGTGGTGCCCAGGAAGTTCGTCGCGGGATTGGAGCCCGCATCGCCGGTGCTGGACCAGCATGCGCCGATGGCGGTGCTGCCCAGGGTCGCCTTCTCGCGGACCGCGAGGGTGGAGAACCCGGTCGTGGTCCCGCTTTCGCGCAGGCCGACCGAGACGAATACCGTCGCATCGGAACCGACGGCGTCGATCTCCGCCTCGACCCGGAACACGCCGTTCGCGACCTTCACGCCCGGCACGGTGACGGGGGCCGCCACCGGGTCGAGCCCCTCGGCGCTGCGGTACAAGTGCAACTGCAGGTCGTAGCGTCCGTTCGCCGGGCGACCCTGGTCGGTCAGCGTGCCCTGGTAGACGAAGGGGGCGGCGCCGGCACCCGCGCTCAGGGCGAGGGCAAGCGCGGCGGTGATGGCGGAGCATCGACGCGTGTGGGTGGTGGCAGGCATGGTGGCGTTCCTGTGGCGGACCGATCGTCCTGGCACCCTGTACGCAACTTCACGCGGATCCGGACATCGTCCCGCTCCCAGGTTGCGGCGAGCGCGTGGCAGCCCACGCAGGTGCGGGCGATCCATGCCCGGAAGCGGGACGCGCGTCGGATACCGGAACGCCGGAGCGGGTTCGGGCGACGGGCCGATCGGGCGCACCTTCGCGTCCGCTGCGCGCGCGCCCGGCGACAGGCGCGCGCCGGGACAGGAGCGCGCGCGTGGTGAGGGCCGAGCCCCGCCAGCCCGGTGTCGGCATCGTCAGCGCCCGATCTCGGCGGCCAGCGCTGCGACGCGGCGCTCCAGGTCCTCCCGCGCCGCGCGCTCCCGGGCGAGCTCGCGCTCGAGCTCGGTCGCGCGCCTTCCCGCCCTCGCCTCCAGTTCGCGCAGCGCCTCGACGGTGAGTGCCTCGAAGCCCTTGGGCGCGACCAGCCGGAAGCCCTGGGCGTCGCGGCTGATCCAGTCCGGGAACACGGTTTCGACCTGCTGCGCCACGAATCCCGTGCGCCTGCCCGGCAGGCCGTAGCCGGCGGGAACGTCCGCGTTGTACTCGAAGGTCACCCCTTCGAGCGCGAGCATCTTGTCGAGCGCACCCGACAGGGGCTCGATGTCGTGCTTGAGGCGTGCGTCCGAGGCCGCGGCCCACGCACCGCCCGCGGGAGAGATCGGCGTGTTCACGAACACCTGGAACGTGCCCGTGTTCGCGTTGAACCTCGCCAGGTCGGTATAGGCGCTGCCGTTGTAGCGCGAGATGAACAGGTCGGACGTGGCCGCATCGTTGCCATCCACGCCGAAGTTGTAGCCGATGCTGCCGGCGCCGCTTTGCAGGTAGAGGTCGGCATTGGAGCCGTTGCGGCCCTTGATCACCAGGTCGGTCGCCCCCGGAATCGTGTTCGAGTTGATGCCCACGCCGCCCGAGGCGCGCACGAGGAACTGGTTCGGACCGGTGGAGAGGAAGTCGGCGTCGGTGGCGTCCGCCCACAGGAACGTGCCTTCGTCCCCGCAGGTCTGCCCGCCGCTGCAGCCCGATTCGCCGGCCGCCACCTTGTCGCGTACCACGCCGCGCCGGCCGCCCGCGAAGCTGTACTCGCCACCGGCGATGTTCAGGTAGCCACCGACCGTGGCGGCGTAACCGCCGGGCGCGAGGTTGCTCGCGCCGCCGCCGATGAAGCTGCCGAATCCCGAGGCGAGGTTGTTCGACCCGCCGGCCACGCTCGCGTACAACGTGGTCGCCAGGTTGACGTTGCCGCCCGCGACGGTCGAGTACGCGCCGCTGGCCTGGTTCGCGAGCCCGCCTGCCACGGTGGCGAAGGGTTCGGAGGTGACGCCGCTCGCGTCGTTGCCCGCGACGTTCGAGGCGCCGCCGCCCACGCTGCCGAAATGGTCGGTCACGTAGTTGATGCGCGCGTCCGGCTGGGCGGGATCGAGGTTGAACTGCGAGCCGCCACCGGCGATGGTGGCGCCGCGCACGCCCGCGAAAACCTCGTTCTCGCCCCATCCCGCGATCACGTTCGGGCTCACCGTGGTGGGCTGGTAGCGCACGGCGCGCAGGTTGTTCACGCGCAGGTCCAAAGGCTGCGCATCGGTGGTGCCCAGGAAGTTCGTGGCCGGGTTCGATCCGGCGTCGCCGGTGCTCGACCAGCAGGTGCCGATCGCGGCGGTGGCCAGGGCCACCGGTTCGCGTCCGGGCAGCACGCTGAACGCCTTCGCGCCGCCGCCGCTCTCGCGCACCCCGACCGACGCGTACGCGCGCTCGGCGCCCGCGGGCGCCGCGATCTCCGCCTCGACGCGGAAGCTGCCGTTGCGCACCTCGACGTCCGGGACGGTGATCGGCGCGACGATGGGATCGAGGCCACGCTCGGAGCGATACAGCTGCAATTGCAGGTCGTAGCGGCCATTCGCCGGCCGCCCGCCATCGGTGAGCGAGCCCTGGTACACGAACGGGGCGGCAGCGGCCGTCTGCGGCAGGGCGCAGGCCAGGGCGAGTGCGAGCGCGGATCGGCGGAGCGAGGTCGAGGGCATGGTGGCGGGTCCGGTCGGTGGGGGTTGCCGCCCTGTACGCACTTTCGCGCGGATCCGGACATGGCCGGTCCGGACGAGCGTCGGACGCGCAAGCCGCCTTGACGCCCCTGGGACGCCGCTTGCGCGAGAATCCCCCCATGCGCCCCGCCGTCACCACCCTGCTCGGTGCCCTGAACAGCGGCGACCCCGCCGCGCGCGGGGACCTGTTCGGACTGGTCTACGACGAACTCAAGCGCATCGCGCGCGGCACGATCCGGCAGCAGGGCGCCGAGCGCCTCACGCTGAATCCGAGCACGCTGGTGCACGAGGCCTTCCTGCGCTTCGCCGGCGCCGACGCGCGCGAACTGCAGGGGAGCCGGCACTTCTACCACCTGATCGCGCAGGCCATGCGCCAGATCGTGCTCGACCTCGGCCGCCGCCACGGCGCGGTGAAGCGCGGCGCGGGACTGGTGCGCACCGATCTGCAGGAGGAGATCGGCGGCGACGGCCTGCCGCTCGAGGAACTGATGGCGCTGGACGATGCGCTCAGGCACCTGCATGCGTGCGATGCGGACCTCGCCGAGCTGGTCGAGCTGCACTTCTTCGCCGGACTGTCGATTCCCGAAATCGCCGCGCTGCGCGGCGTCACCGAACGCACCGTGCGCCGCCATTGGGAGGCTGCGCGCCTGTTCCTCATGGATGCCTTGCCGCCGTCGGCCGGCGAGGCGGCGCCCTGACCGGGGAAGGCAGGATGCCGCTCTCGCCCGGGGACTGGCAACGATTGCGGCCGCTGCTCGACCAGGCGCTGGAACTGCCGCGTGACCGGCGCAAGGCCTGGCTGGACGCGCTCGACGGCGCCGACGCGGCGCTGCGGACCGACCTCGAACGCCTGCTCGCGCGCGAGGACCAGGTCGGCGTGGTGGATCGCGGGATCGTCCAGGACGCCGCGCAGCGGCTGATCTCCGAAGTGGCAGGACCGGACTGGGAGGCGGCGCAGGTCGGACGCCGCATCGGCGGTTTCGAGCTGACCGCGCTGCTCGGCGCGGGCGGCATGGGCGCGGTCTATCGTGCGCGTCGCCTGGATGCGGCGTTCGAGCAGGTGGTGGCGCTGAAGCTGATGCGCGGCGCGCTGTCCGGCGGGCGCGAACGCTTCGCGCGCGAGCGGCGCATCCTCGCCGCGCTGCGCCATCCGCACATCGCCCAGCTCATCGATGGCGGCGAAAGCGAGGGCGGCGAGCCCTATCTCGTGCTCGAGTACGTCGAGGGCGTGCCGATCACCGAGTACAGCCGTACGCGGGCGCTCGATCTCGATGCCCGCCTCGCGCTGCTGGTGCAGGTGGCGCTCGCGCTCGGCCACGCGCATCGCAACCTGGTCGTGCATCGCGACCTCAAGCCGTCCAACGTGCTGGTGCGCGCCGACCACCATCCCAAGCTGCTCGATTTCGGCATCGCCAAGCTGATCGGCGACGAGGCGGGCGAAGCGCTGACCCGCCAGCGCCTGGGCCCGATGACACCCGAGTTCGCCGCGCCCGAGCAGTTCCGCGGCGAGGCGATCACCGTCGCCACCGACGTCTACCAGCTCGGCGTGCTGCTGTTCGTGCTGCTGACCGGTCGCCTGCCCTACGCGGCCGATCCGTCCGACACCCTGGGCTGGGCGCGCGCGGTGAGCGAGCAGCAGCCGATGACGCTGCGCAGCGCACGCCGGACCGCGCAGGGATCGGGTGCCCCGCTGCCGCCCGAATCGCTGGCGATCGAGCGCCGCCGGCTGCTCAAGGGCGATCTGGACGCCGTCGTCCAGCGCGCGCTCGCCAAGGCGCCCGAGCAGCGCTATCCCTCCATGGATGCGTTCGCGGACGACCTGGTGGCGGTACGCGAGGGTCGCCCGGTCTCGGCGCGGCGGGCCGGCGCGCTGTACCACGCGGCACGCTTCGTCGGCCGCCACCGTGCGGCCAGCGCGATCGCCGCCGTCGCCGCGCTGGCGCTGGTCGCCACCACCGGCTACGCCCTCCGGCAGGCGGAGATCGCGCGGCTGGAGACGGCGCGCGCCCAGCGCGCCGCCGAACGCGCGCAGTCCACCGTGGAGTTCCTCGAGGGCATGTTCGACGTGGCCGATACCGGCCCGAACCGGGCCGAGCGCTTGACCGCGAAGACCCTGCTCGCGCGTGCCCAGGCGCGGCTCGAGGCCGACCGCGGCGACGATCCCGCGCTGAGCGGGCAACTGCACGCCGCCCTCGGCCGGATCCACGTGGCGATGGCGGAATGGGCGCCGGCCTACGCGCACTACCAGCGCGCCATCGCGGGCTACGCGGGCGCACCCGATGCCGACCCGCGCCTGCTCGCGCGCATGCTCGAGCGCGGCGCCTGGTCGGCCCAGCGCAGCAGCCACAACGCCGATGCGCTCGCCTGGCTGGACCGCCTCGACCCGTTGCTGCCCGCGCTCGGCACCGAGGCGGCGGAACTGCGCGTGCGCGCGCTAGCCACCCGCTCCATCGTCGCGCGCGACGAGCGCGACTTTCCCCGCGCGATCGCGTTCCAGCGCGAGGCGTACGCGCTCGCGCAGGCGTTGCCGGCGCCGGGCCGGGATCCGATCGTGGTCGAGATGGCCGGTCCCCTGATCGTGCTGCTCGGCATGACGCGCGCCTTCGGGGAATCCGAGCGCCTGATCGGACAGGCGCGCGCGCGCGCCGAGGCGCTCTACGGCGGCGAGGACCCGCGCACGCTCGGCTTCGATTCGGTGCTCGGCGCGCAGCTCATGGCGCGCGGCGAGCTCGATCGCGCCGAGGCCCTGCTAATGCGCACCGGCGAACGGATGCGCGCGAGTGCCGGCGCGCGCGCCTACACGGTCGCGAACCTGCTGATCGAGCTCGCCAAGGTGTCTTCCCTGCGCGGCCGATACGACGAGGGCGTGGCGCGCGCGCTGGAAGCGGCGTCGATCTTCGCCGAGACCGCGGGCGAGCATTCGGTGCAACGCGGCGCCGCGTTCTGGACCGCCGCCGACGTCGAGCACGCGCGCGGCGACGCGGCCGCCGAGCGCGCGCAGCTCGAGCGCGTGCGCGAGACCTACGGCACCGCCGTACCCGCGGACAGTCCGGCCTGGGGCGACCTGTGGCGTGACATCTCGGCGAGCGAGCTGGCGATGGCGCGCCTGGCCGAGGCCGAGGCCGCGATCACGCGCAGCCTCGCGATCCTCGATCGCCCGGACCGCGCGCCGGGACGCGCGCTCGCGCTCGCCCTGCGCGTGCGCGGCGACCTCGCGCGAGCGCGCGGGGACTCCGATGCCGGCGCGTGGTACCGGCGCGCGCTGGACGCGATCGAGCCGGTGGCGGCGGCGGACGATCCGTTGCGGGCTGCGCTGTCGACGCTCGCAGGCTCGCAGTCGAGCGCCCGCCGTCCGTCCAATCCGCAAGAGTCGCTCGTTGCTCCCGCGCAGGCGGGAGCCCAGTGACTGTTCTCTTGCTCGCCATACGGAGACGATCGAAGACACCGGGCCCCCGCACGGCCTGCGACATCCCTGTCGCCCGCCCTGCGGGCCCGCTCGGCTGTCCGCGCCGGCGATGCCGCCGGCGCAGTCGCGGGGCGACGATGGGATGGAATCGCGCATTCCCATGCCGGCGGGTCGCCGAACCGCTCGACGAACGCTACTCGAACGAGTCCTCGAACACGTCCGGGGAAAGGGCCACGTCGCAACTCGCCGCCAGGCTCTTCACCAGGTAGCGCTGGTCATCGAGGCCCGACAGGCGCGCCGTGGCCTGGACGGCGTAGCGACCGTCGGCGGTCTCGCCAGGCGCCGGTGCGAGCGTCGCCTGGACGACGAAGCGCGCGGCGGCGTCGCGGTCGGATTCGGCGGCCAGGACGGTGCCCGACCCCAGGGCGCACAACGCGGCGAAGGAGATCGATCGTAGGCTCATGATGGGCTCCGATGGCGTTCCAAGCCGCGCTCAGCGCGCCGACGCGTCGCGCGCGACCAGGCGCTCGACCATCGCGCGCAGTTCCGCGTTGTCGCGCGCCAGCGCCTCGATGCGAGCCTCGGCGGCCTGCGCAGCGGCCTCGCTGCGCGCCTGCAGTTCGCGCAGGGCCTCCACGGTCAGGGCCTCGAAGCCGATCGGCTTGACCAGGTAGTAGCCGTCGCCGGCCTCGTGCACCCAGCCCGGCAGCACCTCGGCCACTTCCTGCGCGACGAAGCCCATGCGCGGGCCGGGCTCGCTCATCGAGGCGGACGGATCGAGGTACTCGAACATGTGGCCGCGCAGCGCCAGCATCCGGTCCAGCGGCCCCTCGATCGCCTCGATGTTCTTCTTCAGGCGACGATCGGAGAGCGTGCCGACCGCGCCGCCCTTCACCAGCGTGTCGCCGGCCGCGGAGATCTGCAGCACGGGGTTGTTGCTGGGCGAACCGGTACGCGCGTCGAGTTCGGCGAGCTGGAAGATGCTCTGGTTCGAGCCGTTCGGCACCGAGGTCATGCGGAAGCCGCGGTTGTTGCCGCCCATCATCACCAGGTCGGTGTTGTTGTCGCCGCCGTTCTTCACGATCAGCTCGCCGCCGTTGAGCGTGGCGGCCGCGCCCATGGTCGTGGTGTTGATGCCCACGCCGCCGGCCGCGCGCACCAGGAACTGGTTCGGGCCGGTGCTGACGAAGACGCCTTCCGCCGAGTTGTCGGCCCAGACGAAGGTGCCTTCGTCGCCGTCGCCGTCGGCGCTGGTCGACACGCTGGGCGTGCCGGTCGGCGCGCGCACGACCGCACCGAACCCGGCGGCGAAGCTGGCGGTGCCGCCGGCCACGTTCGACGCGCCGCCCGGCACCGTGGCGTAGGACCCGAAGGTGCGGTTGAAGGCGCCACCGGCGATCGTCGAGGTCATGCCGGCGGCCTGGTTCTCGCGGCCGCCCGCGACCACGTTGCCGTTGCCCGACACCTTGTTCGTGTCGCCGCCGCCGATGGTGGCCGCGTAGGCGCCGTCCGCGATCTGGTTGGCGCGGCCGCCGGCGATGGTGGCGTATTCGTTGCCGTTGCCGATCTTGTTCGGCGAGGTGACGAAGGTGCCGGCGCCGCCGCCGCCGCTGATCACGCTCGCGCGCGTGCTGGTGCCGATGGTGTTTCCGTACCAGCCCATCAGGATGTTGGTGGCGTCGGTCGCCTGCGCAAAGCTCGCGATGCGCTGGTTGTTCACGCGGATCACGAACGGCTGGTTGTCGGTGGTACCGATGAAGTTCGTGGCGGGATCGGAGCCGGCATCACCTGTGCTCGACCAGCACGCGCCGATCGCGGCGGTGGCGAGCGCGACGGGCTCGCGGCCGGGCAGCGTCGCGAACGCCTTCGCACCGATGCCGCTCTCGCGCACGCCGACCGAGACGTAGGCGCGCTCGGCGCCGGCCGGCGCGGCCACGTCGGCCTCGACCCGGAACACGCCCGCGCGCACGTCCACGCCGGGCACCGTGATCGTGGCGCCGATCGGGTCGAAGCCGTTCTCGCTGCGATACAGCTGCAGCTGCAGGTCGTAGCGGCCGTTCGCGGGCTGGCCGCCGTCGCTGAGCGAGCCCTGGTAGACGAACGGCGCGGCGCTCGCGCTGCCGGCGAGCGCGAGGCCGACGAGCAGCGACGGCGTGCGAAGGGCGGGGCGGGGGTTGCGGCGATTCGTGTTCATGGCGGATCTCGTCCGAGTGGGGGATGCCACTGGATCGGGAATCCGCGGTGGAACCGGACATGAACGTCCGTCAGGTCCGCATTCGAGCGCTCACGCGCACTCCGGAGACGGCGGTGGGCCTCGCCGTACGACGTGGCCCGACGGTCGGAATCAATCCACCGCGCGCAACGACACCATCGGATCGGTGCGCGCCGCGCGCAGCACGGGCACGGCGAGCGCCGCGAGCGCGCCGAGCGCGATGCCGGCCACGCCCACCAGCATCGGCCAGTGCACCTGGCCGTCGATGCCGAAGGTCTGCGCCGCGACCAGCGGCAGCGCCGCCATCGCGCCCAGCACGCCGAAGCCCGTTCCGGCCGCGACCACGAGCAGGCCTTCGCGCAGCATCGTGGCGCCGAGGGTCGCGGGGCGCGCGCCGAGCGCGAGCCGGAGCCCGAACTCGCGCACGCGGCGGCGCTGCTGCAGCGTGGTCACCGCGTAGATGCCGAACAGGCCCAGGAGCTGCGCGGCGAGCGCGAACGCGCCGGTGGTGGCGGCGAAGAAGCGGATCGAGGCGAGCTGCGCGTCGAGGTCCTCGCGCAGCGCGAACTGGCGCGTCACGGCCTGGCGCGGATCGATCGCCCACACCTGTTCGGCGAGTTGCCGGTCGAGGCCCGGCATGTCGCCCGCGGTGCGCACGAGGAACGTCATGCTGGCCCAGGGATCCTGCGCGGCCGAGACCAGGATCTCGGGTGCGGGGTCGGCGCGCAGGCCGTTGTTGCGGATGTCGCCCATCACGCCGACCACGCGATAGGGGATGCGATCGCCCTGCCCCAGCGGCAGCCCGAGCACCTGGCCGACCGCGGCGCTGGTGCCGAAGACGCGGCGCGCGAGCGTCTCGTTGATCACCGCCACGCGCTCGCCGGTGGGCGGCTCGTCGGTGGAGATGCCACGCCCTGCGCGGATCGGGATGCCGAGCAGCGGCGCGTATCCGCCATCCACGCGCCGGAGCGCGGCCTGGAACGGTTCGGGTTCGGCGCGACCGGCGACCTGGAGGTCCACGTTCATGCTGCCGTTGTTCGAGAGCGGCGCGGCGCTGGTCTGCGCCACCTCGAGCACGCCCGGCACGGCGGCGAGCCGATCGCGCAGCTCGCGCGCGAACACCGGCCAGTCCGCCGCGGGGGCCGCACGGAACAGCTGCAGCGCGCGCACGTCGGTGCTGCGGAAGCCCGGTTCGACCTGCGCCAGCCGCCACAGGCTCATGCCCAGCGCCGAGGCCACGACCAGGCTCACCGTGGAGAGCGCGAGCGCGAAACCGGGCACGAGCCGGCGCATGCGGGAATCGCCACCGATCACGCCGCGCCCGGGCGCGACTGCGGGCACCTGCGCGCGCCGCCGCAGCGCGCCGGCCGCGATCACCAGCAGCGGCGTGGCGAGCGCGAGCGCGATGGCGAACAGCAGCACGCCCGGATCCAGCGTGACCTGCGCCACGCGCGGCAGGCTGTCGCTCGCGAAGCGGCGCAGCAGGTCCAGGCCGCTGCCGGCGAGCACGGTGCCGAGCGCGGCGCCGGCGAGCGCGAGACCGCCCAGTTCGAACACGGCGCTGCGCCGGATGCGCCCGGGGCTGGCGCCGAGCGCGTGCACGAGCGCGACCTCGCCCGCCCGCGCGAGCTGGCGCGCATCGAACAGGATGGCGACGTTCGCGCATGCGATCAGCAGCACCAGCAGGGCGAGCGCGAACGCGCCCCAGAGCGGGCCTTCCACGTAGCCGACCAGGTCCTCGAGCAGGGTGGAGGTGGCGAGGCGCCAGCCATCGTCGGGCAGGTTGCGGTCGCGGCGCACCTCGGCCGCGATCGCGGCGAGCGGCGCGGTGGGATCGGCCTCGGCCGACGCGAGCCGCCCCACGCCGAATACGAAGCGCGCATGCGCGTAGCTGGGTCGCGACGCATCGTAGGCGCGGCGCGGCAGCCAGGCGCCGACCGAGGGGGCGGGATAGGCGAACGCCGCGGGCATCACGCCGACCACGCGCAGGCGGCCCTCGCTGGAATCGATGGTCTGTCCGATCGCATCGGCGCGCCCGCCGAGCAGGCGCTGCCATTCCGCATGCGAGAGCACGACCGTGCCGCTCTTGGGCACGTGCTCCTCGGGCGTGAACCAGCGGCCGAGTTCGGGCTTCAGGCCCAGGGTGGGGAAGAAGCCGTCGCTGACGATGGCCACCGACGATTCGCGCGGATGCTGCGCGTCGAACAGCGTGATGCCGCCCCAGTTGTAGTAGCCGAAGCCGCGGAACGGCGCGCGTCCGGCCGTCGTGGCCTCGGCCAGGGCCACGGCCTCGGCCGGCGTGAGCTGGCCGCGATTGTCGTCCCGGCCCGGCGGCGCCACGTCCACCGACACCAGCGCCGCGCTGTCCGAATACGGCAGCGCGCCGAGCAGCACGCCGCGCACCACGCTGAACATGCACACGCTGAAGGCAATGCCGAGCGCGAGCATCAGCACCGCAGCGCTCGCGAAGCCCGGCGCGCGCTTGAGGCGCCTGAGCGATGCACGTCCATCCTCGATCCAGGCCATTCCAGGTGACTCCCGGGCCTCAGGCCCTTGCGATGGGGTCGATTTAGCAAGCGTCGTGCCGATCGGCGATTGCTCCTCGGATCAAGCACTTGCCTTCGCATCCGGGGGCGAGGGCGCGGGACCGGCGTGCGCTTTCGAACGATCCGCCGCACGCGCGTCCGGGCCTGGCCACCTCGCCAGGCGTCGGGAGGGCCCCCGCGTATCGCAGTCGTTCTCACCGCACGGGGCGCTCACCGCCGCCGCCTCGCAGTGCATGCTATACGCCTCGGGCATCGGGCTTCCGCGGATTCGTCATGGCCTACCTGCGCGTGCTCCTGCTGCTGGCCTGTGCGCTCGCCACATCGCCCGTGCAGGCCCAGACGCCCGCACCGCTCGCCGACCCCAACCTCGACCTGCGGGCGAGCGGCATCGTCTACGCCATGGTGCGCCTGGTCGACGGCAGCGTGATCGTCGGCGGCGATTTCACCTCGATCTACGAGCCGACGTTCGGGATCAGCATCGATCGGCGCCATCTCGCGAAGTTCGACTCGGCCGGGAACCTGGACCTCGCCTGGAATCCCAATCCCGACTACAAGGTGCGCTCCCTCGTGGTCGACGCCGCAGGTGCGCTGTACGCGGGCGGCAACTTCTTCACCATCGGCGGCCTGTCGCGCGTGGGCGTCGCGAAGCTGGACAGCGCGGGCACGGGCACGGTGGATCCGAACTGGAGCACGACGGTCACGCCCTGCTCCTCGGTCAACGCCTGCGTGCTCGCCCTCGCGCTGGGACCGGGCGGCGTGCTGTACGTCGGCGGCGAGTTCACCGCGGTGAATTTCTCGACGCGCAACGGGCTGGCCCGGGTCTCGACGTCGACCGGTGCCGTGGATGCGACCTGGAATCCCGATCCCCGATTGTTCAATTCCAACCCGGGCTCGGTGCGGGCGCTGGCGGTGGCTGCGGACGGCGCGCTGTTCGTCGGCGGCTTCTTCTACACCGTCGGTGGGCAGGTCCGCGATGGCCTGGCGAAGCTCTCCGCCGCGGGCGCGGGGCCGTCCGACGTGAACTGGAATCCCTCGCCCGGCGCCACGATCCAGGCCCTGGCGCTGGATTCCACCGGCAATTCGCTGTTCGTCGGTGGACAGTTCTTCAGCCTCGGTGGGCAGACGCGTACGTCGCTCGCGAAGCTCGCCGTGGGCGGCACGGGCGCGGCCGATGCGAACTGGAATCCGGCGCTGGTGAGCAGTTCGGCGTTCGAGAGCATCACGGCGCTCGCGGTCGAAGCGCCGGGATCGCTGCTGGTCGGCGGCACCTTCAGCCAGATCGGCGGCCTGGCGCGCCGCAATCTCGCGCGACTGTCGGAAACCGGTACCGGCGCCGCGGACGCGGGCTTCGATCCCGCCCCGGACCGACCCGTGCGCGCGATCGCGCGACTGGCGAACGGCGATCTCGAGGTGGGCGGCAGCTTCCTGCGCATCGTCGGCGCGCAGTCCCTCGGCCAGGCGCGCCTCACCGGCGCCGGACAGCTGACACGGCCCCGCTACACCCAGAGCGCCGCCACCGTGAACACGATCGCGCGCACCGCCGACGGCAGCGTGTACGTGGGCGGATACTTCGAACGCGCGAACGGCCAGCAGCGCTCGGCGCTGCTGAAACTCAAGCCCGACGGGACGCTCGATCCGGACTGGAAGCCCGAGGTCCTCACCAGTCCCACGACCCTGTTCGGCGACGTGCGGGTGCTGGTCGCCGACGGCCAGGGATCGCTGTATGCCGGCGGCGCCTTCGTTTCCGTGGGCGGGCTCGCGCGCGCGAATCTCGCGAAGATCGCCGCGGGTGGCGTCGGCGTGGTCGATGCGGCCTGGAATCCCGGCGCGAACCGCACCGTGGAATCGCTCGCGCTCGATGCCGCGAACGGGCAGCTGTACGTGGGCGGGTTGTTCAGTACCGTGGGCGGACTGCCGCGCAACGCGATCGCGCGCGTCTCGACCAGCGGCACCGTCGATCCGACTTGGGATCCGGACGCGGACTACGGCGAGCTGTACACGCCCACGGTCGGCGCCATGGTGATCGGCGGCGACGGCCACCTCTACGTCGGTGGCGGCTTCTTCTCGATCGGCGGGCTTTCGGTCACGGGCCTGGCGAAGCTGTCGACCAGCGGCACGGGGCTGGCCGTGGCCGGCTGGAACTCGGGCCTGGACGGCTGTTTCGCGAACCTGTGCGTGTACGCGCTGGTTCCCGACGGCAGGGGCGCGCTGTATCTCGGCGGCTACTTCACCACCGTCGGCGGCCAGGCACGTCCGAAGATGGCGAAACTGTCGATCGCCACCGGCCAGGTCGATGTCGGCTGGAACGCGCAGGTGGAGAACTTCTCCTATACCTTCGTGCGCGGCATCGCCGTCGATGCCGGCGGCGCGCCCTATGCGGGCGGCGGCTACACCAGCATCGGCGGACTGGCGCGCGCGAACATCGCGCGGCTGTCGGCGGGCACGGGGCAAGCCGACACGGCCTGGGCACCGGGCGCGAACGACTGGGTCAACGCCCTGCTGCTCGCGTCGGACACGAGCGGTCCCCTGTATGCCGGCGGGCGCTTCTCGCAGGTCGGCGGCACGCCCCGCAGCAGGCTCGCCGCGCTGCCGTCGATCCCCGCGGTCGCGGTGCTGTTCGCGGATGGCTTCGAGTAGGGCGCGGGAAAGGGGGAAAAGGGGCCAGAGTAAATTAGCGTTTGAATCTCGCCACTGCTGTGCCAGCGCGGAATCCGACGTCGATTCAAACGCTAATTTACTCTGGCCCCTTTTCGGGCCCCTTTTCGCAAACGGCCCCTTTTCGCAAACGCAATGCGGCGTGCACGTTCGCGCGCTTGCGCGCGTTCCTACGGAAGCTGCGTGGGGTCGCTGTCGTGGAACGACAGCACGGGTGCGCGGGACGGATCGGAGACGCCGCGCGCGAGCGCGTCGTACTCGCGCGCGACGGCCTGTGCGCCGAACGCCTCGCGCACGGGGAAATGGCGCGCGGCCGCGTCGAACTGCCGATGCCATCCGTCCAGCATCGCCGCCAGGAACGGCGCGCCCGCTTCCTTGCGCCGGCGCGCGATCCAGCCTGGCGCGAAGAACACCTCCGAAGGCATGGGGGCGTCGCCGGAGGCGCCGTAGTGGCCCTGCTGCCAATGCGTCTGTCCCACGGACAACGCGAGCGCGAGCTTCGCGCCCAGGCGCGCGTGCAGGCGCGCGCGCAGGTCGGTACTGCCGGCGAGATCGACGTACACGAGCGGCACGTCGGCCGGCAGCGCATCGAGCGCGTCGTACTCCAGCACCTCGTCGTACAGCCCGAACGCCTGCGCGAGCGCGCGGCTGCGCGGGGAGGCGAGTCCGAGCACGCGCATGCCGCCGGCCGCGCGCAGCGCCCAGGCCGCGCCGAACGCGGTCTTGCTCGCGGCGGAGGACACGAGCACGGTGGCGGCGCCGAAACCCTCGTGCAGCTTCAGGTAATCGGCGATCAGGAACCCGGTGAGGAACAACGGCCGCAGCACCACCATCAGCGCTTCGTTCGCCACCACGTGGAAGGGATCGGTCGCGCAGCGGCTGTAGAGGTTGTAGAACGCGAACGCGGGCGGGATCTGCGCGCGCTCCACGCGGAAGCCGCCGGGCGTGGGCGCGGCCGGCGCGAGCGTGCAATGGCCCGCGGCCGGGAAGTAGCCGTAGACGCGCTCGCCGACCGGGAGCGCGTCGACCTCGGAAGCGACGACGCGCGCGATGCCCCAGGCCGGCAGGCAGGCCCAATCGCGGCCTCGCACGGGATCGGGCACCGGGAAGAATCGGTTGTAGTGGAACGTCTCGCCCAGCGCGGCGTAGGTCACGTTGTTCGAGCTCAGGCCGAAGCGCTCGATGCGGAACAGCGCCTCTCCGGCCCGGAGCGGCGCGATCGGCAGCGTGGCGAGCCCGTGTTGGCCCGGATCGCCGCGCCGAACCAGCAGCAGGGTGTCGTCGCGCGCGATCGCGCTCATCCGGACTTGAGGCTGCTCGGCGGCACCGAGAAATCCGCCGTCTGCGGCAGCGCGCGCAGGGCGGCGAGCAGCGCCGGCGGCGGCGCGGCCAGCCGGCGCGCCGCGAGGTCCAGCCAGCCGCCGGTGGAGTTCACCCGCGCGGCGGGCTTGCCGTCGGCGCGGAAGAATTCGTTGCGCAGCTGCCAGCGGCTGCCGTCCTCGGCCAGCGCCGAGATCGAGAGCGTGACGCGCATCGTCTCGAGCAGGTTGACCTCGCGCAGGTACTCGATCTCGTCGCGCTGGATCACCGGTCCGATCCGCAGGCGCTGGAACTCGGACATCGGGAAGCCGGCCGAGGCGAAGTACAGCATGCGCGAATCGGCGGACTTGTCGAGGTACGCCGTGTTGCGCATGTGCGCGTTGAAGTCCATGTCGCCCCAGCCGGCAATCATGGTCGTTTCGGGCATGTCCCACTCCGGGTCGCGAGGATGGGCGCGATGATATCGCGCGGATCGCCGCGGCCCGGCCGACCGGACGCGCGCCTTCCGGTGGCGGCGGGGACGCCTGGCGCTAGGGCGTCGTCCCCGGGGGCGCGGGTTCGAAGCCGTCGGAGAACACCCCGTCCGGGGCCTGCGTGACGCAGCTCGCCGCCAGGCTCTTCACCGCATATCGCACACCGTCGATCGCCGCGAGCCGCGCCGTGGCCTGCACCGTGTAGCGCGCGCCCTCCGCGGTCGGCCCGGCGCGCTCGACCGTGGCCACTGCTTCGAAACGCGGCACGGCTGCCTCGGGTTCCGCACGGACGGACCAGGCGAGCGCGCAGGCGCACAACGCCAATGCGGGCGCACTGGCGCGCAGCGGTCGACGGTCCCACGCGCGCACCTCAGCGCCCCGTCGCCGTACCCGGCGCCCCCACGCCGGCCATGGCAGGCGTGCCGTCGATCCCCAGGCGATCGAGCTGGGCCATGAGCCGATCGAGTTCCGCCCGCAAGCCGTCCACCGTGGCCTCGCGCGCGCGCGCCGCGCGCTCGAGTCCCGCAAGCCGCGTCGAGAGCGCATCGCGCTCGCGCTCCAGCGCGGCGACGCGCTCGGCCTGCGCGTTGCCCTCGGCGTGCAGTTCGCGCAGCGCCTCCACGGCGAGCGCCTCGAAGCCCTTGGGTGCCACCAGCTTGTAGCCGCGTTCGTCGCTCCCGACCCAGTCGGGGAACACCGTCTCCACCTGCTGCGCGACGAAGCCCGTGCGCCGTCCCGGCAGGCCATAGCCGGCGGGGATGTCGGCGTTGTACTCGAAGGTCACGCCCTGCAGTCCGAGCAGCCGGTCGAGCGCGCCGGTCAACGGCACGATGTCGTGCTTGAGGCGGCGGTCGGAGGCGGCCGCCCAGCTCCCGCCGGCGGGCGAGATCGGCGTGCTCACGTACACCTGGAACACGCCGGTGGTGGTGAAGCGCGCGAGGTCGGCGATGGTGGTGCCGTCGTAGCGCGCGAAGAACAGCTGCGCGTCGGCCGCGGTCGTGCCCGAGGCGCCGAGGTTGAAGCCGATCGACCCGCCGCCGCTCTGCAGGTACAGGTCGGCGTTGCCGCCATTGCGGCCCTTGACCACGAGGTCGCTGATCGAGGGGATGGTGGCGGTGTTGATGCCCACGCCGCCGCCCGCCCGCAGCAGGAACTGGTTCGGCCCGCTGGAGGTGAACTTGCCGACCTGCGAGTCGGCCCAGACGAACGTGCCCTGGTCGCCGGCGCCGCCCGGATAGCTCGACAGGGAACTGCACGCGCCCGAGCCCGGGTCGGCCGGCGGACGGACCTTGGCCTGGTAGCCGGCGGCGAAGGAGTAGCTCGCGCCCGCGCAGTTCTGCACGCCGCCGGGCACCGAACTCTTGAAGCCGGCTGCCGCGTTCGAATCGCCGCCGAGGATGCTCGAGCCGAATCCCGAGGCGACGTTCTGGTAGCCGCCACCGACGAAGGCATCGGTGGCGGTCGCCGAATTCACTTCGCCGCCGGCCACGGTCGCCGCATACGCGGTGGCCTGGTTGCTGA
>Ga0315912_10002555_pt1 | contig 19157 bp, 19 predicted proteins | sample VfabasoilMG_FD_204469 | JGI IMG/M metagenome (GOLD analysis project Ga0315912, IMG submission 204469) | Garden soil microbial communities collected in Santa Monica, California, United States - V. faba soil | ecosystem: Environmental > Terrestrial > Soil > Garden | place: USA: California...
AACGAGCTGGCGGCGCTCCCGGTGTGGTTGCCAGAATCTACCGGCGCAGGCGAAAGGAGTTGGATTATGGGCAAATTCAGAATTACCACGCTTGATCATATCGTACTCAACGTCGGCGACATTGATCGGGCGTTGCAGTTTTACACCGGAGTCTTGGGCTTGACGGGCGAGCGGGTGGAACTATTTAAGGCCGGCAAAGTCGGTTTTCCGTCCGTTCGCATCAACGACGACACGATCATCGATCTTTTCCCGCGCAAGACTTTCGACGGTCGCTCGATTACGGAGAAGGTCGACGGCAATCTCAATCATGTTTGTTTGGTCGTTGATGCTGTTGACTTTGCTGGCGTCCTCGAAGACTTGAAGACAAACCGAATCGCGATTCGCGAGGGACCGGTGTCGCGTTGGGGCGCGCGGGGACAGGCGACTTCGGTGTATTTTCTCGATCCTGAAGGTAATGAAATAGAAATTCGCTGCTACTGAAGCATGGAGTGAGGCGGTCCAATCCTCGATTGCCGCAGCACGCTAGGCGGTTTTGTTTTCCTCGACTTTAATTTTGACGATGCGCCGGCCTTCCATGTCGACGATAGTGAGTTTGTAGCCGTTTTGATCGATCCATTCGCCGCCGCGCGGAATTCTTTTCAATCGCGCCAGCATGAGGCCAGCGAGTGTGTGATAGTCCGGCGATTCTTCGAATGGCAGTGCAAAATCGGTTTTGAGGTCCTTGAGCAGCGCCGAGCCGGCGATCACCATGGAGCCGTCGGGCAGGCGCTCCACAGGGCCCCGTTCTTCGCGGTCGTATTCGTCGCGGATCTCACCGACGATCTCCTCGACCAGGTCTTCGAGAGTGGCGATGCCTTCGATCTCACCGAATTCGTTGACCACCAGGGCCATGGCCAGGCGGCGCCGTTGCAACTGTTTCAACAGTTCGCTGATGGGCAGTGTGCTCGGAACGAAGAATGCGGGATGCAAATGATCGCGCACACGAAAGTCGCTATCCTCTTGCAGGGCTTTGAAGACATCTTTGTAGTAAAGAATGCCGATGACTTTGTCCAAGTCGCCGTCGTAGACCGGCACACGGGAAAAGCCGCTGTCGACGAAATTTTTCGCCACTTCCGCCAGTGACGCATGCACTTCGAGGGCGTGAATCTCGGTGCGCGGCTTCATGACCGCTTTGACCGGGGTATCGGTAAATTCGAAAACACTATGGATGAGTTCCTTTTCGGTCTCGTTGAAAATGCCCTTGGCGGCGCCTTCGCGGATCAACGATTTAACTTCATCGGCGGAGATAAAACTGGCGCCGCCGGCGTCTTTGCCGCCAAATAGTTTAAGCACTAAATTGCTTGATCCGGTAAGAAGTTTGACGAAGATCGCGCTGGATCGCGCGAGCAGTTCGATGGGCCGGGCGACCGCGCAAGCGATTTGTTCGGAAAATCTCAAGGCGAGGGATTTGGGCACAAGTTCGCCGAGCACCAGCGAGAAGTAAGAGATCGGCAGGACGACGATGGTCAGTGCCATGACTTCCGCCCAGCGTGGCGCCCAAGCAAACGGCAAAGCGGCGATCTGCGGTTTCAAGTAGCCGATGGCGGCGGCGCCGCCGAGCGCCGAGGCGAACGAGCTGATGACCGTGACGCCGACCTGGACGGTGGCCAAGAAGCGATCCGGGTCGGCTTTCAGCCGGGCCACCGCCGCGGCGGATCGGACGCCTTTGTCGAGGAGCGCATCGATGCGGCTTTTGCGCATGGCGATCATGGCAATCTCCGACGCGGCGAAGAAGCCGTTGGCGAAAATCAACGCAAGAATCAAAATCGCTTCAAACCAAAAGTTCTCTAGGGTCATCGGTGGCGTCTCCTCATTGGCTTCGCATCGCTGAACGAAGCGCAAATCAGGGTGGCGATACTAGCAAATCGACCGGTATTGGCGTGGCCGCGGGCTGCGAGTGGGCATGGAGGTTGACAAGAATTCTAGCGGCCCGCTCGGAAAAGGCAAGGGGGCGATTTACGCTGTGATCACTTTCAAGTAGGATCGCCCTAGGGAGTATTTCTTGGCGGATAAACAGAACGAACTCACGTCCATCCAAGGCACTATCAGCCGGATCACTTATCAGCATCCCGAGAGCCACTACACGGTGGCGCGCCTGGACGAAGACGGCGGGCCGGCGGCGACCGTGGTCGGCGTGCTGTTTCCTGTTTCCGAAGGCGAAGAGATTAAAGTCACCGGCGTCTGGAAGCGCCATCCGCGGTACGGCCTGCAATTTCAGGTCGACCATTGGACCAAGGTCGATCCGGCGACTCTTGAAGGGATCGAAAAATACTTGGGCTCGGGCATGATCAAGGGCATCGGGCCGACGTACGCCAAGCGTTTGGTCGGTGCCTTCGGTCTCGAAACGCTGCGGGTGTTATCCGACGAACCGCTGCGGATTCTCGATGTCGAAGGCATCGGCGAAGTGCGGGCGCGTCGGATCATGGAGGCGTGGCAATCCCAGCGCGGCATGCAGGATGTCATGGTGTTTCTCCAGGGCCATGGCGTCGGCGCTTCCCTGGCACTGCGCATCTATCGGGTTTACGGCGCAGGTACGGTTGCACAGGTGAGAGAAAATCCCTATGCGCTGGCTCAGCAGGTCCACGGCATCGGCTTTCTGCTTGCCGACCGGCTCGCCGGCCATATCGGTATTCGCGGCGATTTCCCGTTGCGGGTGCAAGCCGGCGTGCTCCATGTCTTGCGCGAATCGGCGGAACGCGGTCACTGCTATTTGCCTTTGGGTGCTTTAGCTAAGAGTGCTTGCCAGCTGCTCGAAGTCGACGACGAGCGCATTGACATAGCCGTCGAAAAACTCGTCGAGCGCGGCGAGGTGGTTTTGCAGAGCGAGCGCGATTCGCACCTCACGCGGGTGTATCTGGCCAATTTGTTCGAGGCCGAGCAAAGAGTCGCGCACGCAATCGCCCGGTTGTTGACCACGCCGTCGTTTCTCCAAGGCGAACGGCGGCCGCGGCCTTGGGAGCAGGACAAGGGCGTTGGCCGCGGCGCCATCGATGTCTCGAGCGGCGCGCTGTTCGCCGATCTGCCAATCACCCTCGACGAAGACCAAGTCACTGCGGCGCGGCGCGCCTTGCAGGAAAAAGTCTTTGTCATCACCGGCGGTCCGGGAACCGGCAAGACGACCTTGCTGATGTCGCTGTTGGCGATCTTGCGGCGCGCCAAAGTGACGTTCGCGCTCGCCGCGCCCACCGGCCGCGCGGCCAAACGGATGACCGAAAGCACGGGCGAAGAGGCAGCCACGCTGCACCGCCTGCTCGAATACACGCCGCGCGAAGGCGGATTCCAGCGCAACGCCGATAACCCGCTGCAGGTCGATGTCATCATCGTCGACGAAGCCTCGATGGTCGACATTGCGCTGATGGATCATTTGTTGGCGGCCATCGAGCCGCACACCCATTTGATTCTCGTCGGCGACGTCGACCAACTCCCCTCGGTGGGGCCGGGCAGCGTGCTCAAGGACTTGATCGATTCGCACGCCGTGCCGGTGGCGATCCTGCGGCGCATTTTTCGCCAGGACCAACAGAGTTTGATCGTGGTCAACGCGCACCGCATCCTTCAGGGGCAAAATCTGCAATTCTCCGATGCCCGCGAGCGGCGCGACTTCGATTTCATCGCCCGCGAGAGCGAGGAAGAGATTCTCGAGACGATCAAGGAACTGTTGCGCGAGCGCATCCCGCAATGGCTCGGCGCCCGGCCCGAGGAGATCGTCCAATCGGTGCAACTCTTGACGCCGATGCACCGCGGCCTACTCGGCACCATGCAACTTAATCGTGATCTGCAAGCGCTGTTCAATCCGACCGGACAAGCGATCGAGCGCGCCGGCATGACCCTGCGCGTGCGCGACAAGGTCATGCAACTGCGCAACAACTACGACAAAGGGGTGTTCAACGGCGATCTCGGTAAAATTGTCTCCATCGACCGCGAGGACGGCAAGATTCGCGTCGATTACGACGAGCGGGTGGTCGAATACGAGGCCGATGAGTGGGATGAGATAAGTTTGGCCTACGCGACCTCGATCCATAAGAGCCAGGGGAGCGAATATCCCGTGGTGGTCCTGCCGCTGCACACCTCGCACTACATCATGCTTTACCGCAGCATTCTCTACACCGCAGTGACGCGCGGCAAGAAACTCGTCATCGTCGTCGGCAGCCACAAGGCGCTCGGCATGGCGATCCGCAACGTCAGAGTGGAGATTCGCAACACCGGGCTCAAAGAAAGGCTGATTGCGGCGCTAGAGGATAATCGCCATTGGCGGCTAATTTGAACTAAACAATTGGCCGAGTCTATTGTCGGTATGCTGGATACTCAGCTTTTTTAAGCAGGCCCAAATCGTCGCTTGATTGCTATTGATCACCGGTTTGCCCAAATCGCGCTCCAAGTCGGCGATCGTTTCGATCATGCGAGTATTCGTACAGCTCAAGAAATAGCCGTCGGCGTCGGCGCGCAGATTCTCTTTGACGACTTTTTTCCATTCCTCAGGCGTGATCGTGGAATAGGCTTGTGATTCCAACGCCAGCCCTTTCTCGTGCAACACGGTGTAGCCGGTCTCACTCAGATAATTCACTTCGAGCTGATTGGTGGCCTGCACATAAGGGCTGATCAGCACGAGTTTCTTGATGCCAACGCGGTCAAACGCCTGGGTCAGAGCCTGGGCGGTGGTGATGGTCGGACAGCCGCTGGCTTGCTCGATGATATCGACGATCGCCTTTTCGTGCGCCAAGCCGCTCTCCATCGAGTTCGCCGTGCAGTGAAACACGATGACGCTCGGTTTGATGTCGGAAAGCGCTTCGGCGGCCTCGATCAATTGCGGCTTCAGCTCGGCCAGCGGTTTGCGATATTTTCCTGCCATGCGCAGGCGCGTGACATAGGCGCCGACTCCCGCAGGCAGGTAGGTGTTGAACTGCGGCTCGGTGAGCCGATTGGCCGAAGGAATAATAAGGCCGATACTCGGTGGGGGTACCATGGGAAATTCTCCTAATACGTTTTGGGAAATCTCGTCGTGACTCCCCCAATGGAACTGACTATTTCACGGCGACCCCAGGGGTTGTCAAGCAATTCCTTTCGCGCAATGTCGACCGTGTATAGCTTAGTTTCCCGTCACTAACCCATCACAAATGACGCAAAATCGAAAGGGCGAGCCGTTTGGACTCGCCCTTTGCGTCTTTGCCGAAACGGCGCGGCAATTCTTATAACCCCGGCGCGCCGAGGTTGTAGAAGCGCCGGGCGTTGCCGTGCAGGACGGCGGCTTTGTCGGCTTCGCTGATGTCGGGGTTTTCCAGCATCTCGTTGATTTCGTGTTTACAAAAATCGTTGTTGACTTCGTGCGGGTAGTCGCTCGAGTAGACCCACGGTTTGTTGCCGAGCCGTTTGATGGCGTGGGCGATGTCCGGCTCCTCGCCTTCGCAGCCGACGAAGATACGCCCGGCATCGACATGGCGGGCGATGTAGTCGCAAACTTTTTCCTTGGACTTTAAATCGAGGAAGCGTTTGCGCGGGTCATGTTGAATGTGCGTTTCCCAGGAGCGATCGAAGCGCTCCAAGCACATCAGCATCCAGGCAACACCGCCTTCCATGAAGCCGAATTTGACGTTGGGATACTTGTCGAAGACGCCGTTAAAGACGATACCGGCGAAGGAGATCATCTGGCCGAACGGATGGCCCAAGGCGTGGACCGGCGCATAGGGAGTCAAGTCGTCGAGCCCCAGGTTTTCATGGGCGCCGCCGTGGATGCCGATGGCGCAGCCGAGTTTATTGGCCTCTTCGTAAATCGGCCAATAACGAGAGTCGCCCAAGTGCGCTTGAATGCCGGTCGATGGCAACATAATTCCACACATGCCGAGCTCTTTGACCACCCTGTGCAGTTCCTCCACGGCCGCAGCCGGTTCCTGCAGAGGGACCAAGCCCATGGCCTGAAAGCGCGGGTTGTATTTCATGTAGGTGTTGTAAATCCAGTCGTTGTAGCCGCGCGCCACGTCGATAGCCCAGTCGTGGCTGACGATCTTGCCGAACGCCAAACCTAACGTCGTGTAAAGCACGGTTTTCTCGATGCCGACATCTTCTAAGAAATTGACCCAGCCATCGGGCCCGACTTTGTTGAACGCGCCCGGAGGGAAGTCGTGCATATTAGCCGAATGCAAATGGTCAAGGGGGGGGAAGGGATTGAAAAATGGATGGGTGTCATATTTGTCGCGATAGGATTGCGGCATGTAGTTGATGATCGCTTTGGTGTCCTCGATCACGTGACCGTCGCCATCGATAATCGTGTGTCCTTTGTATGGCATGGGGGGTTCCTCCTTAGCGTGTTGGCTATTAGGTCATCAAGGCGAGGGTAGTTTGTCAAGGCCGCTGGCGCCTCAAACGCCAGCAGTTTACTGTTTCTGGTTTCGAGTTCCGGGTTAACTCGAAACCAGAAACTCCAAACTCGAAACCGGTTACGACCCCGCGCCGCCAAACCATTTGGCGTAGAGCAAGTCGTAGGTGCCGTTCTCTTTCAATTTGAGCAAGGCTTCGTTGACCCGTTTGCGCAGCGGGCTTTGGTCGGGAAAGGCGATGCCGTAGTTTTCCTTGCGAAAGATCGCGCCGACCGTTTGGAATCGCCCCTTGCCTTCGTGGGAGGCGAAGTGGAGCAGCACCGGCGCGTCGTAGACCACGGCGTCCAGTTGGCCATGTTGCAGCGCCGGATAGGCGTCTTCAACTTTGGCGTAATCCATCGCTTCGATGTTGTGCTGGCGCAGGTATTCGCTGGCGGTGCTGCCTTTGACGCTGGCGATGCGTTTGCCGGGCAGATCTTCGGGGCCGTTAATGTCGCTGCGCAATTGTTGCAAGGTTAGATTGGAAGTGACGGCGGCGGTGAAGTAGGCGATGAACACGACGCTGGCGAACATCCAAAACACCGCAACCATGCGGGCCAGGGCGGCGCGCGGCATTTGGTCGGCCTGGGTGGCGAGGGTCGATGCCGCCCACCAGCAAACTTCGAAGATGCCTGGAAAGTATTTTTTATGGGTCAACATGCCGCTCGGATGGCGCTGTTCAAACCACCAAACTAAATGGGCGATGACGAGCAGGATCAAAGCTACGCCCAAAACGTAGGGTACCACCGCGGCTGAAAACAGATTGGCAAGGATCGATCGGATCAAGGCGGTTCGGTCGCCCCGAACCGGCGCGAGGATTTGCAGACCGGCGTCGAACATCGGCTGCGAGAAGTCCAATTCCAGCTCGCGCTCCGCGGTGATAGAAATCGCCGCGATGCCCAGCGCCGCCTGCTGCGACTTCAGCGCATCCAACAACTCTTTCACGGTCGGCTTGACCATGAAATCGGATTTGACGTTCATCTGCTTGGCGATCTCGTCCCAGAGTTCGACGCTGAAGCCGGTAAGCTTGCCTTTTTCTTCAAATACGAAGGGTTTGACGATACGCGTGGCGACCCGGAGCGGTCCTCCCGTCGATTGGGCGAAGGCGTTGGAAGCCGCGCAACAAGCGATGACCAGTCCGAAAAGCCAGTTCATTCTATCTACCTCGGGAAATTGCCAAATTGCGATCGGGCGAATGGCCGCCACCACCGGAGGTAACAGGAGCGAGCCCGACGGTCAAATGAAATCTACTGGATCGCCGCGCTGACCGGGAGGTGGGTTTCGTCGCGGCCGGTGCCTTGGATGGCTTCGAGGATCAAGCTTTCGCTCTGCTGGGAATGAAGCACGACTTTGACGCGCCGAGCTGACTGCGGGTAGACGCTGAATGTCCGGCTGCCGCTCGGGAAAATAAACCGGCTGAAAATGGATGCTCGAGGTTGGTTGATCCGCATGCTCCTATTTGTCGCGGATCAACTGCGCGGCAACAAGGAAAAGTCGGTGTGTTTCATCGGATCGTAGTCCGGTGCGATGGTCCGTTCTTGGCGCAGGATGTCAAGATAGCCGCGCGCGATTTTCGGATTCAAGTGGCCATCTTTGTTCAAGATCTGAATCAGGGTCGCGTAAGTGCCTTCGGCTTCCTGTTGGTTTACCTTGAACTTGTCGACGATCATCTTGACGCTTTCGGGGCGGTTGGCGCGCAGCCAGCCGATGGCATCCATCACCGCGGCTACCGTGCGCCGCACCGACTCCCGGTTGTTCTTGATCTCGTTTTGCGAGGTCACCATTCCCACGTAAGGAATGTCTGCAAGGTCGCCCAGTGCCCTGAACTTCTTGTAACCGAGCGAGACCGCCTTGTCATCGAAGGGAGGCGTTAATACCGTAGCGACGACTCGGTTGCTGGTGAGCGCGCGAAAGCTGTCGGCGGTGCCGCCGGTGTAGATCGTCTGCACGTCTTTGTCGCTAACTTCCATTTTCTTCAAAAACGCTTGAAAGAAATAATAGGGGGACGTGCGCAGACCTGATAACGCGACGGTCTTGCCGATCAAGTCCTGCGGTCTATTGATATCTTTGTTGGTTACCAGCACCCACGGGGAGACATCACAGAAGCTGATGACGATCGTTAGCGGCAGTCCGGCGGTGGCGGCGGAAATCCCTTGTGAAACCGAAGTCAAGTAGTTGATGTTGCCATTGACCACCGCTTGCGGCTGGATCGAAGTGGTCATTTGGATGTACTCGGATTCGATGTTGTATTTTTTGTAAAGGCCTTTTTCCTGCGCCACGTAGTACGGCATGTAGGAGAACGCCAGCGAGGGGAAACCTATTCTGATTTTGTACGGGCTCTCCGCTCCCTGGGCGATACGGGGCGCCAAGACCAGGGCAACGAACAGAAAGATCACTAAATGGCTTTGTCGTCTCATGTCCTTGGCTCCTTAGGCATTTGCCGCTTTGGCTTGGCCGTTCCAGCTTTGACGCGCGATTTTCAGCGCGTTGGGCTGGGGTAGGTTCTTTAGCTTGAAGAAATCGACGGCGGTTTTGTTGAGCAACTTTTCTTTCTGGCTGAAGCTCAAGTCTTTGCAGTCAATCACATCCTTGACCGAGTAGGGGAAGTGGCAATCCCAATGGCAATAGTCCGACGCGTACATGACGGTGTTCTCGCCGTTGGCAGCGAAGACGCGATCGAGACCGGTCTCTTCCGACTCGCAGGTGAGGGTGATCTGTTCGCCACGGATGATCTCGCTGGGCCGGCGTTTCAAGTCGGGCATCTGCGGCGCCAGTTTTTCAATATGCTCGTCGAAACGCTCAGCCCAGAACGGCAACCAGCCGGCGCCGCCTTCCATGAAGCCGACCCGCAGATTGGGATAGCGATCGAAGACGCCTTCGCCGATCATGTGCATCATCGACAACATCAATTCGAACGGAAACGCGGTCATGTGCACATAGACGTATTTGCGCAACCGTTCGCTGCCTGCACCCATCACACCCGAGACGCCGGGAACACCGTCATGGCCGGTTTGCGGATGGACGCTGAGCGGCATGCCCAATGCCTGTGCGCAGTCGTAGATCGGATCGAACATGCGGTCGCCCATGTTGTTCAAACCGTAGACGTTGGTCGGCAGCATCGCGGTGACGATGCCGGACTTGGCGAGGAACTCCAATTCCTTGACGGCAGCGGGCGGGTCCTGACAGGGGATCAAGCCGACACCGAGCAAGCGCTGCTTGTCGGTGAAACAGTACTCGATCAGCCACTCGTTGACGGCATGGCAGAGCACTGCCGATAGCTCCTTGCTCATCAAGCCGTTGACTGTGAGGGCAATCTGGGTGCCGAAGAGGATCGCGACATCGATGCCTTCGGCGTCCATGTCCTTGAGCCGCGCGACCGGATCGATCATGCCTTCGCGAAAGCCGCGCGCCTTGTCGGTCATTGGCGCCGATACCCCCGGGCCAAGCCCCTGGGAGGCGGACCACAGTCGTCCTTCGAGCAGCATGCGCGAGTTGCCTTCGTTGTCGTTCATGCGAATCGGCGCTTGGGAGCGCCACTTTTCCGGCATGCGTGGTCGCAGGTCGATATTCCCTTCATAAACATGGCCGTCGGCGTCGACGACTAAAACATTATCAAAATTGTCCATGGCGATTTTCTCCCCGCGTTTTTCGATATCAAGAGACACCTACCACAGCAAAAGTCGTAAGGGCAACCAGAATTGGCCGGCACGGCGCGCCGCGACGATGGTTTGAATACCGGCGGTCAATTGGATATTCAACCATGACAGATGCAAGCCATTCTCCGAGACTGCCGACAGGGCAAACTTTTATCCCGTGCCGAGGCTTTAGCGTTTGTGGACGCTGATGGCGATCGACTACGGGAACTGCTGGCAACGGCGGCTGAGCTGCGCGATCAGCACAAGGGCCGGACGGTTACCTTCTCGCCGAAGGTATTCGTGCCGCTCACCAATCTATGCCGAGATTTTTGCGGTTATTGCACCTTCCGCAAGGCGCCCGGTGAGCCGGGCGCGAAAACCATGACGCTGGACGAAGTGTTGCGCGTGGTGCGGCAAGGCAAGGCGATGGGCTGCACGGAAGTGCTGCTCAGCCTCGGCGACAAACCTGAGGCCATTTACCCCGAGATGAAACAGTTCTTAACCGAGCATGGCCATCAGCGTACCCTCGACTATCTCCACGAGGTCTGCCGCAGGGTCCTCGAAGAAACTGGCCTCTTACCCCATGCCAACGCCGGCGTCATGGGACGGGGCGATTTGCAGCGATTGAAGGAAGTGAATCCAAGCATGGGGCTGATGCTCGAAAGCATCAGCGAGCGCCTAATGCTTGCTGGCGCTGCTCACGATAACGCCCCCGATAAGAAGCCGGCGGTGCGGCGGCGCACGTTAGAGCTGGCCGGCGAGCTGCGCATTCCATTTACCACAGGCATTCTCATCGGTATCGGCGAAGACTGGTCGGAGCGGGTCGATTCTTTGCTGGCGATTCGCGATTTGCATGACCGCTACGGACATATTCAAGAAGTGATCGTGCAGAACTTCCGCGCCAAGCCGACGATTCCCATGCGCGCCCATCCCGATGCGGCACGGAGCGACATGATCAAGACAATTGCGCTCGCTCGATTAATCCTCGGCGGCGCGATGAACATCCAAGCGCCGCCCAATCTGACGCCGGACGGTTATGAGCTCTATTTGGACGCCGGCATCAACGACTGGGGCGGCGTGTCGCCGCTGACGCCCGACTTCATCAACCCAGAGGCGCCCTGGCCGGCGCTGCGCTTGCTCCAAGAAAAAAGCGCCCAGGCGGGATTCGAGTTAAAAGCGCGGTTGCCGATCTATCCAGAATATATTCGCCAGGGTGACAAGTATCTGCCGCCGATTCTGCGTTCGTTCATCGAGCCGCTGTGCGATGCCGATGGCTTGGTCAAAAACGGCGGCCCATTGGGCAATATCCCAACGCTCCAACACTCCAGTACTCCAATTACCTCAGGGCCTTCCTGATGCTGGTCGTTCTCACCGGCGGCACCGGCGGCGCCAAATTGATCGAAGGCTTGGCTGCGGAATCCGATCCAGCGAAACTGGCGATCGTCTGCAACACCGGCGATGACGCGATCTTTCACGGTCTCTACGTCTCGCCGGATATCGACACGATCACCTACACACTCGCGGGTTTAATCGATGCCGCGAAAGGTTGGGGCATCAAGGACGACACGTTTGCCGTGCTCGAACAGCTGCGCGGTCTCGGTAACGATGCATGGTTCAGCCTTGGCGACAAAGATTTGGCAACCCACATCACGCGGACCGAGTTGCTCAACAAAGGGCTGAAACTGTCCGCAGTGACTGATCGCATTCGTCGCCAGCTCGGGGTTAAGTCGAAAATCCTCCCCATGACTGACGAGCGTGTCGAGACCCGCGTGCAGACGTTCCAGGGAGATATTTCGTTCCAGGAGTTTTTCGTCAAAGAGCGCTGGGCGCGCGACGTGAGTTCGGTTCGTTTCGTTGGCGCAGAATTGGCGAAGCCGGCGCCTGGTGTGCTGGAGTCGATTCAAAGTGCCGAGGCGATCATCATTTGCCCGAGCAACCCGATCACCAGCATCGGTCCGATTCTCGCGGTTCCGGGGATTCGCGACGCGCTCCAACAATCTGGCGCGCCGGTCGTCGGTGTCAGTCCAATCATTGGCAGCGCGGCGATTTCCGGCCCGGCGCATAGACTGATGGTCGCCAGCGGTTTCGAGGCGTCCGCCATTGGCGTGGCAAGGTGCTACAAGGGATTTCTCGATACGCTGGTAATTGCTAACGAGGACTACGCTTCCGGCCAGCTCGTCGAAGCGTTCAAAGTTGCGCCAGTCTGCGCCGACATACGCATGGAGGGCTTAGCCGACAAGAGGCGTTTGGCGCGCGAAGTCTTGGCCTGGGTCAAAAAATAGTCTAAGAATTTTCTTTCCATGAATGTCGTCGCATTGATGCCCGTGAAAGGTTTTCACAACGCCAAGCAACGCTTGAGTCCGCTGTTGAGCGGCGCGGCGCGGGAAATATTGGCGGAAACCATGTTCCGCGATGTGTTGCGCCAGGTGCGTTTGGCGCGCGGGCTTGTGGGAACTTTCGTGGTTACCGGCGACGATCAGGTTGCGGCGATCGCTTCGGCGGCCGGCGCGGAGGTGATCCGCGAGGACGCGGAGAACGGCGAGACCGGCGCCGTCGATTTCGCGCGCCGTGAATTGCAGCAGGAGGACTGCGAGGCGGTGCTGATTATTCCCGCTGATATGCCGCTCGTGAGAGCTGAAGATGTTGAAGCGGTGCTGGAGCAGGTTCCAGTCGGTGCTCTGGCGCCCTACGCGCTTTTAGTCCCGTCCCACGACAAGCTCGGCACCAACGCGCTGCTTTTGGCGCCGCCGGATGTGATTCCACTGCGCTTTGGCCACGATAGTTTCACTTTTCATTTGAGCCAGGTGAGGGCGCAAGGATTGCCGGCGCGATTTGTCGAGAATGAACGAATCGCCCTAGATATCGATGAGCCCAAGGATCTCGAACGGTTTCTCGCCTATGGATACCAAGGCGGCGAGTCGACGCGCGTGGCGCAGGAGCTGCTCGCCGCGCGCGTTACGCCAATCGGCGAAAGATCCGGTGGCGCATGAAAAGAGTTGAGCTTATCGGCTTGGAGGGCATCGCCGAAGTTCATGCCGAAGATTCAGTCGGACAGCTGATCTGCGATGCCTGCGGGCGCCAGCAATTCGAACTTGTCGATGGCGATCTTCTGGTGGTGGCGCAGAAGATTGTTTCCAAAGCTGAAGGTCAGATGGTTGCGCTGGCAACCGTCCAGCCGTCGGCGCGGGCGCAGGAGCTGGCGCAGGAACTCGGCAAAGAGCCGGAACTGATCGAGGTCATTCTCGGCGAGAGCCGCAGGGTGATTCGCACCGGCGGACGGGCGATGGTCGTCGAAACCCATCATGGCTTTGTCTGTGCCAATGCCGGCGTCGACCAGTCCAATGTCGGACTGAAGCAAGTTGCGCTGCTACCGAAAGATGCCGACCGCTCAGCGCGCGGGATTCGCGCTGAGATTCGGCGCCGGACGGGGAAAAACGTCGGCATCATCGTCAGCGATAGTTTCGGCCGGGCGTGGCGTCTCGGCACCGTGGATGTGGCGGTTGGGGTTGCCGGAATCAATCCGATCAAAGATGAGCGTGGTCTAAAAGATCGCCATGGTTATGAACTCAAAGCGGCGGTGGCGGCGGTTGCCGATGAGTTGGCATCGGCCGCCGAGTTGGTTATGGGTAAGCGTGACGGTGTGCCTGTCGTCATCGTCCGCGGCTATGACATACAAATCAAGGAGGAAGGATCGGTGCAGGAGCTCTTGCGCCCCGAGGCGGAGGATCTTTTTCGCTAGGTTTTAAGAACATTATGGACAACCTCAGTGTGGCGATCGTCGGTGGCACGGGAAACTTGGGCAGCGCCTTGGCGCTGCGTCTGGGCGCGCCGGGTGTCAAAATCATTATCGGCTCGCGCGATGCCGAGAAAGCCAAAAAGGCTGTTGAAATTCTGCAGCCCAATCTGCGCGCCGGCGAGATGATCGGCACCACCAATCAAGAGGCGGTCAAAGACGCCAACTTCGTGGTGATCGCAGTTCCCTACGAGGGCCAAGCGCAGATGGTGCAAGATCTGAAGGGCCAAGTGGCCGGCAAGATTATCATCGATACCGTGGTGCCGCTGAATAAAGTAAAGCCCTTCGTGCCCGCCGCCGGCTCGGCGTTGCAAGAAGCGCAACAGATTCTCGGCGCCGAAGCGCCAGTGATCGGCGCGTTGCATAATATTTCCGCCGTCGATCTGGGCGATGTCGATTCTCCTCTCGGCGACGTGCTCGTCTGCGGTGACAACGCCGAGGCGAAACAGAAGGTGATGGAGATCATCCAGCGCATCGGCGCCACCGCCTACGATGCCGGACCAGCGAGCAATGCCTACGTCATCGAGGGCTTGACCGGCGTCATCATCGCGCTCAATCGAAAATACAAATCCAAGCATGGCAGCATCAAGATCACCGGCATTGGCGGGCAACCGGGTCATTGAGCGAGCTTGGGCGGCGCGCTTCGCGAAGTTTCGCGCCGATGCACTTAGTTCGTCGTCAGCGGCGCCGATTTCAACCCCGCTAGCAATTTTGTCGCTGGGAATGTTGCTTGAACGCTGCCAGCGGCAAGCACGGCAACGATTTTCCGCACCTGACCCTTATGTCGAGGCGCTATATCGGCTGGCTCTAGCCGGTTCCGATGGTGTATCCTCTGTTATAGCTATCGCGAGTTTGCCTATGGCCGTAGGTTTTGCGGTGCGAACGATGGTTCATAATAGCGCGCTGGGTACGGAGATTAATGTGAATCAGTCGCGGCGAAAGTTTGTCGGTCTGTCGATCCTGACGGCGGTGTCGGTGATTCCAGGTCGACTCGTCCATGGGCTGGACCCCAAGCGCCCGGATCGATTTCTGCCCGAGGAGCGGCGCGCCATCGAAGACTACTATCGAAGCATCAACGACAAGAAAAAGCCAAAAAAAGGCCTACCGCCAGGGTTGGCGAAACGAGACGGCAACCTGCCGCCTGGATTGCAAAAGAAGTTAGAGCGCGACGGTCAGTTGCCGCCGGGGCTGCAAAAGCGTATGGAACCGTTGCCGGTCGATTTAGACCGCCGGTTGCCCCGATTGCCGGAAAATTGGCAAAGGGTGGAAGTTGAACGTGATGTTATACTGCTCGATCGGCGCACCAACCGGATCCTCGATGTCATTGAAAACGTGATTGACATAGTCACCGGCCAATAGCTCCACTGTCTAACATTTCCTCTGCCGACCACCTCTGGCCGGTCGAGTTTCGGTCGAATTTTGTAAAAATCCGCTAGCTTAAGCCATTATCCCCGATTGGCCGGGCAGTGTTAACCTTTGCCTGGCTGCGGCGTCTAACCAGTTAAACGGCTGGTGCAAGCGCCAGCGTCTCACAGCCATGGAAAGCTCGCAGGATCTCGGCGACGAAGAATTGGTGGCCTTGTGCCAACAGGGGCAGGGGCATTATTTCGAGATTTTGGTGCGGCGTTATATGGAAAAGGCTTTTCACATCGCTTACGACTTCACGCGTAATACCGAGACGGCCAAAGATCTCTCCCAGGACGCGTTTTTGCGCGCCTATGCCAACATCACGCGTTTCGACGGACGATCGAGCTTTTATACTTGGTTTTATCGGATCGTGGTCAATCTCTGCTTGGATCATGCACGGCGGAGAGGCCGCGTCTTGTGGGAGTCGCTGGACAAGACGGCTGAGGAACCCGGCAGACAGCGCCAGTTGGTGGACAGCCAGCACCAGCCGGACCAGGAAGCGATCGCCGGTGAGGCGAGCCGGCGCGCCAATGCGACGTTGGAGTCGATGCCGAATAAGCAGCGCACGGCATTTTTGCTGCGAAACCAGGAAGGGCTGCCGATCGCCGACATCGCCAAGGTGATGAAAACCACTGAAGGAACCGTGCGGGTTTATCTCCACAGAGCCGTGGCGGCATTGCGCCAAAGCTTGGTGGAGTTCGTTTAAGGAGAAGTTTATGGAAAAGCGGGTTACGTCACTGCAAGGTGCCTGCGAAGGTTACGAAGAGGATCTGGTGCTCTATTATTACGCTGAGACTGGCGCGAGCGAGCGTGCGGCGATCGAGCAGCACCTGGCGCAGTGTTTGCGCTGCCGCAAATTCATCGACGATCTTGGCCGAGTGCTGCCGCAGATGGCACCCAAACCGGAATTACCGCAGGCGTTTTGGGATAATTATTTCCGTGAAACTGTGGCGAAACTGGATGAGCAGGCGGCGCGACAAAATTGGTGGCGCCGCTGGTTTACGCCCATGAACGATTGGCTGGTGCCGGCCTTCGGCACGATCGCGATTGCTGTGTTTGCGATTGCGTTGATGTTGGAGAAGGGCGATTTTAAATCAACGGCCGAAACCGCGCCGGTAAATATACCGGCGGAAGTGTTGGTCGACTCGAACCAGCTCGAATTTTTCAAATCGATGGATATTCTCGAATCTCTGAGCACGCTCGAAGAACAGGATGGCGCTAAGCCGGCGCGGAAAACCAGTCATATCGAGAATGGGCACTCGGGTCAGTCTGTTGCGTAGATAACTTAGCCGGTAGGACGAAGATGAAAACTGGTAAATTGCTTTTGGTGGTGATCGGTTTTGTTCTTTTGCTCGAATCGCGCGCGCTCGCCCAGGGCGATGACTGGCGCAAGCTCGATCCCAAAGAGAAAGACAGGATTCGCCGCAACTACGAGCGCTGGGAAAAGTTGCCGCCGCGGGATAAAGAACACCTGCGTGAAGAATGGGATCGGTGGAACCGCATGCCGCAGGACCGCCGCGACCAACTCAAGCAACGCTTCCAAGATCACCGCCGCAGTCCGGACTGATCCATTGAAGTATCCCTGCTTCCTTTTTGCTAATTTTATCAGGGGCCATGAAAACAATCGCGCCTTTGCGCTTGTTGGCGATGAGAGTCGTTTCGGCGTCGGGTTGCCACTGGCTGCATTACGGCCGCGATTATTCTAGAAATTACGACTCACGATAGCCTAAATCATCGAGCGGCTCCGGTTTTACAAAACCGGAGCCGTGCCAATTCCATGCATCGAATCACATCGCGTAATACGCTGCGCAGTTGTCCCAAAGAATTTTCCGCTTTTGCTCGTCGGTGATCGGCAGTTTCAAGAAATGATTCACCGCCTCGGGATATTTCGAATCGCCGTGCGGATAATCGGTGGAAAAAACCAGATGGCCGCTGCCGAATTGCTCAACGATGTTGGTCGCCGTGATCTCGTCGGGCTCGATAGAAACAACGCACTGGCGATTGAAATATTCGCTTGGCTTTTGCTTAAGATCGGGCGCCCAAACATCGCCTTCGAGTTCCCAGGTTTCGTCCAAGCGCCAGAGTAGCCAAGGCAGCCAGCTGCAATTGGCCTCAAGGAACGCCACGCGTAGTTTCGGATGGCGCGCCAATATGCCGCCGGCGCAAAAACCGCCCAATGCCATCATCTGCTCGAAAGGCTGGGCGTAAACGCGGCGCAGCATAAGATTGGGTTCCAGGCGGCGGCCGACCTGTCTAGCTCCGGTGCCGGTGGATTCATGCAGTCCGACAGAGAGATTCAGATCTTCCAACGCGCTCCACAGCGGCTCGTAATAATCGTCTTGCCATTGATGGTCGACAAGCGGGACGGCGCGGAGAAACACCGCGCGAAAACCCAGCTCCTCAGCGCACCGGCGCGCTTCTTTCACCGCGTCGTTTATGTCATAGGTCGAAAGCATCGCGGCGCCGATGAGACGCTTAGGGTCTTGCTTGCAGAAATCGTAAAGCCAATCGTTATAGGCTCGCGCCATCGCCGCGGCGAACGGCGCGTCCATATCCTCGATGACCAGCGCGCGAAGCCCACGGGTCGGATAGAGCACTGCGATATCTAGACCCTCGATGTCCATCGCTTCGATCTGTACTTCCGACGTCCAACCGCGCTCGGCGTCCTGCCGGTAGATGCCCTGATTTTTCTCGAAGTTGCGGCCACTGGCGACATCGCTTTCGCGCGGCGATTGGCGCGCCCAATCGCGGCCGTCGGGATAAACCATGCGCAGGTCGCGGACGTTATGGCTGACGACGCCGCGGGGCGCGCGATCCCTGAACTTCTTATCGATATAGCGCTCCCATAAATCAGGCGGTTCCATGATATGCATGTCGCTGTCGATAATTTTGAAGCCGTTCTTGGCCATGGTTCAATCCTCCGCAAGGTTGCGCGTGTTTTGTCAACTCTCTATAAACAAAACAGAAATCACATTTTATGGGGAGGATCAATCATGGTTGACAAGCCAAGGCTAGCGGTATTCGAACAGTTCATTCAATCCGCCCGCGCGTTCTGCGCGGCCAATCCGGACGCCGAAGCGCGCATGAAGAAAATCAAAATCCTTTTGGAAGCCTTGGTCAATGATCCGACCCTGCGCGAGCACTCGAAAACTTGGCCGTCCACGGAGGGGCATAAAAATCTGCTGCTCTATGAGGATCCCGATTACGGATTTGTCGTCAATGCGGTGGTGCGCACACCGGGGCGCGAAGGCAGAGTGCACGACCACGCCCATGCATGGACCGCCTACGGCGTGCTCGACGGTATCGAGAGGCTGGAGCGCTACCGGCGCATCGACGATGGCAAGAAAGCCGATTACGCATTGATTCAGCTCGACAGCATCAGCGAAGGCAACGCAGGTAAAGTCGATCTGGTCCAGCCCTATGCCATTCACTCGGAAAAAGGTGGACCGGCGCGGTCGGTAGCCGTCATCGTTCGCTCGGAACGTTTGGTCGGCAAAGTCTTACAGGGACGCTACGACGCTAAGACCGACAAGTATCACGAAAGCGAGGGGCCGACGCAGGTGGCGTTCGAGGTGGTGTGACCGTTTGCGACTAGTTCGGGTATGAATTTGGTGCCGGAGGCGAGACTTGAACTCGCACAGGGTTGCCCCCTACCGGATTTTGAGTTCTCAGTTTCAATTTTCTAGCAGCGCCTACCGCACAATACCCCTCAATAACATTCGGGTTTCGGTTTCCTTGGTGCCTGGTTGTGCTCGCTGTGTTTTTAGGGTTTGGGCACAGGACGGGCACAGCAAAGTGTTTCTCCCTATAAATTAAAGTTTGATAACGAGTTGATTGAATCGTATTTCCTGACCGCTAAGTCTCGCGAGCTTGGATTGTCGCGTTTGTCAGTTCAATCCTGACGCGAGATTGGGGCAACCGGCCTCTACAACTCGT
>Ga0315912_10002556_pt1 | contig 19143 bp, 11 predicted proteins | sample VfabasoilMG_FD_204469 | JGI IMG/M metagenome (GOLD analysis project Ga0315912, IMG submission 204469) | Garden soil microbial communities collected in Santa Monica, California, United States - V. faba soil | ecosystem: Environmental > Terrestrial > Soil > Garden | place: USA: California...
ATCGCTGCGCGCTACGTGGCCAGCCAGTTCGCGGCCTTCGGCCTCAAGCCGGGCGGCACCGATGGCAGCTGGTACCAGCAGGTGCCGCTGCAGAAGACCACGCGCGCCGAAGGCGGCTCGGTCACCATCATCGGCCCCGGGGGCGAGAAGAAGTTCGCGTACGCCGACAACGTGCTCACCGGCATCAGCCCGCGCGAGAAGGAACTCGCCATCGAAGCGCCGCTGGTGTTCGTGGGCTACGGGCTCGAGGACAAACGTTTCGGCCTGGACGATTACCGCGGGCTGAACGTCAAGGGCGCCATCGTCGTGACACTGCGGGGATACCCGAAGGGTCTGCCCAGCGAAGAGGGCGCGCACATGAGTGCCGTCAAGGCCAAGGTGGCGCAGAAACACGGCGCCATCGGCACGATTTCCGTCGCCACGCTGCAATTCGAAAAAGTGTTTCCCTGGAACAAGATGCTCGAGTACGCCAACGATCCGGACTATGACTGGATCGAAGCCGATGGGCTCGTGCACTCGGAGTCGCCACTGATCCGCGCGGGCGGCTTCGTCAATGCGCCGGTGGCCGAACTGCTGTTCGCCGGTGCGAAGCGCAGCTTTGCCGACATCCGCCAGGAGGCCGACAAGGACAAGGGCGCGCCGCGCGGCTTCAAGTTGCCGTCACGCATGCGCATCGCAGGGGCGAACCAGGCCGAGCGCGTCACGAGTCCCAATGTCGTGGCCATCCTGCCTGGCAATGATCCGGCGCTCGCCAACGAATACATCGTGCTGTCGGCGCACCTCGATCATCTCGGCATGCGCGCAGCGTCGGCAGATGCGCCCAATGCGGATCGCATCTACAACGGCGCGATGGACAATGCCGCGGGCATCGCCACGCTGCTCGAGGTGGCGCGCGTGGCCGCGTCGGCCCCGGACAAGCCACGGCGCTCGATGCTGTTCCTGGCAACCACGGGCGAGGAGAAGGGCCTGGTCGGCGCCGACTACTATGCGCAAAACCCCACGGTGCCCATCCGGCAGATTGTCGGCAACGTCGATCTCGACATGCCGCTGCTGACCTATGAATTCACGGACGTGGTGGCATTCGGCGCCGATCATTCCAACATCGCGAAATTCGTCGAGCAGGCGGTGGCGCCGATGAATGTCAAACTCGCGCCCGATCCCATGCCCGAGCAGGGCATCTTCACGCGCTCCGATCACTACCAGTTCGTGCGCCAGGGCGTGCCCGCGGTGTTCCTCATGACCGGGCTCGCGAACGGCGGCGAGAAGGCCTGGGAAGATTTCCAGGTCAATTTCTATCACACGCCGCGCGACGACATGGCCCAGAAAATCGACTGGCAGGCGGGTGCGAAATTTGCCGAGGCGAACTACCGCATCACGCGGGCCATGGCGGACTCGCAGGCGCCGCCCATGTGGTACACGGGTGACTATTTCGGCGACGTATTCGCGCCGAAGGCGGCCCGCGCCCCGCGCTGAGCCCGTCTCAATCCTGCGACGGGGCCTGGAACCCCGTCTGTCAGCACATTCCTACGTGACTGCGCGGAGCAGTCTCAACAGGCGTGGCTTTAGACTCTGACGCACTCGCAGGAACCCGGGCAAAGCATGGATATCTCCGCACGCGGACGCGCCTCGCCGCGCCGCCGCACGACGCCGGTCGTCAAGGTAAAAGTGGCGAACGGCAACGGTGGCGATGGTCACGCATCCGCTTCCGATCTGGATCTCAAGAAATTGCTGCGCGCCCTGCAGGCGGTGCGTGACGGTGACTTCAGTGCGCGGCTTGCTGCGGATCAAACGGGTCTCGCGGGCAAGATCGCCGACGCGTTCAACGACCTCGTGAGCTCCAATCAACGCCTCTGCCAGGAACTGGAGCGCGCCGGCCAGCTGGTCGGCAAGGAAGGCAAGACGCGCGTGCGCGTGACCAGCGAACGCCGTGCCGGTGCGTGGGGCGCGATGGAATCCTCGGTCAACACGCTGATCGATGACCTGCTGTGGCCCACGGCCGAAGTGACCCGCACCATTACCGCCGTCGCGAAAGGCGACCTCACGCAGAGCATGCGGCTCGAGGCCGACGGCCGTCCGCTCAAGGGTGAATTCCTGCGATCCGCCAACGTCGTCAACGAGATGATCGCGCAGATGGGCGTGTTCACCTCCGAGGTGACGCGCGTGGCGCGCGAAGTCGGCACCGAAGGCAAACTCGGCGGCCAGGCGCTGGTGCTCGGTGCCAGCGGCGTGTGGAAAGACCTCACCGACAACGTCAACTCGATGGCGCAAAACCTCACCGGCCAGGTGCGCAATATTTCCGAGGTGACCATCGCGGTGGCGAGTGGCGACCTGTCGCGCAAGATCACGGTGGACGTGCGCGGCGAGATCCTGCAGCTGAAGGAAGCCATCAACACCATGGTGGACCAGCTGCGCTCGTTTGCCTCCGAAGTGACGCGCGTGGCGCGCGAGGTCGGCACCGAAGGCAAGCTCGGCGGACAGGCCATCGTGCCCGGCGTCGCGGGCACGTGGAAAGACCTCACCGACAACGTGAATTTCATGGCCGGCAACCTGACCGGCCAGGTGCGCAACATCGCCGAAGTGACCACGGCCGTGGCCAACGGCGACCTGTCGAGAAAGATCACCGTCGACGTGCGCGGCGAGATCCTGCAGCTGAAAGAAACCATCAACACCATGGTGGACCAGCTGCGCTCGTTCGCCTCCGAAGTGACGCGCGTGGCGCGCGAAGTCGGCACCGAGGGAAAGCTCGGCGGCCAGGCCGCGGTGCCCGGCGTCGCCGGCACCTGGAAAGATCTCACCGACAACGTCAATTCCATGGCCGCCAACCTCACCGGCCAGGTGCGCAACATCGCCGAGGTGACCATCGCGGTCGCGAGCGGCGACCTGTCGCGCAAGATCACGGTGGACGTGCGCGGCGAGATCTTGCAGCTGAAAGAAACCATCAACACCATGGTGGACCAGCTGCGCTCGTTCGCTTCCGAAGTGACGCGCGTGGCGCGCGAAGTCGGTACCGAAGGAAAACTCGGCGGCCAGGCGCTGGTGCCAGGCGTTGCCGGAACCTGGAAGGACCTGACCGACAACGTCAACTCGATGGCGAACAACCTCACCGGCCAGGTGCGCAACATCGCCGAGGTGACCACCGCCGTCGCAACCGGCGACCTGTCGCGCAAGATCACGGTCGACACGCGCGGCGAGATCCTGCAGCTCAAGGAAGCCATCAACACCATGGTGGACCAGCTGCGTTCGTTCGCGGCGGAAGTCACGCGCGTGGCGCGCGAGGTCGGCACCGAGGGCAAACTCGGCGGCCAGGCCGAGGTGACCGGCGTGTCGGGCGTGTGGAAAGACCTCACCGACAACGTGAACTCGATGGCCTCGAACCTCACGGGCCAGGTGCGCAACATCGCCGAGGTCACCACGGCCGTGGCGCGCGGCGACCTGTCGCGCAAGATCACGGTGGACGTGCGCGGCGAGATCCTGCAGCTGAAGGAAACCATCAACACGATGGTGGACCAGCTCAACGGTTTCGCGGCCGAGGTGACGCGCGTGGCGCGCGAGGTCGGCACCGAGGGCAATCTCGGTGGACAGGCGCAGGTGCCCGGTGTTGCCGGCACGTGGAAGGACCTGACCGACTCCGTGAACGCCATGGCCACCAACCTGACGTCCCAGGTGCGCAACATCGCCGAGGTGACCACCGCGGTGGCGCGCGGCGACCTGTCGCGCAAGATCACGGTGGACGTGCGCGGCGAGATCCTCGAGCTGAAGCAGACCATCAACACCATGGTCGACCAGCTCAATTCCTTCGCGGCCGAAGTGACGCGCGTGGCGCGCGAGGTCGGCACCGAGGGCAAGCTCGGCGGCCAGGCCAACGTGCGCGACGTGTCGGGCGTGTGGAAGGACCTCACGGAAAACGTGAACGTCATGGCCAACAACCTCACGGAGCAGGTGCGCGGCATCGTCAAGGTCGTCACCGCGGTCGCGACCGGCGACCTGCGTCAGCGTCTCACCGTGGAATCGAAGGGCGAGGTCGCCGCGCTCGGTGAAACCATCAACTCGATGACGGACACGCTCGCGATCTTCGCCGAGCAGGTGACTTCGATGGCGCGAGACGTCGGCGTGGAAGGCCGGCTCGGTGGCCAGGCGCACGTGGCCGGCGCGTCGGGTACCTGGAAGGACCTGGTCGCCAACGTGAACATGCTGGCGGCCAACCTGACTACCCAGGTGCGCGCCATCGCCGAGGTGGCGACCGCCGTGACCAAGGGCGACCTGACGCGTTCGATCCAGGTCGAGGCGCGCGGCGAAGTGTCCGACCTCAAGGACAACATCAACGCCATGATCCACAACCTCCGTCACACGACGGAGCGCAACACCGAGCAGGACTGGCTGAAGACCAACCTCGCCAAGTTCAGCCGCATGATGCAGGGCCAGCGCGACCTGGTGACGCTGGCCAACACGCTGCTCGCCGAGTTCGCGCCGCTGGTGAACGCCCACCAGGGCGTCATCTACATCATCGATCACGAAGGCGGCGAGCGTTACCTCAAGCAGCTCGCGAGCTACGCGGACGTGCGCGAGTCCGCGGAACCGCGCCGCTACCGCTTCGGCGAGGGTTTCGTCGGCGAATGCGCCGTGCAGCGCCAACGCCTGCTGCTGGCGCGCGTGCCGCCGGAAACAATCCGCGTGGGTTCCGGACTGGTGGACGCGGCGCCGCGCAACGTCATCGTGCTGCCGGTGCTGTACGAAGGCGAGATCAAGGCGGTCATCGAGCTCGCCTCGCTGTACGAATTCACCGGTCCGCACCTGGCCTTCCTCGAGCAGCTCACCGGTTCGATCGGCGTGGTGCTCAATACCATCGAGGCCACGATGCGCACCGAGGGCCTGCTCAAGCAGTCCCAGGAACTCGCCGGCGAACTGCAGACGCAGCAGGTCGAACTGCAGACCACCAACGAGGAGATGGCCACCAAGGCGCGGCTGCTCGCCGAGCAGAACGCCGAGGTGGAACGCAAGAACGTCGAAATCGAGCAGGCCCGCAAGGCGCTCGAGGAGAAGGCCGCCGAGCTCGCGCTCACCTCGCGCTACAAGACCGAGTTCCTCGCCAACATGTCGCACGAGCTGCGCACGCCGCTCAACAGCATCCTGATCCTGGGGCAGCAGCTCTCGGAGAACCCCGAGAGCAATCTCACCGGGCGGCAGGTGGAATTCGCCAAGACCATCCACGCGGCCGGCACGGACCTGCTGAACCTGATCTCCGACATCCTGGATCTTTCCAAGATCGAGTCGGGCACGGTCACGGTGGAGAGCGAGGAGCTGGGGTTCTCGCAGCTGCGCGAGACCATCGAGCGCAACTTCCGCCACGAGGCCGAGTCGCGCCACCTCACGTTCACGACGGACTTCGACCCGCGCCTCGGCCGTACCATGGTCACGGACGCCAAGCGCCTCATGCAGATCGTCAAGAACCTGCTGTCCAACGCCATGAAATTCACCGCGCAGGGCAGCGTGCGCCTGCACGTGGGCCCGGCGATGCTCGGCTGGTCGGCGGATCACCCGGTGTTGTCGCAGGCCAAGCAGGTGGTCGAATTCGCGGTCACCGACACCGGCATCGGCATCTCGGGCGAGAAGCAGAAGATCATCTTCGAGGCCTTCCAGCAGGCCGACGCCGGCACCGCGCGCAAGTATGGCGGCACCGGCCTGGGGCTGGCGATCAGCCGCGAACTGGCGCACCTGCTGGGCGGCGAGATCCGCCTCAAGAGCGTGCCGGGGCAGGGCAGCACCTTCACCCTCTATCTACCGCTGGCCTACCAGGGCGCCGCCTACGGACGCGGCGCCACGCCGAGTTTCGCCAAGCCGGCGGCCGCGAATGCGCTCGGCGGCGCGATGCTGCCGGCGGCGCCGGTGGCCGAACACGTCGAGGACGATCGGGAGGCGCTCGCCGAGAGCGCGGACCAGGTCGAGCACGAGCGACCGGTGCTGATCGTCGAAGACGACCGTCCTTACGCCCGCATGCTGCTCGAGGCGGCGCGCGGCAAGGGTTTCAAGGCGCTGGTGGCCCACGACGGTGCCGAGGCGCTGTCGCTGGCGCGCAAGTACGACCTGGCCGCGGTGACGCTCGACGTCTTCCTGCCGGACATGCTCGGCTGGACGGTGCTCAACCAGCTCAAGCACGATCCGGCCACCCGCCACATCCCGGTCCAGGTGTTGACCATCGAGGAAGAACGGCAGTACGGCCTGGAGCGTGGCGCATTCTCGTTCATGACCAAGCCCACCTCGACCCAGGGCCTGGGCGGCGTGTTCGAGCGCATCCAGGAATTCATCGAGCCGCGGGTGCGCGAGTTGCTGGTGATCGAAGACGACGCGGCCGAACAGATGAGCATCGAAGCGCTGATCGGCGGCGAGGATATCCGCATCTCGAAGGCCGGCAGCGGCAGCGAGGCACTGGCGCTGCTGCGCGCGAAGAAGTTCGACTGCGTGATCCTGGATCTCAAGCTGCCGGACATCACCGGTTTCGAGCTGCTGACCGAGATCCAGAACGATGCGCGGCTGCGTGACATCCCGATCGTCGTCTTCACGGGCCGCGAGCTGTCCGCCGACGAGGAAGCCGAGCTGCGCCGCCGCGCCAAGAGCATCGTGCTCAAGGGCGTGCAGAGTCCGGAGCGGCTGCTCGACGAGACCGCGCTGTTCCTGCATCGCGAGATTGCGCGCCTGCCGCAGGCCAAGCAGCGCATGATCGAGAAGCTGCACGACTCGGACGAGCCGCTGCGCAACCGCAAGGTGCTGGTGGTCGACGACGACGTGCGCAACATCTTCGCGCTCAACAGCCTGCTGGAACGCCACGGCATGAACGTCATCACGGCGACCAACGGTCACGACGCCATCGAAATGCTCGACGGCAATCCGGACCTGTCGCTGATCCTGATGGACGTGATGATGCCGGAAATGGACGGCTACGAGACCATGCGGCGCATCCGCGAGAACCCGGCGCACCGGCAGCTGCCCATCATTTCGCTGACCGCCAAGGCCATGAAGGGCGACCGCGAGAAATGCCTGCAGGCCGGCGCTTCGGATTACGTGGCAAAGCCGGTCAACACCGAGCAGCTGCTGTCGCTGGTTCGCATGTGGCTGCATCCCTGAGGGAGCAATGAGGGTATGAGCACCGATCCGGCACCGATTCCGCACGGCCACGATGCCGCCAACATCCTGCTGGTGGACGACCAGCCGGCGCGCCTGCTGACCTACCGCGCGATTCTCGAGCCGCTGGGACACAACCTGGTGGCGGTGAATTCGGGCCTCGAGGCGCTCGAGGCGCTCATGAAGCAGGAGTTCGCCGTCGTGCTGCTCGACGTCAAGATGCCGGGCATGGACGGCTTCGAAACCGCGCAGCTCATCCACGATCATCCGCGCTTCGAGACCACGCCGATCATTTTCGTCACCGGCGTGCACGTCACCGAGTTCGACCGGCTCAAGGGATACAAGGCCGGTGCCATCGACTACGTGTACATCCCGGTGGTGCCCGAGATCCTGCGCAGCAAGGTCGCGGTGCTGATAGAGCTCGACCGCCAACGGCGCGCACTGCAGAGCGTCAACAAGCAGCTCGCCGAGTCCATCCGCCAGCTCGAGGACGCCAACTCCGCGTTGCAGACCGAGAAGACCCGTGAGCTCGAGGAGATCAACGCGCGGCTGCAGATGGCCAACGACGAGCTGTCGCGTTCCAACAAGTCGCTGGAGAGCGAGGTGCGCGAGCGCATCCGCGCCGAGAATTCGCTCAAGGACGCGGTGGTCAAGCGCGACGAATTCCTGGCGATGCTGTCGCACGAATTGCGCAATCCATTGTCGCCGCTGCGCAATGCCTCGCACATGCTGATGCAGGGCGATACGCAGGACCCCAAGATCGTCTGGTCGCGCGGCGTGATCGCGCGCCAGCTGAAGCACATGATCCGGCTGGTCGACGACCTGCTCGACGTATCACGCATCGCACGCGGCAAGATCGTGCTGGTCAGCGAGGCGGTGAAGGTCGGCGAGGTGATCGCCGCGGCCGTCGAGACCGTGCAACCGCTTCTGGAGCAGAAACGGCAGGCTCTCGAAATCGACGCGGGTCCGGCGGACCTCACGGTACGCGGTGACCCGGTGCGGCTCGCCCAGGTGGTCGGCAACCTGCTGCACAACGCCGCGAAGTACACCGGCGATGCCGGCCGCATCACGCTGGTGGCGCGCGAGAACGCGGGCCATGCCGAGATCCTGGTTCGGGATACGGGCATCGGCATCGCGCCCGAATCGATGCCGCGCATCTTCGAATTGTTCACGCAGATTCCGAGCGAGCGGGTGTCGACCACCGGCGGTCTCGGAATCGGGCTCGCGCTGGTGCGCGCGCTGGTGGAGCTGCACGGCGGCGAGATTCACGCCAGCAGCGCCGGCGTGGACCAGGGCAGCGAATTCCTGGTGCGCCTGCCGGTGTTCAACGCGAAGCAGGCGGCCGGCGAGACGCCGGCGGCCGCGGGCAAGGGTGAACACGCGGTCCCGGTACGCCGCAACATCCTGATCGCGGACGACAACCAGGACGCGCTCGAGAGCCTGGCGTTGATGCTGCGCATGGAAGGTCACGAAGTGCATTGCGCGTCGGACGGCGAAGAAGCGCTGACGCTCGCGGTGCAGCGCAGGCCGGAGATCCTGGTGCTCGACGTCGGCATGCCGAAGCTCGACGGTTGCGAAGTGGCGCGGCGCATCCGCGCCGAGAGCTGGGGCCGCGACGCCGTGCTGGTCGCGCTCACCGGCTGGGGCCAGGAGATCGACCGGCGCCGCTCGCGCGAAGCCGGATTCGACATGCACCTCGTGAAACCGGTCGATCCTGCCACGCTCTGCGACATGCTGGTGACGCAGTAATGGGGTCAGACCCCATTTGCTAGGAAATGGGGCCGGACCTGGAAAGCAGGTACGACGGCGCGCGCTTCAATCGTCCCGCAACTCACCGCTCGCGCGCTTGAAAAATTGCCGAAGCGGCAATTTTTCGCGTTCGCTTGCCGGAATCTATGCGAAGGCTCCATCGGCGGAAATTGAAAAATCAAAGGCAATACGGCTTCGCATGACGATTCCGGCTGCGCCGCTTCGCGATGTTCGCTGCGGGACGATTGAAGCGCACACCGTCGCACTTGCGCTCCAGCCCCAGCGCCATTTGCCAGCAAGCGGGGCGGGCATGGGAAGAGACGGGCGCAGGCAACGCGATCAGGCTGTCGATGCCGGCGTGTTGGAGCGAGGCAGCCGGGGGGCGAAGCGCGGGGCCAAACACCGCAACGCTGCTTCTCTTGGGAAAAGCTGTCGACGGTCCCCGCGCAAGCTGCACCGGCTGCGTACGCCCGAAGGGCGGCGAGCGACCACGCCGAAATCGACAGCCTGATCGCGACGCGTGCGTCAGCCTTTGCTCAGGTCCGGCACCGTTTGCTAGCAAATGGGGTCTGACCCCATTACGCTTGCGCCACCGCGGGGAGGTGGTAGTCATGGCGCTATACGCGTTCGACGGCACATGGAATGAAGAGAAGGATGCCGGCCGCTACGACCTGAATACGAACGTGGTCCGGTTCAAGGATCTGTACGCCAGGACGAAGTTCTTCTACCAGGGCGTCGGCACCAAGCACGGCACTGTCGGCAAGATCGTCGGCGGCGCGTTCGGAGTCGGCGGACACGACCGCATCGCCGACGCCTCGCGCGACCTGGCCAAACAGTTCGCGGCCGGCGACCGTGACATCGACATCGTCGGTTTCAGCCGTGGCGCGGCCCTGGCGGTGCATTTCGCGAATGTGATCGGCGATGGCGTCATGGTCGATGGCCGCCGCGAAGTCCCACCGGTGCGTTTCCTTGGCGTATTCGACGTCGTTGCGGCCTTCGGCATCCCGATCGACATCGGCCTCAGCTTCAACCGCATCAACCTCGGCTACAAGCTGGGCCTCGCAAAGGTGGTCCAGCACTGCTACCACGCCATTGCACTGGACGAGTCACGCAAGGCTTTCCGGCCGACGCGCGTGCGCGGCGGCTCAGAAGTCTGGTTCCGCGGCGTGCACTCGGATGTCGGCGGCGGCAACAACAATCACTCACTCAACGACATCACGCTGCGCTGGATGCTGAACAAGGCCATCGCCACCGGTTTGCCGATGGCGGCCGACTGCATCGCCACCAGCTGCACCCGCGTCAACGTCGACGGCAAGATCGGTGAGAACTTCGACAAGATCCTCAGCCGGCCGCGTGAACCCAAGGCGGAGGATGCATTTCACTACACCGTCGCCACGCGCCAGGGCTGCGTGAACCCCTTCGATCCCTGCACCCGCGAAACCGAACTACTGGAGGCGCAGGCCCGGGCTGTCGTGCTCTCCTGAGACGCGCCGCAGCGGTCCGAATCATGCGCGGCGCCTCGTTCGCCCTACTCGCGCTGGGAGGGTCGGCCGGGTGCAGCGATGCGGCCAGCGACCAGCGGCCGCCGGGTGCGCCCGTGACATTCACGATCGACAGCTCGCAGGACGTCCATGCGATCTCGCGCTTCATCTATGGCATGAACTCGTGGGATCCCTCCGCGAGGCCGAAAAACCTCGCGTTGTCGCGTGCCGGTGGCAACCGCATGACGGCGTACAACTGGGAGAACAACGCCAGCAACGCCGGCAACGACTGGCGCAATCAGAACGACGACTTCCTCGGCGGCGGCAACGTGCCGAACGGCGCCGTGGCACCGGGTCTCGAGGCCGCGCGCGCGGCGGGCGCCGCCATGATCGTGACCATGCCGATGATTGGCTACGTCTCGGCCGACAAGAACGGCGACGGCGACGTGGCCCAAACACCGAACTACCTCGCCGTGCGCTTCCATCGCAGCGTCGCACGCAAGGGCGCGCCGTTCGAGAGGGAGCCCGACACGCGGGACGCGGTCGTCTACCAGGACGAATACATACACTTTCTCGACAGGAAGTATCCCGGCGCATTCGCCGCCGCCACCAATCCGCTGATGATCAGCCTCGACAACGAGCCCGACCTCTGGCAACACACGCACGCGCGATTGCGCGGTGACGGCAACCCGAAGACGCAGGACGGACGCACGGCCACTTACACCGAGATGATCCAGCGCACCACCGAATACGCGGCCGCGGCCAAGGATGTGAATCCCGCGGCGCTGATCTTCGGCCCGGTGAACTACGGCTGGCAGGGCATGGTGCGCTTCCAGAACACCTCCGATGCCGCGGATCGCGACTTCCTCGACTTCTATCTATCGCAGATGAAGGCAGCCGAGGCCGCCGCGGGACGCCGCCTGCTCGACGTGCTCGACGTGCACTGGTATGCCGCTCCGTACCCGGCCTGCAGGGAAAATCCCAAGGACGGCTGCCCGGTGACCGGCGAGGCCATCGACGCCGCCGTGGTCGCCGCGCGCAAGCAGGCGCCGCGCAGCCTGTGGGACCCGACGTATGCCGAGGAGAGCTGGATCGCGAAGTACGGCACGCTGGGCCCGATTCGCCTGTTGCCGCGCCTGCGTGAAAAGATCGCGGCCCACTATCCCGGCACCCGGCTCGCGATCACCGAGTACAACTACGGCGCCGGCAATCACATCTCCGGCGCCATCGCCCAGGCCGACGTGCTCGGCATCTTCGGGCGCGAGGGCCTGTTCGCGGCGAGCGCGTGGCCGCTCTCGAAAGGCAACCACTTCATGAACGGCGCCTTCGAGATGTATCGCAACTACGACGGCGCCAACGGCAGCTTCGGCGACACCAGCATCCGCGCCGTGACCAGCGACGTGGTGAACACCTCGGTCTACGCCAGCGTGGATGCCGGCAACACCAAACGCATGGTGCTGGTGTGCATCAACAAGGACGATGCCGACCACCCCGCGATGATCGTCATCAAGCACCCGGTGACCTTCGGCGTCGGCAGGGTTTACCAGCTGACCGCGGACAGCTCGCGCGGGCGCCCGCAACGACTCGGGCAGACGGAGATACGGGACAACCGGATGGTTCTCATGATGCCGGCGAACAGCGTGAGCACGCTGGTGCTGTTGCCCTGAGCGGACCCGGGCAGCAGTTCAAAGCGCGACGCTGGCCGTCTCATTCGGCTTCACCACCACGGGCTGTCCGGCGACACTGCGCCCCTTGATCCGTACCGTGTAATTGCCCGCCGGTGCCGCCACCGCATCGCCACCGACGATACCGCTGGCGATCACCTGTCCCTGTGCATTCACCACCTCGAAGCCCGGGCGCAGCGCGGCATTCAGTGATTTCTCCAGCCCCGCGGCGTCCTTGGCGTCGAAGAACGCGCCGCCGCCCAGGTCCGACCAGCGGCGGAAGGTGGCCGCCAGCTGCTGATCGTCGAGCGCGAAGCCCACGATGCTGACGCGCATGCCGATACCGGCCTTGCGCAGCTTCTCGATCTCGCCCGCGGGGTCGCCACCGCAGGTTTCTTCACCATCGGTGATGAGAACGACCAGCCTCTCTCCCGTGACGCTCTTCAGGTCTTCGGACACCTTCGCCAGCGAGGCGCCGATTGGCGTCTTCGCCCCGTTCTTGGCATTCAGCGCGGCGATGCGCTGGCCGACGGCGGCGGGATTCAGCGGACTCACCGGCACGTCGAGATCGGTCTGGCAGGAATCCACCTCGCGGCCGAACACCCTCATCGCGAACGGCGTGCCGGCCGGGATCATGGAGGAGGTGAGCCTGGTCAGCGTCTGCTTGGCGATGTCGATGCGCCGCGTCGTGCCTAACTTCTGCAGCATGCTGCCGGAGGCGTCGAGTATGAGCTCGACCGCGCCACCGGTCTGCGTGCCCGTCGCCGTCACTGCGATCTTGCCGGGTTGCAGCTTCGCGGGCACCACCTTGAGCGTGGCGCGCGCCAGCGTGTAGTACGACTCGGCTGTCGAGTAGCGCAATTCGTAGTCGCCCGCTTCGAGCGGCGCGAGCAGGTTCACCGGGTTGGCCTGCGGCGCGGTGTAGGCGTACGAGCTGCTGTATTCACCCTCACGCGCCTCCTTGCGAACCACCGTGATGAAGTTGCGGGGATTGTCCGGCCCCTTCCAGCCCACTTTGAAGCTTTCGCCGGCAATCACCTGGGCAGGCGCCGTGATCGTGCCACTGACTGCACCTACCGTGAACTTCGCACGCGCGAGCGTGTTGTTGGCCGCCGTCAGGTAGCGCACCTCGAATTCGCCCGGTGCGTCCGGCGCGACCAGGGAAATCGGATTGCCCTTGGAAACGTATTCGTAGCGTCCCCAGGTATTTTCCGCCGCGCCTGCCTTGACGATGGTGAGGTAGTCGCGCGGATTGGCAGGGCCTTCCCATTTCACGGAGAGCAGGGATCCGGCCGTGACCTGGCCGGGGATGGTGACCGAAGCGGAGACCAGGCCGACGGTGACGGCTTGCGTGGCGATGACGGTGTCGCCCGTGCCGAGGATGTAGCGCACCTCGTATTCGCCAGGTTTTTCGGGCGCGGTGATCTTCACCGGGTTGCCGGTGCTCGTGTACCGGTAGTCCATGTACTTGGTGGTGGCGTTGCCGATGGAGATGTAGTCGCGCGGATTGTTGGGTCCCGACCAGGTGACTTCGAATTGACCACCGGCCTTGATGTTCGCGTGCGCCTGCACCCTGGCTTCTACGGCGGTGATGCGGATGGCTTGACGTGCCAGCGTGGGATAGGGGCTCTTTGCGCCGCAAATACGCAGCTCGAAGTCGCCCGCCGTGGCCGGGGCCTGCAGCTGCATCTTGCCCTTGACCACGTACTCATATCCGCCGTAGTTCCCGTCGGGCGTACCCTTGGCCACCAGGGTGACGAACTCGCGTGGATCGCCTGTGCCCGTGGCTTCGAAGGTGAGTGTCGAGCCAGCCTGCGCGGTGGGCGGCGCAGTGATGGATGGCGCGGCCATCCCGGGTACCGAAATGGCCGCGCTGATGGCGAGCGTCAGCAACAACAGAAGCTTGCGCATGGATCCTCCCGGTGCCGCAGTTTATACACGCCAATCCTGCGGGGAGGGGCTGCTTGCGGCGTCTTACTTCAGGTCCTTGTCGCGAAACCCGAACAGGCGTTTCTTGTCTTCGTCGCTGGGCGGCGGCGCCGCGGCCATGAGATCGGCGCCCACGGCCGCGCCACGTACCACGGCGGGGCGTGCGCCGACGGTGTCGAACCAGCGCTTGACGTTGGGAAAATCCTCTAACTTCTGGCCCTGCCAGTCATGACGCACCACCCACGGCCAGGCGGCGATGTCGGCGATGGAGTAATCGCCGGCGATGTACTCGGTCTTGCCGAGCTGGGTATCGAGCACCTTGTAGAGCCGCGCGACTTCCTGCTGGAAGCGGTGCATGGCGTATTCGATCTTCTGCGGCGAGTACTTGAGGAAGTGATGTGCCTGGCCGGCCATGGGGCCGAGACCGCCGATCTGCCAGTACACCCACTGCAGCACGCGGTACCTGCCGGCGGGGTCGGACGGCAGCAATTTGCCGGTTTTCTCGGCGAGATACTGCAGGATGGCGCCCGATTCGAAGATGGCGAGCCCGCCCGCCGCATGGTCCACGATGGCCGGCATCTTGTTGTTAGGGCTGATCGCCAGGTACTCCGGCTTGAACTGGTCGCCCTTGTTGATGTTGACCGGCAGGACGCGGTACGGAAGGCCCGTCTCTTCGAGCATGATGCTGATCTTCTTGCCGTTGCCGGTGGGCCAGAAATACAGGTCGATCAAGCGGAACTCCTGCGGTTGTCTCGTAAGGCTTGCCCCGGGAGTATAGTGCCCCGCGCTAGCGTCAAAATGACAGGGAGTGCAATGACATGCCGAAACCAGCGCAACGCGTATCCGATGTGAGGCCGAAACAGGCCGTTTTCGCAGCCAGCGTCAAACAGTTTCCCAAGCGGCTGGTAGTGGTCAGCGAGGGAGATTCCTGGTTCAGCTATCCATTGAACGCCAACATTGCCGATTACATCGAGATGATGAGCGACTTCTCGATGCTGCGGCTGGAACACAATGGCGACGAGGCGCGCGAGATCCTGGGTGCGGGGAGCGAGCAGCTCAAGAAACTCAAGTACTACCTCAAGAGCTACCCGGTGGAGCTGCTGCTGATGAGCGCCGGCGGCAACGACCTGGTGACCAGCGTGCTCAAGAAGATGCTGAACGCGCGCACCGCGGGCGCCACCTGGCAAAGCGCCGTCAAGCTCGACGTGCTAACTACCGCGCTGGACGACATCGTGGCCGGCTACACGCGGCTGCTGGATGCGCGCGATGCCCTGTGCCCGAAATGCGTCGTCGTGGCGCACAGTTACTGCTACTTCGAGCCCACCGGCCGCAAGGCCACGGGCCCGTTCGGCCTGCTGCACGCCGGGCCGTGGATGCGCCCGGTGCTGGTGGCGAAGGGCATCGACCCGGTGGCCGAGGGTCCGCAGGTCTCGCGGTATCTGGTCGACGAGCTGCACGCGCGCCTGCAGGCGCTGGCCGCGACCCGCAAGGGTTTCGTATTGATCGACATGCGCGCGGCGCTGCCGGTCGACAACGTGCACTGGGCGGACGAGATCCACCCGAGTGGCACCGGGTTCCGCCTGCTGGCGGACAAGATGTGGCGGCCCGCGCTGGCGGGCCTGTTTCCGGGCAGGGGGTTCGATTGATCCGCGAAGACAATTTCAAGCCGGTGCTGGAGCGCCTGCTGCAGACGCGGCGGCAGAAGGTCGAGGATTCGCAGGCCGGCGCGCGGCGCGGCATGCGCGTGCTGTTCACCGGGCATTCCGGCAAGAACCGCCTGCTGGCCGCGCAACTGTTCGCGCGCGAATTGTCGGTCGACCTGTTCCAGATCGATCTCGACCGCCTGGTCAGCAAGTACGTCGGTGACACGGAGAAAAATCTCGACGCGCTGTTCAAGGCGGCCGAGGCCTCCGATGCGGTGCTGCTGTTCGACGATACCGACCACCTGTTCGCCCGGGGTGAAGAGACCGGCGAGGATTCCGGCCGTTTTCCCAACCTCGACCTGGCGCATTTCCGCAAGCGCATCGAGGCCTACGACGGCGTCGTGGTGTTCGCCAGCGACGATCGTGCGCACGTCGATCCGGGCATCACGCGCCAGTGTGACGAGGTCGTCGAGCTCTCCGACGACTAACTAGTTCGACTCCCACAGGTGTAATCCGCGAGGCCGACAGCATTGTCGGCAGGCGCCTACGCGCCCTTCGCCGTCCAACCTGCATTGCGCCGCCGGCGCCGCCCCCATGATGCACTCCGCCGGCACCGGTACGGTGTCATGTCATGCAAATGCGGAGATACCGATGCTTCATTACGCAGTCATCTTTTTCATCATCGCGCTCATCGCAGCCGTGTTCGGGTTTGCCGGCATTGCCGCGGGAGCAGCGGGAATCGCGAAGATCCTGTTCTTCGTGTTCCTGATCCTCGCGGTCGTGAGTTTCATCGCCAATACGGCCAGGAGATAAGAGGTACCTATGCAGAAATCCAAAGGCTTTGTCAGTGCGGTCATCGTGGTCGCGAGTCTGGCTGCCGCGGCGTGCGCGTCCACGCGCACCACCAAGTCGGCCGGTGAACAACTCGACGACACCGTGACCACGGCCAACGTGAAGGCTGCCCTGGTAGCCGACCCGGTAACCAAGGCACACCAGATCGATGTCGAGACATTCAAGGGCACCGTGCAGTTGAATGGTTTCGTCGATTCTGCGGCAAACAAGGAGCGCGCCACGGACGTCGCGAAGCATGCCAAGGGTGTGACCGCCGTGCGCAACAACCTCACCGTGCAGGCGGGTGATCGCTCGGGCAGTACGGTAGTCGACGACAGCGCCATCACCGCCAAGGTGAAGACGGCACTGGCGGGTGATCCGCGCACCAAGGCGCACCAGATCAACGTGGAAACGCGTGAAGGCGCGGTGCAGCTCTCGGGCTTCGTGGACAACTCGGAAGCGAAGTCGACGGCCGAGGAACTGGCTCGCGCGGTCGACAACGTGAAGAGCGTCGACAACGAGCTGGACGTCAAGAAGTAACGCTTCAGAGAAGCTGACGACCGGGGCCGCGTGCGCAGCTGCGTCACGCGGCCCTTCTTGTTTAACGAAGGAGAAGGGCATGAAGAGCGAGAACCGGATCGAGCGATTCGCCACGCATTGGCAGAAGGAATACAAGAACGAGCCGTATTACAACCCGCGTTACTCCTGGGAGGACTTCGACCCCGCGTATCGCTACGCGTACAAGTCATACGAGGAGAATCCGCACACGCGCTTCGACGACATCGAGGAGCGCCTGGAGGCAGGCTGGGACATCGCCAAGGGCAAGTCGAAGCTCGCCTGGGCCGACGCGAAGCAGGCCATGCGTTCGGCATGGCACAGCATCGAACGGGCGATGCCGGGTGACGCGGACCGCGACGGCCGCTGAGCCGCAATACCGGGAAAAACCGGAAAGACGCGGGCATGCGCGTAGCGATCACGCTGTCGATTTCGGCGTGGTCGCGACGCGCGTGCTCCGATCCAAGCCAGATCGTCTGCGCTTGCCGGGAATTGAGAAGTGCCTGGAGCGCAGGTCCGCCGGTGCGCGCTTCAATCCGTCACGGGCGAACATCGCGAAGCGGCGCAGCCGGAATCGTCATGCGAAGCCGTATTGCCTCTGATTTTTCAGTTTCCGCCGATGGAGCCTTCGCATAGATTCCGGCAAGCGAACGCCAAAAATCGCCGCTTCGGCGATTTTTGAAGCGCGCGAGCGGTGAGCCCGGGGCGGATTGAAGCGCACGCTGGCGCATCTTCACTTCAGGCCTGTCCCCATTTGCCTGCAAACGGGGAATGTCCCAATTACAACCAATACTGCACCGGGAGCCACAGCAACTCCTTGAAGCGCTCCTTGAAGCCGCGCTTCTTCCACGCCGCCGCGGTGATCTCGTGTGAGTCGGCGAGGTCCCGATCAAAGGTTTCGCCCATCTGCCGCGCGAAACCCTCGTCGATGACCACCACGCTGATCTCGTAGTTGTGCACGAAGCTGCGCCAGTCGAAGTTGGTCGAGCCGATCGACGACCACACGCCGTCCACCACGATGCTCTTCGAATGCAGGAAGGCGCTCTCGAGCTCGTAGAGCCGCACTCCGGCATCGAGCAACTCGTCGTAGTGGGCCCGGCCCGCATAGAACACGCCGGAAAAATCGCTGTACGAGGGCAGGATCACGCGCACCACGACGCCGCGCTGCGCGGCGTTGCGCAGCGCTTCTTCGAGCCCGTCGTCAGGCACGAAATACGCCATGGTGATGTCGATGCTCTTCTGCGCGTAGGTGATCACCGAGATCAGCTGCGCGTAGACCTGGTTGAGATCGTCGCTCGGTGTGCCGGCGAGGATCTGCACCAGGGTCGCGCCGCCGCGTACGGCGGGAGCGTCCGCGGGGATGTCGACCGCTCCCTCGCACCCGGCTTCGCGCCACATCCCGACGAACAGGTCCTCGAGCTGCCGGGCAGCCGTGCCCCGCAACCCGACATGCGTGTCGCGCCAGCCTTCGTCGAGCGCCTGCTGTTTGGACACGCCGCCGCGTTTCACCTGCTGCGACGTGATCCGGTAGGCGTGGCTGAAGTTGACACCGCCGGCGAATGCGATCTCGCCGTCGACCACCACGATCTTGCGATGGTCGCGCTGGTTCAGTCCCGCGAAACGGTCGTCGAGCGGATTGAGCGGGTTGAACGCACACAGGCTGATGCCGGCGCGCGAGAGATTGCCGAGGAATTCCTCGTCGGTGGTGAGCGAGCCGATGGCGTCGTACAACACGTGAATGCGCACGCCGCGCGTCGCCGCAGCGACCAGCAACTGGCTGAGTCGGTGGTCGCCTTCGACGGCTTCCTCGAAAATGAAGCTCTCGACCAGTATGTACTCGCGCGCCTGTTCGATGGCCTTGAACATGGCCTGGTAAGTGCTCGGCCCGTCGATGAGCAGTTGCACGCCATTGCCGCTGAGCAGCGGTGGCGCACCCAGGTCACGCATGGCTGCGAGGTGATAGTCAAGTAACGACGTGTCGCCGGTGCCGGCGAGTTTGCGGGTGGTACGTATGCTGGCGGCGCGCCCGACGACGCCTTCGGGGCTCACCAGGTCGATGGGCGCAGAGGAGCGCGACAGCGGTACGGCGCGTGCGAATTGCAGCTGCGGGAGTGCCTTGCAACCACCGCAAAGCACCGCGGTGCAGAGCACCATCAGAAGGACCGCCCACCGGCC
>Ga0315912_10002557_pt1 | contig 19128 bp, 17 predicted proteins | sample VfabasoilMG_FD_204469 | JGI IMG/M metagenome (GOLD analysis project Ga0315912, IMG submission 204469) | Garden soil microbial communities collected in Santa Monica, California, United States - V. faba soil | ecosystem: Environmental > Terrestrial > Soil > Garden | place: USA: California...
GCAGGTGAGGTTGCTGCGGCCGGGGTTCGTGACGTATTCGCAGCTCAAGGACGTGGTGGGCGACGTCATCGTGGGCGCGGGCGCCGCGGCGCCTCGCGTGCCGGGCGCCAAGATCTCGCACTACGCGCCGATGACGCCGATGAGCATCGTGCCCGTCGACGAGATCGACAAGCACGCCGAGACGATGTCCGAAGGAGGGCGCCGCGTCGCGGTGCTCGCCATGCGCCTGCCGCTCAAGACCTATCCGTCGGTGACGTGGATCAACGCCGGCCGGCGGCCCGATGCCTATGGGCACGACCTGTATTCAAACCTTCGCGCGCTCGATAAAGCGCATTGCGAGCAGATCCTCGTGCAGGACGTGCCGAGCGAAGAAAAATGGACAGCGATCCGCGATCGGCTCAGTCGTGGCGCCGCGGTGGGTGCCCCCGCCGGAGAACACGATCAGTTCGCGGAGACTGGCGGGTACAGCGTATTGCCCTGAGGTGATCCATGGCGCTTCCCTGGCTGACGGTTGGAAAACTCGTCCTCGGCAACCTCGACACCATCATCGCGGTGGTCAAGCCGGCGTTCACGAAGAAGAAGGTCGAAACACTTCCTTCGCAGACGGATCTGCTGAACCAGCAGATCGTGGAACTCCAGGCGGCCGCCTCCAGCAACGCGGAACAGATCCATCAGCTGGCCGAGCAGGTGAAGGAACTCGTGGAGGCACTGGCCCAGGCGGGTGCCGACGCGGCCGTACAGCGCGCGTCCGCGCGAAGATGGTCGCTCGCCGCGGTGTCCGTATCGGTTTTCTCGCTGCTGCTTTCGGCGGGCTTCGTGCTGAGTCACTCGACGTTTTGAATTCCCTTCATGCGCGCGTAGGATGGCGCCCCGAGCGCGCCTAACTATCTTCCGGGGGATCAATGAGAGGCCTGACGTCGATCTGCGCGATCGGTCCGATACTTCTGTTCGCGGGTTGCGGCTCGACACCCGCCGCCCATGGCGATCTCGCGGCGAGCCTCGCGGGGCTGCGTCTCGAAGTGCCCTGCGCCAACCCCAAGTTCAACAAGGACACGGAGTGCCATTGGGACCAATCGCTGTTACAGGCCGCGGATCCGAAGTGGAAGCTCAAGCGCGAGATCGTGCGCACGTTCGGCGGCAAGCCGGGCGTGAGCTACCAGGTGAAACTGCACGTGCGCGGCGTCGTGGAGCCCAAGAATTTCACGGGCGGTGAAGTCCAGTTCGAGCATTTCCAGGCGGGCGGCACGCCGGTGAAGAACGACTACAACTTCTACAGCCTGCACGTCTCCGATCCCGAGGCCACGTACACGTTCAACCGCAATGAACAGAAGGTGGGCCACTACACGTTTCCCATCGACTACGTCGTGACGATCCCGATTCGCGGCGGCGCGACGGTGACCATGGGCGCCTACGATTCCAACGACGTGGCCATCGCCAACCACGAACACTTCGTGGTGGCCGGAGTGTCACCGGCGCCCGCGCCGTTCGACGGGCAGTTCTTCCAGCTCGACGTGGAGTCGATCACGCGATGAAGCGATGGATCATCTCGCTCTCGGCGCTCCTGATGTCCGGTTGCGCCGCCATGAGTTTCGACGCCGAACCGCGCGTCGTGAAACTCCCTGGCGCGGAGTCTGCAGGTTCGGCGCTGGTCCTGGGGCAGGCCTACAACGATCGTCCGGGCTACTGGATCTGGCTGATCGTCAGGTCCGTGGACGATACGCAGACCTACAACTACTGGGTCGAAGCCCGCGCCCCTTACAACTTCCTCGTTCCGGCGGGCACGCGCACCATCAAGGTGGCTTGCGCCTTCGGAAACTATGCTTCGTCGAAGCAGGCGGATCCAAAAGTGACGAGCGAGTTCCTGGCGGGGCAGGTGTACCAGCTGCACGGAAAGCTCTACGAGGATTCGAACGGCGATCCTTTCGTGAAGGTGTGGGTGGAACACCTGGGTTCGCGAGAGCAGTACGACGCTTTTCGCAAGCGTTATCCCGACGAGCCTGGCGGTCGTCCGCTGAGCAAGCGGCAAATGAGCGCGCGCTGAGTCTCGATCAGTAGTGCGGCGGCTTCTCGTAGGCCGTGGCGCTCGCGCCCGATTCAGACTCGATTGCCGCGATCTTCTCCATGAGCCGCTGGTTGCGATCGAGTGCGAGATCGAGTTCCTTCTGCTGACGCGCGACCACGTCGCTGATCTCGGCGACTGCGCGTTCGAGGTGGGCAAGCTTGATTTCGATGGCATCGAGTCGGTCGGTCATGCGCGCATTCTAGCCACCAAAAACCTCGGCGCCCTGGAATCCGTTCCAGGGCGCCGGCGATTACCCGCTAGCTCGGGTTTGGTATTGCGATCAGGTCAGTACCAGATGTTGTAGAGCACATCGAGCACGACGCCGGTCGCAAGGGCGGTCAGCAGCACGTCATTGCCGACGCGCACCCAGTGGTAGCCGTACGGCGGGGCGTAGAGCCGGTACGGGGCGTAGTCGTACACGATGTACGAGTGGCCGTAGTAGGCCCGCGGCAGGTAGTCGCCACGGTGCCACACGCGGTAGTGGTAGCCGTGCGGGGCGCGGTAGTAGCCGTAGTTGTAGCGATAGCGCGCGTAATCACGGCGATCATGGCGACGGTTGTCCCAGTAGTTGGGGTGGTTGTTCCAGTCGCTGCGCGGGCGATCCCAGCCGCGATGACCGTTCCAGTTCGCATGGTTGTCGTTGCGATGGTTGTCGTAACGATTGTTGTCGTAACGATTGTTGTCGTAACGATGGTTGTCGTAACGATGGTTGTCGTAGCGGCCATGATCCTTGGGGCCATGGTCGTTGCGGCCATGATCCTTTGGGCCGTGATCGTTTCGGCCATGGTCCTTGGGACCGTGGTCATTGCGGCCGTGACCGTTGTCGTTCCAGTCATGGCGGCCACCACCGTGGTCCTTGCCACCGTCACGATGGTCGTCGCGACGATCATGTCCACCGCCATGGTCCGGCGGCGAGTGGCGATTATTGTCACCGCGAGGGCTTCCGCCGCGATCGCTTCCGCCGCGATCGCCGGTGTAACGGACCGCAGGAGGCGCATCCGTACCGACCACGCGCGAGGCGATCGTGCTGCTCACGCCGTTGCCGGCGAGGGCAGAGCCGCAGGCGAGCAGCGAGGCGAGAACAATGGTCACTGTGCGTTTCATCATTCGTCTCCTTGCGGATCCAATTCGATCCGTTGCGGAGCCAGTATCGAATTCGTGACCTGAGCGCTCGCTGAACGTTTTCGTTCAGGTTGGTTCAGGTTGTTCAGGTTCGTGCGACCTGACCTGGATCAGGGCGCCCCTGCGCCAATTGGCGATCATTACGTCCCATGACAATCGCGATTTCCGCCGAGCGTCCTGCGAACCGCATCGCGCTTTTCGACTATGGTTTCCGGCCGTTCTACCTGCTGTGCGGCCTCTACGCGCTCGCGATCGTGCCTCTCTGGCTGTACCGGTTCGCGCACGCGTCGACTGCATTCGGCGGGCTGCCTCCGATGTACTGGCACGCGCACGAGATGGTGTACGGCTTCGTCGTCGCCGCGATGGCGGGATTCCTGCTGACCGCGGTGCCGAGCTGGACCGGTACGCGAGGCTTCGGTGGAAGGCCGCTCGTGATTCTCGTCGGTTTGTGGATTCTCGGCAGGGTGGCGATCAGCACCGTGGGCGCGGTGCCATTCTGGGTGACCGCCGCCGCGGAGCTGAGCCTTCTCCCACTGCTGCTTTCATTGCTCGCGCCGCCGATTCTCCGTAACGCCAATCGCAACGCGCCGCTGCTCGGCGTGGTCACGATCCTGTGGGCCATCGATGCGGTCTTCGTTTTCGCGTTGGCGCGCGGCGATGTATTGCTGGCGGCCGGCACGATGCGGCTCGCAATCCATCTCGTGCTCATCCTCGTCACCGTCATCGGCGGCCGCATCGTTCCGGCGTTCACTGGCAACGCGTTGCGCGCACGCGGAGAAGCGGTGACCCTCATCACTCGCCGCCCGGTCGAGATCGCGACCATCGGCGCGATGGTGGCCGTCGCCATCGTCGATGTGTTCGCGCCGGATACGTCGTGGAGCGGGCTGCTCGCGGGGCTTGCCGCGTTCGCGCACACCGTGCGACTCAGCGGCTGGCGCGGATTCAGGACGCGCGGCCAGCCGATTCTCTGGGTGCTGCACGTCGCCTATGCCTGGATACCCGTGGGCCTCGCGCTCAAGGCCTTCGCGTTGCTCGGTGGCGTCGCCTGGGCCATGAAGTGGCAGCACGCGCTCACCATCGGTGCGTTCGCGACCATGATCCTCGCGGTGATGACACGCTCCGCACTCGGCCACACGGGCCGGCCGCTCGTCGTGTCGCGCGCAATCGCGATTGCGTACCTGCTGCTCACGCTCGCCGCAGCGGCGCGCGTCTTCGGCATTGCGCTGTTTCCCGATCACTATCTACTGACGGTGTCGGTGTCCGGGCTCGCTTGGGTGCTGGCATTCGGCATCTTTGTCGTTGTGTACGCACCCATCCTCTGGAGTCCGCGCGCGGACGGTAAGCCCGGATGAACATGAAAAATCAACGCCTCGAATTCGATGCCGACCTGCTGCGCCGCTACGACCGGCCGGGCCCGCGCTACACCTCGTATCCGTCCGCACCTCAATTCTCGACGCGTTTCACCGACGTCGATTTCCGGCGCGAGGCCGCGCGCAGCAACCAGGAGCCGATCCCGCGCGACCTCTCGCTGTATGTCCACGTGCCGTTCTGTTTCTCGCCGTGCTTCTACTGCGGCTGCAACCGCATCATCACGCGCGACGTGCGACGCGGTGCGCCTTACGCCGAACGCCTGGTGCGGGAAGCGGAAATGCTCGCGCCGCTGTTCGATCGCGATCGTGACGTCGTGCAGCTGCACTTTGGTGGTGGCACACCCAATTTCCTCGAGGCGACCGCGCTCGGAGGCCTCGTCGACAGTCTCGGAAGATTTTTCCACTTCTCGAACGCGGGCACGCGCGACTTCTCCATCGAGCTCGATCCGCGCAGCGTGCGTCATGGCGACATCGCGGCTTACAAGGACATCGGATTCAACCGCGCAAGCTTCGGCGTGCAGGACTTCGATCGCGCCGTACAGCTCGCCATCAATCGGGAGCAGAGCATCGAGCAGACCCTGCTGGCCATCGACGATTGCCGCAGCGCCGGCTTTCGTTCCGTCAACGTCGATCTCATCTACGGGCTGCCTCGCCAGACGCTGGCGGGATTCCTGCACACGCTCAACACCATCGTGGTCGCGAAGCCGGATCGCGTCGCGGTCTACGGCTACGCCCACATGCCCCAGAAGTTCAAGGCGCAGCGGCAGATCGACGAGCGCGAACTGCCCGACGCCGCCGAGCGCCTCGCGTTGCTCGAAGTGGCCATCGATCGCCTCACTGCCGCAGGCTACGTTCACATCGGTCTCGATCATTTCGCGCTTCCGGGCGACGATCTCAGCCTCGCGCTCGCGGCGGGAACGCTGCAGCGGAATTTCATGGGTTACACGACACACGCGGAGTCCGATCTCATTGGTCTCGGCGCAAGCTCCATCAGCCACGTGGGCGACAGCTTCAGCCAGAACTACCGCGACCTGCCGCCCTGGGAAGCGGCCGTCGACCAGGGGCGGCTGCCGATCGCGCGCGGCCTCAAGCTGGACGATGACGACATCATTCGCGCGCACGTGATCCAGCAGCTCATGTGCCGCGGCGAAATCGATCGCGTGCAGGTGGAGGCCCGTTTCGGCATCGATTTCGATTCGTATTTCGCCGAAGCGGTCGCACAGTTGCTGCCCCTTGCCGCCGATGGGCTCGTGGCCTTCGATGGCTCGCGCATCGTCACGACCTCGCGCGGCCGATTGATGCTGCGTATCATCGCCATGTGTTTCGACCACTATCTTGCGACACAGACACTCACGGAAGCCCAGCCGCGCCATTCACGCGCGCTCTGACCCGACATGCGACGCGAGGCGCCCACGACTGATGGCGCGCCCGAGCGGAACGCCCAAACCCATTGCGGATGACGGTGATGCCTACCGCTTCTGCAGCACCTGCGCATTTTCGGCTACCTGCCTCGCGCAGGGCTTCGACAAGACGAAGCTCGAAGAGCTGCACATGCTCGTGGCGCACGTGGGGCCGTTCGAGGAGGGCCAGCACATCTTCCGCGAGGGCGATCCCTTCGAGGCGATTGCGGCCGTTCGCACCGGTACCGTGAAGACCTACGTCACCGATAGCGAAGGCCGCGAGCAGGTGCTGGGCTTCTTCCTGCCGGGCGAAGTCATCGGGCTCAACGCCATTTCGCACTCGCGTTATCCCTGCAACGCGGTGGCGCTCGACTCCGTCATGTTGTGCCGATTCTCGTTCCCCAACATCGCGGCGCTCGCGACGCGCGTTCCCAACCTGCAGTCACACCTGTTTCGCCTGTTGAGCGAAGACATCGGCAAGGCCGCGTTGCTCGCCGGCAATTTCACCGCTGACGAACGCATGGCGGCCTTCGTCGTGTCGATGTCGCGCCGGCATGCCGCGCGCGGGTTTTCCGCGACGCGGTTCCGGCTTTCGATGACCCGCACCGATATTGCGAACTACTTGCGATTGGCCTCGGAAAGCGTCAGCCGGGGTTTCTCGCGTCTGCAGGACTCGGGCCTCCTGCACGTGGACCGGCGCGAAATCGAGATCCGCGACCCCGCCAGGCTCGAGGCGCTGGCCAGGAACATCCTTCGCGAGTAGGGGAATAGATCCGGACTGACCTGGATCAGGGTGCCGCCAGGCCCCCAGGATCACGATGAGCCATCAACAAGAGAGATGGCAATCATGACTGCGACTCGCAAACTCTGGCTCCTTCTGGGCGGCCTGTTACTGACCTCCTTCACGATACTTCTGTGGGTCGGAGGCGAAATCCACCGAGTGATGCCGCCGATACCGAAGGCGGTGGTCAGCGAGAACGGCGCAGTCCTCTACACACGTGCCGACATCGAACAGGGCCGCCAGGTCTGGCAGTCCATCGGCGGACATCAGCTCGGTTCCATCTGGGGTCACGGAAGCTACGTCGCGCCTGACTGGTCCGCGGACTGGTTGCACCGCGAAGCGATCGAGTGGCTCAACATCACGGCGCGTAAAGAGACCGCGCATGACTACGACGAACTTCCGGTCGACCAGCAGGCGGGATTCAAGGCGCGACTGCAGCCGCTGATTCGCGCAAACACCTACGACACGAAAACCGACACGATCACGCTGACGGCAGAGCGTACGGCCGCGATGGCGGCGGTTGCCGGGCACTACGAAGCGTTGTTCGGCACCGATCCGCGCCTGCTCGAGTTGCGCAAGGCCTACGCGATGAAGCAGGGCACGGTGGACACGGCGGAACATCGCCATGCGCTTACCGCGTTCATCTGGTGGTCTGCCTGGGCCGCTGTCACCGAACGTCCGGGCAAGACGATTTCCTACACCAACAACTGGCCGCACGAGCCGCTCGTCGGCAACACGCCGCCTCCGCATCTCCTGATGTGGACGGTGTTCAGCGTGTTGTTCCTCATCGCCGGCATCGCGTTGCTCGGCTGGCACCATGCGCGTCACAAGGATGAGCAGCCGGCCGAGTTGCCGAAGACCGATCCGCTCGCACTGGTGCGCGTGACGCCCTCCATGAAGGCGACGGCGAAATACTTCTGGCTGGTGATCGCGTTGTTCCTCACGCAGATCCTGCTGGGTGCGATCACGGCTCATTACCAGGTCGAAGGGCAGGAGGCCTACGGCTTCGCGCTCTCCAACTACATTCCGTATTCCTTGAGCCGCACCTGGCACACGCAGCTTGCGGTGCTCTGGATCGCGACCGCGTGGCTCGGCATGGGCCTGTACATCGGGCCGGCGATCTCCGGACACGAACCGAAGTACCAGCGTCTCGGCGTCAATGTGTTGTTCACGTGCCTGCTCATCATCGTGGTGGGTGCATTCACCGGCCAGTGGATGGCGGTGATGCAGAAGCTCGGGCTCGCGAAGAACTTCTGGTTCGGCCACCAGGGCTGGGAATACGTCGACCTTGGCCGCTTCTGGCAGACCTTCCTGTTCGCCGGCCTCGGCATCTGGCTGACGCTCGTGGGTCGAGCGTTGTGGCCGGCGATCAAGAAGGGCGGTGAATCCAAGAGCATCATCGCGCTGCTGTTCGCGAGCACGGTCTGTATCGGACTCTTCTACGGTGCGGGCCTCATGTGGGGGGAGCACACGCACATCTCCCTCGTCGAGTACTGGCGCTGGTGGGTGGTGCACCTCTGGGTCGAAGGCTTCTTCGAAGTGTTCGCCACGGCGGTCATCGCCTTCCTGTTCACACGCTTGGGTCTGCTGCGTGTGAGCACGGCGACGGTCGCGGTGCTGTTCGCCACCATTGTCTTTCTGTCCGGTGGCGTGCTCGGCACGCTGCATCACCTGTACTTCACGGGCACGCCGACCGCGGTGATTGCACTCGGCGCGAGCTTCTCCGCGCTCGAGGTGGTGCCGCTCGCGTTCATCGGCTTCGAGGCCTACCAGACCTTCAAGCTCGGGCAGGCGACCCCGTGGATGCAGCGTTATCGCTGGCCAATCCTGTTCTTCACCGCCGTGGCGTTCTGGAACCTGGTGGGCGCAGGGTTGTTTGGTTTCCTCATCAACCCGCCGCTGCCGCTCTATTACATGCAGGGCTTGAACCTCACGCCACTCCACGGGCACACCGCATTGTTTGGCGTGTATGGGTTCTTGGGCCTCGGGCTCATGCTCTTCTGCCTGCGCGGATTGAAACCTGCCGTGCAGTGGAACGAACGCGCGCTCAACACGGCGTTCTGGGCCTTCAACATCGGGCTCGCCGGCATGGCGCTGCTGACGCTGCTGCCCATCGGACTCATCCAGCTCAACGCGGCGATCGGCCACGGCTACTGGTACGCGCGGTCTGCCGAACTCATGCAGACGCCGCTCATCCAGACGCTGGTCTGGCTGCGAGTGCCCGGCGACACGATCTTCAGCGTGGGCGCGCTCAGCATTGCCTGGTTCGTACTCCGATTGTGGGTGGCGCCAAAGCGCGCGAAGGATGCTCTGCCGGAGGGCAGCGGGCCGGTCAAGGCATGACCGGCGCGAAACGATGCTGCCGGCGGCCGCACTCCGCCGGTAGCATCGGGAACGCATGATCGAGTTCTATCTACAGATCAAAGGGGTGCACGTCGTGGCCGTGCTTGCAAGCGGCCTCCTGTTCGCGATACGTGGCGTCGCGATGATCACCGGCTTGCAATGGCACATGGCGGCACCCCTGCGATACCTGAGCTACACCATCGACACGGTGCTGCTCACCGCGGCGCTCATGCTGGCGACGATCCTTCACCAGTATCCGTTCGTACACGCCTGGCTGACCGTGAAGGTCACGTTGCTGGTGGTTTACATCGTGCTGGGCAGCTTCGCGCTGAAGCGCGGCAGGACGCGCGCGGCCCGGGCATGGAGTTTCGCGGCCGCGCTCCTGGTGTACGGATTCATCATCAGCGTCGCTCGCGCGCACGATCCCCGGGGTGTATTCGCCTGGCTGGGGCTGTAGACGTTTCGCACGCATAGGACCTTGGGCGTACGCATTGCCGCGGTGCTCGGCGGTACTTTAGGCGCGTGGGCGCGGGCTGATCTGCATCAGGGTGTCACCGATCGGTTTGCGCCACAGTATTAGGCGAACGCCAAACTACCACCCGAGGGCATGATCATGACGAAGAACACGGTTGCGATGCTGATGGCAGCGTTGCTGCTTGGCGCATGTGGCTCACCTGACAAGGCCGCGTCCACTCACCCGACGGGCCCGACGGGTGGCTCGATGAAGGGTGATCTCGGACCTGCACAGGGAGAACCGGTGCATGCCGTGCTCACGAGTCCCCCGGAAGTTCCGCCGCCCACCAATCGCAAGACGCCGGCCAAGGTGATCGTCGAACTCGAAGTCATCGAAGTCGACAAGCCGATTTCCGACGGCGTCACGTACACGTTCTGGACCTTCGGCGGCACGGTGCCGGGCAGTTTCATCCGCGTGCGCCAGGGCGACACGGTCGAGTTCCATCTCAAGAATCATCCGAACAGCAAGATGCCTCACAACATCGACCTGCACGGTGTCACGGGACCCGGCGGCGGCGCCGCTTCCAGCTTCACGGCTCCGGGACATCAGTCCCAGTTCACGTTCAAGGCGCTCAACCAGGGCCTGTACGTCTACCACTGCGCGACCGCGCCGGTCGGCATGCACGTGGCCAATGGCATGTACGGCCTCATCCTCGTCGAGCCTCCCGAAGGCCTGCCGCCCGTGGACAAGGAGTTCTACGTGATGCAAGGCGACTACTACACGGTCGGCAAGTATCGAGAGAAGGGCCATCAGCCCTTCGACATGCAGAAGGCGATCGACGAGAACCCGACCTACGTGTTGTTCAACGGCTCCGAAGGGGCGCTGACCGGTCCGAAGGCGCTGAAGGCGGCCACGGGCCAGCACGTGCGCATGTTCGTGGGTAACGGTGGTCCGAATCTCGTCTCAAGCTTCCACCTGATCGGCGAGATCTTCGACAAGGTGCAGTACGAAGGTGGCACGCATTTCCAGGAGAACGTGCAGACCACGTTGATTCCGGCCGGTGGTGCAGCGACCGTCGAGTTCCACCTCGAAGTGCCGGGCAACTACGTGCTGGTCGATCACTCCATCTTCCGTGCGTTCAACAAGGGTGCCGTCGCGATTCTCGAGGTGAGTGGTGGAGCGCGTGCCGACATCTATTCCGGCAAGCAGCTCGACGAGGTGTACCTCAGCGACAAGCTCGCGGATCCGGCGGCGATCGTGACCGCCGCGCAGGCCACCGCCAGCGGCACGTTGACGGTCGAACAGCAGATCAAGGCGGGTGAAGTGCTGTTCAAGGGCACTTGCTCTGCCTGTCACCAGGACACGGGCGCGGGCATTCCCAACGTGTTCCCGCCGCTCGCGAAGTCCGACTTCCTGCTCGCGGACAAGAAGCGCGCAATCGGAATCGTGCTCAACGGACTGAACGGGCCGGTCACGGTGAACGGGGCGACGTTCAACTCCGTCATGCCGCCGATGAGCCAGCTCAACGACGACGAAGTCGCGAACATCCTGACGTTCGCGCTCAACAGCTGGGGCAACAAGGGTGGCGCCGTGACGGCGAAGGAAGTGGCGCAGGTTCGAACGACGACGAAGCGTGCCGAGGGTGCGGCGCACTGAGGAAGGCATGAACCGCAAGCTCGCACTATTCGGGATCCTGGCTGTCGCGTGCGCCCTCACGGCGCACGCGGCGAAGCTCGGCGCTCCGGCGAGTGCGCCGCCGAGTGTGACAATCGCCGGCGGGCAGTTCGAGTCCGTCCTGCCGCCGGCGCCGAACGTGAAGACGACGAAGGTGGCGCCATTTCGGCTCGACGTCGTGCCCGTGAGCAACGCCGACTTCGCCGAGTTCGTACTGAAGCGGCCGGAATGGCGCCGCGATCGCGTAGCCGGGTTGTTTGCGGACGAAGGGTATCTGCGGCACTGGGCCAGCGCGACGGATCCGGGCGCTGCGATCGCGAAGCAGCCGGTGACGCAGGTGAGCTGGTTCGCGGCGAGCGCGTATTGCGAGGCGCGCGGTGCCCGCCTTCCACGCTGGTACGAATGGGAATTCGCGGCCGCGGCCAGCGACAAAAAGCCCGACGCGCGCCAGGATCCCGATTGGCGTCAGCAGATCCTCGACTGGTATTCGAAGTCGGCGCGCGGCGCGCTGCCGGTCGTGGGCTCCACACCGGCCAACTACTTCGGCGTCCGCGATCTGCACGGCGTCGTCTGGGAGTGGGTCGAAGACGCCGGCTCGATGCTGGTGAGCGATGACAGCCGGGAACAGGGCGATCCGAATCGCAACCGGTTCTGCGGCACGGGCGCACTGAGTTTCGAGCAGAAGGAAAATTACGCCATGATGATGAGGATTGCGATGCTGTCGAGCATGAAGGCCTCGTACAGCTCGAGCTCCATGGGATTCCGCTGCGCAACGGATACGGGGAAGGCGCCATGAAGATTCGAGGGTTGTTAGGCGCGCTGTGCCTGGGCGTGGCGCTTCTCGCGCCGGTGCAGGCCTCAGATCGCGCTGCCTCGCTGTACCAGTTGAAGGAGAGCCTGCAGAGCCAGGACGGCGAGCCCATGGGCCTCGACACCTGGCGCGGCCAGCCCGTGCTCGTCACGATGTTTTACGGCAGCTGCCCCGCCACTTGCCCGCTGATCATCGACACGCTGCGTGCGGTCGAGAAGAAGGTCGATGAACCGCGACGCAAGCAGTTGCGCGTGCTGCTCGTGTCGCTCGATCACGAACGCGATACACCTGCGGCGCTGCGCAAGCTCGCGGACGAGCGGCGCATTGATACGGCACGCTGGACGCTCGCGCACGCGGATGAGGCTTCCGTGCGCCGCATAGCGGCTGCGCTCAGCATTCAGTACCGGAAATTGCCGAATGGCGAGTTCAGCCACTCCACGATCATTTCGGTGCTGGACCCCGCCGGGAAGATCCTCGTGCAGAGCGCCGAGCTGGGGCACGCGGATCCCGAGGTGCTGAAGGCCCTCAATTCGCCTTGAGCGGTTGAGAGGCGATCACGACGTCGTTCGCGACCTCGTCCGAGAGTTCCTTCCAGTCGACCAGGCCCACGCGATTCGTCCACAGCGGATTTCGATAGCGGCTGGCTGCGCGATCCGTGTACTCGGACCAATGCCGTCGCGCGAGCGCGAGGTGTGCCACCGCTTCGACCTGGTGCGCGGCGTCGTGCGTCGCGCGAAACAGCGCGAGTTCGGTGGCGCCGCGGATCTTCGCCGCGTAGTACTTGCCCAGGAAAGACATCGACACGAGGTCGCCGGCGGTGGCACGGAATTCGTCGTGCGTGGCGAGGTATTTCGGATTCAGCAACTTTGGGAACGAGCTGAGTACGCGGTCCGCGCGCTCGTCGATCTGATCTGCGACCTGCATCGGCGTCGTACCCGCAGGTACTTTCCCCGCGACCACGCCGGTGACGTAGGCCGGAATGGTGAGATTGTTCGTCCCCGGATGCACCGGCTGGTTGATGAACGTCTCGACGCTGTGGAAGCCGCTCGCGGTTTTCGCCGGGCCCGGCCGGCTGCGGCAGCCTTCGATGTACCACTGGAAGTCGAAGTCCGCCCAGTGGAAGCCCGTGACCAGTGGATAGATCATCGACGCGTCCTGCCAAAGCGACAGGAATTTCTTCGCGTCGATACCCGGGAAGCGCTGTCCGACGAGCGACGCGATCCGTTCGTTGTCGAGGGACGGGTCGTACCCCAGTCGTCCCCACAACGCGAAGTGCAACCAGTGCTTGTCGATTTCAAGTTGCCGCTGGAGTTTCGGCTCACGCGCCAGGAACTCGCGGCCCCACACCCACATGTCGGAGCCGACGTAGAAGCCCTTGGTCTTCTCGTGCGGAATGTTCTTCACGAACTCGCGCACGAAATCCGGCGCGGCCCAGCGGTACATCAGCGCGTCGTCGTTGCGAATCGTCCAGAGCGTCTTGCGATCGCCCAACGTCTCGAGATAGCCCTTGTGAAACGTCTGCGTGGTCGACGACAGCGCATGCGCCTGCGCGTACTTGAAGCTGAACACGAAATCGACGTTGGGCTGATCGATGACCGGCTTGAATGTGGCCGCAATGTCCGACGCGCGCGACTCGTGCTGGCGATGGATGAGCCGGAACTGCCGCTCGGGTTCGGCGCGCGCCGCATCGAGCACGCCTTGGCCGTACGTGGCGAGCAGCCAGTTCTCCTTGGCATTGAAGGAATCCGTGCCGCCCGAGTAATACGCGCTCGCGTCGCCCATGTTCTCGCCGGCCGTGAGGCCGATGCCGGCGAGCAGGGGGTATGTGCGGAACATCTCGCGCACGCTCGCGCGGAAGTAAGCGACCGTCTTCGGGTTGTCGAGCGCATCGGTGATGCCGTACTTGCCGTCGACGCCGTAGGTGAAGACGTTCCAGGTCACGACGTAGAACTGGATGTTGCGGTCCTTCGCGTATTGCATCACGCGCCGCCAGAAGTCGATCTTCTGGTCGATGCTGAGTTGTTTGACGACCTCCTTGTTCGCGAGCATCGCCGGCGTCACGAGACCGGTGGTGCGAGTGGGGTAGTCCTCGTCGAACTGGATCTTCGAGCGCCAGACATCCTTGAGAGCGACGTCAGGGTAGTCGGCGAGCTTCACCATCGACGGGAAGGGATGCAGGTTCCACAGCGACACGTAGTTGTAGCGATCGCGCGCGAGCTGATCGAGATACGCGCGCCAGAACTCGAAGTCCCACACAGTCGCGATGTTCTCCTGCGCCGAGTCGCTCATGTCCGAGTAGCTCGGCGTGCGCAGGTCGAGCGGGATGTTGAACTTGGTGCCGCGCAACGGCATGTAGGGATTGCGATCGACGAGCGGCACGTCATCGACGCCACGTGCGCGAATCAGTTCCGCGAGCTCGAGACCGCCGTACATCGCGCCCGCATCGTCACGGCTGTAGATCTTGAAGTTGGTGTTTCGGCCTCTATCGGTCGCGCTCGTCCATTCGAGCTTGAATCCTTCGGGTTTGATATTTGGCATGCTTGCCCACGGCCGCCGCTCCCAGAAAGCCACAGTGACTTCGTAAAAGCGCGAGGGGAAACTGCCGCTCGGCGCTTGCACGACGTCGTAACCCCTCTCGCGCAACGCAGCGGCGATTTCGTTGGCTGCAAATGCGGTGGGTCCTTCAGGCGAGTAGCCCCGGATCAACGCGGATGCGGAATGCGCGATTTCGCCTGTCATGGCGATCAACGCCAGGCATGCCCACCGAGCCGTCTTGTTCCACCGCATCGTCAGTCCCCGCGATCACCAAGTTGCCCACGCGAGCGTACACTCAAGCGCAAATGAAACAGCATCGACTTCCGGTCTACTTCATCTCGCACGGCGGCGGCCCGTGGTCGTACATGGACGATCCGTCGCGCGCGGCTTATGCAAAGCTCGAAGCGGCTCTCGCCGCGATGCCGCGCGAGATCGGCGCGCGTCCCGCGGCGGTGCTCATGATCTCCGCGCACTGGGAGGAGGCGGAGTTCACGCTCACCTCGAATCCGAAGCCCCCGATGATCTACGACTACGGCGGCTTTCCTGACTACACGTATCGCATTCATTACGACGCGCCCGGCGACCCCGTGCTCGCGGCACGCGCAAGGGGCCTGCTCGAAGCCGCCGACATTCCGGCGCGTCTCGATGCAGAGCGCGGCTTCGACCACGGGGCCTTCACGCCGCTCAAGGTGATCTACCCGGACGCCGACGTGCCCGTGGTTCAACTCTCGCTGAAGAAGGGCCTTGACCCGGCGGCGCATTTGTCAATGGGCCTTGCACTTGCGCCGCTTCGCGACGAAGGCGTGCTCATCGTCGGCAGCGGCTTGAGCTACCACAACCTGCGCGAATTCTTCAGTCCGCGGGCGTGGGGCCCGTCGAAGGAATTCGACGCCTGGCTTAATGGCGCGGTCCTGGGCGGCAGCGCCGCCGACCGCGGCAAACTACTAACCGCCTGGAAAACGGCGCCGTCAGCGCGCGCTGCGCACCCACGAGAGGAGCATTTGCTGCCACTCATGGTGGCCGTCGGCGCCGCCGGCGACGACATGGCCGAACTGGCATATCACGAGAAAGATTTCCTCGGCGGAATCACCGTCAGCAGCTATCGATTTCTTCAGGCGCCTTGAAATCCCCGCTATAGTCCCCACCACCGGGACAACGAATAAAACATCCGGCGGGGGTTGGCCATGACTGAGTGGTTTGCTTCACACAACGGCGTCGAGCAGATGTTCCTGCTGGCCGGAATCGTCGGTGGAATCATTCTGGTCTTCCGGCTCATTCTCACCGTTGCCGGGCTCGACCATCACGGCGGCATCGACGCCGTCCATGTCGACAGCGACGCGGGATTCCAGGCGCTCACCATCCAGGGCATCTCCTCGTTCTTCACGATGTTCGGCGTGGTCGGTTACACGCTCTATCGCAGCGCTTCGCTCGGCATGGTTCTCGCGCTCATTGGCGCCATCGCCGCGGGCGTGCTCTCCATGTGGGTCATCCACAAGACCTTCCGCGCCATGCTGCGGTTGCAGTCGAGTGGCACCGTCAGCCTGTTTGCCGCCGTCGGCAGCGAAGGTTCGGTCTACCTCACGGTGGGCAGGGAAGGCGGCCGCGTGCAGATCAACTTCGCCAATCGCCTGCGCGAGTTCGAAGCGGTATCTGCCGATGGCGCGACGATCCCCACGGGGACGCCGATTCGCGTGCAAAGCGTGGCAGCCAATACGCTCGTCGTAGCACCCGTCGAACGCTGATCTCGTATTAGTTTGATTGCGCGCAAGTAGCGCGCGGAGGCTCTCGTATGGATCTCACAATGGCATTCCTTCCGGTGGTGTCGTTCGTCTTCGTCGTCTTCATCACCATCGCGTTCCTGGCAACGCGCTACAAGCGCTGCCCCTCCGACAAGATCCTCGTGGTGTACGGCAAGGTCGGCAAAGGGCAGTCGGCGTTATGCATCCATGGCGGCGGCGCGTTCATCTGGCCGCTGATCCAGGACTACACGTACATGAGCCTGACGCCGCTCACGATCCCGATTCCGCTCACGAAGGCGCTGTCGCTGCAGAACATCCGCGTCAACGTGCCGAGCACGTTTACGGTGGGTGTGAGCACCGAAGAAGCCATCATGAACAACGCGGCCGAGCGCCTGCTCAATCTGGCGCAGGACGACGTCGAGAGCATGGCGCGCGAAATCATCTTCGGTCAGCTGCGTCTCACGGTCGCTTCGCTGACGATCGAGCAGATCAACCAGGATCGCGAGAAGTTTCTCGACGCGATCCGCCGCAACGTCGCGCCCGAGCTCAACAAGATCGGCCTGTATCTCATCAACGTGAACATCACCGACATCACGGACGAGTCGGGATACATCGAGAGCATCGGCAAGAAGGCGGCGTCCGAAGCGATCAACCAGGCGAAGGTCGACGTCTCCGACCAGGACCGCAAAGGCTCGGTCGGTGAATCCGAGCAGGTGCGCGAGCGCACCATCAAGGTGGCGCAGAACGTCGCCGAGTCCGAGAAGGGCAAGAAGCAGGCCGAGGCCGACAAGCGCATTTACCTGCAGCAGCAGGAAGCACTGGCGACCATCGGTGAAGCCGAAGCGAATCGCGACCTGCAGATCAAGGTGGCGCAGAACGAAGCGACCTCGGTGCAGGGCCAGAAGAAGGCCGAGGCCGAGAAGCGCATCTTCGTGCAGAGCCAGGAAGCCGAGGCCATCGCGGGTGAAAACCGTTCGCGCGCGCTTATCGCGGCGTCCAACGCCGAGCTGACCGTGCAGGCGGCGCAGGCCGCGCAGCGCGGCCAGGTGGCGCAGTTCGACGCGCAGGCCGAGATCCAGCGTTCGCAGGCCAAGGCGGAACTGCAGCGCCTCACGGCAAGCGAGGTCGTGCCGCAGCAGATCGAGAAGCAGAAGATCACGATCGCGGCCGAAGCGTCGGCCGAGAAGGTCCGTCGCGAAGCGCAGGGTGAAGCCGACGCGATCCTGCTCAAGTACGAAGCGGAAGCGAAAGGCATTCGCCAGGTGCTGGAGGCGAAGGCTCAGGGCTACCAGGCGCTGGTCGCCAGCGCGAACAACGATGCGCGTGCGGCCGCGACGCTGCTGCTCACCGAGAAGCTCGAGCATCTCGTCGCCATGCAGGTCGAGGCCATCAAGGCCATCAAGATCGACAAGGTCACGGTGTGGGATGCCGGAGCCAATGGGAATGGTGGAACGACCACGTCCAACTTCCTGGCCGGCATGGTCAAGAGCCTGCCGCCGCTGCACGACGTCGCGGCGATGGCGGGGCTCGACCTGCCGAAGTTCCTGGGCGACGCGAACGCTGTGCCGCCGGTGGCAAGTAACGGGGCGCTTCCGCCGCCCAAGTAATTGGGGACACTCCCCATTTCCTAGCAATTGGGGCCGGACCTGGAATCAGGTCCGGCCTTTTCCATGGAGGTGCGGCCCCGTTCCTAGCAAGTGGGGTCTGACCCCATTAATCGGCGGGAACCGTGCGCTCCGCCGCCCACTCGCGCAACTCGGCGATCTTTTCGCCCATCACGACGGACAAAGGCTTCGTGGCCTCGAGCTCCGCGGCGATGTGCGCCGCGCTCACGGGTTGTTTGGCGCCATGCGCGGCGTACAACGCCGACACGACCGCCTGCTCGAGCTCCGCGCCGGAGAAACCCTCGCTGCGCGCGGCCAGTGACTTCATGTCGTGTTCCGAAATCGTGACCGCGCGCTTCTTGCAGTGGATGCCGAGAATCTCGAAGCGTGCGAGAGGTGAGGGCAGGTCGACGAAGAAGATTTCATCGAAGCGTCCCTTGCGCACGAGCTCGGGCGGCAAGGCGGTGATGTCGTTGGCCGTGGCCACGATGAACACGCGCGACCGCTGCTCGGCGAGCCAGGTGAGGAACGCGCCGAGGACCCGGCGCGAAGTGCCGCCGTCGTTATCGCCGGAGGACAGCGCCTTCTCCATTTCGTCGAGCCACAATACGCAGGGCGCGAGCGCCTCGGCGGAAACGAGTGATTCGCGCAGATTCTTTTCCGACTCGCCATGCCACTTCGAATACAGCGCGCCGAAATCGAGACGCACCAGCGGCACTCCCAGTACGCCGGCGGCGGCGCGCGCCGCGAGGCTCTTGCCGCAACCCTGCACGCCTAACAACAGCACACCCTTGGGCGCATCGAGGTCGGGCGCGGTACCGTCGAACGCAGCCTTGCGTTGCAGGATCCAGCGCCGCAGATTCCGGAGTCCGCCGATTTCGGCAAAGCGCGCGGTATCGGGCTCGAACGACAAGGTGCCGCCGCGATTCAGGAGCTGATACTTGGCGGCGAGCAGCGGCCGGATGTCGTCTTCGGTGAGCGCGCCGTCATTGAAGATGGCCTGGCGCGTGAGTCGTTCGACATCGTGCAGCGCGAGGCCCGCGAGGTTGTCGACCAGCTTCTCGACCGCCTTGACGTCGACGCGCGGCATTCCGCCGGTGCCCTGTGCCCACTCGCGCGCCATTCTCATGACGATGGCCTGGCGCTCGTTCTTGCTGGGCATCTTGAGCGAGAAGCGCGCCGCGAGATGTTCGAGTTCCTGCGGCAGCTTCACCTCGTGGCTGATGAGCACCA
>Ga0315912_10002558_pt1 | contig 19126 bp, 19 predicted proteins | sample VfabasoilMG_FD_204469 | JGI IMG/M metagenome (GOLD analysis project Ga0315912, IMG submission 204469) | Garden soil microbial communities collected in Santa Monica, California, United States - V. faba soil | ecosystem: Environmental > Terrestrial > Soil > Garden | place: USA: California...
AATCACTTCTCCCCAGATCTGGGACAACGTCGGCACGACGCCATCCGACCACGTGGACTCGGGATCTTGCCCGAAGGCGTTCCTCAGCGCTCCCCGTTGCTGCAGCACCGGCTTCGGCAGGCTGTCCGCCGGCGCCGAGCCGGCGACCTGATGCAATAGCGCGAAGAGCAGATACATACCCTTGGTGTACGGGTCCCGCCTGGGCGCCAACACGTCGCGCAACCTGGGCGCTCGCGCTCGGCACACGATGGAACCGTAGCGCAGGTTGTCCGGATCCGCCGTGCTCGCGTTCAACAGATCACAACCCGCCGCCGTGAGTTGGAACACCAGCGACTGATCCCTGGACACGCCCTCGATGAACGCGATCAGCTCCGCGCGCCGCTCGGTGGAGAAATCCGCGATCACCTCGCGGAAGAAGTCATCGATCAGCGTGGGCTTGAAGCCCAGTGCATCGTCCACGCGCGTGACCCAGCCCCCCAGACGCAAGCCGAGCCCGAGGGGCACGCGGCCGTGTTTGAGCACGGAAATCAGCGACCGGGATACGAAATGCAAGAGCGGCGACCCGGCAGCGCTGCCGAACAGCGACGCCAGCGGCGTGCCAAAATGCGGCGTGGACAGGGTCACCAGCGTGCGCAGCCGCTCGTGTTCGTGAAACTTGCGCGTGCTGGTGGGCAGGGACGCCGTGGGTGCGATCGCCAAGCGCGCATCCAGACCGCCGGTGGAATGGCCGACGATGTGGATGGGCCCCGGCTCCGCCTCCGCCACCGAGACGAGCGTTTCCTGGACCAATGCCGCTCGATGCCGGATCGACGCGGTGGGCAGCGTCGGCACTTCCACCACGTTGACGTCGAGCGACAGGCGCTCGAAGGCCTGACCGAGTGCTTCCCGTACGCCGACGAAATAGGTCAGTGCCCCGAGGCTTCCGAAGCCGAAAAAGCCGGGCACGAGAACGACATGGTGACGGCTCATCTGCCTGTCCTTACCAAGGAAACTCCGTCTGGCAACGCGCGGTCCCAGCTCCGCTGCAGCTCGACCCGCACGGCTTGCGCAGGTCACCGATCTTTCAGCCGGCCCCCCGCACGGGCAGGTGCGTGGATCGCCCAACGCCGAATCGAAACCGAGACGGCACACAGCCTGCTTTATGGATTGGTAGATGGCGCGCCAGGACGCGTGCACCGCCGGCGCCCTCACACGCGTTATCTCGAACAAAAGGAGCCTCAGATGAGCGCTTTGGCAGCCTTCACTCTGTTTCATGTCGCGTTGAGCCTGGTCGGCATCGTGGCGGGATTTGTGGCCATGTTGGGCTGGCTGCGCCACCAGGCCCTCGATCGCTGGACCCTGGTGTTCCTCACCACCACGCTGGCGACGTCGGTCACGGGCTTCTTCTTTCCCTTCGTGCAGTTTCTGCCATCGCACGCGGTCGGCATCCTCTCCTGTGTGATCGTGCCCGTGGCGATGCTCGGCCGTTACCGCTACGGGCTGGCAGGGCACTGGCGCTGGCTGTACACGGTGAGCTCGGTCGCGGCGCTCTACCTGAACAGCTTCGTGCTGGTGGTACAGCTCTTCTTGAAGGTGCCCCCGCTCCGTGCCCTCGCACCCACGCAGACCGAGCCGGCGTTCCTCGCCGCACAGCTCGCCACCCTGGCGTTCTTCATCTGGCTCGGCGTCGCAACCACGCTCCAGTCGAAGCGAGCTCAGGTGAGCGCGAGCAGCGGCGCCAGCCTGGTTTGACTCCGGCCGACGCACGCCACGTGCCATGTCGGCCGTCCCTCAGCCCCGGACGAACTCGAGCAGATCCGCGTTGATCTGATCCTTGTTGATGGTGCACATGCCGTGTGAAAGACCGGGGTAGATCTTCAGCGTAGAGTCCTTGACGAGCTTCGCCGAGAGCAGCGCCGACGCGCCGATCGGGACAATCTGGTCGTCGTCACCGTGCAGGATCAGCGTGGGGACCTGGATCGACTCCAGATCTTCGGTGAAGTCGGTCTCCGAAAAGGCCTTGATGCAGTCGAGCTGCCCCTTGAAGCCGCCCATCATCCCCTGCAGCCAGAAAGAGTCCCGCACGCCTTGCGAAACGTCAGCGCCGGCGCGATTCGCCCCGTAGAACGGCGTTGTCAGATCCTTGTAGAACTGGGAGCGGTCCGCGCGCACTCCCTTGCGAATGTTCTCGAACACCTCCAGCGGCAAACCGCCAGGATTGCGCTCGGTCTGTAGCATCAGCGGCGGAACCGCGCCGATCAAGACGGCTTTGGCCACGCGTTTCTTGCCGTAGCGACCCAGATAGCGCGCAACTTCACCGCCCCCGGTCGAGTGCCCGACATGAATCGCTTTCTTGATGTCCAGGGCATCCACGAGCGCATGTAGATCGTCCGCATAGGTGTCCATCTCGTTGCCTTTCCACGGCTGGCTCGAGCGGCCGTGACCGCGGCGGTCGTGCGCAATACAGCGAAAGCCCTGGGACGCCAGAAACTCCATCTGCGGATCCCAGGCGTCGGCAGTGAGTGGCCAGCCATGACTGAAGATGATGGGCAGGCCTTCGCCCCAGTCCTTGAAGTAGATCTTGGTGCGGTCTTTCGTTTTGATAGTGGGCATGTGACCTCCAGGCTCGTCGAGCGCGCGTTGCAGAAAGGTAGGGCCGACCTAGTTCCTCGTCATGGGCTCGGACCGGTGACACGAGCGTGATCAGCAGGCGATGATTTTGGCAACAGGTCGCGTTTTGTTGCGTTGAGCGCACGGCGCGTACCCCGGTCGAAACGGCGGCGGTGAGTGGCCCTCGGGCTACTTCTCCCCGGCGCCGGGCACCTGCGTGGCGGCCGTGCGGACGCCGTGCAATCGATGGCACTGTGCACAGGTGGTCAGCGACTGTGCCAGCAGCCCTTCCCGTTCGGTGCTCGCTGCATCGATGCTCTGGCGGGCCAGGCCCTGCAACACGCGCGCCGCGCGCTCTGCCTCTGGGCTGTCTGCACCGACGAAAGGCGCGGACCCGAGCGAGCGCGCCCCGCGCTGCCAGGCAGCGGCATCCGGCGTAACGAGGCCGTCCCAGAGCTCGTCTACGGCCGCCTGATGGCTGAGCATGGTCGGCTCCTCCTCACCCGCCGGCGCAGAGAGCGCCATTGCCCTAGCCGGTCCGCCCCTCTTCTGGTGACAGTCCGCGCACGCGGTTCCGACCGCGGCCAGCGCTGCAGCACCGGCCTCCACGGTCGTGACTTCGCTCGCTCGGCCTGCAGCGGCACGCACGTTGGCCAGCGGAGCTGCCCAGCTGGCGTCCAGAGAAGGCAGCCAGCGATCGCTCGCCAGCTCGCTCGCTACCGCTTTCAGCGTCACCAGATCCCCCGTCGTGAGCGCGCGGCGCATCGCCCGAGCGTTGTCATGGTGACCCGCCATCTGCGCCCGAACGGCCGCCGTGGCCTGGGTCGTAGTCCGTTCGCTGGCGAGAAGGCCCGGCGCAAGCTCGCGGCTCGAGCGCTCCAGCTCGTTACCGCCCACGGGCTGCTCCGAGCTGGTCCGACACGCACTCAGACCAGCAACGAGCACAAGAGCGACGGTGGCCGCTGCCCCGCACCCCGCGAGCCGCCGCGCCCACGCGCGTGGGGCGCGGGACGAGGCGCGCGGCGCGGCCAGGGCGGCTCTTGCCTCGGAATGCGAGTCACGCTGCTTCGGAGAACGGGTGGGGTGCGCTGAAGACATGTCGAGCCGATACTGAGCACGACTCGTGCCACGGCTGTGACGGCCGCTCGAGCTCCTGCGCTCAGTCATCGCTCTGCTCCGTCCACTCCTCGATGACCCGCGCCGCGTCCCCCAACGAGGTCACGCTGCGTTCCTGATCGGTCGCGGCGTTCTGCAGATGGACGCGGCAACCGTCTCGCCCTAGCCTGATGCCCCGTGGCAAGCCGTCCCGGAGCGACGCCTCGAGCCGGACTGCCTCGGCCTCGCTCGCACCGCCGTCCTCTTCGATGGACTCGGCGTAGAGTTGCTCGCTGCGCAGCTCACGCCAGCGGTCCTGCGCCGCGCGGGTCGCGCTCACGAGCATGTCGCTGCGCTCTTCCCAGGCGAGGTCGGGAGGCAGCGGCCCATTGCTGGCCTCCTCCCAGAAATCGGGCCAGTCTGCCGCCGGCACGTCATCCCGCAACGCATCGGCCTTCTCGTCAGCCCAGGCACGGCCGAGCGCCGTCGCCTCCGCACGGCGATCTTCCCGTGCTGAGGTGCGGCGTTTGGCGCGCGTCAGCTTCTGACGCCACTCTGTCGCCAGTTCGCTGCGCAGCTTGCTGTCCTGGCGGCTCTTCAGCAGGGTGGAATCAGAGACCGTCAACGTCGTGCCCTTCCAGCCATCGTTCGAGGCGTACTCGACGCGCACCTCGCTCTCCGGCTCGCGCAAGCCAATCGTGAACCGATACTCCTGGAGAGCGAGCTCCTCCAATAGGAGCCGAACGGCCTCGGTGGCATTACCAACATCGACACGCTTGAAGTCCATGCCTCGGCCTCTGCAATTCAGATGCCGAGGGTGTTCCTCCGACGCCGAGCTGCTCCGAGAGGGCCGCCGGGGCATACCGCCGAACGCGCTGCCGGGGCGGCAGGGCCAGTCAACCCGAGGCCGCACGCCGCAATCTGTTCGCGCATCCACCCGTTGCACGCAGAGCTTGCGCCCCCCCTGCGACTATCGGATTCTGTGATCACCTGGCTGCCTTCTTTCCGTATGCGGGGCTGCCTTCTACTGCTCGAGACGCGCGCGCTCGAGCAAATCGGCGACGTTCTGATTTCTTGCCTGGTGCGTCTCCCGATGAATTGAACTAGATGAATCGAACTAGTGGACCCACGCCCATCGAGCAGCACTACCGAGCCCGCTGCTGGGGCAGCGAGCAGGTCGTGATGCCGAGCCATCGGTACAGCGGGCACACGCCCACGAGCCCCGTGAGCAGCGGCACGAACCCCAGATGGCCCCAGGCCGTGCGCGGCCCCACAAATACGAGAGCTATCAACACTAGCCCCACGAGCACGCGCAGGATGCGATCCCAGTAGGCGACGTTGTTGTTCACGGCAGCTCCCTTTCGCTTCTCGTCTCGAGCGCGTCCGGTACCGTGCAAAGCAAGCTTCGGGCCAAGGGTATACGGTTCCGCAGGCTTTGCATGTCCGGGTAACTCCACACAGCTACTGCGCGTCACCCTACGAAGAAGCGCCAAAGGGCCCGCCACGGCGGAACGCTGAGCAACGTGCGGCCCACGGCGAGCAACAGCCGCGCGGGGACGAGCTGCACGTTCGCGCGGCCTGCCAGCTCACAACATGGGCGAGAGAACTCTGGAATGAGAGAAATGCAGGCGTCACCCCGGCTGGACAGCACGGCAAGCGCCGGCGCGAGCGTCGCCCAGAGCTGCCCAGTATCGGCGGGGTCGGCGAGCCCGAGGCGCACTTCCAGGCACGCCTCGCATACTTTCACTTGCTGGACCAGGCGAACGGCCAGGCGCGCCGCTGCGCCCGCGAGCCCTTTCGTCCTCAACACGTGTCGGATGACTCTCCGCGGCGTACGCTGCGTTGGCCTGGATCGAGACGCTTCCACGGCCGCCGGTGTGCGTTCCGGCAAGCGCAGCCCACCCCAACAGACTTCGGCCGAGCTGGAAGGGTCTCGTCCGGGCTGGATGGAGAAGTCCACACGCAGCGGCACCAGCGTCAGCGCGACGAGCAAAACCAAGACGAACAGGGCCCAGAGCAAGGCTCACTCTCCGCTGCTGGCCGCGTTCCGCTTCAGGGCCACCTGGCTGATCGTATCTGCCATCTTTTCGACGACCGAAGCGGTACCGCTCTTGATGGCCTCAATCCGGGCCCCGTGCTCATTGGCGATGATGACGGCGATCGGACGGATACCCCCTCCGAAACCCAGCCCACTGCCGCTGCCTTGCCCTTGCTTGGCCTGCGCACCGCTGCCAGCAGCAACACCCAGCCCGAATCCGATACTGATGAGGGGGATGATGGTAGTTCCGTGCACCTCGATCGGCGCCCCCACCACCGTCTTGGTGCTGAGGATCGTTTCGAGCTCTTTTGCCGTCGAATTGAGCAGCTGCAGAAGATCCTGTTCCATCGTTCACGCTCCCGTTCTTTGCTCGAGAGATCCGTCGTCCCGTCTTTTGGGCGCACTCGGCAAGCAAGAAGCGCGCCGGTGCATGGCACCGTTCGCCTGAGCAAAACCCAGGCCAACGGACGCACATCCAACCTGCACGCACAGCGCGCGGAACGGAAAGCGCGCGGGGAGCGCCCGCCACGAGAGTGCGACGGGAGTTGTCCGCGCCTGCAGGATCTGCGCTTCCCAGCGAGCCCGCGCAGAGACTGCGGCCTCTCAGCTATCCAGGCAACGCGCCGTGACGCCTCACGACCACAGCCGCCGGGTCGCCAGCTCGGCGCCGCGCGCCAGCGACTCCAGCTTGGCCCAGACCACATCCGGGTCGATGCCGCGCATGCCGGCGTGGATGCTGAAGCCGCAGTCCACTCCCGCCATCACGCGCTCCTTGCCGACCAGGCGCGCGTAGCGGAGGATGCGCTGGGCCACGAGCTCCGGGTGCTCGATGTAGTTGGACTGGCACTCGATCACGCCGGGGCAGAGCACCTTGCGGTCGGGCACGCGGGTGGTCTCAAATAGCTCCCACTCGTGCGCGTGGCGCGGGTTGGCGGCCTCGAACAGGATCGTCGGCGGCTTGGCCGTCCACACGAGATCGAGGATGTCGCTCAGGGGCACATCGCAGTGGTGGGGACCGGGATAGTTGCCCCAGCACAGATGCATGCGCAGCTGCTCGGCGGGGATGTTGCGCACGGCATGGTTGAGCGCCGCGATGTTCATCCCCAGGCGTTTGCGAAAGGCCGGCAGATCGAGGCTGGCGTAGCTCGAGTGCCGGCCCATGGCCAGATCCGGACAATCCAGCTGCACGGTGGCACCGGCGGCGGCGATCGCCTCGTACTCGTGGCGCATGGCCTCGGCGATGGCAAACACGTACTCCTCATCGCTCCGGTAGTACTCGTTGGCAAAGAAGATCGAGACCACTCCGGGCGACGCCGCGCTCGAGAACAGGCCGGCAGGGCTTGCCTCTTTCACGGCCCGCTTCAAACTCAGCATGTCCAGCGAGGCGGCCTCGGCGTCCTTGACGGAGATGGCCGCGTTGCAGGCCGGCGCGTGGCGCTTCTTGCGCCCGGGGTTGGCAGCCACCAATTCGGAGCTCTTCGGGTAGTCGGCCAGGTCCGCGAAAAAGTAGCTCTCGGCGGCGGAGCCACCGAAGCCGTGCAAGCGGTCCTTGACGTAGGTGGCGTAGCTCGGCTTCGACATCTCGCCGTCGTTGATCAGGCTGACGCCGGCCGAGAGTTGCTTCTGAACCACCTCGCGCACGGCGTTCTCGACCCTGGCAGCAAACGCGGCCGCGTCGACGGGCACACCATCAGCTTGCGCCCAGGTCATCTTCACCAGATCTTCAGGCCTCGGCAGGCTGCCGGTGTGGGTCGTGAGGATGCGGTCGGGGCTGCGGCTCATGTGAGGTCTCCCTGCGCGGGCGGGGGGCGCTGATGCGCAGGCGCAGCCTCGTCCACGCCGGCGTAGCGGTGGGCAAACCAGTGAGCGAATCCGGGATCGCTGAACAATCGCTCGATCTGGGCGCAGTGCAGGCGATGCGCAAAGCTGGCCTCGGCCGGCAACACGTCGCTCGGGTCGAAGAGCAGGCTGCCCGAGTGCAGCGTCAGCATCCAGTGCGAGAACTCCTGGGCGCGCCAGATCTCGGGCAGGCGTGCCTCGGAATACTTCGCCAGGCGCTCGCCGCGGCCGTGGCAGAAGCGCTCGACGAAGCCCAGCGAGAGCTCCAGCGCGTCGGCGATGGCCAGGTTCATGCCCTTGCCGCCCGCGGGCGTGACCAGGTGCGCGGCGTCCCCCGCCAGATAGACCGGACCGCTCTGCAGCGGCTCGCGCACGCGCACGCGCAGATCGAGCAGATCGCGTTCGAGCACCGCACCCTCGAGCGGTCGCTCCTGGCCGAGCCGCAGCGCCAGCTCTCTCTTCAGCCGCTCGTCGCCCCAGGCATGGAGCTGCTCGCGCCCGGAGATCTGCAGGTAGTAGCGCGTGAGCTGCGGGGAGCGCCGCAGCTGCGCCGCGAAGCCGTTCGGGTGCGCGGCGTACACGGTCCGCTCACCGAGCGGGCTCGACTCGATGATGGTCGTGAGCCAGCGGAATGGGTAGGTGCGCTCGTGGCTCGCGATGCCCTCGGGGATCAGCTCGGCGCCCGCACCGGCCGTGAGCGCGACGGCGCGGCAGCTGACCTCGACCTCCATGCCCTGCGCGCCACGCGCGCGCACCAGCGCGCCGTCCGACTGCGCGTCGATGGCCGTCGCCTCGGTCGCAAAGTGCACGCGGCCGCCCTGTTCGAGCAAGCGATCCGCCCAGGCCCGCACCAAGAGGTGCTGCGGGTAGACGAAATGCCCGCGCCCGCCCGTGAGCGCCGCGTAGTCGAAGATCCGCTCCGCGCCGTTGGCGCGGAACTCGACCACACCGTTGCTGGCAGCGTGCTGCAAGATGGGCGCGGCGAGCGGCCCCGAGAGTGCCGTCACGATGCGATGCTCGAGCATGCCCGCCTTCGCGCGCACGCACAGCGACTCGGAGGCAGAGCGCTCGAGCAGCACCCACGACACGCCCTCCTCGAGCAGGCGCTGGGCCACGACCAGGCCGGCCGGGCCCGCGCCGACGATGCAGACATCTGCCTCCAGGCGCTCCACTTCCCCTCCGTAGCAGCGTCAACCGGGGAAAGTAACCGTGTGCGGCTCGGTGAACTCACGCAAGCCCTCGAGCCCGAGTTCGCGCCCCATGCCGCTCTGCCGGAAGCCCCCGAACGGAGCCCGGTCGTCGATGGCCATGGCGCTGGCGTTGTTGATCCAGGTGGTGCCCGCACGCAGGCGCGCAGCCACGGCACCGGCGCGCTCGAGGTCCGCTGACCAGACCGAGGAACCGAGGCCGGACCACTCGCCGTTGAGCTGCGCCACCACGGCATCCACATCCGTAAACGGCAAGATCGGCACGGCGGGCCCGAACTGCTCGTCGGTGACGATGCGCAGGCTCGGCGCCGGGTTCAACACCAGCGCCGGACGCAAGAAGTGCCCGCCGGCCTGGAGTGCCGACTCGTCGATGTTGCCGAACGTTCGCACTTCATGCCCCGCTGCTTTCGCTTCGCTGCATAGCGAGCTCACGAAATCGCGCTGCCGGGCGGTATTGAGCGGGCCCATCGTCGAGGTCGGCAAGAGGCCCGAGCCCAGGCGCTGGGTCGCGAGCAGCTCGGAGAGCCCGGTCACCAGCTCGTCGTACTTGGAACGCGCCACGTAGATGCGCTTGATCGCCATGCACACCTGGCCCGACGTCAGAAAACAAGCCCGCGCCAGGCGCTCCAGCGTGGGCCGGTCGAGCTCCGCGTCCTCGAGCACGAGGGCCGGGTCGTTGCCGCCGAGCTCCAGGGTAACGCGGGTGAGCTGGGTCGACGCCAGCTGCATGATGGTCTTGCCCGCGGCGGTGCTGCCGGTGAACACGACGCGGCCGACGCGTGGATCGGTGATCAACGGCTCCACGGCGCGGTTGGAGCCGCTGACCACGCTCAGCACACCGGGCGGCAGCTGGGCGGCGAGCGCCATCAGCACGCGCGAGACGGCGATCGGCGCCGTGGGCGGCGGCTTGACGATCACGGCGTTGCCCGCCACGAGAGCAAACGGCAGGCTCGCCGACAGGATCGCCAGCGGCCAGTTGTAGGGAACGATGATGCTGACCACGCCGAGCGGCAGGTGCGATACGAGGCTGCGATACGCTGGCGCTCCCGGCGGCAGCTCGGCGCCCGGCTTGTGGGGCAAGCGCCGGCGTTCGGAGAGCTCCCCGGCGAGCCCGGCCGCGAGCCGAAAGCGCCCGCCGAAGACCGCGAGATCCGCCTCCGCCTCGCGCCGGATCTTGCCGTTCTCCCGCACCAGGAACTCGGCGTTCTGTGCGCGCTCCGCTTCGAGCGCGCCGAGGGCCGCGAGCAATTGTTCCGCCCGGCGCTCTGGCTCCAGCGCGCCCCAGCTCACCGAGGCCGCCGCGGCTGCGCCCACCGCCCGGCGCGCCAGCGCCTCACTGGCCAGCGCCACTTGCCCGACGTGTTGCCTCGGCGCCGCCGGATCCATCACGTCGAGCCATTCGTTCGTCGAGAGCGGCTCACCACCGATCCACAGGGGCACCCGGGGCAGCCCGGAGGTCATCGCAGAGGGCACGACTGAGTCTGACATTGCTTCCTCCTTGCTATGGACGCCGGCTACGCCGAGCGGCGCTGTTGTTCGATCCAGGTCTTGAACGCCAGCATGAAGGCGCTCGAGAATTCTTTCGTCGCCGCGTTGTTGAGTTCACCCGCCTCATCGAAGAGCGTACCGGCATTGCCGATGTACGCCTCGGGATGAGGCATGCTGGCCACGCCGACTCCCATCAAGACCTGGCGCAACTGGTGGTGCGCACCAAACCCGGCGAGCCCGCCGTAGGACTGGCTGACGACCGCTGCGGGCTTGCCCGCCCACACACTCTTGCCCCACGGGCGCGAGCCGACATCCACCGAGTTCTTGAGCACGCCGGGCATGCCGCGGTTGAACTCCGGCGTCACGAACAAGAGCGCGTCCGAGGCGGCGATGGCGCTGCGGAAGCGCGTGAACGCGGCAGGGGGGTCGCTCTCCAGGTCCTCGTTGTAGTGGGGCAGATCCCCGATCTCGATGAAGGAGAAGTGGAGGCCCGCCGGCGCGAGCTGGGTGAGCGCGCGCGCCACTTTTCGCGTCACGGACTTCTGGCGCAAGCTACCCACGAGTACGGCCACTTGGATCTGTTGCATCGTGTCTGCCCCTCAGCGGTAGGTGTTGTTGGAGGTGTGGTCGCCACCAAGCCAGCGCTTCAGCTCCACGTGGGCGGTCTTGCGGCGCGTGGCGTTGATCTCTGCCATCTTGGGGTGGTCGACCGTAAACTCGACGATCATGCCGTTCGGGTCCTCCGCGTACAGCGAGCGACAGTAGCCGTGCTCGAGCACGTACATCTTGGGCTCCACGTAGCCGGCAGCCTGCAGGCGCTTCTCGATGCCGGCCTGTACGCTCTCCTCCACCTTGAGTGCGATGTGGTGGAACGGCGTCTCCGGCATCTTGGGGCCGAAGCGCTGGCCATCGGCCTTGTCCGCGAACTGGAAGAACGCGAGCGCGCCCCCGTCTGCCAGCCCGAAGAAGACGTGGCAATAGGTGCGCATCGCGCCAAACAGCATGTCGGACTCACACCAGGTGGCGAGCAGCGGCAGGCCGATCAAGTCCTCGTAGAAGGCGCGCGTGGCCTCGAGATCTTTGGTTACGTAGGCCGTGTGATGAAGCCGGGACGGTAGCTGGGCAGCGGTCATGAGTGTTTGCCTCCATCATGAATATCAGACTTGCCGAGAGCGAGCGCGGGCCAGCGAGGCTGCGCTGCGAGGGCGGCGCGGATCTCGGCACCGTGCTCGTCCAGCAGCGGCGCCGTGCGCACGGACGCCGCGCGCTCGCCGTCAAATTGTAGGGCCGGGCGCACCGCACTCTTACCGCCATGGGCACCCAGCACGGGCACGATCAGCCCCAGCTCGCGCACCTGCGGATCTGCGACCACTTCGCGCATGCCCTGGATCGGCGCAAAGGGCACGTCGTGCCGGCCGAGCGTCTCCAGCCACTCTCGCAGCGGCCGCTCCGAAAAGCGGGCGTCCAGCGCGGCGCCGAGCGCCTCATAGTGATCGATGCGCGACTGGCGCGTGGCAAAGCGCGGGTCCGCCTCCAGATCTCGCGCGCCCAGCGCGCGAGTCAGCTCCTGCCAGAACTTTTCGAGCGAGGATAGGTGCAGGGCGATCAGGCCGCCGTCCGAAGTGCGCAGGATATGTGCCTGTGCCAGCCGCGGCCGGTCGCTGAAGCTGGGGGCGCGCCCGAGCGCAAAGTACGCGGCGAAGGGCTCGACCGCAAAATGCGCCATGGCCTCCAGCATCGACACCTCCACATGGCGGCCGCGCTCCTCGCGCCCCCGCGCCACGAGCGCCGCGAGTATCCCCTGCGCCGCGTACATGCCGGTGATCGCATCGGCGAGCGCGGGGCCCATGAAGCGCGGCCGCTCCGGATCGACCACGACGCTCAGAAAGCCGCTCAGCGCTTGCGCCACGGAATCGTAGCTGGGCCGCTCCGCGTACGGACCTCTCGCGCCGAAGCCGCTGATGGACGTGTACACGAGGCGCGGATTGAGCCGCTGCAAGCGCTCCACGCCGGCGCCGAGCCGGTCCGCCGTGCCCGGGCGGAAGTTCTGAATGTACACGTCCGCATCCCGGATCAACTGCTCGAAGACCGGGCGGTCCTGCTCGCGCGCGAGATCGAGCGCGATGCTGCGCTTGTTGCGGTTGTACGCCTGGAAGTGGGGCGAGAACTGGCCCCCCTGGTAGCTGCGGTAGGGATCCCCGCTCGGGCTCTCCACCTTGATCACGTCCGCGCCCAGGTCCGCCAGCAACATGCCCGCACAGGGACCGGTGATGAAGGTGCCCTGCTCCACCACGCGGATGCCGCTCAAGGCGGGCGCCAGGCTCATTGATCCCCCGGAGCAAACCCGGCGGGCGCGGGGCCGTCATAGTCGATCGCCGAGGCGCCGGCGTGAGAGAGCACAAACCCGATCGGGCGGTGCTGCTCCTCCAGCAGGTGCGCGATCAAGCTCGCCGTGCGCGCCAGGATCGGCACGCCCTTCAACGCCAGCAGCGGATAGCCCGCGTCGAGCAGCACCGCGGCGATGGCTGCCGACACGTTCATGGCCAGCTGCTTGCCCGTGACCGCGACGAGCGCGCGCTCCACCGCACGCGCCGCCTCGATGTGCCGCCCGGAACTGCCCGCTTGTTCGGCGATGCTGAGCAAGCGCTCCACACGCGGGTCACTCTCCTTGTGCAAGGGGTGGCCGTAGCCCGGCACGGGCCGCTTGGCGGCGCGCTCTTCCCGCACGCGCTCTTCGGCCAGCGCCGACAGCGCGGCACCCGGAGCACCCACCGGCGCCGCCGGAGCACGCGCCACCACGTCTGCGAGCAGGCGCCCCGCCGACTCGGCCGCGCCCAGGATCACCGATCCGCAACCGAGGATGCCGGCGGCCACGGCGCCTTGCAGCGCCTCGGGCGCCGCCGCGAGGGTCATGCGGCTCGCCTGAACGCTCGGCACGAGGCCGTGCTCGGCAATGGCGACCAGCGTCGCGTCCAGCACGGCGCACTGGCCCGCACTCGGCAACTCGCCCGTGATCAGGAGCCAGATGTGGTCGGTAAAGCTGACGTGCCCGATCAGGTCCGTACACAGATCCTTGCCGCGCACCAGGATGGTCCGCGGATTGGAGGCTGAGATCGCCGAGGAGTGATGGGTCTGGGATCCGATCTTCATGGCTGCAACTTCCCGGCTGAGTTTTTTCGCATAGCGAAATTAGATTCGGTATGCGAAGCTAGAGCATGCTCGGTGAGCGACGGCGCGCTGTCAAGCCATGGTCGGCGCGCGCTCGGTCGTTCCGGCGCTCCGGGAGAAATCCACTGCAGCATAGCTCGGGTCCGGCCTCAGCAGGGGGGTGTTAGGAGCCATGTCGGAGCCGCGGCGCGAAGTGATGGGCGGTCTCGCCAAGGGGCTGGAGGTGCTGCGTGCCTTCGGGCGTGAGCCGCGCGGCTTGACCTTGAGCGAGCTGGCCAAGGTGGCGCAGTTGCCCGCGGCCACCGCGCGGCGTTGCCTGCACACGCTGCTCGAGCTCGGCTACGTGACGCGCGCGGGTCGCGCATTTCTGCTCCGCCCCAAGGTGCTGGAGCTCGGGGCGGCCTATCTCGAGGCCATGGACGTCGAGACGCTCACCAAGACGCATCTGGAAGACCTGGCGCGCCAGACCGGTGACTCGGCTGCGCTGAGCGTGCTGGACGGCGTCGACATCGTGTACATCGCGCGCGCCTCCGTGCGCACGCTCTTGCGGCTGGAGGCGCACGTGGGCAGCCGCTTTCCCGCCTATCCGACCTCGATGGGGCGGGTGCTCCTGGCCGGGCTGAGTCCGGAGGGGCTGCGCAGGTACTTCGCCGCCGCCTCCTTCCGGGCGCTCACGGAGCACACGGTGACCCAGCGGGCCAAGCTCACCCGGCGCATCGAAGAGTGCCGCCGCCTGGGCTATGCCGCCGTCGCGGACGAGCTCGCCTATGGAGTGGTGGCGGTGGCCGTACCCGTGTTCGACGAGACGGGGCGCGTGGTGGCTGCCCTGAACAGCTCCAGCCACTCGAAGAAGGTCACGCAGGTGGACCTGGTCCGGGAGCGCGTCGGCCTCTTGCAAGGCATCAGCCGGCAGATCTCGAGCGAGCTGCGGCGCGTGCCGGGGCTCTCCTTGAGCGCACAGAGCTAGTGCCGAGGCCGCGGCGCCAGCTTCCGTGGCGTTACGTGCCTCGAGGCAGCAGCGGCTGCGGGCAGCCGCAAGATTCAGCAAGCAGGCAGCTCACGCAGACAAAAGAAGCCTGCAGCGCTCCGGGCGGCTTTGCTGCGACAAGGGCCACAGCCACTCGTCGAGAACTACAGGCAGTGTCGAGGGTGCGCGCTCCGCGGGCAGGGGCCAGCGTCACGGCGCAGGCCGGTGGTCGCCGAGGGGCCTTACTTCGGGAGGGAATTATGGCATCAGCGTCCAACGGCCGAGCGCGCCGACAGTTCTTGACTCAATTGGGTGCCCTCGGAGCGCCCGCCTGGCTCGGTTGCAAGTCCGACGCTGACGAGAGCACCGCTGTGCAGAGCCTCTCGCCTGCGCCGCGCATCGACACGCATCAACATTTCTGGAACTACACGCCAGAAGACTACTCGTGGATCGAGCCGGAGAGCGCAGTCGCTCGTGATTTTGCGCCTTCCGATCTGCAGCCCGAGCTCGAGGCGGCCGGCGTAGAGGGCACGGTCCTGGTCGAATCTCACTCGCACGCTTCGGAAACAGGGCGCTTGCTCGGCATCGCTGCGCAGGCGAGCTTCGTGCGCGGCGTCGTCGGCTGGCTTCCGCTGTCCGACCCCAACGTGGCAGACCTGATCGACGAGCACGCAGCCAATCCCAAGCTGCGCGGTCTCCGGCACGCCATCCTTGCGGAAGCCGACCCAGACTTCATCCTGGGTAAGGACTTCAACCGCGGCATCGCGCTGCTCGAGTCTCGGGGCCTGCGTTTCGATCTGTTGCTCGCCCCCGGCAACCTGAGCCGAGCCTCCCGCTTCGTCGACCAACATCCGAACCAGATCTTCGTGCTCGACCATTTCGCCAAGCCGTTCATCCGGGATCGGCAGCTCGAGCCCTGGCGGACCGACTTCATCGAGCTCTCCCGCCGTCCCAACGTCTATTGCAAGGTTTCCGGTCTGGTCAACGAGGCGGATCTGCGGAGCTGGACCCCGAGCGACCTGCAGCCGTATCTGGATGTCGCCCTCGAGGCCTTCACTCCGCGCCGCATGATGTTCGGCTCCGATTGGCCGATGTGCCTCCTGGCCACGACCTACGCGGGGTGGTTCAGCACGGCGCGCGACTGGCTCGCGACCGCGAGCCTGGCGGAGCAGAATCGGATCCTCGGCGGCACGGCCGTCGAAGCCTACGGCCTGTCAAAGACGTAGTGCTTCAGCTCGCAGGCTGCGCTTCACAGCCCGGCGCGCCGATACACCAATAATCCCGGCCCGAACATCGGATCGTCGACCTGGAGCGTCAGCGTATCGCCGGCACTACAAAATTTCTGGCTGTGACCGGCGCCGAGCAACAGCGTGTCCCCGCGCACCTGAAACGATCCGGAGGTCTGCAGCCGCTGCTCGCCCGTGACGCTGCAGCCGCAGGCGCCGTCGGAGACGGCACAGGTGGCGGCATCGAACGGGCCGTTGCTTCCGGAGTCGAGCTGCTGCCCGAGCAGGTTGCACGCGAGCGGGAGCTGCTCTTCAGTGAAGGATTGACCGGAGACAGCGCCGAAGCAGCCCGCGTCCAGGTGCATGCCCATCACCAGGTTGAGCGTGCCCTCTTCGCGATAGCTCAGGTCGGAGCGGAGCTCGAGCAGGGTGTCGGGCTCGAGCGCCTCCACGCTCAAGGCGTTGCCGCACTCCGGGGGAAAGCCACCAACGTTTTCGATCAGGGTGCCGTACCCCTGCGGCACACACAGCCCTTGAGACTCCCAGCTACCGGTGGCGTCCCCTCCGCAAGGAGCGGCCGCTGCGCAGCTGCCCCAGAGCTCCAAGACACTCACCTCGAGGTCTCTACTGTCGTCGCCGCCGCAGCCGAGAACCACCGAGACGGCAGCGAGGGTACAGAGCAGTCGCACTGTGGTGGGCTTGCACCTCATGCTCCAAGCATACACCATCCCACCGCGCCGCCACTCGGGTTCGCCTGTATCATAGTGAGACAGACGACGTCCGAAGGCCGTGCATCATCTCGCACTTGCAGGTTCCAAAGGCGAAACAGTGTCGCTCCCGAAGCGCTCCAACATCGACTCTCCACGCCCGGGAATCGTGCCGGCCACGAGTTCTCCAGCGCCGGCGGACGCGCGCCCACCGGACACGCCCTCAGGGCAATATCGCGCGAGGACCGACACGCCGAATGGGTGACTCGTAACGCCAGCCATGTGGGCTCCAGACGGTCACGGGCGCAGCTTGTTGGACCGCCAGTTCATACAAGCGCAGGATCGGGTCCTGTAGCTCCGGCAGCTCCAGGAAGGCCCGTAACTCCTGCCGAGCCGCAGGCAGCGCAGGCAGATCCTCGCAGGCCTCCTGCTCGAGGCGCGGGGCGACCTCGCGCAGGGCAGCGAGCTCGCCCGAAGGGCACTCTGCGAGCAACTCGGGCCAATAGGGGAGCGCGACGAGCAGCGCCAGCGCCTGCTCGTCGTCGGAGCCAATGCAGACGGCGTTTCCGCGAGTATCCACGTGCAAGCAGCAGCGCTCCTGCCCGCGTTCACAGCACAGGTAAACCCCGCCGGTGCCGTCCCTGCCCACGACCGACACCGCGACTCCAGGAACGACGAACGCCGGCAGCCAGGGGGATGGAGTCGAGTACGCGTCCGAACCGAGCGCGCGCTCGAACACCTCGAAGTCAAACGTGAACGCCAGGACGTCCCGGACTTCGAGCACTCGACTCCAAAACGGTTGTGGCAGTATGGACATGCTCTCGACTGGGGCCTACCCAAAGTTGAAGGCCCGTGCAACCCGCGCGGCACTCCGCCCCACCTGGCTCGGCCCCACCTGGGCCAGCCCCCATCTGGCTCAGCCCCTTCCGGGCCGGTCTCACGGCTCAGGGCGAAGGACGGCCTGCGGCAATAGGACACGAAAGACACTGCCGCACCCCTCCGTACTCTCCACCTCTGAACAAGGTCCCCTCGGAGACGCCAGCGCGCTCGGCGATCTCCGCCGTGGTGCGGGGACCCTGCTCGGTGAACACCGCGCGAGCCGCGCCCAGGATCTGTTCGTCGGAAATGCTGACCGGACGCGCCATCGTTAGTGAGCGCTCACTAACATCCAGTGGCCGGGCAGAATACTTCCAGCATTTTCTCCCGGGAGCCTGCATCCACCTCGGCCCTGGCTGAGCCGCGCGCGCGGCGGAGCGCCACAGGCGCTTCTCTATTGCAAACGCAAATCAATATCATTACACTGCGCCCACGCGCTCTGCGTGTCGAAGTCATGAAACACTGCCGCTTCTTGGGTCTGACTGCGGTTCTCCTCGCTTGTTCCGAGCAGGATTCCACAACGGTTTTGCCGCCCTCCACGTCCGTGGAGCCGCTCGCGCCCGAGGCGCCCGAAGCGCGGGCCGCCAACTCGAGCCCTGGCGCTTCGACGAGTCCGCTCGAGCCCACCGCGCCCGCCGCCCTGCCGCTCGCGCCGCCGGCGCAGCCGAGTCCCGTCGCCGTCGAACCCGCGCCACCCCTGGCCAACCCCGTCGAACCCGCGCCCGCAGCGCCGGGAGCACAATACGTGGTCGCCACCGCCGTCAGCACCGACTCCGGCGCGAACACCTACGTCACGGTGCTGGACTCGGTCCGCTCCGAGCGGCTCGATCTGACCCACGCGCGGGAGTTCTCGGGCTGGTCGGACCTGGCCGTCGCCGGCGAGTGGATCTTCGTGTCGAGCGGCGAGGCCCCCGTGGTAAGCCGCTTCAGCGTCGGGGAAGGCCGCGTGCTCGTGGACGCCGGCACGATCAGCTTTGGCAACTACGTCAGCGACGCGAACTTCTACAACCAAGAGGTGATCAGCGCGAGCAAAGCGTATCTACTGGGTGAGGGCGAGATCGTCGTCTGGAACCCCAGCACGCTGGAGATCACGGGCACGATCGCCTTGCCCGAGCTCCCGGCGCGCGAAGGCATCCTGCCCTACATCGCGCTGGATCGCGGTGCCACGGTGCGCGACGGCAAGTTGTACGCGACCGTTTCCTGGACCGACACCCAGGAGCTGAACATGCTCGCCGACTCTCGCATCCTCGTCGTGGACGTGGCCAGCGATCGAATCGAAGACGTGCTCACGGTGCCCTGCCCCGACCTCAACGTCGTCGATCAGGACGAGCTGGGCAACCTCTACTTCAGCAACTGGGTCTATTCACCCGGAGCGACCCTGCTCTACGGTGACAGCTCTGCGTGCGCCGTGCGCATCCCGGCAGGCAGCCAGACGCTCGACGATTGGTCGCTGAGCTATGCTGCGCTGAACGGGCGCGAGGGCGCGGTGATGGCGTATCTGGGCCAGGGAAAGTGGCTGTATTCTTCTTTCCTCGGCGATCCGGCGACGTACAATCCTCAGACGGATGACTGGTTCGATTGGCTCTTCGGGGACACCTGGCAGCTGGAAATGGTCGATCCTACAACCAAGGCCAGCACCGCGATCACCGGCTTGCCGAAAAACGGCGGCGGGTACTACACGGCCCGCTTCGACGGCGTCACGCGACTGTTGATGCCCGGCGACGGTTACACGACGACCGCGTTCTACGCCCTCGGCGCCGACGGCTCGGTGACGCGCGAGCTCGACACGCTCGGCTGGGCCACGCGCATGTTCAAGCTACGCTGAGGCCCCGGGCCGTGGCGCTCGAGGGCAAGACCTCGAGCCGCTGCACTGACGCCCTCGTCCCGCGCTCCTGCGTAGGTTCTCACATGGGGAGCGGGCCTTG
>Ga0315912_10002559_pt1 | contig 19124 bp, 15 predicted proteins | sample VfabasoilMG_FD_204469 | JGI IMG/M metagenome (GOLD analysis project Ga0315912, IMG submission 204469) | Garden soil microbial communities collected in Santa Monica, California, United States - V. faba soil | ecosystem: Environmental > Terrestrial > Soil > Garden | place: USA: California...
CCCCGCTCGCGAAGCCGGCCGCCCCGCGTGCGCTGAACAGCGCTCCGGCCGCGCCCGCAGAGAAAGAAGCAGGCCCCCGCATTTCCTCGCCGGTTCCGGCGGATGCGGGCGCCGACGACGATTGGAAACAGTTCTAGGAGATGACCGTGGGACTAATGGAGCTCATTGAAAGCGGCAGCACGGCGGACGTGAAGGAGTGCCTGTCCTTCCGGCTCGGCGCCGAAGAGTACGGAATCGACATCCTGGCGGTTCGCGAGATCCGGGAATTCGAAAGGCCCACTCGCATCGCGAACGCGCCGGAGTTCATCCTGGGCGTCGTGAACCTCCGCGGCGTGATCGTCCCGATCGTGGACCTGCGCATCAAGTTCGGCATGCCCGAGCCGCGCTACGACGGCTCCACGGTGGTGATCATCCTGAACGTCGCCAATCGCGTCCTCGGCATCGTCGTGGACAGCGTCTCCGACGTGCTGCCGCTCAAGAACGAGGACATCCGCCCGGCGCCGGAATTCAGCGCGGCGATCGACGCATCCTTCGTGAAGGGGCTTGCCTCCATCTCGGGGCGGCTGCTCATCCTCGTCGACATCGAAATGCTCATGACGAGCCCCAGCATGGCGCTCGTCGACAGCGCGAAGGCCGCGGCATGAACGTGGTGCCCGTCGTGAGCGAGTGCTTCCGCCTGGTGGACGAGCAGATCGAGTCCAGCCAGCGCGAGATGGGCGACGTGCGCTCCATCCTCGAGGATGCGATCGCCCGCCTCATCAAGGATCGCTCCAGCGCGACGGCGCTGCAGTTCCAGGACATCACCGACCAGCTCCTCGCCCACGCCGCAGCCCGGCTGCAGGCGGTGCGCGTGGAGATGGAGCGTGCGCGCGATGCGCTGGATACCCGGCGCGATGCGCCGGCCGGCGTCGCCCACGCGATGTACGAAAACCTGCTCGCCCTTTCGAAGGCGCGCGCGAAGCCGGTGCACGCGGCAGACCTCGAGCCCGGCTCGATCGAGCTTTTCTGAATCCAACGAAAACGAGAAACGACATGTCAAAACTCCTTATCCTCGCGGTCGACGATTCCCCCTCGATGCGCGAAATGCTCGCCGCGGTCCTGCGCGACTCCGGCTACCAGGTCGTCGAAGCCGAAGACGGCGTGAAGGCGCTCGAGGTCGCGAAGACGAGCTCGATCGACGTGGTCCTCACCGACCAGAACATGCCGAACATGGACGGCCTGTCGCTCGTGAAGAACCTGCGCAGCCTCCCGGCCTACCAGGACACGCCGATCATGATGCTCACGACCGAGTCCTCGGACGAGATGAAGCAGAAGGGGCGCGCGGCGGGCGCGACGGGCTGGATGGTGAAGCCCTTCGACCCGGACAAGCTCGTGCGGATGCTGAAGGCCCTCATCGGCATGAAGCGCCAGGGAGCCTGACGTGGCCCTCGACCTCTCGCGCTTCGCCAAGGCCTTCTACGAGGAGGCCCAGGACCACCTGTCGGCGATGGAGACGCTGCTCGTGGCGATCGACGCCGGGCGTGGCGACGACGAGTCGTTGAACGCGCTTTTCCGCGCGGCCCACTCGATCAAGGGCGGCGCGGCGGCCTTCGGCCACACGCAGCTCGCCGAATTCACCCACGACCTCGAGACGATCCTCGACCGCGTGCGCAAGCGCGAGGCGGCGCTCCACAAGGCGATGGTCGACGTGATCCTCGAGGCAGGCGACGTCATGCGCGCGCACGTGGTCGCGCTCGACACGAACACGCCGCCCGACGCGGCCGCCATGGAAGAAATCCGCATGCGCCTCGTGGACGCGAGCGGCACCGAGGGCGAGGCGATCACGATCGCCGCCGCGCCTCCGCCCGCGGCCCTGGAAGATTCCGACGACGATTGGCTTGCTGCCGACGAGGACGATGACGACGAGGACTTCGGGTTCTTCACGGAAGAAAAGAACGAAGAAGTGAAGGAGGCAGCCGCTGCCCCGGTGATCGAGGCGAAAGCGACGCCCGAGCATGCGCCGGTCGTCGACGCAACGTCGATCCGGGTCAGCGTCTCGAAGGTGGACAGCCTCGTGAACCTCGTGGGCGAGCTCGTCATCACGGATTCGATGCTCCGCGAAGGCGCCCGCGCATTCGATTACGACGTGCAGGGCCGCTTCGCCGAAGCGCTCGCCCAGCTCGAGCGCAATACCCGCAACCTCCAGGAAGCGATCCTCGGCATCCGCATGATCCCGATGTCCTTCGTGTTCAGCCGGCTCCCGCGCATGGCGCGCGATGTCGCCGCGCGGCTCGGCAAGGACATCGAGCTCGAGATCCACGGGGAAGAGACCGAGCTCGACAAGCGCCTCATCGAGCAGGTCACCGATCCCCTCCTGCACCTGGTTCGCAACGCCATCGATCACGGCATCGAGTCGCCCGCGGCGCGCACCGCGAAGGGCAAGCCCGCGCGCGGCCACGTGCGCGTCGGCGCGCGCCACCAGGGCGGCATGGTGGTCATCACCGTTGCCGACGACGGCGGCGGGCTCGACCGGGCGCGGATCCTCCAGAAGGCTTCCGAGCTCGCGCTCGACGCGGACGACTCGTGGAGCGACGCGGACGTGTGGAAGCTCGTCTTCGCGCCCGGCTTCTCGACCTCGGCCGAAGTGACCGACGTTTCCGGCCGCGGCGTCGGCATGGACGTCGTGCGCCGCAACGTGGAAGCGCTGGGCGGCGCGGTGGAAGTGGATTCCGTGGCGGGCGAGGGTGCGACGTTCACGATCCGCCTTCCGCTCACGCTCGCGATCGTCGACGGCATGTCCGTCTCGGTGGACGGCGAAGTGCACATCGTGCCGCTCGCCAACATCGAGCAGTCGCTTCGCCCGGCCGACGGCCAGGTGAGCACCGTGGGCGGCCATCCGGTCCTCGACCTGGGCGGCGCGTACCTGCCGATCGTGCAGCTCAACGAAACGGTCAGCGCGTCCGACGCGGCGAACGACGGACTCCTCGTCGTGCTCGAGGCCGATGGCCGCAGGGCGGCGCTTCGCATCGACGACGTCCTCGGCCAGCACCAGGTCGTGTTGAAGAGCCTGGAAGACAACTACCGCAGGGTGCCCGGCTTCTCGGGCGCCACCATCCTCGGCGACGGGCGGGTGTCGTTCATCCTGGACGCGTCCCACATCGTCAACCGTGCCCACCGCAAGGGAAGAACTCATGCTCGCCATGACCCGGCGCTCGCTGCCTGAGGGCTGCATCCTCGAGCGCACCGCCGAAGGCACGCGCCGCATGCGTGACCGGTCGGCGGGCCTGCCCGCGCGCCTGCGCTCCGTCCTCTTCGTCGTGGACGGCTCGCAGCCCGTCTCGCGGATCCTCGGCAAGGCCGGCCAGCTCGGCCCGCTCCTCGAGGACCAGCTCGTGGAGCTGATGGACATGGGCCTCGTGGTCGGTGTCGGCGGCCCGGCGATCGCGCCTCGTGCCGCGGCGCCGGCCGCGGCGGTTCGTGCCGCGCCGCCGCGCCCCATGGGGAACGTTCCCGTCGTTCCGATCATCGGCGCGAAGGTTCAATTGCTCGAGTGCCTCGAGCGCGTTTCGGGAGGCCGCATGAAGCAGCATGGCTCGACGCTGGTGGAAGCGCGCACGTGGAAGGACCTCGCGACCAACGCGCGCGCCCTGACGGTGATCATCCAGGAGTGCGCGGGCCCCGAGGCGGCCGCGCGTTTCTGGGCCGAGGCGAAGGAAATCCTCGTGACCTTCCGCGGCCAGGAAGCGGAGACCCCGCGCCCATGAGCCGCGAAATGACCCTCGACGCGCCGGGCTGGGCCCGCGCAGCGCTCTCCGCCGACGACTTCCAGCGCGCCCGCTCGCTGCTGAGCTCGATCGCCGGCATCGCGCTCAACGACAGCAAGAAGATGATGGTCGCCTCGCGCCTCGCCAAGCGCTTGCGCGCGACCGGCCTCGACAGCTTCCCGGCGTACCTGGACCGCGTCGAAGCCGAGAGCGAGGAGTGGCCGCACTTCGTGAACGCGCTCACGACCAACCTCACGGCGTTCTTCCGCGAGCCGTACCACTTCCCGATCCTGATCGAGCACGTCCTCAAGGCCCGCGAAGCGGCGCCCTCGCGCCCGGTCACCGTGTGGAGCGCAGGCTGCTCGACGGGGCAGGAGCCGTATTCGATCGCGATGGCCCTCGTGGAAGCGTTCGGCACGATGGCTCCGCCCGTGCGGATCGTCGCCTCCGACATCGACACGGACGCGCTCGCCTGCGCCGCGCGCGGCACCTATCCTCTCGCCAAGCTCGAGGGCCTGGAGCCCGAGCGCCTGAAGCGCTTCTTCCAGCGCGGCACGGGGGCCAACGAGGGCTTCGCCCGCGTGCACCCGCAGCTGCGCGAGCTCATCGACTTCAAGCGCGTCAACCTGAGCGAGGCGACCTGGCCCGTGCCGGAGACGATCGCCGCGATCTTCTGCCGCAACGTGATGATCTATTTCTCGCGCGACACGCAGGCGACGCTCGTGCGCCGCTTCGCGCAGCGCCTGGCGCCCGATGGCCTGCTCTTCGCGGGGCACTCCGAGAACCTGCACTACGTCGCCGGCGACCTGTACAAGGCTTGCGGCCGCACCGTGTATCGCGTGACGGGGGCTGCGTGAACGCGACCCTGAACCGGCCGGAGGCCATGAAGCCCACGCGCTACCACGACAAGGCCTTCGGATGCGAAGCGGTGAAGATCCTGCCCGGCGAGTACTTCGCGACCGATCGCGACATGGCGCTCGTCACCGTGCTGGGCTCCTGCGTGGCGGCATGCCTTCGCGACCCGGTTGCGGGCGTGGGCGGCATGAACCATTTCATGCTGCCGAAGGATGACGCCAGCACGGCGGTGTCGCGCTCCGCGCGCTACGGCGCGTACGCGATGGAAGTGCTCATCAACCAGCTGATGCGCATGGGCGCGAAGCGCGACCGCCTCGAGGCCAAGGTCTTCGGCGGCGGCGCGGTCGTGCCCGGGCTCACCGCGGTCAACATCGGCGAGTCCAACGCCGCGTTCGCGCTCGACTACCTCCGTGCCGAACGGATCACCGTGAGCGCGGACGACCTCATGGGCACCGACCCTCGCAAGGTCTATTTCTTTCCGCGCACCGGCAAGGTGCTGGTGCGCATGCTTCGGACGCTCCGCAACAGCACCATCCTCGAGCGCGAAGCCAGCTACTCGCGCCGTCTCAACCAACTGCCTTCGGGCGGGGACATCGAGCTATTCAAATGAAGATCAAGGTCCTGGTCATCGACGATTCCAGCCTCATCCGCGGCATCATCACCGCGATCGTGAACGAGCAGCCCGACATGGTGGTCGTGGGCGGCGCGCCCGACCCGCTCGCCGCGCGCGACATGATCCGCACGCTGAACCCCGACGTGCTGACGCTCGACATCGAGATGCCGCACATGAACGGGCTCTCGTTCCTGAAGCGCCTCATGCGCGTGCGCCCCATGCCCGTGGTGATGCTCTCCTCGCACACGCAGCAGGGATCCGACATCGCCTTTCGCGCGCTCACGCTGGGCGCCGTGGATTTCGTCGCGAAGCCCCAGCTCGGCGCCGGCGGCACGGAGGCCGAAGACTACGCCCGCCAGATCGTGGAGGCGATCCGCGGCGCCCATGCGGCGCGCGACAACCTTCGCGCGCTCGAGCCTTCGCGCGCGCCGGACGCGGAAGTCGTGCTGCCCGCGCTGGGCAACGACGCGATCGCGACGAGCCGCGTGGTTGTCATGGGCGCATCGACGGGCGGCGCGGAAGCGCTGCGCGAGATGATGCCGGCGCTGCCCACCGACTGCCCGCCCGTGCTCGTGGCGCTCCACATGTCCGCGGCGTTCACGCGCCACCTCGCGGGCCGCCTCCAGGATATCTGCAAGGTCAAGGTGAAGGTTCCGGTCGACGGGGAGCCCGCGATGCCGGGCCACGTGTACCTCGCGCCGGGCGATGCCCACATGACGGTGCAGCGCTATGGCTCCCGCGGCTTCGGAATCAAGCTCCATCCGGGCGCCCCGCGTCCTTCCGTGGACATGCTCTTCCGCTCGGCGGCGGAGCAGGCGGGCACGGATTCCATCGGCGTGATCCTCACCGGCAACGGGGAGGACGGAGCCGAAGGGCTTCTCGAAATGCGCAACGCCGGCGCGCACACGATCGCCCAGGACGAAGCCACGTGCATCGTCCACGGCATGCCGCGTGCGGCCGAAGCGCTCGGGGCGGTCAACGAAACGGCGCCGCTCGCGCGCATCCCATTCCTCATCCTCGGCCGTCTCGCCGCGGAATCGGGCACGGCAGCCGAACCGGCCGCAGCCTGAGGGAAAGCGATTGAACGCCGCCCTGTCGCGCATCCTCGCCGAAGTCCCGGCCGGTGAATCCAATCCGGTCCTCTTCGACTCGCTGAGCCTTTCCAGCCGCTACCAGCCCGTGTTCTGCTCGGCCGAGCAGCGCCCGTGGGGCTACGAGGGCCTGCTCGTGGCTTTCTCGGCGGAAGGCAAGCCCGTGACCCCGCACAAGGTGTTCAACCGGGCCGAGGCGATCGGCGAAGGGGTCTACCTCGACTGGCTGTCGCGCGCGTTGCACCTGCGCAACTGGAGCCAGCTCGGCGAGGACCGTGGACGGCTCCTCCTCAACGTGACGCCGACGGCGGCCATCGAGGATTCGCACTTCGAGCGCACGTTCCCGCTGATGCTCGAGGCGTACGGCGCGAAGCCCCAGGACGTGATCGTCGAGATCCTGGAAACGAATACGGAAGAAGAGCCGCAACTCGTCGAGGCGGTGCGCAAGTACAAGACCATGGGCTGCAAGGTCGCGCTCGACGACTTCGGCGCGGGCGCCTCCGAGATGAAGCGCTTCTGGCGCCTGCGGCCCGACATCGTGAAGGTGGACCGCGCGGTGCTGCGCGCGGCGACCTCCGACGACCATGCGCTGCGCGTGCTGAAGGGCGTCGTCCGCATGATGCAGGACTGCGGCGTGCGCGTCGTGGTCGAGGGCGCGGAGGACCGCAAGGACGCGGCCGTCGCGCTCGACTCGAACGCGGACTTCGTGCAGGGCTATTACTTCGCGCGCCCGGCGGGCGTCGCCGTGAACGAGGGCTGCGTGCGCGAGCGCTTCGCGGGACTCGTGCTGCCCTGCGCCAAGCTGCCCGGCGACGGAACGCCCTCGGACGTATCGCTGCACTCCGACGCCATCGAGGCGACGGCGATGGCGCTGCAGACGGGTGCTTCGTTCCCGTCGGCGATCGAGCTGCTGCTGAGCCTTCCCAACGCGCTGCGCGGCTACCTCATGTCGCGGAGCGGGCGGCTGCTCGCGAGCAGCGTGCACCACCTCGCCTACGCGAACGGTCTCTTCGAGACGGGCGCCTCGGGCTCCGGCCTCGGCTGGCAGATCGTCCGCATGGCGCGCCGCGCCGCGGAAGAGCCCGGCGTCGTGCTCCGCTCGCCGCCGCACTCGTCGTTCGGTCCCGCGATGAGGTGCACCACCTTCTCCTACGGGTTCCAGTACAACGGCAACGTGGCCGTCCTTTGCGCCGACGTCGCTACCTGAATCCCTAAGCGGTTTCCTTCCGCTTGAGCACCGCGGCGAGCGCGGTGCCGAGCTCGCTCTTGCGGTAGGGCTTGCGAAGGATCCGCGTCGCGCCGGCATTCGCGGCGCGCAGCTCGAAGCCGGATCCGCCGTAGCCGCTCGCGACGAGAATCGGCAGCGACTCCGCCTGCGCGCGCAACTGCGCGCACAGCTCCGTTCCCGTGAGATCCGGCATCACTTCGTCGGTGAGCACCGCGGCGAAGCGATGCGGCGTCGCGTGGTACGCGGCGAGCGCGCGCACGCTCGAGGTGTAGCCGACGGGCTCGTAGCCCAGCTCCGCCAGGAGGTCTTGCGAGAGCTCGACGAGCGCGGGCTCGTCGTCCACGACCAGGATCGTCTCGCCGTTCCCGCGCGGGATTTCGGCGCGCTGGGGATCGACGGGCACGGCCGCCCCGGCGTAAACGGGCAGGTAGACGATGAACTTCGTGCCGGTCCCGATTTGCGACTCGATGTCGATCCCGCCGCCGTGGCTCAACGTCACGCCGTGCGCTATGGCGAGCCCGAGGCCCGTGCCCTTGCCCATCTCCTTCGTCGAGAAGAACGGCTCGAAGATGCGCCCGATCACCGCGGGATCGATGCCGGTGCCCTGGTCCTGGATTTCGAGGACGTGATACGGGCCCGCGGCCAGGGGCCCGCCTGCGAGCATCCGCTCCGCGGGGATTTCCTCGGAGCGCCCGAACGCGATCCGCAGCTCGCCGCCCGTCGGCATCGCCTGCATCGCGTTCGTGCACAGGTTCATGATGAGCTGGTAGAGGTGCGTCGCGTTTCCGAACGTGACGCACGCCTCCGCGGAATCCTCCTCTCGCACGCGAATGCTGGAGGGAAGGGAGCCCGCCAGCGTGGCCACGACCTCCTCGACGATCGCGCGCAAGTCCACGGCATGCTTCTCCTGCTCCGTCGAGCGGCTGAAGGCGAGGATCTGCGCGACGAGCGCCTTGCCGCGCTCGCCGGCCGAAGCGATGGTGTCGCTGTACTTGCGCGCCTTGCTTCCGGGGTCGGTCGCGCCCTGGAGCATTTCCGCGTAGCCGAGGATCGCGCCGAGGATGTTGTTGAAGTCGTGCGCGATCCCTCCGGCGAGCGCGCCCACCGCCTCCAGCTTCTCCGCCTGGCGAAGGCGCTCGCCCAGGCGCCGGCGTTCGTCCTCGATGCGGCGGCGCTCGGTGACGTTTCGCAGCACGCCGATGACATCCATGCGCACGCGCTCATCCCTCGTCCGGCGCTCCTTCACCGGGACGGCATAGGCGTCGACGGCCACCACCACTTCGCGCCCGTCGTCGCGGGTCAACCGGTAGTCGATGGTGAGCGCGGGCCGGCGTCCGGTGGCGAGCTCCGCGTGGAGCCGCACGATGCGCGTGCGGTCTTCCGGGTGGATGCGGTTGCGCCAGGACCGCGTGTCCGCCAGCTCTTCCGGGTCGATGTCGAGCACGAAGCGCAAGTCGCCCGACCAGGCGACAAGGCCGGAGCCCGTCGTCGTTTCGAACACCAGCATGTCGCTCGCTTCGATGGCGAACTCCAGCCGTTTTCGCGACATCTGGCTTTCGGCCAGGGCGTGACGCCATTCGACGGTGCGCGCCGCAATGAAGAAGCCGAGCACCGTCGCGATGCCGAAGCTGATCTGGACGTGGAGAAGCGCGGCGTTCAGCGTGGGGTGCTGCGCGGCGAAAGGCCCGACCCCGTTCGCGGTGCTGAAGAACGCGAACGCCATCGGCCCGCCGATCGCGAGAAGCCCCCCGGGGATGCCGAAGCGCACGGCCGCCCAGAGCATGAAGATCATGGGAACCGCGAGCGGCGTGGCCGCGGCCTGGAAAGCCTCGCGCAGCATCGGATAGCCGGGGCCGAGGAAGAAGTAGCACACCGTGATCATCGAGACGGCCAGCAGGAACGCCTCGACGCGGCGCGCATGCGGCTGGAGCAGGCGCAACTCTTCGCGCCAATGGTTCGCGGTGGCGAGCACGAACGGCGCCACGACCAGCATCCCGAGCGTATCGGACACGTACCACACCATCCACACGCGCCAGTAGGTGCCGCGATGCAGCAGCCAGTCGATCGTGTTGCTGAGAAGCGTTGCCGCCACCATCGTCGCCAGGACCAGGGCGACCAGCTTCGCGGCATCGCGCAGCGTATCGATGCGCGGCTGCACGCCGCGGATCCGCGTGACGACGGTCGCGACGAGCAATGGCTCCATCACGTTGAACACCGAGTAAAGGAGCGCGAGGTCGAACGCCTTGTTGCTCGCCGACAGATTGCCCGCGAAGACGCCCGCGAGGTAGAGCGGCCAGAAGCGGCGCGGCGTGGCGAGGAGGGCCCCCAGCGCGAGCCCGTCCGCGGGCCAGATGTAGGAGATCCCGCTCTGCTTCACCGGCAGCGAAAGGCTGTACCGCGCGAGGAGGAAGTAGCCGATCGCGACCACGCCGGCCGCGAGCACATGGCGGCGCCATTCGGCAGCCGGGGTTACGACCTTGGGGGGGGCAATTCTCATGGCGGTTCACGCATTCTAGTGACGGCCGCTGGCTCGTGCAGCAAGTACCTGATACAATTAGCGAATATGCTTCACCAGCGAACCCTCAAGACGGCCGTCCGCGCGACGGGGGTCGGACTGCACACCGGCAACAAAGTCACCATGGGGCTCCGTCCTGCGCCCATCGAAACGGGCATCGTTTTCTGCCGATCGGACCTGCCCGGCAATCCGGCCATCCCCGCGCGCGCGGACCTCGTCACCAATACGACGCTCGCCACCGTCCTCGAGAAGGATGGCGCACGCGTCTCCACGGTCGAGCACCTGATGGCCGCCTTCGCGGGCCTGGGCATCGACAACGCTTTCGTCGACGTGTCGGCGGAGGAAGTGCCGATCATGGACGGCAGCGCCGGCACGTTCGTCTTCCTGCTGCAGTCGGCGGGAATCGAAGAACAGGCGGCGAAGAAGCGCTACCTGCGGGTGATGAAGCGGGTGGAGATCGAGCAGGGCGACAAGAAGGTGCGCCTCGAGCCCTTCAACGGCTTCAAGATCGGCTTCACGATCGAGTTCAGCCATCCGGTGTTCGACGCGGCCGGTTCGGAAGTGGTCGTCGATTTCGCGGAAACGTCGTTCGTGCGCGAAATCGCGCGCGCGCGGACGTTCGGCTTCACGCAGGAAGTCGAGCTGATGCGCTCGAAAGGACTGGGCCGCGGCGGCTCGCTCGACAACGCGATCGTGATCGACGACTTCCGCGTGCTGAACGCGGAGGGCCTTCGGTTCGACGACGAGTTCGTGAAGCACAAGGCGCTCGACGCCGTGGGCGACCTCTACCTTCTCGGCCGTCCGCTGATCGGCGCTTTCTTCGGCCACAAGTCGGGCCACGCGCTCAACAACCTCCTCGCGCGCAAGCTCCTCGCGGATGCTTCCGCCTGGGAAGAGGTCACTTTCGACGCGGCCGAATCGGTGCCGCGCGCCTTCGCGAACCTGCAGCCGCAGGCGTAGAAGACCGGTTTTCTACGCCAGCAACCCGCCGGCGACCGCATCGGGCCCCGAGGGCCTGCCCAGCAGGAATCCCTGTCCTTCGTCACACCCCACGGCGCGCAGTGCCTCGAGCTGGGCCTCGCTTTCGATGCCCTCGGCGACCACGCTGAAGCCCAGGCCGTGGGCGAGCTCCACCACCGCGCTCACGATGGCGGCGTCGTTTCGGTCGAGGGCGATCTCGCTCACGAACGAGCGGTCGATCTTGATGCCGTCGAGCGGCAGGTGCTTGAGGTAGGCGAGCGACGAATAGCCGACGCCGAAGTCGTCGAGGACGATGCGGAAGCCGCGCGAGCTGAGCTGGTTGAGAACCCGGCGCGTCGCTTCGGGCTGGGTGATCAGCATGCTCTCCGTGACCTCGAGCTGGAGGAGCGACGGATCGACGCCGTGCGCGTTCACGCAGTCCGCGACGATTCCGGGAAGCCGGTTGTTGAGTTGACGCGCCGACAGGTTCACGGCGACCGGGACGAGGTTCGCCCCCTCTTCGCGCCATCGCGCGATCTGCGCGCAGGCTTCCTCGAGAACCCATCCCCCGAGGACGAGGATCAGGTCCGATTCTTCCGCGACCGAGATGAATCGCGACGGCGGGATCTCGCCGAGTTCCGGGTGGGACCACCGCACCAGTGCCTCCAGACCGGTGATTTCGCCGCTGGCGATCTCGAACTTCGGCTGGTAGGCAAGCCGCAGCTCTCCGCGCGCAATGCCCTCGCGAAGCCCCGTTTCGATGAGCAGGCGGTCGCGCGCGCGCTCGCCCATCACGCTGTCGTAGAGGCAGTGGGTGCCGCGCCCCTCGTGCATGGCCGCATGCATTGCCGTCTCCGCGTGGCCGAGCAGGCGCTCGGCGTCCGCGCCATCGTCCGGGTACACCGACACGCCCACGCTCGCGCCCAGCGCGAGCGGGCCGCTGGCGGTCGTGAAGGGCTGCTCGAAGGCGCTCATGATCTTGGCCACGACGCGCGGTGCGTCGGACGGATCGCGCATGGGGTCGGCGATGTAGAGGAGGTCGTCGCCGGAAAGGCTCGCGAGCGTGTCGCCGGCGCGCAGCGTCGCGGAGATCCGCGCGCTCACCTCTCGCATGAGGTCATCCGCCGCGCCGCGCCCCAGGGATTGGCTCAGGGCCCTGAACCGGTCGATGCCGATGTGGAGGATGCCGATGGCGCTTCCGGCACGCCGTGCCTGCTCGATGCCGCGTTGCAGGCGGTCGAGGGCGAGCGGGCGGCTCGGAAGCCCGGTGAGGGAGTCGCGCGTGGCGAGGTAGTTGGCGCGCCGCTCCGCCTCGCGCTGTGCCGTGATGTCGGCCACGGAGACGAGCAGCAACTCCTGTCCTTCCACGTTGAGGAGCTCGGCCGAGAGGAGGGCCTCGAGGATCTCGCCCGAGCGGCGGCGAAGCCGCGTTTCGAATTCGCGCACGCCCCCGTGCTTGCGGACGTCGCGCAGCAGGCGGTCGCGCTCGCGGCGATCCTCCCAGATGCCGAGATCCCGGGTGGCGCGGCCGATGACCGCGTCGCGCGAGTGGCCGAACATGCGCAGGTAGGCGTCGTTCACCTCGAGATGCAGGCCATCCTCCAGGCGGCTCACGACCACTGCGTTCTGGCTCGAATTGAAGAATTTCTCCAGGCGTTCCTGGGTGTGCGCGAGCTCGCTCGTGAGCGCGCGCTCCCGCTTGGCGGCACTGCGGATCGCGCGCATGAGCGAGCGCCCTCCCACGGCGCAGGCCGTGAGCAGCACGAGGAGGCTTGCGACGCCCGCGGGTCCCACGCTCGGGGTGACATACGTTGCGCCTGAAGTGACCTGGGCCACCCCGGCCGCGAGTGCGCTGCCCAACACCACCGCGGCGAGCTGCCAATAGGCGCGTGAGCGCAGGAACACGCAGCCGAGGAAGAGGACCGCCGGATAACCGGCCGATGCGAAGTCGCGCAGGCCGTTGCCGAGCACGATGCGCGCCGTGAACATGAGGGCGAGCCCATGCAGCAGCACGAGGGCGCCCAGCCCGGCCCGGCCGGCGCGGCAGAGCGCGAGCGTTACGCCACTCGCGATGAGCATGAGCCCCATGGCGGCTGCCCGCGGCCAATCGGCCAGCAGGAGGTCGGCCACCAGGACCAGGAAGCTGCCGGCGAAAGCCGCCGCCGCGATTCCGCGAAGCGGCTCGGCGAGGATCGCCGGCTCCCGCGCGTGCAGCGCGTCGGCCCGCGCGAGCCACGACGCACCAGGGCGTCCGTCGGCGAACGCGAGCGCTCCGGGCGGGCGGCTCATGGGATGGACCTCGCTTCCTTACTGCTTGAAGGCGATTTCGACTTCGACGATGCGGCCCGCGGAACCTTCCGCGTAGCGCCAGTCGACGAGCGCGCGCTGCACGGCGCGGTCGAAGAGGCGGCGGGGAATCGCGTCGACGATCTCGACGTTCGTGACCTTGCCGGCGGCGTCGAGCGTCATGCGCGCCGTGACCTTGCCCTTCGATGCGCCGGCCTTGACGGCCTCGCTCGGAAAGTCGGGATCGACGCGGTGAACCGGACGCAGGTCCTGCGCGAGGGTGGGCAGCGCGACGGCAAGCGCGGCGCCGAGGATGATTCCGGAAATGCTTCGCTTCATGGGTAGTCTCCGTTGGGTGGATCGGTGCTTTCAGTCGCCTGCGGCAAGGCCGAGCGCGGGTACCGCGGCCGGGCGAATGCGACGCGAGGGATGGTTGTCGGCAGCGAGGGCGGGGGCGGCCGTCTCATAGGCATCGAGGCGGAACGCGCAAACCGCTTCGCTCAGCTCGCGGGCGAGCTCGTTCAGCGATTCGGACGCGGCCGTGGACTCCTGCGCGAGCGAGGCGTTGTGCTGGTTGGACTTCTCCAGCTCGACCACGGCCTGGTTCACCTGCGCGATGCCGTCGCTCTGCTCGCGCGTCGCGGCGGCGATCTCGCCGATGATCGACGAGACGCGCTCGACGCTCGAGACGACGTCCTTCATGGTGCGGCCCGCGCCGTCGGCGCGCTTGGCACCTTCCTCGACACGCGCCACGGACTCGGTGATGAGTCCCTTGATCTCCTGCGCCGCTTTCGCGCAGCGCAGCGCCAGGTTGCGCACTTCGCCGGCCACGACGGCGAAGCCGCGGCCCTGCTCGCCGGCGCGCGCCGCTTCGACGGCGGCGTTCAGCGCGAGGATGTTGGTCTGGAACGCTATTCCATCGATGACACTGATAATTTCGGCGATCTTCCCGGAGCTCTGGCGAATGCCGGCCATGACGCGGACCACTTCGTCCACTTCGTTGCCGCCGCGCTGCGCGATGCCGGAGGCGGAAACCGCGACCTTGCTCGCTTCGCGCGCGTTGCCGCTGGTGTGGCTCACCGAGGCGGTCATCTCTTCGATCGACGCGGCGGTCTCCTCGAGGCTCGAGGCCTGGGATTCGGTGCGGGCCGAAAGGTCCGCGGTGCCCGCGGCGATCTGCGTGGACGCGCTCGTCACGCTCTCGGCGGAACGGCGCACGCGCTCGACGATGCCCACGAGCGACTCATTCATATGGGCGAGGGAGCCGAGCAGCTGCCCCAGCTCGTCCGGACGGCCCGCTTCGATGCGCGCGGTGAGGTCGCCGGAGGCGACGATCCGCGAGACTTCGGTCGCGCGCTGGAGGCGGCGCGTGATCATGTTGACGGTGAGCCAGCCCACGGTGCCGCTCACGACGAGCGCGAGGAGCACCGCGATGCCGAGACCCGCGAGCAGGACCTTGCGCTCCGAGGCCGCGGTTTCGGCCGCGCGCTGCGCGAGCTCGTCGCCGCGCTTCGAGATGCCTTTCACCAGCGCGTCCATGCGGCCGAGCACGGCGTTGTCCAGGCCGCGCAGGGTCGTGCGCGATTCCAGGATGGAGGGGAGGTTGCCGGACTTGAGGTCCTTGGCGGCCGATAGGTAGCGATTGGTGACGGACTGGTGGTCCTTCAGCGCATCGCGGGCAAGCTCTTCGGGCACGCCGAGGGCCTTGAGCTGGCCGTCGAGCTCGCCCAGATGCTCGGCGACTCGAGCGCCGCGGTCGGCGAACGTCTTGACGTGTTGGGTCTTCTCATCGTCCGTGGCGAGCAGGACGAGGGCCCAGACGCGCAGCTGGCCCCAAAACTCGAGCTGGGCCCGGCGCGCGAGGTCGCTGGCGGCCTCGACCTGGTTGGTCCGGGCGATGGCCGAGTCGAATTCGTTGTTGAGGCGGGTGAGCGCATACCACGCGTACCCGGCGGCGCCGAGCAGCGTGACGTTCACGAACACCAGCAGGCACAGCAGGCGCGCTCGCACCGTCAAACGCGTGATCCCCATCCCAGTACTCCCGATTGGCAAGGACGCCAAGATAGGGGTGGCGCACTGCCGCAGCGTTACGCGATTGCTGCAACGGTAAGAATCGGTATTACGGCTTGGAGCGGGGTTTCCGGGGGGTGGCGGCGATGCGTTCCAGCGCCTGTTTGAGGGGTGAATCGGCGAGTCGGCCGGCGACACGGCCGAGGGCCTCGCGGGGCATGTCCGGACGGGCCACGACGGGCCGCCGAGGTGTGCCGTCCTTCACTTGAACTTCGATGCGGATTGAAGTAAGCTCCTGATCCCCCGAGTGTTTTGAGGATTTTCGCGCGGCTTCGCGCAACCCCTCCAGCAACCGGGGCGCAATGTGTCGCAAGGCGGCTGCGACCGGCCCACTGGTCGCAAGAACCACAACAGTCGTTCCATCGAGGGCGCAAACCCGGCTCGCTTCGGCCAGCGGCGCGGGGGCGAGATTCCGGTAGCGTCGCTGCAGGCGCTTCACGCGTTCCAGCCGCAAGGCAAGCGGCCTGAGGTCGGCGTTGTCGTCCAGAAGCTTTGAAAGACGTTCGGGTGGCATCGGGATTCGGGGAAAGGTCACAACTCGATGCCGGATGTGTCCTGTCCCCCCAGGGAGGAGGTCGGTTTGAACATTATTCTCGTATCGGACAGCCTCGCGAAGAGCCGGCACGTCACGCTCTCGCAGGGGCAGGTCCTGGCGCTCGCCTTCGGCATCCTACTCGCAGGCTTCTTCCTCGCCATGGCGACTTACGTCGTCACCATGAAATTCGCGACGGACCTGCGCAATCCCTATCTTCGGACCCTTCTCTCGGCGCTGCACGAAGACGAGCTGAAGCGCTCGGAAGCGGAAATGAAGGACAACATCAACGCGCTCGCCGCGAAGGTGGGTGAGCTGCAAGCCCGGATCCTGCGCCTCGACGCGTTCGGCGAGCGGCTCGCCAAGGCGGCCGGCATCAAGCGCGAGGAATTCCGCTTCGACGAGACGCCCGGCCAGGGCGGCCCGGCGCCCACCGCGGGACGCGACCTCTCGGTGGCGGAGTTCAACCAGCTGCTCTCCGAGATTTCCCGGGTCCTGGACGACCGCAGCGACAAGCTCGGGGTGCTCGACTCATTCCTGATGGACGACCGCCTCGCGCGGAAGACCATTCCCACGACGATGCCGGTGGCGGAGGGTTACTACTCCTCCAATTACGGCTACCGCCTCGATCCGATCACCGGCCGCTCCACGTTCCACACGGGCGTGGACATCATCGCGGCGCCCGGCACGCCGGTCATGTCCGCGGCGGGCGGCGTCGTGTCCTTCGCGGGGTTCATGGCGGAATACGGGATGGTGGTCGAGATCGACCACGACAACGGCCTCACCTCCCGCTATGCGCACCTTTCGAAGAGCCTCGTGAAAGCGGGCGAGGTCGTCATGAAGGGCCAGTTCGTCGCGAAAGTCGGCGCCACCGGCCGCACGACCGGCCCGCACCTGCACTTCGAGGTGCGCGAGAAGGGCGTCCCCCTCAACCCGAACAAGTTCCTGTCGCTCGGCAAGAACGACGTGCTGATCCGGGCGTCCAACAACCGTTAGATTTTCGGTCGAAGCGGCCTACACGGGGCCGCCGACCTATTGGATTTTCGGTCGAAGCGGCCGACATGGGGCCGCCGACCTAAAGGTGTCGCACGACCGGAGGCAAAAGACCGGTCTGCGCGACAGAGCTTGATCTGGGGGCGGTTCGCCCCCAGCTATAATTCACATCCGGCCCGCGAGGGCCGGTCGCGCATTCAGCCCTCCTCCAGAAGCCCCTCGTGCTCAACACCGCTCTCAAGGCCATTTTCGGCAGCCGCAACGACCGCCTCCTCAAGCAGTACCGCAAGACCGTCGACGCCATCAACGCGCTCGAGCCGCGGTTCGAGAAACTGAGCGATTCGGAGCTCGCCGGGATGACGCCGCAGCTCAAGAAGCGCGTGGCCGACGGCGCGAAGCTCGAGGAGGTGCTGCCGGAGGCCTTCGCCGTCGTGCGGGAGGCGTCGAAGCGCGTGCTGAACATGCGGCACTTCGATGTGCAGATGATCGGCGGCATCGCGCTGCACGAAGGCAAGATCGCCGAGATGCGCACGGGCGAGGGCAAGACCCTCGTCGCGACGCTGCCCTCGTACCTGAACGCGCTCACCGGCAAGGGCGTCCACGTCGTCACCGTGAACGACTACCTCGCGAAGCGCGACGCCGAGTGGATGGGCCGCATCCATCGATTCCTCGGCATGACCGTGGGCGTCGTCGTGCCGCAGATGGACCACGCCGACAAGCAGGCGTCCTACCAGGCCGACATCACGTACGGCACGAACAACGAGTTCGGCTTCGACTACCTGCGCGATAACATGGCGACGCAGGTTTCCGAGCGCTTCCAGAGGGGCCTCAACTACGCCATTGTCGACGAAGTCGACTCGATCCTGATCGACGAGGCGAGGACGCCGCTCATCATCTCCGGCCAGGCCGAGGACTCGACGGAGCTCTACCGGCGCATCAACGTGCTGGTGCCGCGGCTCACCAAGCAGGAGAAGGAAGACGCGCCGGGGGACTATCACGTCGACCTCAAGCAGCACCAGGTGACGCTCTCGGAGCAGGGCCACGAGCACGCCGAAGAGCTGATGAGCGAGGCGGGGCTCCTCCCCGAGGGCGCCAGCCTCTACGACCCCTCGAACATCGTGCTGATGCACCACCTGTATGCCGGCATCCGCGCGCACGCCCTCTATCACCGGGACCAGCACTACGTCGTGATGAGCGACGAGATCGTCATCGTCGACGAGTTCACCGGCCGCATGATGCAGGGCCGGCGCTGGAGCGACGGCCTGCACCAGGCGGTGGAAGCGAAGGAAGGAGTCACGATCAAGAACGAGAGCCAGACGCTCGCCTCGATCACCTTCCAGAACTACTTCCGCATCTACAAGAAGCTCTCGGGCATGACCGGCACGGCCGACACCGAGGCCTTCGAGTTCTCGTCGATCTACAGCCTCGAGACGGTCATCATCCCGACGCATCGCCCGATGGTGAGGAAGGACCTGAACGACCAGGTCTTCATCACGGCGAAGGAGAAGTACCAGGCGATCATCGACGACGTGAAGGAGCGCACGGCGAAGGGACAGCCGGTGCTGCTCGGCACGACGTCCGTCGAGAACTCCGAGCTCATCTCGAAGATGCTCGACCAGGAAGGGATGCCCCACAACGTGCTGAACGCGAAGCAGCACGCGCGCGAAGCCGAGATCGTCGTGCAGGCGGGGCGCCCGAAGCAGATCACGATCGCGACGAACATGGCCGGCCGCGGCACGGACATCGTGCTGGGCGGCAATCCCGATCCCGAGATCCAGAAGGTGAAGGCGGACGACACGCTGCCGGAGCCGTCGAAGGAATCGCGGATCGCCGAGATCCGCGCGCAGTGGCAGAAGCTGCACGAGGAAGTCGTCTCGGCCGGCGGACTGCATATCATCGGCTCCGAACGCCACGAGTCGCGGCGCATCGACAACCAGCTTCGCGGGCGATCCGGACGCCAGGGCGACCCCGGCACCTCGCGCTTCTTCCTCGCGTTCGAGGATCCGCTCCTCAAGATCTTCGCCGGCGAGCGCCTGCAGGCGATCATGCGCTCCCTCAAGATTCCCGAGGGCGAGGCGATCGAGGCGCGCATGGTGACGCGCTCCATCGAGAACGCGCAGCGCAAGGTCGAGGCGCGCAACTTCGACATCCGCAAGAACCTGCTCGAGTTCGACGACGTCGCGAACGACCAGCGGAAGGTGATCTACCAGCAGCGCAACGAGTTGCTCGAGTCGAAGG
>Ga0315912_10002560_pt1 | contig 19123 bp, 16 predicted proteins | sample VfabasoilMG_FD_204469 | JGI IMG/M metagenome (GOLD analysis project Ga0315912, IMG submission 204469) | Garden soil microbial communities collected in Santa Monica, California, United States - V. faba soil | ecosystem: Environmental > Terrestrial > Soil > Garden | place: USA: California...
CACGATCGCCGGCGAAGGGCCCGCGCTCCCCGGGTTACGGCGCGCGGCCGCCGACGCGGGGCTCGAACGCCACGTGCTGTTCGTCGGCTACCTCGACCGGCGCGGCCCGCTGCTCGATTGCTACCGCGCCGCCGACGTCTTCGTATTCGCGTCGCGGACGGAGACGCAGGGCCTCGTGTTGCTCGAGAGCCTCGCGCTCGGCGTGCCGGTCGTCTCGACGGCCGTGCTCGGAACGAAGGAAGTGCTCGAGAACGCGGCGGGCGCCATCGTCGTGCGCGAGGACGTCGCGGAGTTTGCCGCGGCCGTCACGCGCGTTCTAACCGAGCGCGCACTACGCGCACGGCTCGCGAACGCCGGACGCGAGTTCGTCGAGCGGAATTGGTCGAGCCGCGAGATGGCGAAGCGGTTATTGGCGCTCTACGAAGATCTCGTGCGAACGACGCGCGTGGATTCGACGAACACGCGATACGACACGGCCGCGTGACGGCGCTCGAGCGAACGCAAGAACGCATTGCGCTTCCACTCGTCGATGGCATCCGTCAGCGACTCGACGACGGGTTCGAGCGTCGGCGGTGACAGCGGTGTTTGCTTGGCGTCCTGCTCGGCTGCTGGCATGCGCGCGTCTCTTATAATTTGAGGACGAATTATAGGCGAAGGTCGTCGCGCCCGAACAGCCGCGCAGCGACGCGTACTTGTTACAGTCTCGTAACGCTATGCGGGTGAAGTCGCGCGTAACTTGCTGATCGGTTGTTCGCTCGCGTCGATGAGCCCGTGCGCGAGCAACCACGCGCGCGCGAATGCAGCGTCGCCCGCGAGCCACGCGCGCGCAGAGCCTTCTCGAAAGCTGTAGCCCCACGCGTCCATGTCGGCGAGACAGCGTTCGGCGCCGAAACCGACGAGCCCTCGCGCGAGCACGACTTGCAAATAGCAGACCGCGCTCTCTTCGTCGTCGTTGCCGCCTGCATCCGTCTCGAGCGTGTCGCGCCGAGCATCGTCCATGCAGATGAAATGACAGAGCTCGTGCAGCAGCGAATGCGCCGGCGTGTCGCCGCGCACGTAGACGACGTTGCCGATCAGGCCCGCCTCCGACTCGCCCCAATACGAGCCCGGAATCGTCTCGCCGCGCTCGAGCTCGACGAGCCGCGCTCCGTAACGTTCGAGCAGCGCCGTCACCTCGCGCTTGTCGAGGTCCGCGAGTGCGACGACGCGGGAGACGGGAGGGTTCGCGAGCGAGGCAGCCACGACGCGAGCCGCTAACGCGGCGGCAGAGCCGCCGTCACGCCAAGCGCTTGAATGCGCTGCATGACGCGGCGCGCGAGATCCGCGGCGAGCGACTCGCGCAGGATCTGCTCCTCGGCCGCCTTCGCGAGCACTTCAGTCTCGTCATACGTGTAGGAACGCGTGACGACGAGCGACTCGTTCGTGAGCAAGCTCTCGGCGCCGACTCGCAGCGAGAACGTGACGGCGTAGTAGACCTCGTACTCGCGCGGGATGTTGCGGGCGGACACCGACAGCACGCGCTGGCCCGTCTCGTCGACGGCGATGTCGAGCACGGCCGCGCCTTCGGCCGGGGCGGAAAGGACCTCGGCGCCACGCTGGCGCAACACGTCCGTCAGCGACGTCAGGAAGTCCGAGTGCGGCCGATCCGTCTCGACGAACGTGCGCGCCATCGACGGCGGCAGGCTGCCGGCACCTTGTAAATGAAAGCCGCACGCCGCCAAACCCAGCGCGAGCCCAGCACAAAGCGATGCGCGCACGCCACGGTTTGCGCGGATCGCGCGGAAAAAGTGTTGTATCCGAGGCACCGTCTGGGGGCTCATGGCAGAATAGACCGCGTCCATAGCTTACACCGCGTCATGGCCGCTTACCCGTTCAAAGAAATCGAAGCGAAATGGCAAGCCGAATGGCAACGCCAGGGGACGTTTCGCACGCCGGAAAAGATCGATAGATCGAAGCCGAAGTACTTCGTGCTCGACATGTTCCCGTACCCGTCGGGCGACGGCCTGCACGTCGGCCATCCCGAGGGCTACACGGCGACCGACATCGTCGCGCGCTACAAGCGCATGCGCGGCTTCAACGTGCTGCACCCGATGGGGTGGGATGCGTTCGGCCTGCCGGCCGAGCAGTACGCCGTGCGTACGGGCACGCACCCGCGCATCACGACGGAGCGCAACGTCAAGCGCTTCCGCGAGCAGCTGAAATCGCTCGGCTTCTCGTACGACTGGGAGCGAGAGGTCAACACAACGGACCCCGCGTACTACAAGTGGACGCAGTGGATCTTCAAGACACTGTTCGACCGAGGTCTCGCCTATCAATCGGAGCTACCCGTCTGGTGGTGCCCCGAGCTCGGTACGACGCTCGCGAACGAAGAGGTCGTCGACGGCAAATCCGAGGTCGGCGGCTTCGACTGCGTGCGGCGGCCGTTGCGCCAATGGGTGCTCAAGATCACCGCGTACGCGGATGCGCTGCTCGAGGGTCTCGACAGCCTCGACTGGCCGAACAGCACGAAGGAGATGCAGCGTAACTGGATCGGCCGCAGCGAAGGCGCCGAGATCGACTTCGCCGTCGCCGACGGTCCCGGCGCCGGCGAACGCTTGCGCGTATTCACGACGCGGCCCGACACGCTGTTCGGCGCCACGTACATGGTGCTCGCGCCCGAGCACGACCTCGTCGCGAAACTCGCGACCCATGAACAGCGCGCGGCCGTCGACGCATATCGCGCCGCGGCATCGCGCAAGAGCGAGCGCGAGCGCACGGAGCTGCAGAAAGACAAGACGGGCGTGTTCACGGGCGCGTATGCCGTGAACCCGGCCACGGGCGGCCGGATCCCGATCTGGATCGCCGATTACGTGCTCGCGGGCTACGGCACGGGCGCGATCATGGCCGTGCCGGCGCAAGACCAGCGCGACTTCGAGTTCGCCGAAGAATTCGGCCTGCCCGTGATCCGCACGGTGCAGCCGCCGGCCGACTTCGACGGAAAAAGCGCGTGGCTCGGCGATGGCATTGCGATCAACAGCGGGTTCTTGAACGGAAAGAACGTCGAGCACGCGAAGGCCGCGATGATCGAGTGGCTCGAGCGCGAGAAGAAGGGCGAGCGCCGCGTCAACTACAAGCTGCGCGACTGGCTGTTCTCGCGGCAACGCTACTGGGGCGAGCCGTTCCCGATCGTGTTCGTCGACGGGAAGCCGCACAGCGTCGCCGACAGCGAGCTGCCCGTGCTGCTGCCCGAACTCGAGGACTTCAAGCCGAGCGGCTCGCCGGAAGGCCCGCTCGCGAAGGCCGGCGAGTGGCTCACGACGACGGATCCCGCCACGGGCAAGCCTGCGCGCCGCGAGACGAACACGATGCCGCAGTGGGCGGGCTCTTGCTGGTATTACCTGCGCTTCATCGATCCGCAGAATCCCGCCCAGCTCGTCGACCCCGAGCTCGAGAAATACTGGCAACCCGTCGACCTTTACGTCGGCGGCGGCGAGCACGCCGTGCTGCACCTGCTCTACGCGCGCTTCTGGCACAAGGTTCTTTACGACGCCGGCATCGTGTCGACACCCGAGCCGTTTCAGAAGCTCGTGCACCAAGGAATGATCCTGGGCGAGCTCGAGTTCACGGTGAACGGCCAGCGCGTGGACGAGGAGCGCGTCGAGAAACAGGGCGACCGCTTCGTGCTGCGCGACGATCCGAAAGTCACCGTCGACGCGCGCGCCTACAAAATGAGCAAGAGCCGCGGCAACGTCGTGAATCCCGACGGCGTCATCGACCGCTATGGTGCCGATGCGTTCCGCCTGTACGAGATGTTCATGGGGCCGCTCGAGCAAGTGAAGCCGTGGAACACGCGCGGCGTCGAGGGCACGCACCGGTTCCTGAACCGCGCGTGGCGGCTCGTTGCCGGCAGCGATGCCGACGACGGCGGCAACGCTCCCGCGGTGTCCGACGTCGCGCCGACGAAAGACCAGCAGCGCCTCGTGCACCAGACAATCGCGAAGGTCACCGAAGACATCGAGGCGATGCGCTTCAACACGGCGATCTCGTCGCTGATGGAGCTCACGAACGCGGCGTACAAGTGGCCTCAAGTCCCGCGCCAGGCGGCCGAGACGCTCGCGCTACTGCTGTCGCCGCTCGCGCCGCATCTCGCAGAAGAGATCTGGCAACGGCTCGGGCACAAGGAGTCGCTCGCGTACCACGCGTGGCCCGCGGCCGACCCCGCGCTGTTGAAGGCCGACGTGATCGAGATTCCCGTGCAGGTCAACGGCAAGGTTCGCGGCAAGATTTCGGTGCCTGCCGAAGCGCAGGAAGCCGAGGTCATCGAGATCGCGAAGCAGGACCAGAACGTCGGCAAGCATCTGGCGGGCCAGAACGTGAAGCGCGCGATCTACGTGCGCGGCCGCATCGTGAATTTCGTCGTCGGCGGCTGACGCCGCCCATGGGCAAGCGCGTCGTCATCGCGTGCTGGGGATCGCACGGCGATCTCTTTCCGTACATCGGGCTCGCGCTCGCGCTGAAGCGCCGCGGTCACACTCCCGTCGTAGCCACGAACGTGGGTTACCGCGCCGAGATCGAACGCGAGGGCATCGTGTTCGCCGAGGCCGGCCCGCCGATCGACAGGACGGCCGCGAACGCGGGCGATCTCTACGAGCGCGTCATGGATCCGCGCAAAGGCAGCGAGGTCATCGTCACCGAGCTGCTGATGCCGAAGCTCGAGCAAACGTACGAGCAACTGCGCGCGGCCGTCGAAGGCGCCGACCTGCTCGTGACGCATCCGATCACGTACGCGGGGCCGATCCTCGGCGAGCAGTTGCGGCTGCCGTGGCTCTCGACCGTGCTCGCGCCGTTGTCGTTCTTCTCGGCTCGCGATCCCGCGGTCCTTCCGACGGCGCCGCGTTTGAACGACGTCCCGCTCGTCGGCCCATGGCTCGCGCACACGCTCTTCCGGCTCGCGCGCCCGACACTGCGCCGTTGGGTGGAGCCCGTCGCGAGGCTGCGCGCGAGACTCGGCCTGCCGCCGGGCGGCCATCCGATGATCGAGGGGCAGTTCTCGCCGCACGGCACGCTCGCGCTCTACTCGCGCGTGCTGGGTGAGCCGCAGCCCGATTGGCCGCCGAACGTCACGACGACGGGCGCGTCGTTCTACAACGGGCCCGAACCGCTCGACGCGCAGCTCGAGGAGTTCCTCGCGGCCGGCGACGCACCGATCGTGTTCACGCTCGGCACGTCGGCGGTCGGAGCCGCGGGCCGCTTCTATCACGAGAGCGCCGCGGCCGTGGCCCAAATCGGCGTGCGTGCCGTCATGCTGACGGGCGGCTTCGCGCAGAATCGGCCGGACGACTTGCCGCCGAACGTCCTGCTCGTGGACCGCGCGCCGCACCAGCTGCTCTTCCCGCGCGCCAGCGTGATCGTGCACCAATGCGGAGCCGGCACGACGGCGCAGGCGCTGCGCGCCGGCAAGCCGACGCTGCTGGTACCGCACGGCCACGACCAGTTCGACAACGCGCGCCGTGTGCGCAAGCTCGGCGTCGCGCGGACGGTGTTCCCGAAGGAATACCGCGCGCTACGCGTCGCACGTGACCTGCGCGCGCTGCTCGACGACGTGCGCTATCAAGAGCGCGCGGCCGCCGTATCGATCGTCGTACGCGAGGAGCGCGGCGCCGAGGGCGCCGTCGCCGCGATCGAGCGCCTGCTGCGCCAAGGCGCCGCTTCGTGACCGATTCGTAGCCGCCGAGCGACTTACTTCAGACCCGCCCCCTCTTAACCTGGCCGCAAAAGACCGGGTGGGAAGGGGTTTCGCATGTCCTCGCCGGACACGCTATTGGTTGCCGACGACGACGACGACGTGCTTGCGCTCGTCGCGTTCGCTTTGCGGCGCGCGGACTTCGCCGTCGTGACAGCTCACGACGGCGCAGCCGCCCTCGCGCATCTGCGCAACGCCACATTCTCGCTCGCCGTGCTCGACATCAACATGCCGGGTGCGGACGGCTTTGCCGTGTGCACGGACATTCGGCGCCGCTCGCGCATGCCCGTCATCATGCTGAGCGCGCGTCATGACGATGCCGACGTCGTCCACGCGCTCGAGCTCGGCGCCGACGACTACATCCACAAGCCGTTCAGCCCGGCCTCGCTGATCGCGCGCGTGCGCGCGTTGTTGCGCCGCAGCGCCGAGACGGAGCTCACGACGTTCTCGACGAATAGCGGCACCCTCGACGTCGAGCGCCGCGTGCTCGAGGTGGACCGGCACCGCTTCGCGCTGACGCCGCTCGAGACCGTGCTCTTGCGCGCGTTGTTCCAGCAGCCGGGCCGGCTCGTCGCGATGGAGCAGCTCGAAACCGCAGCGTGGGGCCGCGTGGGCAGCGAAGAGCGTCATGCGCTGCGGCAATGCATGCACCGCCTGCGCCGCAAGCTCGAGCAGCTCTTGGGCTCTAGCGAAGTCCTCGAGACCGTGCGCGGCGGCGGCTATCGCTGGCTCGACCGTCCGGTCAGCGTCCTGCGCAAAACGCCATAACGACCCCCGTCCGCGGTTCTCAACCGGTAACGGTCCCTCGCCTTCGAACATCAGCACGCGGTAACGAACGCACCCGCAAGGGCGCGCTCGCGGCGCTTTTCGCTGCCTATTCGGTACGCGCGCGGTGACAGCTGCGTCACATGCACCAGCGCACCGATGCGATAACGAAAAAGCCTTTCTTACAACACGCGGCGCGCTCCTAGATTGCGCCCCACACACGCATCGCAACCACTTCGATTCGGGGCAAACGCAATGAACAGATGGACCACGCTCGCGATCGGCGCACTGCTGCCGGTCGCCGCCTTCGCACAAACCGCCGCGCAGACGGAGCCGAGCTTCGAAGCGCACGTGCTGACGAACGCGGAGTTCGACGCGTTACGGGCCAAACCTGTGCAACTTCTCATCGTCGACGTGCGCCGGCCGGACGAGATCACCTCGATCGGCGGATTCGCCGTCTACCTGAACATCCAACCGGCCGATCTCGACTCGCACCTCGACCTGATTCCGCGCGAGCGCACGATCGTCACGGTCTCGAACCATGCCAACCGCGCAGGCCGCGTCGCCGACGCGCTCGTGCGGCACGGCTTCAAAGTTGCCGGTGCGCTCGGCGCACAGAACTACGAGACGGCGGGCGGCACGCTGACACGCATCGCACCGCGAGGAACCGCGGCTGCGAGCGCTCGGCGCTGACGCTCGTCGTCCGACCACACCACGAATCTCACAGGGAAGACACATGAAACCCATCCGATCGAAAAAGCAGCGCCGCTCCGACCGCGTGCGCTACCGCGCCGAAATGCGCGCCACACGCAACTTGGGCGCCGCGCTATTGGCAGGCTTCGCGCAATTGCCGGCCACGACGGCGTTCGCGCAGAGCGAAAACGAAGCGCTCGCGAGCGCAAGCACCGTCAGCGCAACCGGCATCGAGGAGATCATCGTCGTTTCTCGGGCGCGTAACCGCGTCGAGAACATGCAGGACGTGCCGATCTCGATCACGCAGGTCCGCGGCGACGAGATCGAGAGGCTCCAGGCGAACGACATCAGCTCGCTGACGATGCGCGCCGCGAACGTCTCGTGGAACCAGGGCAACCAGCGCACGAGCAGCCTGTCGATCCGCGGCGTCGGCAAGCAAGGCCAAACCGAAGCGCAGGATCCAAGCGTCGGCGTCATCGTCGACGGCGTGAACTACGCGTACAACGCGCTGACGTCGAGCTTCGACTTCACGGACATCGATACCGTGGAGGTCGTGCGCGGTCCGCAGGGCACGTTGCTCGGCAAGAACACGAGCTTGGGAGTCGTGAACGTCACGACGCGCCGGCCGACGTTCTTCAACGAGTTCGACTACTCGATCACGGTCGGCGCGCGCGACACCGTCATCGGCCGCGCGGCCGGCGGCGGACCCGTGATCGACGACGTGCTCGCGTGGCGCGGCTCGCTGAACTTCAACAAGGCCGAAGGCTGGCTCGAGGACCCGCAGAACCCCGACGTCACGTATCAGAACAAGGACCGCGTCTCGGGCCGCGTGCAGCTTCTCTGGACGCCGCCCGACTCGAGGTTCACGGGCCGTTTTTCGATCGACGCGACGCCGCGCTCGGGCGAGGCGACGAACGGCGTCACGATCAACACGCCGACACCGGCGTACTACGCGGACGGCTCGGCGAACACCTCGCTGACGAACGAGGTGCGGCTGAACCGGCCGTACTTCACGCAGCACGAAGACTTCTCGGTCGCGAGGGATTATCTCTACGGCGGCCCCGGCGGCGACGCCGCGAACACGGGCAGCACGCGGCGGCCGCTCGTCACGGGCAGCAACGGCGCGACGATCGAGCTGAACTGGGACGAGGTCGGCCCGTTCACGCTGACGTCGATCACAGCTTACAAGGACTACCACTTCAACGCGTGGAACGACGACGGCACTCCGTTCGACGTGTACCGCAACTCGGGCGGCTTCTGGAACGACTACGAGCAGGTCTCGCAAGAGTTCCGCGTGAGCTCGCAGACGGGCGGCTTGGTCGACTACCAGACCGGCGTCTACTACATCAAGGTCGACAACAGCGCGGACTATCGCCGCAGCTGGGGCACGGACGCGGGCTCGTGGTTCGCGAGCAACGCGCAGTACGGCCGGCTCGACGTCGCCGTGAACCCCGACAACAGCGTCAGCGGCGGCCGCTATCTGTTGCGCAACTCGCTCGCGGGGCTCGCGATGTCCTACAACTCCCCCGCCGGCGTTCAGACGATCGAGAACGAGAGCACGGCGCTATTCGGCCAAGCGAACTGGAACCTCACCGAGAAGTTCACGCTGACGACGGGCGTTCGCGTCACGGACGAGTACCGCACGAACACCACGCGCTCGACGATCAACGAGAGCGGCGCGGCGCCCGAGCTGAACCCGTACCTGGTCAATGGAGTGAATCTCGGCGGCTTCGACTCGAACGCGAGCACCGGCGCGCTCCTCGCCGGTAACACGCCCGAGCAGCTGGCGCTCGCCGACCTCGTCGCGAACAAGTACTTCGGCACGGCGATCACCGGCGCGGCCGGCACAGCCTATGCGGCCCTGACGGCGCAGCAGCAGCGCCAGGTCGCGGACGCGAAGGCGCTGCGCCGCGCACAGATCGGCGTCGTGTTCGACGACGTCGTAGCGGAGCCGTTCGACGACACGCAGTACGCCTACGTGCTCTCCCCGAGCTACGAGTTCACGGACGACCTGACGGGTTACGTGTCGTGGCAATACGGGGAAAAGGCCGGCATCGCGCAGACCACGAACGGCATCTCGAATCTCGTCGACGGCGAAGAGAACAGCGCCTACGAGCTCGGGGTCAAGGGCGTGTTCCTGGAAGGCAACCTCACCGTCAACACGGACTACTTCTACTCGACGATCGACAACTACCAGCAAGGCGTGCGCGTCGTCGACGAGTACACGACGGCGCTGAACACTGCGGCCGGCATCACGGACATCGCCTATACGACGGCGACCGGCAACGTGCCGAGAGTGCGCGCACAGGGCGTCGAGTTCGACGGCGCCTACAGCGGGATTCCGAACACGACCCTGCGCTTCTCGCTCGCACACACGGACGCGTACTACGTGTCGTTCCCGAACTCCGCGCAGCCGAACGAGAACGGCTACGCCGGCGCACCGCCGTACCAAGACGTTTCGGGCCAGGCGTTGCCGGGCTCGCCGGAGTGGAGCGGCGCCGTCGGCGTGGACTGGCGGAAGGCGACCGACCGCGGCCGCGAGCTGCACGTGAGCTCCAATGTCGCGTACTACGGCGAGAGCAACACCGACAACGCGCTCTCCGCGTACGGCTGGATTCCTAGCGCGACGATCGTCGACCTCTCGGTCGGCGTCGGCCGCCCGAGCGGGTTCGACCTGAGCCTGCTCGTCAAGAACGCGCTCGACGAAGACACGCCCACGGCCCTCGGCTGGAACAGCTTCACCGTTCGCGAGCCGCGCTGGTACGGGCTCGTCGTCAGCGGCCGCCTCTAGTCTTTCGATTCACGGAGAACATTCGATGAACATGCATAAGTACATCGCGACGCTCGCAGGTCTCACGATCGCGATCAGCGCCGCGCTCGCAGACGAGGCCCCGATCGCCTCCACGGCAACGAGCATCACGAGCCCGCCAGCGCCGGTGCGGCGCGCCTCGGCGCGCGCGGCGCACTGGGCGTATCAGCCCGTTCGGCACCAGGAAGCGCCGGCCGTCGCAAAGAAGGACTGGGTGCTGACGCCGATCGACGCGTTCGTGCTCGCGAAGCTCGAAGCCGCGAAGCTCGCGCCGTCGCCGGATGCCGACCGCGCGACGTTCGCGCGCCGCGCATCGCTCGACGTGCTCGGCGTGATCCCGCCGCCCGAGACCGTCGCAACCTTCGTGTCCGACCGCTCGCCGGAGGCTTACGCGAAGTTCGTCGACGGCTTGCTGGCCTCGCCGCAATACGGCGTGCGCCAAGCGCGCCGCTGGCTGGACCTCGCGCGCTACGCCGACAGCACGGGCTTCGAAGGCGACCAGACGCGCGCCTCGATGTACCGCTACCGCGACTACGTCGTCGATGCCTTCAACTCGAACAAGCCGTTCGACGCGTTCGTCAAGGAGCAGATCGCCGGCGACGAGATCGTCTCCGACGACCAGGAAGCGCTGATCGCGACGGGCTTCATGGCGCTGTACCCCGACAACCGCAACTCGCGCGACTTGATCCAGCGCAAGTACCAGATCGCGACCGACATCACGGACACCGTCGGCGAGGTCTTCCTCGGCCAGACCGTGCAATGCGCACGTTGCCACGACCACAAGTTCGATCCGATCGCGCAGAAGGAGTACTTCCAGCTGCAAGCGTTCTTCGCAAACGTCGCCGAGGTCACTGACATTCCCGTGCAGAACATCGGCCCCGTCGAGGAGCAGTACCGCGCGCAGCAGGCGAAGTACGACGAGGCGACGAAGGACTTGCGCGCGCAGGAGCAGGCGCTGCTCGAGCCCGTGCGCGCCGAGACGATCAAATACCAGAAAGAGCGCTACCTGATCGACAGCCAGCAATCGCTGTTCAAGCCCGAAGCCGAGTGGTCGGCCTTTGACCGCTGGATCAACCACCGCTGGGACAACGTGACGGGCCAAGGCACGGGCCTTTACGAGCTCGACCGCTACCTGCGCGAGACCGCGCAGCTGACGCTCGAGAACACGGGCAAAGAGGACACGGAGAAGCTCGCGAAGCTCGCCGAGCTGCGCAAGGTCGACGACGAGCTCGGCAAGCTCAACAACCTGCGCCCGCGCGACGGCTCCGACACGCTGCACGTGATGACGGAGCTCGGCCACGCCGACGTGCCGCCGACGTACGTGTTCTTCGGCGGCGACCACGACCGGCCGCTCGAGGAGGTTCAGCCCGGCTTCCCCGCCGCATTCGCGGCCGGCGCCGAGCCGAACGTCGCGCCGCTGCCCACGTCGTCGGGCCGGCGCACGGCGCTCGCCGCCTGGATCACGAGCTCCGCCAATCCGCTGACGGCGCGCGTGTTCGCGAACCGCGTGTGGTCACAGTATTTCGGGACCGGCATCGTGAAGACCGTCAGCAACTTCGGCTCGACAGGCACGGCCCCGACGCACCCCGAGCTGCTCGACTATCTCGCCGAGCAATTCGTCGCGAGCGGCTGGGACGTCAAGGCGCTGCACCGCGAGATCCTGCTCTCGCACGCCTATCGGCAATCGTCGGACTACCGTGAGGAAGCCTTCGCCGCGGATCCCGACAACAAGCTACTCGCGGTGTTCCCGCGCCACCGTCTCGACGCCGAGCAGCTGCGCGACTCGCTGCTCGCCGCGGGCGGCTTGCTCGACACGACGCTCGGCGGCCCGAGCGTGTTCCCGCCGGTGCCCGGCAACTTGAACGCGGGCAATCGCTGGAGCACGTCGAAGGAGACCGAGGACCACTACCGCCGCAGCCTCTACATCTTCACGCGGCGCAGCGTGGCCTATCCGCTGCTCGAGGCGTTCGACATGGCCTCGGCGCAGCAGGTGCACAGCCAGCGCGACGTGACGACGACACCGCTGCAAGCGTTGACGCTCTACAACAGCGACGTCGCGTTCGAGTCGTCGAAGGCGCTCGCGGGGCGCGTGATTCGCGACGCGGGCACGGACGACCCGGCACGGCTCGACCGGCTGTACGAGATCCTGTTCTCGCGCAAGCCCGACAAGTCCGAGCGCAGCACGCTGCTCACGTTCCTCGACGAGCACGAGCAAGTGCTCAAAGAGCAGTCACTGCACGACGGCAAGTTCGCAGTCAACGTGCCGACTGGCATCGAGGCCGCGCAGGCCGGCGACCCGCTGCGCGCTGCCGCCTTCGTCGACCTCGTGCACACGGTCGCGAACTCGAACGACTTCGCCTACAAGTTCTGAACGGAATTCAAAGGAGCAATACATGAAGACCTCACGCCGCAAACTGCTCGTCAATGCGAGCCTTGGACTTGGCGGTCTGTCGTTGAGCACGCTGCTGCCCGGAGGCGGGCTGCTGCAGGCGGCTTCCGCGGCCACGCTGGCCGATCCGCTGGCGCCGAAAGACCCGCACTTCGCCGCAAAGGCGAAATCCGTGATCTGGCTGCACATGGACGGCGCGCCGAGCACGCTCGAGCTCTACGACTACAAGCCCGAGCTCGTGCGCCTGGCCGGCCAGGAAGTGCCGGCGTCGTTCCTCGAAGGCATCAAGACGAGCACGCAAGGGGGCGTCGGCAAGCTGTTCGCGACGCCGCGCACGTGGAAGCAGTACGGCGAGAGCGGCGCATGGTTCTCGGACCTCTTGCCGAACCTTTCGCAGCACGCCGACGACATCGCGTTCATCAAGTCGAGCAAAACCATAGGCGCGACGCACGACATCTCGATTCTGAAACTGAACACGGGCGATCTGAATCCGGGCCGGCCGACGCTCGGCGCGTGGATCTCGTACGCGCTCGGGTCGGCTAACCCGGACTTGCCGCCGTACGTCGTGCTCTACAACGGCACACGCGCGCCGGACGGCGGCAGCGTGAACTGGTCGTCGGGCTTCCTGCCGGCCGTGTACCAAGGCACGCCGTTCCGCGCGGGCCCGTCGCCGATCCTGTACTTAGACCGCCCCGAGCTCGTGGCCGAGGCCGCGCAGCGCGACAACTTCGATCTCCTGAAGCGTTTGAACGACCGCACCTCTGCGCGCTTCCCCGAGGACACGGAGCTGCGCGCACGCGCGAACTCGTACGAGCTCGCGTACCGCATGGAATCGGCCGCGCCCGAAGCCGTCGATTTCAGCAAGGAAACCGACGCGACGAAGAAGCTGTACGGCCTCGACGACCAGGTCACCGCCGATTACGGCACGGCGATGCTGCGTGCACGCCGGCTCGTCGAGCGCGGCGTGCGCTTCGTGCAGGTCGTCTCCGGCCCGCTCGCGGCGTTGAACGACGTGACGCCCGACACGAACTGGGACGCGCACCAAGGCCTCGACATCAATCACAAGGCCAACGCGCAAGTCGTCGACAAGCCGATCGCCGGCCTGCTGACGGACCTGAAAGCGCGCGGCCTGCTCGACACCACGCTCGTCGTCTGGACGAGCGAGTTCGGCCGCACGCCGTACGGCCAGAGCGGCAACGGCCGCGACCACAATCCGTGGGGCTACACGCAGTGGCTCGCGGGCGGCGGCAGCCGCGCCGGCACGACGTTCGGCTCGACCGACGAGATCGGCCTGAAGTCCGTCGGCACGAAAGTCGATACGTACGATCTGCACGCGACCGTGCTGCAACTGCTCGGTCTCGACCACCTGCGCACGCTCTACATCCACAACGGCCGGTCCGAGCGGCCGACCGTCGTGTACGGCGAGGTCGTCAAGGAGTTGCTGGCCTAAGCGGGCCGGTACCTGTGAGCGCTCGGGACTCCCCCCGGTTCCGGGCGCTCTCATTCAAGGGAATCGAAGCACTATGAATCGGACTCATCGGCTCGCCGCAGCCAGCATCGCATTCGCCGCCGCTACGGCGCTCGCGGCCGAGGTCGACCTTTCCGGCATCGACACGCTGCTGATGCAGGACATGGACGCGACCGTCAAAGAGCTGGAGCCCTTGATCGGCGCGAAGAACCCCACGGCCGCAACGGAGGCCGTGGTGTTTCTCGAGCAAGGGCTTGCCTGGACCGAGGAGTACTTCACCGGAAAAGGCGTGGCGGACGCCGCGAAGCTCGCGCGCGTCGGCAAGGAACGCGCGCGCGCCGTCCAGGCGGCGCTTGCGGCGAGCGACTTCGGCGCGGCCCAAGAGGCCGCGCGCGAGGTCGCGAAGTCGTGCCGTGCGTGCCACGACGTCTATCGGCCGTAGGCGGTGCGCTCCTGTGACCGATTCGTAGCCGCGCCTCGACTGACTTGATACTGCCCCCGCCCCTACGCTGTCCCTACCTACTTGAGGAGCGAGCCATGTCCAGTCCAAATGAAGTCTTCGAGGACCACGACAGCATTCGCGAAGAGCACGCCTCGACGGAGCGGGCGCTCGAACTCACGACGCCGCTGCTTCAGCTCACGCGCGCCGAGGGCTACCGCTGGGCCGCGCTCGACGTCGTCGATCTCGACCCGCCTACTTGGTTCCCGCCCGGAGCGGCGAACTGACCGCCAAGCGGCCGCGCCTCTCGGCCGCGAACGCGGCCGCGAGCGCCGCGAGGCACACGAGCACGACAAGGTAGTTGCCGACGCGTGCGTACGGCGTGGCGCCCGTGTACCCGCGCACCTGCGCTTTCAACACGCCGGTGCGAAACTGCGGCAGCTCGTCGACGACGGCGCCCTTCGGATCGATGACGGCCGTGACGCCCGTGTTCGTCGCGCGTAAGAGATAGCGCCCGGCCTCAGCCGCGCGCACGCGCGCGATCTGCAAGTGCTGATGCGGCGCGATCGAGTCGCCGAACCACGCGTCGTTGCTGACGTTGACGAGTAGCGTCGCGTCGGCGAGATACTTCAGCTGCTCGGCGCCGAACACGTCCTCGTAGCAGATCGTGATCGCGAGCGCTTCGCCGGCCGCCTTCAGCGGCGGCTGATCGGCTGCACCGGGAATCGCATCGCCCGTCGGCAGGTTCATGAGCCGCATCCAATCGCGGATGAACTCGGGCACCGGATAGAACTCGCCGAACGGCACGAGGTGCCGCTTGACGTAGAACTGCCGCTCTTCGGTCAACGCGACGAGGATGTTCTGGAACTCCTCGATCGAGCTCGAGCCCGGCGCCGGCCGCAGGATGCCGAGCAACACCGTCGTGCCGCGCGCGGCGGCGGCATGCCGCACGGCTTCGACGTACTGCTCGACGTACTCGAGATACGTCGGGATCGCAGCCTCGGGCCAGATCACGAGATCCGCGCCCGCGCTCTGGCTCGTGAGCTCGGCATACAGCGCCATCATGCCGGGCAGCTGCTCGGGCAAATACTTGACGTCCTGCGCGATGTTGCCCTGCGCGAGTGCAACGTCGAGCGCGTTCTCCTTCGGCTGCGTGAACGAGCGCGCGCTCGCCGCGAGCCCACCGCCCCAAACCGCGACGAGCACGATGCCGGCCGCCGCGCGCTCGCGCAGCGAGCCCAAGATCAGCGTCAGCAGCGCACCCGACGTCACGACTACGCCCAGGCTGATCGCGAGCACGCCGCCGAGCGGCGCGTAGCCCATGAGCCATGTATCCGTTTGGCTGTACCCGGCCGCGAGCCACCCGAACCCCGTGAACAGCCAACCGCGCAGCCACTCGAAGAGCACGAACGTGGCCGGCAGCGTGACGAGCCATGCGACGGCGCCGCGCGTGCGAAACCAACGTGCCGCGACCCACCCGCCGACCGCGACGAAGCCCGCGAGCACGATCGTGAGCCCGACCATCAGGAACAGCGCCAGTGCGATCGGCGCGCCGCCGAAGACGCGCACTGCAATGAACGTCCAATAGGTGCCGAAGCCGAAGCTCGCGCAGCCCCAAGCGAAGCAGAGCAAGAAGGCGCGGCGCGGCGCGGCGCCGCTCCAGACGTAGAGCAACCCTGCGTACGACAGCGGCGCGAGCCAAAACCAATGGAACGGAGCGAACGCGAGCGGCAGAACCGCTCCCGCAGCGATGCTGAGCAGGATCTCTGCGAGCGGCCGATTCAAGCGGCTACTCGGCCTGCGCCTGCGGCAAACGCGTGACTTCGAGCGTGTGCAGGCGGCGGCGGTCGCCGCGCAGCACCTTGAAGCGCAATCCTGCGTAGTCGAGCTGCTCGCCGCGGCGCGGCAAGCGCCCGAGCTGGTGCATGACGAGGCCGCCGACGGTGTCGTAGTCGGCGTCGGACAGCTCGGTGTTGAAGAACTCGTTGAACTCGCCGATGCGCGTCAGCGCCATGACGGCGTACTTACCGCCGTCTTGCGGCTGAATCGACGAGGCTTCCTCCGGATCGAGCTCGTCGTCGATATCGCCGACGATCTGCTCGAGCACGTCCTCGATCGTCGCGAGCCCCGACACGCCGCCGTACTCGTCGACGACGATGGCCATGTGGTTGCGCCCTTCCCGAAACTCCGTGAGCAGTGTGTTCAAACGCTTGCTCTCGGGAATGAACGCGGCGGGCCGCAGGAAGCTCTGCAGATCGAACGGAGTTTTGTTCGCGATGAAGTGCTTCAGCAGATCCTTCGCGAGCACGATGCCGACGACCTCGTCCTTGTCGTCGCCGATCACGGGGAAGCGCGAGTGGTTCGACTCCGTGATGACCTTCAGCACTTCGTCGGGCGTTTGATCTTTCGCGACGACGACCATGTGGCTGCGCGGCACCATGATGTCGCGAACTTGCGTGTCGGCGACCTCGAGCACGCCTTGCAGCATCGCGTACTCGTCTTCGCCGATGATGCCGCGCTCCATGAACCCCGCGAGGAACTCGGCTATTTGGTCGCGTGTCTTGGCGTCACCGCCGCGACCCTGGACGAGCCTCTGAAACCAACCGGATACGCCGGTGTCGCTGCTAGGGGGAGTATCGTCCGACATTGGAATCATTTTATCGAATAGGGGTCTGGAAAGCCCATTTCGGCGAGCAGCACCCGTTCCCGAGCTTCCATGACCGCGGCCTCGCGCGCGGTTTCATGGTCGTAGCCCTGCAAATGAAGCGCCCCGTGCACCACCATGTGCGCCCAATGGGCCGCGGGCGCCTTGCCTTGCTCGCGCGCCTCGCGCTCGACCACGCTCGCGCAGATCACGAGATCGCCGAACGGTAACAATTCCCCAGTGGGCGCCGCGTCTGCACTCTCCGCCGGGAACGACAGCACGTTCGTAGCCCCCCTCTTGCCGCGGTAGCGCGAGTTCAGCTCGGCGCTCTCGCTCTCGCTGACGATCCTGACCGTGACTTCGCCGCGCACGCCCTCCGCGAGCGCGCTGCGCGCCCAGCGCTCGAGCTCCTTGCGCTTAGGGACCGCGGCGCCGCGGGTTGCGTTCTGCACGGTCACGACGACGGCGCTCGCACGCCGCGTCATTCCGGGTCTCGACGCTCTTCCCGACGGTGGTCCTGTGCACGCTCCGGATTCGAGGCTTCCTCGCGCGCATAGGCGGTCACGATCCGCTGCACGAGCGGATGGCGCACGACGTCCTCGGCGCCGAAGTGAATGAACTCGATGCCGGGCACGCCTTCGAGTATTCGCCCGACCTGCTTCAAGCCTGATTCCTTGCCGCGCGGCAAGTCCGTCTGAGTGACGTCGCCCGTCACGACGGCGCGCGAGCCGAAGCCCAAGCGTGTCAGGAACATCTTCATCTGTTCGGGCGTCGTGTTTTGCGCTTCGTCCAAGATCACGAACGACTCGTTCAGCGTGCGGCCGCGCATGAACGCGAGCGGCGCAATCTCGATGACGTGGCGCTCGATGAGCCGGCCGACCTTGTCGAAGCCCATCATTTCGTAAAGCGCGTCGTACATCGGGCGTAGGTAAGGATCGACCTTCTGCGTGAGGTCGCCTGGCAAGAAGCCGAGGCGCTCGCCGGCTTCGACGGCCGGCCGAACGAGCACGATCCGGCGCACGGCGTCGCTCGCGAGCGCCTCGACGGCGACCGCGACGGCGAGATACGTCTTGCCCGTGCCCGCGGGGCCGATGCCGAACGTGAGATCGGATTCGCGCATCGCCTTCGTGTACGCGATCTGATGCGGGCCGCGCGCACGCACGGCGCGCCGCCGCGTGTTGATGACGAGCCCGCCCTCGGCGCCGTCGTCGTCGACGTCCGCACGCATGTGCTCGGCGAGCGCCATGTGCACGCGCTCGGGATCGAGCTCTTCCGTCTCGGCGAGATCGAACAGATCCTCGAGCACGCGCCGCGCACGCTCGGCGGCCGAATCGGCGCCGACGAGCTCGAAGCGGTTGCCGCGGCTGTTGATCCTGATGCCGAGCTGGCGCTCGATCTGCCGCAAATGCTCGTCGAACTGCCCGCCGACGCGCGCGAGACGGCGCGGATCGTCCGGCGTCAGGACGACCGTCAGCGACGGCTCGACCGGCTTTTGTGCAGTGGGTTTCGGTGCTTCAGGCAACGGATTTGTGCGTCTCGCCGGCAACGAGGCGACCTCTCAAACTGTTTCGCATGGGTTCCGTGATGAGGACATCGGCGAACTGCCCGACGAGCTGCGGCGGGCCGATGAAGTTGACCCAGCGTTGATTCTCGGTGCGGCCCGCGAGCTCGCGCGCGTTCTTCACGGACTCGCGCTCGACGAGGATGCGCTGCACGCTGCCGACCATGCCGGCGCTGATCGCGGCGGCCTGCGAATTCACCAGCGTTTGCAGCCGCTCGAGACGGTTCTGCTTGACCTCGTACGGCAGGTCCGCAAGGTCCGCGGCCGGCGTGCCGGGACGCGGGCTATAGATGAAGCTGAACGACTGATCGAAACCGACCGCGCGGATCAGCGCGAGCGTTTGCTCGAAATCTTCTTCCGTTTCGCCCGGGTAGCCGACGATGAAGTCCGTCGACAACGAGATGCCGGGGCGCACGGCCTTCAGCTTCTCGACCTTCGCGATGTACTTCTCGGCCGTGTAGCCGCGCTTCATGAGCTTCAAGACGCGATCCGAGCCGCTCTGCACGGGCAAGTGCAGGTAGCTCGCGAGCTTCGGAACGGTTGCGTACGCGCTCACGAGCGAGTCCGTGAACTGCGCGGGGTGCGACGTCGTGAAGCGGATGCGCTCGATGCCGTCGAGCTCGGCTACGCGGC